>ERZ837380.2090-NODE-2090-length-22508-cov-3.090456_pt1 | contig 22508 bp, 18 predicted proteins | sample MGYA00519685_ERZ837380 | MGnify/ENA primary metagenome ERZ837380 (study PRJEB31850, sample SAMEA3708817) | human gut metagenome | biome: human gut; feature: human-associated habitat; material: faeces | place: China | collected 2014 ...
CATTGCCCAGCCGGACTGGAAGGACAAAGAGAGCATCCAGGTTCTCGGAAGACCGCGTCTCGGCTTCCTCGTGAGTGCCGGAAATATGGACTCCATGGTAAACCATTATTCCGTCTCAAAAAGACGCCGCGATAAGGATTCCTACACGCCGGGCGGTGTTATGGGAAAGCGGCCGGATTACGCGGCGGTGGTTTACTGCAACCTGATCCGTTCCGTTTATAAGGATATTCCCATCGTGATCGGCGGGATCGAGGCGAGCTTACGGCGCCTGGCCCACTATGATTACTGGTCGAACAAGGTGAAGCACTCGATCCTCGTGGATTCCCAGGCAGACCTGATCTCTTACGGAATGGGCGAGAAGTCTATCGTTGAGATCGCGGACGCGCTGAACTCCGGTCTTGATGTGAAGGATATCACATTTATCGACGGAACTGTCTATAAGACAGACAGTCTGGATTCCGTATACGATGCGGTTACCCTGCCGTCCTATGATGAGATCAAAACAGATAAGAGACGTTATGCGGAAAGCTTCAATATCCAGTATAAAAATACGGATGCCTTCTCGGGAAAACGTCTTGTGGAGCAGTACCGGGACAACCTTTATGTTGTCCAGAACCCACCGGCAAAACCGCTCTCTGTTCAGGAGATGGATGATGTCTACGCGCTTCCCTATATGAGGCGGTGGCATCCGTCCTACGACGCGGCGGGCGGGATTCCGGCGTTCTCGGAGGTGAAATTCAGCCTGATCAGCAACCGTGGCTGCTTTGGCGGCTGCAGCTTCTGTGCGCTGACGTTCCATCAGGGGCGTATTATCCAGGTACGAAGCCACGAATCGATTATCGATGAGGCGAAATATCTGACAAAGGAACCTGATTTTAAGGGATACATCCACGATGTGGGCGGCCCGACGGCGAACTTCCGCTTTCCGGCCTGCAAAAAACAGCTGAAATACGGAGCATGTCCTGGAAAACAGTGCCTCTTCCCGAAGCCGTGCGAAAACCTGATCGCGGACCATACGGATTATATCGCCCTCTTAAGAAAACTCCGGGCGCTGCCGAAGGTGAAGAAGGTATTTATCCGTTCCGGCATCCGTTTTGACTATGTTCTCGCGGACAAGAAAAAGGATTTCTTAAGAGAACTCTGCATGTACCATGTCAGCGGACAGCTGAAGGTTGCCCCGGAGCATGTCTCGGATCAGGTGCTCAGACTTCTCGGAAAGCCGGAGAATTCCGTCTATGAGAAGTTTGCTCAGGAATATAAAAAGATGAATGAGAAGCTGGGATTAAAGCAGTATCTCGTTCCATACCTGATGTCCTCCCACCCGGGTTCCACCTTGAAAGAGGCGGTGGAGCTTGCGGAACACTTAAGGGATCTTGGATACATGCCGGAGCAGGTACAGGATTTTTACCCGACACCGTCGACAATCTCTACATGTATGTACTATACAGGGCTGGATCCGCGGACGATGGAACCGGTCTATGTGCCGACGAACCCGCATGAGAAGGCGATGCAGCGTGCCCTGATCCAGTACCGGAATCCGGACAACTATGATCTTGTAAAAGAGGCACTGATCAAGGCCGGAAGAGAGGATCTCATCGGATTTGACCAGAAATGCCTGATCAAGCCAAGGAAGATAACGAAGGACATCGCAGATAGAAAAAAAGTCGGAACGAGGACCGGAAAAAAGCCCGGGAACGGGAAAACGGAAGGAAAAAGCCGCCAGGTCTTATCCGGCAGAGCAAAGGGAATGGCCGGACAGACCGGTGGGAGAAGACCGAAGCCGAAGCAGGGCGGACGAAAGAAATAACGGCGTTATCCTGCGCGGATCTGTAAAAAGATGAGCATTGATACAGCTCGACCATATTTTTAGAAAGGCAGATTTCATGAGTGGAAAAAAGATTGCGATCGTGACCGGCGCGTCGTCGGGAATGGGAAGGGAGATGGTGTATCTCCTTGCGGATCACTTTGCGGCACTGGAGGAGATCTGGGTCATCGCCAGACGAAAGGACCGCTTGGAGGAGCTCGTTGGAAAGGTTCCTGTGTCCTTGCGGATCCTGCCGTTCGATCTTTCAGACGAGGAAGACCTTTGCATGCTTTCCGGACTTTTAAAACAGGAACAGCCGAATGTGAAGATCCTCGTAAACGGCGCGGGATACGGAAAGACAGGTGCTGCGGGAACGATCCCGGGCGCCCTCTCCACCGGAATGGTGCGGTTAAACGATGAGGCGCTGGTGGCGGTGACGGAGATGGTACTTCCGTATATCTCAAGGAACAGCCGGATCATCCAGTTTGCCTCCGCAGCGGCGTTTATGCCGCAGCCGGGATTCGCGGTCTACGCCGCGTCCAAGTCCTTTGTGCTGAGTTACAGCCGGGCTCTGGCTGCCGAGTTAAAAAAGAGGGAGATCTATGTGACAGCGGTTTGTCCGGGACCGGTCGAGACGGAGTTTTTCGGGATCGCTCTCAATGGGGGAAAGCTTGCACCTATCAAGAAACTCACGATGGCAGATCCGAAAAGAGTAGTGAAAAAAGCTCTCCTGGACAGTATGAAGGGCAAACGGATCTCGGTATATGGCCCGTGGATGAAAGCATTCTATGTTCTCTGCCGGATCGTTCCGCATGAGATCCTGATGGGGTTTATCAACTGGTAACATCCGGCTGCGGAACAGAGCACTGAAAATTTACAAAGTATAGCAGAAAAGAGGAAAAAACTTGAAATTACGACTGGAAAAAGGAACTTACCGTTACCGTACCGCCCATAAGAAACGTCAGCTTTTCTTTGTGGTACTGTTTATTCTGGCGATCGTTGCGCAGCTTATTTTAAGAAACTTTATCACGGCGCAGATCTATAAAAATCTTGTCACGATCAGTGCGATCCTCACGGTGCTGCCGATGGCAAACCTCGCATCCCCTCTGGTGGTTGCAGCGAGGATCCCGGAGGTCCCGGAGAAATTTCACGACGCGTGTGTTCCATACGAGGAGAAATTTCCGATCTTATACGATCTGATCATTACATCGAATGACCTGATCATGCCGGTGGACGCTGCGGTTGTCCATCCGACAGGGGTCTACCTCTATTGTCCGAACAAAAACGTAGACAGGAGGAAGGCGGAAAAATTCTTAAACGAGATGCTGGTGGGCTGGAAGCTGGACGGAAACGCGAAGGTCATGAACGAGGAGAAAAAGTTCCTACGGAGGCTTTCTGAGCTTAAGAACGTCACAGAGGAAGAGGATGACGGAAGCGCTCCACATGTTTTAAAGTTATTAAAGAGTCTGTCCATGTAGGGGAATAAAAGATGAGAGAGATCGTGATTGAAAAGAACGAGGCGGGACAGCGACTGGATAAATTTCTCGCGAAGTACATGAATGAGGCGTCGAAGAGCTTTTTCTATAAGATGATGCGCAAGAAGAACATCACGCTGAACGGGAAAAAGTGTGAGGGAAATGAAAAACTCGCCGAAGGCGATGTCGTGAAGCTGTTTCTTGCGGAGGACACCATCGAAAAATTTTCCAGTGTTCAGGTGCAGGAGGTAAAGAAAGTAGATCTCGATATTCTCTATGAGGATGACGAGATCATTCTGGTCAACAAACCGGCGGGGATGCTGTCGCAGAAGGCTAAGGAGACCGATGAGTCTCTGGTGGAGTATCTGATCGATTATCTTTTGGGGAGCGGCAAGCTCACGGAGAGCGGGCTCCGCGCGTTCCGCCCTTCGGTCTGCAACCGTCTGGACCGGAATACCAGCGGTATCGTGGCAGCAGGAAAGTCTCTGGCGGGTCTTCAGATGCTTTCCGGCGTGTTTAAAGACCGCTCGATCCACAAGTATTATCAGTGTCTCGTATCCGGTGTGATCCGGGACGTGAAGACGGTGGACGGCTGGCTTTTAAAGGATGAGAAGAAGAATCAGGTGCGGATCCTCACGGAGGCGGAGGCAAAGCGATTTGGAGGAAGAGACGGAGACGAGGAGCCGAAACGGATCCGGACAAAATATGAGCCGATCGCAACGGATGGAAGGTTTACGTTGCTCAAGGTGACACTTCTGACCGGACGTTCCCATCAGATCCGCGCCCATTTAGCGTCTCTTGGACATCCGATCGTGGGGGATTCCAAGTACGGCGGAGTTTCGAAGGTGAACCCCTCAGGGCGGACCGTGAAGTATCAGCTTTTACATTCTTACCGTCTGGAGTTTCCGAAGCTTGCGGAACCGTTTGCCTATCTTTCCGGGAGGGTGTTTGAGGCGCCGATGCCGGGATATTTTGGTTCGGTACTGAAAGAGACAGGGATCAGGTCGCCATAAAATCTGGCAGCACCGGACAGACATGTGACAAACAGCTGGTTGACATAAAAAACTTATGTAAATCACTCAAAAATATTTGCATTGATGATAAGGAACAACTATGGGAACATGGAAAACCAGGGGCCTTCGTGGCTCCACGCTGGAAGATCTGCTCAACCGGACCAATGACAGCTACCGGGAAAAGAAGCTGGCTCTGATCCAGAAGATCCCGACCCCGATCACGCCGATCGAGATCGACAAAAAGAGCCGTCATATCACGCTGGCGTACTTCGACATGAAAAGTACGGTCGACTATATCGGTGCGGTTCAGGGGATTCCGGTCTGCTTTGACGCGAAGGAATGCGCGGTGAGTACGTTCCCACTCCAGAATATCCACCCGCACCAGATCGCATTCATGAAGGAATTTGAAGCCCAGGGCGGAATTGCTTTCATTATCCTCTCCTTCACAGCGGAGAACGAGATCTATTATGTTCCTTTTGATGTGGTGAACCGTTTCTGGGAACGGATGGAAGAGGGCGGAAGAAAAAGCTTTACCTATGATGAAGTGGTGCCGGAAGCATACAGGATCCGGAGCCACCGGGACATGTATGTCCATTACCTGGAAGGGATCCAGCAGGATCTTGACCGGAAGGAAGAAAAAGGAGGAGACAGCGAATGATTGAAATGGTCATATGGCTCGTTGTGATTGCGGCGTTTGTGTTCCGTGCGTTAAAACAGAATGGGACACTGGACGAACTCTTTGCGGGGGCAAAGAAGCGGAAAGAAAATAAGGCAGAGCGCGTGGTGTACGAACAGCCGGAGGAAGGCTCCGGGAAGAAGGAGAAGAAAAAGGGGCCGGGGATCCGGGTTCCGAAGCACACAGGTTTTGCGGTGACTGCGGTTGTGATCGTCCTCGCGGCGGCAGTGCTTTCCTTTGACAGCTTCTATACTCTTTCCGAGGAGGAGATGGCGGTGGTTACCACGTTCGGAAAACCGTCGGTGGAGGAGGCATCAGGTCTTCACTTTAAAATTCCGGTGATCCAGCGCGTGACTAAGGTTTCCAAAGCCATCACGGGTATGCAGATCGGCTACACGACGGACCCGGCCCGGGCGGACGGCGCCTCCATAGACAATCCGGTATCTATCGAGAACGAGAGCCTGATGATCACAAAGGATTTCAATCTCACAAACGTGGATTTCTATGTGGAATACATGGTCACAGATCCGGTTCAGGCGGTGCGCCACAGAAGTGTGTACGAGTCTATCATCAAGAACCTGGCTCAGAGCTACATCCGCGATACCGTCGGAGTTTATAATGTTGATGATGTGATCACTACCGGAAAGACTCAGATTCAGGAGCGGATCAAAGAGCAGCTCACAAACCGTCTTGTCGAGGAAAATATCGGATATGGAATCTACAACGTGTCGATTCAGGATACGGAAATGCCGAGAGATGATGTGGCGAATGCGTTCAAGGCGGTTGAGGATGCGAAACAGGGCATGGAGACGGCGATCAACTCCGCAAAGAAATATCAGTCTGAGAACATTCCGGAGGCGAAGGCAAAGGCCGATAAGCTTTTGCAGGATGCCGAGGCATACAAGGAACAGCGGATCAACGAGGCAAACGGTCAGGTGGCGCGTTTCGAGGACACATACGCGGAGTATGTGAAGTACCCGCTGATCACAAAAAAGCGTATGTTCTATGAGACTATGGAGGAAGTTCTTCCGGATCTCAAGGTCATCATCACCGGCGGAAACGGCACACAGACGCTGCTGCCGTTAGAACCATTTTCAGAGGCAGTTTCCGGCAGCGCAGCACAGACGGGAGGAGGGAACTAAATGAAAAAGACAGGAAAAAGAATCATAGGAATCGTTGTTCTTCTTCTGATCGTTGTTCTGCTTCAGGGAAGTATGGTGAGCACATACAATGACGAGTATAAGCTCATTCTCCAGTTCGGAAAAGTGGTCCGGGTGGTCGAGACGCCGGGTCTCAGCTTTAAGATCCCGTTTCTTCAGACAACACAGTCGATTCCTAATTATGAGATGATCTATGACCTTATTCCGAGTGAGGTTAATACAAGGGATAAAAAGGTGATGGTAACGGATTCCTTTGCATTGTGGAGTGTTACAGATCCGCTGGCATACCTTTCCAGACTCGGAGCGAACAAAGCAAATGCGGAAAGCCGAATTTCCGTCGTTGTATATAATGCTGTAAAAAATGTCATTTCCTCCACGGATCAGGCAGATGTGATCTCCGGCCGTGACGGAAAGCTGGCAGAGATGATCACGGAAAAGATCGGTTCTTCTCTGGACAGCTACGGAATCAAGGTAAAAAAGGTGGAGACGAAGCTTTTAGACCTCCCGGATTCCAACAAGGAGGCTGTTTACCAGCGTATGATCTCCGAACGGCAGAATATCGCTGCCGGATATATCGCAGACGGTGAGTACCAGTCCAATGTCATCAAGAACAGTACGGATAAAGAGGTCTCCATCATCATCTCCGAGGCGCAGGCCCAGGCGGAGAAGATCCGGGCGGAAGGCGAGGCAGAGTATATGAGGATCCTTTCCGGCGCGTACAATGACGAGGGAAAGGCCGATTACTATAATTATATCCGCAGTCTGGACGCGCTAAAGGCGAGTCTCAAGGGAGACAATAAGACGATCATTCTGGATGAAAATTCAGAGCTTGCGAAGATCCTCAGGGGAAACTATTAAGGAACGGCCAGGATAAAACCGCAGCAGCGGAAAATTCCTGTGAAGCAGTAATGCTGTGGACCCGGAACGATCCGGACGAAGCAGGCTGCTGCGGGACATAACCGCGGTCAGTAAAAAAGGTCGTGGATGTCTGATAAATAATGATACGGTAAAGGAGAAGGGTTATGTCAAAAGTAGTTGATTATTTCCTCAAGTATGTAGCATTCGATACGCAGTCCGCAGAGGATGCGGGAACAGTTCCGAGTACGCAAAAACAGTTCGCTCTGGCGAAGCTTCTGTCCGAACAGTTAAAGAATATCGGGGTGAAGGACGTCTCCATGAGTGAGCACGGTTACGTGTACGGAACGATTCCGGCAAACGGGAATTATAACTGCCAGACTGTCGGCTTCCTTGCGCATATGGACACTTCACCGGATTGTCCGGATGAGAATGTCCGTCCGCAGCTCGTCAAACACTACGACGGAAAGGATATCATTTTAAATAAGGCGCTCGGAGTGAAGATGACAACAAAGATGTTCCCATTCTTAAAAAACTATGTGGGACAGGATCTGATCACCACCGACGGAACGACACTGTTAGGTGCAGATGACAAGGCGGGAATTGCCGAGATCATGACCATGGCGGAGACACTTCTGACACACCCGGAGATCCCGCACGGAACCATCAAGATCGCTTTCACACCGGACGAGGAAGTCGGACACGGCGTTGACTTCTTTGATGTTCCCGGCTGGGGCGCAGATGTGGCTTACACTGTTGACGGCGGCGCATGGGGCGAGATGGAGTATGAGACCTTTAACGCGGCATCCATGAAAGTCACGATCCATGGAAGCAACATTCATCCGGGCAGCGCAAAGAACAAGATGAAAAACTCGATCCTGATCGGTATGGAGTTCCAGTCGATGCTGCCGGAGAACGAGAAGCCGCAGTATACTGAGAAGTACGAGGGATTTTTCCACTTAAACCACATCGGTGGAAATGTGGAGAATACAACTCTCCACTATATCGTCCGTGACCATGATATGACGCGGTTTGAGGAGAGGAAAGCGCTCGGAAAGAAGATCGGCGAGTTCCTGAACGCGAAGTACGGTGAGGGAACAGTCGAGGTGGAGATCGCAGATACCTACTACAATATGGCTGAGAAGATCCGTCCGCATATGTACCTGATGGATGTGGCTGCTGAGGCATTTAAGGAGCTTGGCATCGAGACTCCGGCGATCAATCCGGTCCGCGGAGGCACGGATGGATCGAGACTTTCCTACATGGGACTTCCATGTCCGAACCTTTGCACCGGTGGTCATAACTATCATGGAAAATATGAGTTTATCTGCATCCAGTCTATGGAGAAGACCGTGGAGCTGCTTCTTAAGATCGCAGAAAAGTTTACGAAGGTTGAGAAGCAGGCATAAAATCCGGATCAGGATATGGCTGTTTAGAAAATGCGGGAGGCGCTGGATGTCGCTTCCCGCTTTTCTTTTTGGATGTATGAATGCAATTTAGAACATGGCTTTATGTTGAAGGGGCAGATTATTCATGATATAATGAGCGATGGTGAGTCAGAAGCGTGCCTGCACGGTTATGGCGAACGGCGAAATTAGTGAGTGACGAAGTCACGATATAATCATGCGCAGAAAGGCGGTACAGATTATGATAAAAACGATTCAAAGACGTCTGGACGCGATCCTGCATTGGAATATTTCCTTTGTGGGCGGTTTCCTCGGCGGTTATGCAATCCTTTCCCATGCCGGAGTCTTCGGCTCCGCACAGACGGGAAACCTGATGGAGATGGCTTCAAACGTCCGTTTTATGGAATGGGAGGAATTGGGACTCCGTCTGCTGGCGATGGTGATCTTCGCCTGCGGTGTGATCGCCTCCTATATGCTGACAAACTATACAAACTTACATATGCGGAAGCTGGCGATCTGGGTGGATGCGGCCGGTCTCGGACTTACGGCCCTGCTGCCGGATTGGTTCTCGCCGATTGCGGGTGTTTACCCGATCTTTTTTTGCTCAGCATTCCAGTGGGGTGTATATTCCGGCGCAGATGGTTTCAACAGCGCGACGGTCTTCATCACAAACAACTTCAAACAATCCGTCCTCGGCTGGACGCAGTATGCGTTGACAAAAGATAAAGAATTTAAGAGAAAAGCCGTGCTCTACAGCAACACGGTACTTATGTTCTTTCTCGGCGCCCTCCTCGGTGTCACCGGTGTAGCTGCCTTCGGCAACGCACTCGGTGCCTGCGTAGGCTTTATTCCCCTTGCTGTCGCTCGGATCTTTATCAGCATCGGTGAACTTCCGGTAGAAGATGAGACTCCGGAGGAGACAGAGGAAGAGGCAGAAGAGATGCTGGAAGAGGCGAAGATTTTGGAGAAGGAAGAGAAGAAGAAAATTTAGGGGACAAAAGTAAAAATCCACCCTATTGCAATTCTTCGCTATTTTTAATATACTCATAATATGAGTGGATAGATGCAGCCGCTATGTGTTGGGCATTTTGCCTGCCGTAGTAGAACGGGGCACTATCCACTCTTTTATGCTTATGAACAATCAATAGCTCTCACGCGGACTCCCGCAGCAGCCGGATCAGCTCCTTCATTGCCGGAAGTGTCTGTTTTCCTTTCAGCGTAACGATGGAGTAGCTGGTGGTGTCATCTGGATTACCGATCCGGAAGCAGCGGACAGGCTTGGGATAGCGGAAATTTTTCATGTACTGGTAGAAGTTGAATGCGATTCCATAGCCTTCTGCTGCGAGCTGACAGGCAGATTCAAGATTTTCAAGGAGAAAGACCTGTCCCGGTTCGGCGTGATCATAAGCAATGGCAAGGTCTGTGTAATGTCTGGAGGACTGATCCGGCTTTTGCAGGATAAAACGTTCCCCGTTAAATTGTTTGAGATCGATCCTCGGACATGGATCTTTCCGGCTTTTCTTTGCCGCGCCGGCGCACAGTGGGTGATCGGCGGAGACAACAGCGACCATATAGTCCTCATAGAGAGGACAGTATTCCAGCAGCGGATGGCTGGAGGATTCATTGACGATGGCAAAATCAAGCTCTCCGGCAAGCAGATGCCGGATCATCTGCTCAGTAGATTCCTCGTATGGGACCAGCTTCACATCCGGATAGCGGGCGGAAAAAACAGGCAGTGCCTTCGCAAGAAGATAAAGTGTTCTTCTGGGATGGATTCCGAAACGGATCGTTCCCGAAGAGCCACCCATGTATTTTTGAAGCTCATTTTCATAATGGGCTTCTATTTTTATCATCTCTTTTGCATGTTCCAAATAGATCTTTCCGGCCTCGGTTGGGATAAATTGTTTCCCGATCCGATCGAAAAATTTTGTCCCGGTGCGTTCTTCAAGATTTCCTAAAAATATGCTGAGTGCAGGCGGAGAGATGTGCAGGGCCTGGGCCGCATCCTTAATTCCCCTGTGTTTTTCAATTTCGAGCATATAGAGCTGTTCCCGCATATCCATGGCGTTTCGCTGGTCCTTTCCCTGAATAAATATTTGTAATCACGCATAAAAATAAATAATATTAAATAAAACAATAAAAATATTAAACTTGCTTTAATTTTATATCTTGATTATAGTCTAAGAAAGAAAACAAATCAAGGAAGGATTGGAAGTATGAAACCATTAAAAGAAAAAAAACCTTTTCAGGCGCCGCACACATTTGTGATCCTTGTAGCGCTGATCCTTCTGGCAGTCGCAGCCACTTATGTTGTGCCTGCCGGAGAGTATACCCGGTATACGGATGAGGCGACAAACAGAACCCTCGTGGAAGCGGGGAGCTTCCATTATGTCGAATCTCATCCGGTAAGCTTTTTAACCGTTCCGGCACTGATCTACAGGGCGATCGTAAAGGCGGCAAGCACAGTTACGTTTATCCTTATTATCGGCGGCTCTTTTGAGATCATCACATCCACAGGGATCCTCACAGTTCTCTGTAAGAAGATGGCGAAAGCCTTCCGCGGCCGTGAGTATTTTGTGATCCCTGCATTTCTGCTGTTGTTTTCTGTTTTTGGAACGACGATGGGAATGTCTGCTGAGGTCATGATCTTTGTGCCGATCGGAATTGCCCTTGCGGCATCTCTGGGACTTGACAAAGTGACAGGTACCGCAATGATCGCTATGGGCGCCGCATCCGGATTTACAGCCGGAATCCTGAATCCCTTCAATATCGGTGTTGCTCAGGATATTGCGGAGATCCCGATGTTTTCCGGTATGGGTTACCGTATTTTTATTCTCGGAGTTCTTCTGGTGATCGATACGGTCTACATTACCTGGTACGCAAAGCGCGTGAAAGCGGACCCGACAAAGAGTATCATTTACGGAGAGCCTGAGGATCAGGAATTTACTTTCGATGATACAGAAGAAGCGCTGAACCTGACCCATGGTCTGACTCTGGCAGTGATCGTAGCCGGCTTTGCGGTCCTGATCTATGGACTCAGTAAGCTCGGATGGTATTTTGAGGAGATGTCTGCGATCTTTATCGCGATGGGTGTGCTCTGCGGTATCGTGAACCGCTATAGCCCAAACAAGATCGCCGCTACGTTCGGAAACGGAGCGAAGGGAATCGTTGTGGGAGCTTTGATCGTCGGCATTGCCCGCGGTGTTGAGCTTGCATTATCTGACGCAATGATCCTTGATACCATCGTCCATGCGATCGCAAGTATTGTAAACATTCTTCCGCAGTCCTTAAAAGCCATCGGAATGTTCCTTGCACAGTCACTTGTCAACTGTGTGATCACCTCCGGTACTGGACAGGCTGCGGTTACCATGCCGCTTATGGTACCGGTTGCGGATCTGATCGGTATTACGAGACAGACAGCCGTCCTTGCGTTCCAGCTCGGAGACGGATTTTCAAACTCTGTTCTTCCGACATCCTCCGCGCTGATGGGTTATCTCGTCGTTTCGAAGATCCCGTATGTAAAATGGTTAAAATTCATGATGCCGTTATTCCTGATCTGGACATTCTTCGGATGTCTGTTCATGCTGGGGGCACTCATGATCGGCTATTAAAGCGGAGGAAAAGAGAAGATGCAGGATTTTGAAGTGAAGGAGCGTTTAAGAGAACATCTGGAGTACCTTTGTTCGTTCGATAAGCTCTCCGGTGAACCGGAGGCGTATCGCGCGGTCGAGTATATTCTTGATGTATTAGAAAAATCCGGGATCTCCTGCCATGAGGAGGATTTTCCGGCTTATCTGAGCAATCCGGTGAGCAGTGTCCTTATCGCGGATGGTGAGGAGTTCCCATGTCGTCCAAGGTCTTTCTCGGAGAGTACAAAAGAAATGATCGAGGTCCCACTGATCTACGATCCCGGAACAAAAACAGAAGTCTCCCTTTCAGAACAGAAACGGTTTATGGAAACAGTTGCCGGAAAGCTTGTCCTCGGGTACGGTTTTGATGAGCGTTACGCAAAATTGCTGGAGCAGCATGGTGCGGCCGGGTGGATCCAAATCTGGACCTCCGACGAGGACGCGGTCCATGAGGACACGGTAAGTCCTGTCTGGGGAACTCCGGATATGGACTCATCTCTGTTCCAGTTACGGATGCCGGTGGTCGCCGTCTCAAAGCCCTGTGGGGAGAAACTGATCCGGAAGCTGAAAACATATGAGGCAGAAGGAAAACAGCTTTTTGCGCAGCTTTCCAGCGAGGTGGACACATGCGTAAAAAATGTCGCGCTGCCGATCGCCGAGATCCCGGGAAAGAGCGTGGATTTTGTCTTGGTCTCCGGTCACTATGATACCTGGTATCGTGGCGCTTTTGACAACTGCACGGCAAATGCGCTGGCTCTGGAGCTTGCGCGTTATATGAAAGAACATCAGGATGAGATGTTCTATTCCCTGCGGATCGCCTGGTGGCCGGGACATTCCAATGGGCGCTATATGGGATCCACCTGGTATTGTGATCACCACTGGGATGAGCTTGAGGAGCACTGCATCGCTCACCTGAATCTTGATCTTCTGGGATCCAAAGGAGCAGACCATACGCTTGCGATCCGGACAGCGGGGCTTGAGGGCGAGGAATGGCTGAAAGAGCAGGTGCGGAAGGTAGATCCGGCGGCGGAAATGATGTTTGGGCGTATCGGGCGGGGAGCGGATCAGTCGCTCTGGGGCGCAGAGATCCCATATCACATCAATCCCCGTTATGAGGCGAAAAAAGAACGAAAACACTCGGATGCTCCGGGTCCCGGCGTGTACTGGTGGCATACGATCGACGATACCTTTGACAAGATCGATCTTGACGGGCTTTTGCGGGATGGGAGAGTCGTTGGCGTTCTGCTGTATGAACTCCTCTCGAAGGAGAAGCTTCCTGCCGATTATCGCGGCTATGCAAAAACCTGGCTCCCATACTTTGAGATGTTAAAAAATTCAGAGGAGCATGAACAGGCGGCGGATGAGATCGAAACACTTCTAAAAGAGGTTCTGGATCGTTGTGAAACGCTTGAACATATATGGGGAACGGAGAAGATCGAAGAACATAACCGCCTTTGCCGTCTCGTCGGAGGAGTTTTCAGCCGTCTTATGCATTCCACAGGCTCTGCCTATGAACAGGATACTTCTTTTGCATATGGTCCGCTGCAGCTTCTTAAAGCTTCCGCGAAGGCGCTCCCTGAAAACAGTCCCGCGGATTGGAGCCTGTTCTATCAGACAACATTCGTGAGACAGAGAAACCGGATGGTGACGGAGCTTAGAAAACTGCTGAAAGAGATCGATTTGGAATTCAGGAATGGATCGGATCGCTTTGGATCTTCACGAAATTGTGACAGGAGAATGGAGATATGAAGAAAGAAACAATAAAGCAGGCCGTTGCGCCTTACATGGCAGAGCTTACCAAAATGGCAGACAGGATTTATGATCTGGCTGAGCCGGGGCTTGAGGAAGTCCGCTCCAGTGCGATCCTTACAGATTATCTGGAGAAAAAGGGATTTCAGATCGAGCGTGGGATCGCAGGTCTTCCGACCGCCTTCCGTGCTGTCTATGAACAGGGAAAAGGAGGACCTTCCTTTGGATTCTTGGCAGAGTACGACGCGCTGAAAGGGATCGGTCATGCCTGCGGACATCACATGCAGGGACCGTCTGTGATCGGAGCTGCTCTGGCACTTCGGGATCTCTGTAAGGATCAGCCCTATAAGATCGTGATCTACGGGACACCGGCGGAGGAGACGGTCGGCGGAAAGATCATTATGAAGGAGAAAGGGTGTTTTCAGGATATCGACCTTGCGCTCATGATGCATGCAGCCCCCAATACCTGCGTCGATGTCCGCTGTATGGCACTTGAGTGCTTTTACGTTACCTTCCATGGGGTAGAAGCTCATGCCGCCATGAGCCCGCACAAAGGGAAGAGCGCCTTTGATGCCGCGCTTCTTTCCTTTCAGGGGATCGAGTTTATGAGGGAACATGTTCTTGAGGATTCCAGAATGCATTACACGGTCCTTGATGCCGGCGGTCCATCGAACATCGTTCCGGGAACGGCAAAGGCAGAGTATACACTTCGCTCTTATAGTACGGATTACTTAGAGAAGGTCATCGTTCCGAGATTTCAGGACATCATAAAGGGGGCGTGCCTGATGACGGGAACGACCTGTGAGATAGAGAGAAGCTATCCGTTTCAGGCAAAGATCCCGTGTCTGACCCTGAATGATCTGATCATGGAAAACGCCAGAAAATTTGAGGCACCACAGCTCGCCGGACCGCGTGAAAAGACAGGCTCCACGGACTTTGGAAATGTCATGTATGATGTGCCCGGATGCTGCATCCGCACGGCATTTGTGCCAGAGGGGACCGCGGCGCATTCGCAGGAGTATCTCGATGCGGGAAAGACGGAGCGGGCCCATGAAGCGATCCGGTCCGGATCGGAGATCCTTGCGGGAACATGCATCGACATGATTGAAAGGCCGGAGCTTTTGGAACAGATCAAAGAGGAGTTTCGGAAGCGGAAACAGGAAGAAATCGCAAAAATATGACAAAATTGTCATTTTCCAGTCATGAACAATTAAACTGCTGTCTGTAAAATATGAAACTGTAAGAAATCTAACAAATATCCAGAAAGGAAGATGATTATGACAGCAGCTATTGGTTTTCTGATGATCATCGCGATCGTAGCACTGCTCTTAAAGGGCAAAATGTCTCCGATCGTGGTACTTGCGGTGATTCCGGTCATTGCAGCCCTGATCCTCGGCTTCTCCCCGGTGGAGGTCATGGACTTCATTGCGGATGGAATCAAAACCACCACAAGCAATGGTATCTTATTTATCTTTTCAGTAATTTATTTTGGTGTTCTGGCAGACACCGGACTCTTTGATGTTATCGTAGGCTGGCTGGTAAAAAAAGCCGGAAACAATGTAATTGCGGTCACTGTAGTTACAGCGCTGATCGCAACGATCGCTCATCTGGACGGTACTACGGCTGTTACCGTTCTCATTACGATCCCGGCGATGTACCCGGTATATAAGAAGATGAACATTGATTCCCGTATCCTTCTCTGCCTGACAGGTGCCTGCATGGGCGTTATGAACCTGCTTCCGTGGGGCGGTCCGACAGCGAGAGCGGCTACTGTACTCGCTATGGATGCCACTGAGTTATGGCACATGCTGATCCCGCTTCAGGTTGTTGGCCTGATGATGAACATCATTCTTGCTGTACTCCTCGGCATGTTAGCCATCAAGCATGGTGCCGGCGCCGGAAAGGGCGTAGAGGTGGAGTCCGATGAGAAAGAGAAGAAAGAGGCAGCTGATTTAAGAAAATCCAACGCTTACCTGATCTTCAACTTCTTACTTACAGTAGGTGTGATTGCCCTGTTATCCACAGGTATCGGTAAATCCTATGTAATCTTCATGCTTGGTCTTTGCATCCTTCTGGCTGTCAACTACCCGAACCAGAAGATTCAGGACAAGCTGATCAAGAAGCACGCTCCGGCAGCCCTGATCATTTCCGCAACACTGTTTGCCGCAGGTGCTATGGTAGGTGTCTTCGACGGAACCGGTATGCTGGAAGCAATGGCAAATGCGATCATGGCGATCATTCCGGCAGCTCTTGGAAAGTACGTTCACATCATCTTTGGTATTCTGGCGCTTCCGCTTGGTCTCTGCGTTGGAACAGACGCATACTTCTATGGCATCATGCCATTAGTTATGCAGGTAGGCGAGACCTATGGCGTGGCTTCCCTGAATACTGCCCTGACCATGCTGATCGGTAAGAACCTTGCGTTAATGGTAAGCCCGTTAGTACCGGCAACTTACCTCGCGATCGGTCTGACAGGAACAGAGCTGAAAGATCATATGAAATTCAGCATTCCGCCGTACTACATTATCAGCCTTATCATGCTGGTATTCGGTGTGATTCTTGGCATTGTTGCCATCTAAACGATACATGACGAATGAAAATCCTGTTCTGCAGCACGGATCTTGTACCGCAGAACGGGATTTTTTGCTATAATGAAAGAAAAATGACGCAGGAGTAAGGTTATGAATACAGAAAAGATCCTACTGGTGGACGATGAGCGTGCGATCCGGCTGGCTGTGCGGACCGCCCTGACCCGTGAAGGAATGCAGGTGACGGAGGCAGCCGATGGAAGTGAGGCTCTGGAGCTTTTAAAGAAACAACAGTTCCATCTGGTGATCCTGGACGTAATGATGGAACATGTGGGTGGTTATGATGTGCTGCAGGCAATGCGCGCCGCGGGAGACCACACGCCGGTCATGATGCTGTCGGGAAAATCCGATGAGATGGATCAGGTGCTGGGGCTCGGCTTTGGCGCGGACAGTTATCTGACGAAACCGTTTCATACTGCGATCCTGATCCAGACAGCAAAGGCGCTGATCCGCAGAAGTCAGATCTACAGCCAGGGAGCATCCGGAGACACCGGGATCCGTAAGGGTCCGTTTACGGTAGATACCTTAAAGATGGAGTGCCTGAAAAACGGTGAGCCGTTAAATTTTACTGCCAGAGAGATGACCCTGTTCCGATTCCTGATGGAGCATCCGGGACAGGTGTTTACGAAGGAACAGCTTTATACGCAGGTGTGGAATGAGGCAGTGGTGGATGACAATACCATCACCGTCTATGTGAAACGGATCCGGAACAAGATCGAGGATGACCCAAAGCAGCCCCGGTATCTGAAGACGGTACGTGGAATCGGATATATGCTGAATGTGTAGGGATAAAAAATGAAGAAGACAGAAGAATTCTTAAATCGATGGAAACTGAAGCTGATGGCAGTTGGGGTGTTGATCGCTTTATCCCTTGTGGTAGTGCTTGCAGGCTTCAGATTTTACAGCCGGTACCGGGAGCAGGTGATCCGGACAGAGGAGAGCCAGCTTTTGACTATGGCCGGGATCGTAGGAAACAATCTCGATTCCTATCTGGAACAGCAGCTGGATGAGATCGATCTGTTTTATTCACAGCGCGGGATCCCGGAAGAATGGGCAGAGTCCAATGGGATCAAGCTGAGGACATCATATTTTTTAAAGAAGAATGCAGATATCTATAACTGGATCACAGTGACGGAGCAAGACGGGACAAGGTTTAAGTATGAATCGGGAAAGGAAGCAGTTCAGGAATCTTCAGCTGAGAAGACGATGAGCGTGGCGCCCGGGAACAAAGATCAGAAGGCCAGGATCACCGGAAAGGAAATTTCGGACCGGACGGGCTGGTATGAGCTTTATATTGAGAAGGAAGTTTCTTCCATGTCCGGAATCTGTACCCTTACATTTGCCATGGATCTTAAAGCACTGTACGAGAAGATCGTCGCGCCGGTAAAGATCGGTGAGGCCGGATATTCCACGGTAAAGGATCAGAACATGAATATCATCATGCACCATGCGAAGAATCAGATCGGTCTGGAGGCAGTTGAGGGGCGCATCCAGAAATATCCGGATCTGGATCTGAGCAGTCTGGAAAACTGGATCTCCAGACAGGAAAAAGAAGATTCCGGAACCGAACGGAGGATGCGCCAATTAGGATTGGTGGATATCGGGGAGGTCGATCCTACGATTGCTGTACATTTGGTGTATGCTACATCCGATAATTTTGTCGGAAAGGTGCTGTATCGGGATATCCGGAAAGCATTTCTGTTACCGGAGGCCGCCGAGCGTTTAGCAGAAGCCCAGCGAAAGTTGAAACTTCTGAGGCCGGAATTGAGTCTGCTCGTATATGATGCAGCCCGTCCGATGAAGGTGCAGCAAGAAATGTGGGATTTGGTCAAAGGGACTGAAAACCGGGTGTATGTCAGTAATCCCCGGAATGGTGGTGGATTGCATAATTACGGTGCTGCTGTCGATCTGACTTTGGTTGATTCTTTAGGACATGTTTTGCCGATGGGAAGTGAGTTCGATTATTTCGGGGAGGAGGCGAGGCCTGACCGGGAGGAGGCGATGGTGAAGCAAGGGCGGATTATTTTACCTCATTTGCACAACCGGAGGTTATTGCGTAAAGTGATGACCGATGCGGGATTCCGGGTTCTTCCCAGCGAATGGTGGCATTTTAATCTAATGTCGAGGGCAGAAGCGAGGGTGCGGCTGAAAGTGATAGAATAGTTTATATAAATCTGATTGAATGAATACGACGATCATCGGTGTTGCCGGAGGTACGGCATCGGGGAAATCTACTTTGGTAAAAAAGTTGCAAGAGGCGTTTGAAGGAGAAAGTGTCATCACGCTTTGTCATGATTATTATTATAAAGCGCATGACGATTTGTCTTTCGAAGAACGAACAAAGCTGAATTACGATCATCCCGGTGCTTTCGATACCGATATGATGATTGAAGATATCATGAAACTGAAAAAGGGACGATCTGTTTTCCGGCCCGTTTATTCTTTTGTCAATCATAACCGTACGGATAAGACCGTCAAAGTCGAGCCGGCACAGGTGATTATTATCGATGGAATCCTTATTCTGGAAAACCGGACTTTACGCGAATTGATGGACGTGAAAGTATATGTAGATACCGATCCCGATGTGCGCTTAGGACGCCGTTTGTTACGGGATGTGCAGGAACGAGGGCGTAGTATAGAGTCGGTATTGACCCAATATTTTTGTACGGTAAAACCGATGCACGATGAGTTCGTCGAACCTTCGAAACGTTATGCCGATATTATTATCCCGGAAGGAGGGTTCAATTCTGTTGCGGTCAGTATGTTGATTCATAATATTAATTCATTGATTCACCATGAATCGGAAAGGGATAGGAGATGAAAATAGCATTGGTACAATCCCCTTTGGCCTGGGGAGAGCTGCAGGAGAATTTACAGAATTTTGACAAAAAAATGGCGAAGAGTGAGGATTGTGATGTAATTCTACTCCCTGAGATGTTCACTTCGGGCTGTATGATGATAAAGAAGTCGGCAGAGGTGGCATTTGCCGCTAAGGAATCTGTCGCAAATGCATATCCTGTCGTAGAAGAAAAGATGCTGGCTTGGGCGAAACGTCAGCATGCTTTGGTAATGGGATCGACGGTTTACCGGGAAAATGGAAAATATTATAATCGCTTGATTGCTGCTTTTCCTGAGGGAAATTGCCGGTATTATGACAAACGGCATTGTTTCAGAATGGGCGGGGAGAACGAGCATTTTACTCCCGGAGACCGGCAGTTGACTTTCGAATTTCGGGGAGTAAAGATAGCTGCTTTTATTTGTTATGATTTGCGCTTCCCGGTTTGGTGCAGGAACACACAAAATTATGATCTGGCTGTTTTCGTGGCGAATTGGCCGGAATCGCGCCGCGAAGTCTGGAAAACATTGCTGAAAGCCAGAGCGATTGAAAATCAGGCTTTTGTTGCTGGCGTCAATTGTGTCGGAGAAGATGATAACGGTTTGACCTATTCCGGTGATTCGATGGTCGCCGATGCCCGGGGGAGGGAGGTCGGAAGTACCTCTCCCGGAAATGAAGCCATTATCCGGGTGGAACTGGATATAGAGAAATTGAGGCAATTCAGAAAAAAATTTCCGGTATTGGATGACCGGGATGACTTTCTTTTCCGGGAGAAATGAGGCTAAAACGGAGTTTTTGTTATCTTTGTGCACCTTTATTCAAACGTTTGTTATAATTTTAATCGATATAAAATGAAAAGTATATTAATGACATTCATGGGAGTTGGAACAATAATGAATCTGACTGCCGGGAATTTGTCGGAAGACCGGACAGATCAGCCACAAACCGGTGGCGGTAAGGTATTGACTATGGAGGAAGCGGTACTTGGGTATCAGCTTTATCCGAAGAATTTGTATATTCAATGGCAGGGAGACCGGAACGTACTGACTTATCCGGAAGGGACGAACCTGATGGGTGAGGTGGCCGGAAAAGAAAAACCCGAAGTATTGATGACATTAGCTGAACTGAATCGTTTGCTGGAGGCGGATTTGAAGGGATGGCCCCAATATGAATGGAAAGATGGCCGTACCCTGGTGATTATGCGCCAGGGAAAAAGATATGAGATCGATACCGATAAAAAAGTGTTGGCGTATGTTTTTCCTATTGCCAAAGGAGCACAGAATGTGACCTCTAACGGACAGGAATTACTGGCTTATACGAAGGCTAACAATTTATATTATGTAGATGCTAACGGGAATGAATTTGCCGTTACTTCCGATGAAGATCCGAATATAGTCAACGGACAAACGGTGAGCCGGAATGAATTTGGGATCAACGGAGGCATTTTCTGGTCTCCGGATGGCAAACAACTTGCTTTCTATCGCAAGGACGAAAGTCAGGTAGGAACCTTCCCTTTGCTGGATATCAATTCCAGGATGGGGACTTTGCGGGAGATCAAATATCCTATGGCAGGAATGAAATCCGAGCAAATCAGTCTGGGGGTTTATCAGGTTGCTTCGGGTAAGACCGTTTTTTTAGACGTAGATGACTTCGGGCGGGAACAATACCTGACGAACATAGCCTGGAGTCCGGCTTCCGATTATATTTATGTGCAGGTACTCGACAGGGCTCAGAAACACATGAAATTGAATCAATACAGTGCCAAAACCGGTGAATTTGTGAAGACCTTACTCGAAGAGCAGAACGAGCGCTATATAGAACCTTTGACGCCGATCGTATTTTTGAAAAACGATCCATCCCGGTTTATTTACCGGACGAATAACCGGGATGGCTATTTTAGTCTTTATCTGTGTGAGGCTGCAACCGGAAAAGTGTTGAAAAGGCTGACCGATGTGAATGCTGATGTCGAAATGGTGGGGCAGGATGATAAGTTTGTGTATTATACTTCGGCTGAAGTAAGTCCTGTCGATAATCATTTGTTCAGGGTGGAAGTGAAAAGCGGAAAGAAAACCCGTTTGACACAGGCCGAAGGTTGGCATAAAGTGACGATGAGTGGCGATATGAAGTATTTTGTAGACAATTATAGTAGTCTGAAAGTGCCTCGTGTGATTCTGCTGGTACAAAATGACGGGAAAAAAGTGAAAGAATTGTTGAAGGCGGAAGATCCTACCAAAGATTATAATTTCGGTGAGATTACGTTGGGTACGGTAAAGAGTGCCGATGGTAAGTTCAATAATTATTATCGTCTGATCAAACCCATGAATTTCGATGCTTCCCGGAAATATCCGGTTATCGTTTATGTTTATGGGGGGCCGCATTCACAGATGGTAAAGAATACCTGGCAGGCAGAAATGCGTCGTTGGGAAATGTATATGGCACAACACGGTTATGTGGTTTTTGTCATGGATAACCGGGGTACTTCGAATCAGGGGGCTGAATTTGAAAAAGCGATTCACGGACAATGTGGTCAGGCTGAAATGGCTGATCAGATGGAAGGAATTAAGTTGCTGAAATCTTTACCATATGTCGATGCCGACCGGATCGGTGTGCATGGATGGAGTTACGGTGGTTTTATGACGATTTCCCTGCTTACCAATCATCCCGACGTATTTAAAGTGGCTGTTGCCGGTGGTCCGGTGATCGATTGGAAATGGTATGAAGTGATGTACGGCGAACGTTACATGGATTCCCCCCATACCAATCCGGAAGGATATGCAAAGGTAAGCCTCATTCATAAAGCCAGGGATCTCAAGGGAAAATTACTGATCTGTCAGGGAGCTATCGATAATACGGTGGTTTGGGAACATAGCCTGAGTTTTATCCGGGAATGTATCAAAAATAATATACAGGTAGACTACTTCCCGTATCCCTGTGCCGAGCACAACGTTATGGGAAAAGACCGGATTCACCTGATGCAAAAGGTGACCGATTATTTTGAGGATTATTTGAAATAAAAAGGAGAATTGTAATCAGAAAGGATGAGGCTATCCGATTTTGAAGTTGTCCTTCAATGGGATAGCCTCGTTTTTAAGAAATTTTATTTTCTTCCGTGATGACGGATAAAGAATGAGCGTAAGTTCAAATTCTTTTTATCAGAAGGGAGTAAAGACCGTACTTTGAGATTATCACTATCATTATCAATTGCAACATAGGAATAAGAGTACGGAGAGCCATTGATATATTCCGTTTTAATGGTTTTATCCGTATTTAAAACGTATGTCATGTTTTCGCTATATTCGTTTTCGTAATTTTGTTCC
>ERZ837380.2096-NODE-2096-length-22471-cov-4.353007_pt1 | contig 22471 bp, 17 predicted proteins | sample MGYA00519685_ERZ837380 | MGnify/ENA primary metagenome ERZ837380 (study PRJEB31850, sample SAMEA3708817) | human gut metagenome | biome: human gut; feature: human-associated habitat; material: faeces | place: China | collected 2014 ...
CTTATGGTTATCAAAATTTTAATAGATTTCGTAACCGTATTTTACATATGTTTTCGCTACAAAAGCAAAAACAAGTGATAGCTTAATACTATCACTTGTCTATCTAATCTATTTCATTTTATTGGATTTACCCCAACTATTGACATAGAGCCGTAATAAAAAGACTCAAGAATTTTTAATTCTTGAGTCTTTTTTATATATGAATTGTGAATATAATTCAATATATAATTAAAAAAATGCAAATACATATTGAAATGTTTATTGTACTATGATATAATATCACTAAATTATTAAAAATATATAAAAAATAATTATGTACAGTGTATTATCTGTGTGAAATTACAAAAGATAAGTCCCATAAATGGGACAGTAAAATAAAAAAAGACCTGCTTTTGCAGGTCTTAAATCACACAATGTGACAGTTGCAAATTAATGCAACGATTTGAATAAATTTTTATTTGAACTCGTAGTGTAATCTCATAAGGTTTTAAGATTGTCTTAATTATATACTTAAAATTTTTAGTTGTCAATACAAAAGGAGAAATTTTTATGAAAGATTATTATGTTGGCTTTGATATAGGTACTGAATCAGTAGGATGGGCAGTGTCTGATTTTTACTACAATTTATGTAAATTCCATGGGAAGTCTATGTGGGGCTATGAACTCTTTGATGAATGTAATACTGCTGTTGACAGGAGAACTTTCAGAAATTCTAGAAAAAGAATTGATAGAAAGAAGCAAAGAATTGCATGGTTACAAATGCTGTTTAACGAGGAAATATCCAAAGTAGATATTGCTTTTTTTCAAAGACTGAAAGAAAGTAATCTTTATCTTGAAGATAAATCAACCAATGTGCCTTATGCAGTATTTGCAGATAAAAATTATACTGATGTTGATTATCATAATGCTTATCCCACAATTTATCACCTTAGAAAGGATCTCATTGAAAGAGAGGATCCACATGATATTAGATTGGTTTATCTTGCATTGCATCATCTAATTAAGAATAGAGGTCACTTTTTGTTTGATAATCTAAATTCTGATTATGATAGTGATTCTTCTTTTGATTTTCTTTATGATGATTTAGTTACCTATTTAAGTGAGGAAATGGGTATTGTACTTGAATGTAGTGATTCCTCAAATGTTGCTGATGTTCTCAAGGATAAAAGCAAGAGTAGAAGTGTTAAGAAAAAAGAACTTAGTAATTATTTTCAAATTACTAAGAAGAACAACCCACAGGAAGTTGAGATTATTACTTTGCTTTGTGGACTGAAAGGAACTTTATCTACTATTTTTAGTGATAAAACTTTGGATGATGCCGAAAAAAATAAAATTGTTTTTGATAACAGTTTTGATGAAAATGAAGATGATTACATTGCTATATTGCAAGACAGATATGAACTTATTGAAAAAGTAAAAGCAATTTATGATTGGGCTGTTTTAGCTGATATTCTAAACGGTGAATCTTATATATCTTTTGCTAAGGTTAAAACATATGAAGAACATAAGAATGATTTGAGAATGTTGAAGGACTATGTTAAAGAAAGATGTTTTGACAAGTATGATGAAATTTTTAGGGTTTCATCCGATATTCCAAACTACACTTCATATAGTGGAAAGTATAAGGAAAACGGTAAAACAGGAGTTTTAGCAAGAAAGAACAAAGCAACACAGGAAGAATTTTGTTCATACCTATTGAAGTCCTTTAAGAATCTTGACCATTCCGGTTATGAAGATATGTTCCTGAAAATTGAGAATAACACCTTTATGCCTAAGATAGTGGTAAAAGATAATGGTGTTATTCCAATGCAAGTTAATGAAAAAGAAGTAAAGATGATTCTGAATAATGCCTCAAAATATCTTCCTTTCCTAAGTGAAAAAGATTGTGATGGCATTTCTGTTAGTGACAAAATTCTAAAGATTTTTCAGTTTAGAATCCCTTACTATGTTGGTCCTTTAAATACTCATAGTGATAATTCTTGGCTTATTAGAGGTAAAGAAAAAATTTATCCTTGGAATTTTGATAAGGTTGTAGATGTTGAAAAGTCAGCAGAGGCTTTTATTACTAATCTAACAAGTAAGTGTACATACTTATTTGATAGGGATGTTATTCCTAAAAATTCAATTCTATATAGCAAGTTTATGGTTCTTAATGAACTAAATAATTTGCGTCTTGATGGTGAGAAACCTGATGTTCAGTTTAAGCAAGATATATTTAATGATCTTTTTATGCATCACAAAAAAGTGACAAGAAAGAGTCTTGTAAATTATATCAAATCAAAGACAGGTGAAACACCTGACATTACAGGAATTGATGGTGACTTCAAAACAAGTATGCGTTCAGCTATTGAACTTTCTTCTTATGATTTAGCTTTAGAAGAAAAGGAAATGATTATTTCTTCTATTACCATTTTTGGTGACGATAAAAAGTTACTGAAAAAAAGATTGAAGAAAAACTTTGCTGATAAGTTATCTGATGATGATATTAAGAAGATAAGCAAGTTAAAATATAAAGATTGGGGAAGATTTTCTAAAGATTTATTAACTGAAATTTATGATTTTGATGAAAATACCGGTGAAGTAAAGGATAATATCATTAATTCCCTTTGGAATACTAATGATAATTTTATGGAACTCTTAGGCTCAAAATATAATTTCCAAAAGAGCATAGAAAATGCTAATAGAGAAATTCAAAACAGTACTTCTATTAGAAAAATGGTAGAAGCATTATATGTATCTCCAAAGATAAAAAGACCTATTTATCAGTCTTTACTTATTATGAAAGAAATTGAGAAGATACAAAAGAGCCAACCTAAGAAGATATTTGTGGAAATGACTCGAAGTGATGGTGTTAAAGGGGATAAAGGACGTAAACACTCTCGTAAAAAGCGTCTTGAAGAACTTTACAAAAATTGCAAAGAAGATTCCGGTGAACTTTGGGAAAGTTTAGAGAAAACACCTGACAATGAATTTCAACAGGATAAGTTGTATTTGTATTACACTCAATTTGGAAAATGTATGTACACCGGAGAAAGCATTGATATTTCAGATTTGTTTAATCAAAATATCTATGATATTGATCATATTTTCCCTAGATCAAAGGTAAAAGATGATAGCCTTGATAACCGTGTATTAGTTAAGAGAACAGTGAACTCTCATAAGGATAATGACTATCCTTTAGATAAGTCTATTAGAGATAAGATGAAATCTTTTTGGTATGTACTTTATTCTAAAGAGTTAATCAGTAAGAAAAAGTTTGAAAGACTTACAAGGTCAACAAGCTTAACAGACAGTGAACTTTCCGACTTTATTGCTCGTCAACTTGTAGAAACTTCACAGTCAACCAAAGCTGTAGCTGATATTCTTAAAATTTTATATCCAAATACTGAAATTGTTTATGTTAAGGCTAGATATGCTTCTGAATTTAGAAAAAAATACGATATGCTAAAATGCAGAACAGTCAATGATATGCACCATGCAAAGGATGCATACCTTAATATTGTTGTCGGTAATGTGTACAATGAAAGGTTTACTCATAATAGAATTAACTTTATAAAGGGTTTGCAGACTAAGAAATATAGTATGAACAAAATGTTTAGTTATGATGTTAAAAATGCATGGATTGCTGAAGATAATTATTCTTTGAATATTGTTAAGAAAACAATGAATAAGAATAATCCTATCTATAGGAGATACTCTTTCGTTCAGCATGGAGCACTTTTTAAAGTTTTACCTCTTAAAAAGAGCAAAGGACAAGCACCGTTAAAGGGAAATTCACCACTTTCTAATATTAACAAGTACGGTGGTTATGATAAGCCAACCTCTTCTTACTTCTCATATGTTGAATTTGAAGGTAAGAAAGGAAAGAAAAGTCGTCAACTTGTTCCTATTGACAGCTACTTAAGAAAAGAATATGAAGGAAATCCTATTCAGTATTTAACAGAAAGATTAGGTCTAGTTAATCCGAAAATTCTTATTCCGGTTGTGAAGTACAATGCTTGTATTGAAATTGATGGATTTAGAATGAATATTAGCAGTAAGTCAAATGGTGGTAAGACAATAGTATATAAATCAGCAATTCTTTTGGTTTTAGGTTACCAAGGTGAGTTGTATGTAAGAAATATTACAAAATTACTTGAAAGCCCTGAAGATCATACTATTACTGAATTTGATGGTGTTTCTTTTGATGAAAACATCGATTTATTTGATTCTTTAGTGAACAAAATGTGTAATACAATTTTAAAAGTAAAGTATTCAGATATGGGAAAAAAGATTAATCAAAAGAGAGATGTATTTCTTTCTCTTGATTTAAGAACACAATGTTTTGTTTTAAATGAAATTTTAAAAATATTACATTGTAACGTTTTAATGGGAGATTTATCGAAAATAGGTCTGGCTAAAAAATCTGGTGCACTTACTTCTAATTCTGTATTAACTGAAATTAAAAATGTAAAATCTATTTACCTTGTTAATCAGTCAGTAACAGGATTATTTGAAAAGAAAATTGACTTGTTGAACATGTAAATTTATTATTTAGGAGAGTAACTATGAGTTGGAGAACAGTAGTAATAACAAAAACCTGTAAACTGGATTATTCTATTGGTTATCTAGTTGTTCGTGATGTTGAAAAAACTACAAAGATACATATTAGTGAAATTAGTATGTTAATTGTTGAGAGTACATCTGTTGCAGTAACTGTTGCTCTCCTAAACGAATTAACCAAGAAAAGTGTCAAAGTTATTTTTTGTGACGAAAAGCATAGTCCGTCATTTGAAGTAACTCCATATTATGATAGTTGTAAGTCGAGTTTAAAACTGAAACAACAGATTGATTGGGATGACCATATCAAGCAGTATATATGGACAAATATTGTTGCAGAAAAAATCAGTAATCAAGCAAAAGTATTAAAGCAATTTCAGTTGCCTCAATATACTCAATTATTACAATATATTGATGAAATTGAGTTTAATGATTCTACCAATAGAGAAGGTCATTCCGCAAAAGTGTATTTTAATGCTTTGTTTGGAAAGAGTTTTTCAAGAAAAAATGATTGTCCCATTAATGCTATGCTTAATTATGGTTATAGTATCATACTTTCTGCTTTTAACAGGGAAGTTGTGTCAAATGGTTACATAACACAACTGGGATTATTTCATGATAATATGTTTAATCAATACAATTTAAGTTGTGATTTAATGGAACCATTCCGACCTTTTGTTGATTCTATTGTTAAGGAATGTAATCCGGTAAAATTTGATAAAGAAGAAAAAGTGCTAATTTATTCTTTACTTAATAAAGAGTTGATAATAGATGACCGAAAACAAACTTTTCTAAATACAATAAAAATATATTGTAAAAGTGTTTTTACAGCAATAGAAGAACAGAATTCATCTTTAATAAGGTTTCCAAAAAATGAGTTATAGATTTATGAGAGTATTAGTAATGTTTGATTTACCTACAGAAACAGCAGAAAATAGAAGAAATTATACTAAGTTCAGAAAGTATCTGATTAAAAGTGGTTTTATGATGATGCAACAGTCTGTTTATGTGAGATTGGCATTAAATCAGACAAATGCAAAAGGAATGATTGATAGTGTAAAAAAGAACAAGCCTTCGGAAGGCCTTGTTCAAATTCTTACAATTACTGAAAAACAATATTCAAAGATGGAAATTATTTCCGGTGAGTATTCAAATGATACAGTAGATACTGATGAAAGGTTGTTAATGCTATGAGAATGTTATATAATTTAATGACAGATCCTGTAATATTTGAAAATAGTAATATTAAACTGTTGGTTATTGAAAATAAAATTCAGTTTAGAAATACTATTTTAAGTTTACAGAATGGTGATGAAGAGGGCTTATTTGTGTTTTCAAAGGATTATAAACCATTAGATTTTTCTAAATCAGTTAGATTTATAGATAATGCACTATCTTTTAATTTAGCTGATAAAAAACTTATGAGTAAAATTAATAGTGATTTAGAATTTATTTGTAATTCAAAGTATTTTGATGAATTATCAATGATTAAAGAATTATGTACAAAACTTTGTTATAATCTTTGTGAAGAAAAAGAATTTGATTTTACTTTTAATGATGAAATAGAAACAAGTGCTTTTATAAAACTGTTTTCTTTCTCTCCTAATAATGATTTTTCAGGCGTATTAGAAAAACTTTTATTGTATATTAGTTTAGTGAATAAGTATTTGGGCATAAAGTGTTTTATTACACAAAATCTTTTTATTTATTTCAGCAATAATGAGATTTTATCATTTTATAACACACTTATTGCTCACGATATTTATTTAGTGGATATAGAAAATATATATCCAAATCAAATAACTTCTCTGGAAGAAATAATAATAATTGATAAAGATTTATGTGAGGTGATTGACAAATAATATAGAAATGTAATAAAATTAAGTGAAATATCTTATGTTTTTACCATGCACATGTAGTGGGTGCATTTTATTTGAGGTTTGAGAGTAGTGTAATTTCATAAGGTATTAAAACAACAGTAACACCTATCAATCTAAAGCAAGTGTTTGAGAGTAGTGTAATTTCATAAGGTATTAAAACAGACAAGTAGTTTTATCCGATATTGCACAAGTTTGAGAGTAGTGTAATTTCATAAGGTATTAAAACGTGCGTTTCGGTTTTCTATTCTAAGTTCAAAGTTTGAGAGTAGTGTAATTTCATAAGGTATTAAAACTTGGTCTAGCAGATATTTCAACTCTTTGATGTTTGAGAGTAGTGTAATTTCATAAGGTATTAAAACGACACGATAGCAAAATACACAGAATGATAGGTTTGAGAGTAGTGTAATTTCATAAGGTATTAAAACATAGAAAAAGCTGTAAAGGTTGCATTTATGTTTGAGAGTAGTGTAATTTCATAAGGTATTAAAACCTGTAAAAAGTCATTTAACTTATTCAAATGTTTGAGAGTAGTGTAATTTCATAAGGTATTAAAACACTGATTTAACTTATGCTAACTTAAAGGATGTTTGAGAGTAGTGTAATTTCATAAGGTATTAAAACAGTAATTCTTCCGATGATACACTGACCATCGTTTGAGAGTAGTGTAATTTCATAAGGTATTAAAACTTGATTTCTTGCATTGTTGCAGTATCACCGGTTTGAGAGTAGTGTAATTTCATAAGGTATTAAAACGGAGAATATTATGGTTAGACGACAAGGAAGTTTGAGAGTAGTGTAATTTCATAAGGTATTAAAACATTAGAGTATTTACTCTTTGCTAGTTCAGTGTTTGAGAGTAGTGTAATTTCATAAGGTATTAAAACTAATAGTATCGTTGAAATTAATGAACTTGGGTTTGAGAGTAGTGTAATTTCATAAGGTATTAAAACTTACAAAAAGCAACACCGGCTTCTAAGCAAGTTTGAGAGTAGTGTAATTTCATAAGGTATTAAAACGTGGATTAATTAGAATTGCTTTGTCTATAAGTTTGAGAGTAGTGTAATTTCATAAGGTATTAAAACACTGGATTAGTTTCTGTTGAACTCGAGCTGGTTTGAGAGTAGTGTAATTTCATAAGGTATTAAAACCTCTGACTATGCTAGACAGTCATACGCAAAAGTTTGAGAGTAGTGTAATTTCATAAGGTATTAAAACGGCTTGTAAGGAAACCACAAGCAAAACCCAGTTTGAGAGTAGTGTAATTTCATAAGGTATTAAAACTTCTCATATTCTGGCAATAATTTTCCATCTGTTTGAGAGTAGTGTAATTTCATAAGGTATTAAAACTGTTATCTCTTCATAATGATATAAGTACAGTTTGAGAGTAGTGTAATTTCATAAGGTATTAAAACATATTACATCTGTATAATAACCTACTTGGAGTTTGAGAGTAGTGTAATTTCATAAGGTATTAAAACTTTCCTTCATCACGGAAAAATGTGGGATAATCAAAAATAAATATTGAAGAAGAGCATAGGAAACTCCAAAATTGTAGTTGAAAAGACAAACAATGGAGGAGAGAAACCTATGCTCTATTTAGATGATATCAAAGTCCAGGATTTAAAGGAACACATATAGGAATCAGTCCTAAAAAAGATAAAAGCGTACTGCTTCTGGAAAGCGTAAGGTCAACGCAGGCAGTTTGGTGCCCTTATTGTGGAGGCAGTGTGTATATTTATGAAAACGGACAAGTCAAACTCAAAGATATTCCAATATGGAGAGGTACTACACACATATGAAACTTCTTTATCCATAGATATCAATGCAACTGTTGCCACGAAACATTTACAAAAGAAGTACCTTTCAAATATCCAGGAACACGGATAACATACCGAGCAATTACAATCTATTCTGCAAGATCATCACGACCTTCCTGTTTGTTATGCCATGAAAGAGGAAATGTGCAGACTTTATGAATTGACAGATTACCAACAAGCAGTCGCCGGATGGACAAAATGGTTTCAGGCGACGAAAGAAAGTGAGATTCCCACATTGGTACGGTTTGCAGTTCAAAAAGAAAAACGGCTCCCTGGCTTAGCGACCCATGCCATCTACTCAATCAGCACCGGCAAGCTCGAAGGCTTCAACAACAAGATCAAGGTCGCTAAACGAATCGGCTACGGTTACCGTGATGATGACTTCTTCTTTACCTTGATTCGCTATCTTTCTATTTCTTCTGTCCGTTCACCATCCCACAAAAAATCGTGATGAACCTTTTTTATGTCAGTACCGGAAATGCTTTTAGTTGCAACAATATGAGAACCACTCGCAGTAAAAGGGTCTTGATACATCATCTTAGTATTGGTGCTTCTTCTAGTAGTATCAGCTGACACTTTTGAAGTATATATCAAAGAAAATGAACTTAAAATCACTAAAAATGATAACAATAAGGCAATAGCTTTCTTATTAATTGATAATAAGATTTTCATTTTATTTTCCTCCTTTTTTCGTATTTTATAGAAGTTTATTAAGTTGGTGAGCGACAAAACATATTATTACCTCCTACTTATATTCCGTGACTTTTGCATTTTGACAACCTAAATTTGCAATATTTTTCTGTTTTTTTGAAAATTTGTCAATTTTGACAAAAGGAAAACACCGACCACTTTTATTAAAGTAATCGGTGTAAATACACGAATATTATATTTTAATCTCTTGGGTCTTTGTGGTTATTATAATCTTCAATAGATTGCCAGTTGTAATAGAACTTAATTACATACTCTTGATTTCCTTTATTATCTTTATAATCTTTACCATTGATTTTAAATTTTTCAAAATCAACATAAACTAAAAATTTTGAATCTTTTGGTGTTTCAGTATTGATTAGCCAATCAAAACCATTGTATTTGCTATCTAAAATTAGATTTTTTCGGTATTGTGGGTAACCGTTTTTATCCCAATATATAAATGAATTTAGAAAATCTGCATATTTATTAGAATCTTTAAGATAACCTTTGTCATTCCAATCATTATTATTGTTAAGAAAATCACCGGACATTTCTTGAATCCAATATGATAGTGTTTCGGTATACCAATAATTAAGGGATACAAAATTATCAACACAATATCCGGATGTATCCTCAACATACCATTGATGTTGACCTTTTAATCGTGGTTCAATTGTTGCACCACAAGACTTAAAGTAGTTATTCAGCATATCACAATGTCTTTTGACAATCGATTTAGATTTGAGTTGCTTTATTGTTAATTTTGTATTATCACTTATAGGTGGATTTTTAACTTTAACAGTTAGTTTTACTACTTTTCTACTACCATCTTTTGCTTTTGCAGTAATAGTTACTGTACCTGCCTTAATACCTTTAACAACGCCTTTTGAATTAACTGTAGCAACTTTTTTGTTACTAGAAGAATAAGTTAAACCTTTATTGTTTGCGTTGCTAGGAACTACTGTAACTGCAAATTTAATAGTCTTATTTTTATATAATTCTTTAACTTGTTTCTTATTGTTATATGATAACTTTGTAACAAGTTGCTTTACTGTAAATTTACACTTTGCTGACTTATTACTACCGTCCTTAGCCTTTACAGTAATTACAACTTTACCTCTATGCTTGATTGTAACTTTACCATTACTGTTTACAGTAGCAACATTCTTATTTGATGAATACCAACTTACACCTTTATAAGTAGCATTTTTATTCTTAATAGCTTTCTTTAATTGGAAAGTTCTATTCTTTGCACCCCTGTTAAGAGTAACTGAAGATTTATTCAAAGTGATTTTCTTTACCTTTTTACCTACAACAACAAGTATCCTTGTTCTGATTTTACTACCGTCTTTTGCAATAGCATTTACATAAGTTGTACCCTTATTTGTTGTTGCCTTGATTTTGCCGTTCTTATCTACAGTAACTACTTTAGTGTTGTTTGATTTCCAAGTAACTGACTTGTTATAAGCGTTATTAGGTAATACTGCAGCTTTTAGTTTTGCAGTTTTGCCTTTTTTAGACAAGTTAATAATACTCTTATTTAGTTTAATTTTAGTAACTCTTTGTACAACCTTGATTTTACATTGAGCTGATACATTACTACCATCAGTAGATGTTGCAGTAATTATAGCATTACCTACTTTAAGAGCCTTGACTTTACCATTCTTATCTACAGTAGCAACCTTTGTATTGCTTGACTTCCAAGTTAATCTCTTATTAGTAGCATTTATAGGAAAAACAGTAGCCTTTAAAGTTGTTGACTTACCATTGTAAAGTGTCTTGCTTGTAGAATTTAGCTTAATAGAACTAACTTTAACTTCAGTTGTTTCTGTTGTAGTAGGTTCTGTAGAACTTTCTATTGTACTACTTTCTGTAGTTGATGAAGAAGGTTCTGTAGAACTTTCTATTGTACTACTTTCTGTAGTTGGTGAAGAAGGTTCTGTAGTAATTTCATCAGGTGTTGCTTCATCAGATGTTGCTTCATCAGATGTACTTATAGTAGATGTTTCAATTCCTTTCTCTGTTGGTTCAGATGTTGTAATGTTGGACAAATTGTCCACGTTATCAAATGCAAAATAACTTACACATAATGTGCTTGTAATGATTGTTGCAACTAATAATAATGATAATAACTTTTTCATTTAAATACCTTCTTTCAATTCTTAATGCAGTTTTGTTCAATTACTTATCATCAACAATAATTAATTTCTTACCTAAAGGAACTTATAGTTTTAGAATAGTGTCTAACTGTGGATTGGTTTGACCTTTTTCCAATCTTGCAATAACAGGTTGTTTTACACCACTCATCAATTCAAGTTGTTTTTGGCTAATACCTTTTTCATTTCTTGCATTGATGATTTCACTTATAATAGATACTCTCAAATCACTTTCTGCTATTTCTTCCGGAGTAAATAGTTTCTTACGAACATCGTTCCAATTAGAACCAATAGCACTATTATTTCTTTTCATTGTCAAAACCTCTTTCTAATAAATCAGAATACTCATTTTTAGCTTTTTGAATTTCTCTTAAAGGTGTTTTCTTCATAAACTGATGAAGCAACACAAAATCACCATTATGCCAAGCCACAAATAAAATTCTATCTCTAAGTGGTCTTAGTTCTCATATTTCTCCATCAATATGTTTAATATATGGTTCTTCTGCTCTTGTTCCAAATCTACCTAAAATTGTAATATAGTCGTTGATTTTATTAAGTTTAATGCGACTATCTTTATTGTTTCTCTTTTTTTAAATTTTGTATGTATTCAAGAACTGGTTGATGACCATTCTTATCTTGATAGAAATATATATTGTACATAATTGCTTCCCTCTTTGTAATATATTATAACTTAAAAGTTATTAATTTAAAAATATTTTAAGAATTTTCAAATGCTAATTTCCACTTTAATTGTTCATCTTCATCAGTTAATTGTGATAAGAATAACTTAAAGAATTTTAAATCTTTAGAGTCTGGATACTTATTAGTAATTTCCCTTCAATGAAAAAGCAGGAAGTAAAAACTTCCTGCCTAAAATTAATGTGATGGTTTAAGAACATGTTTGGTTGTGGATGGTTTAATGATATAACCTTGTTTATCTAATTCATTAATATCGAAATTACTTACTTCCTCATCATCACCAATGAATGAAAAAATGCTATCCGTTACTCTATCATATCTGTCATTATAACTTTTAACGTCATAATAGTTAGACATCATCATAGTAACTTTTTTGATAAGTCAGATTTAGTTGTCAGTAATCTATCATAGTTATTAGTTGTATATGTATAACAACCAATGAAATAAGCAATACTTACAATACACATTATAATACCGATAACGATACCACCAACATTACGCTGAACTTTGTTATCAACCACTTTTCCCTTTGCTTTTGAAACTATAAGAATAATTCCTACAATCAAAAGTGCAATAGCAATAATAATACATAAATACTTCATTTTCGTTCTTCTTTCATCCCAAGCCGCCCATTCAGCTTTTGCTAAATCATATTATTATAATCAAATAGTATTTAATTGTCAATCCCTGAAAACTATTTAGTCTTTCTTCTTCGGCTTTTGGTTTTGCTCTATCGCCGGTTTCATCAGTTCGTAGTAAGTATTAGTGGAATGAAAGACGAGTTTCTTAGGAATAAGAAATTCCGACTTAATAAAAGCCCATAAAAACTTTTCAGTGGTCATTCCGTTGTATTTCACAAAACCGAGAGCCGCAAAGGGTGCTGCTTCCAATATACAAAACCACGATACTGTTTCTGTTCCTAAATGTGGTTTCAACAGGAAATACAATCCTACCACAACACCGCAGGCAAGGACAGAAAAAATGAACTGTCTTAACGACAGTCCAAAGAACATTGACTCTGTGTAATTTCGTATTTCTCTGTTAATTTTAACTTCCATAATAATCCTTTCTTGCAAAAAGAAAAACATCAACCATTTCTGATTGATGTTTCCACTCAAAGCATATTCAGTTTTTAATCAAATTCATACGGACCTTTGCTAAAACACATCCAATCCAAATCAGCAACATAATTAGGATGTTCTTTACCCTTTTGTTTCTTAATTTGTTTTTGGTTTGTTACTTTGGCTTTGTATGCTTTGTTGTTAGGATTATGCTGATTTGCATAATCGTCTAACTGTTGTTTAGTGTGGGTTTTACCCGACACGCCCTTGTTTCGAGCCATAGTGTTTACCTCCTTTCTTCGTAGCAGTTTTTATCAATGATTGCATAATGAAACGGTCGGTTACCTAGAACCCTTTTTGAACCTTACTGCTGAAATACGAGCAATTTTTCATCAGTAGTGAATCTTGCAAATCATTTTTCCACGACAGGAGTGATTTACGCTTGATATATGCTCGCTCTATCAAATGTAAATCAAACAAGTATATTATAGCTCAATTATATGAAAAAATCAAATTACAAGCCCATCGTTTCACGAATGATACGATCACTCATTTTGATTGCACCGACGAGAACAAGCATATTGAACACCAATTCTCCGACATAAGACCACACCTGAGTAACTGCTGCCGCATTTGCATCAACAACCGGTGGCGATGAGGCAAACAGGGAGAATATAATGTAGGCAAGTACAATTACCGTACCTTCAAGCAACACGCACAATAGCTCTTTATAAAACTCTTTCCTACATTTTGCGATGACTCGCTGGCAAAAGTGGATAAAGAAATAGGAGCAAGAGCTGTATACATATATAGCTTAAAAAATCTTCCGTACACGGTCATTATCATAATAAAAGACAATACGGTTATAAAAAGACCTCCGATAAGCGTTACCGCCCATAACGGGATACTCTCAAAAAATCCGCAATCTTCTATTGTGGTTATCATTTCCGAAGGTAATGTGGTTTGATTTGTTTTTCCAAATCCTGCTGTGTTCATAATGGTAGAAATCGTACCTTGAACAATATTGAATAAAGCAAGCATAAGCTCAAGCTCGTGTGTAATCACTCCTTTTGTAATAGCAAATCGGATAAAGAGTTTCAAAGAGTGTTCCGGTTTCTTAACTTCAGTAAAACTTCCGCAAGTGCGTACAACACCCACTACAAAGAATAGAACAAGCAAGGCAAAGCCGATAGCTTGTTCAACATTTCGTGTCTATGGTTATATTCTAGCACCATAGTGTAATTTCATAAGGTATTAAAACTTCAGTATGGAGTATGGTATACTCAGTTTAAAAAACTGGAAATTATGGAGGTGGCTGATATGCAATATGCAATAGAATTGTATTGTGATATGGAAGCAGAAGAGAAATTATATGCTTTTTCAAAAAAGGTAGCTGATGCGAAGTTAAGCACAAAGTTTATGAAATGGAAAACCAGACCGCATCCTACATTAGCTTGTTTTAATGATGTGGACGAAGAAAAATGTATTATTCGATTGAAGAAGTTTGCTAAAAATCATATACAAATGCCGACTTATATTGCGTCTGTTGGGATGCTTACTGATACAAAGACAATTTTTGCATCGCCAGTGATGAATAATGCAATGTATTGATTTCAGAGAGAATTGCATGAATGTTTGTATGATTTTGATATAGAAGGATGGGAATGGTATTGCCCGGATAGTTGGTTGCTATATTGTACATTAACACTCACCAAAGAAGATGACGAAGGTATCTTTTTTAAAGCAAGCGATTTGATTTTGTGTGAGTTTGAAAAATAAGTGGAAAGTTTGTATCTATTGGGTTAGTAAAAATAACTTTTCCTGTGGACGAAATTTTTACAGTTGAATTAAGCACAACCAAAAAAATAGTCAACTTTGCAATTTTGGAGCACAGCGGAACAATGAAAATCCCGGTAGGGGCTTTTAAGCGACGGAACAATCTTGCACTAGTAAGACAGAGGTGCCTTGTCCCGGCAACTAAGGTTTCTATCAAAATTACAGTCCTTTGCCAAGGAAAAGCATATTAATATATAAATTTACTAAGGAAAATCAAAACTATATAGTATAATTTTAAATAAATTGTGTTTGACAGTAGATTGCACATAGAATATAATGATAGTAAAATTTCTACTATTGTAGATTGGTTATTATGTTGTAGTCCATGAAACCGTAGTATGTTTTATGGAGTTTGAGAGTGATAGTTTTTCAACTATCACTCTTTTTTTATAGGTAAGTCCCAAAAATGGGACACATAATATGATATAATCTATTAAAGAAAAATTAGTGTGCTTAATTTGTTAAAATATTTCACAAATTAAATCATTAAAATTTGGATGGTTTGTGTATTGAATTATTATAGATACTGATATATAATCAGGATATAAGGTTAATTATACAAATAATAACCATAAAACTATATATGAAAGGATTGATGCTTATGCCAATCAACATTAACAAATTTTCAGATGAATGTAGAAAAATTGATTTTTTCACAGATCTATACAACATTCAAAAAACTTTAAGATTCAGCCTTATTCCAATAGGTGCAACTGCAGACAACTTTGATTTTAAAGACAGATTATCTAAAGAAAAAGACTTGCTTGATTCTGCAAAGCGTATCAAAGAGTATATTTCAAAGTACCTTGCAGATGAAAGTGACAAATGCCTTTCCCAACCCATAAAGTTAAAGCATCTTGATGAGTACTATGAACTTTATATCACTAAAGACAGGGATGAACAGAAGTTTAAGTCTGCTGAAGAAAAGTTAAGGAAAGAATTAGCCGATTTTTTAAAAGAAATTCTGAAACGATTAAATAAGAAAATTCTTAATGATTATCTACCTGAGTATCTTGAAGATGATGAAAAGGCCCTTGAGGATATAGCAAATCTTTCTTCTTTCTCAACTTATTTTAACAGTTATTACGATAATTGTAAAAATATGTATACAGATAAGGAACAGTCAACGGCTATTCCTTATAGATGTATTAATGACAATTTACCAAAATTTATTGATAATATTAAAGCATATGAAAAGGTTTTAGAAGAACTAAAGCCAAGTGATCTTGAAGAACTTAGAAATAACTTTAAGGGAGTATATGATACAACAGTTGATGATATGTTTACCTTGGATTATTTCAACTGTGTTCTTTCACAGACAGGCATTGATACCTATAATGCCATTATAGGTAATGACAAGGTTAAGGGGATTAATGAGTACATTAATCTCCATAACCAAACTGCACAACAAGGACATAAAGTCCCTAACTTGAAACGACTATATAAGCAGATTGGTAGTCAAAAAAAGACTATTTCTTTTCTTCCTGGTAAGTTTGAAAGTGACAATGAACTTCTAAAAGCAGTTTATGATTTCTATAATACCGGTAATGCTGAAAAGAATTTCACTGCATTAAAAGATACTATAACTGAACTTGAGAAGATTTTTGATAATCTAGCAGAATATAACCTTGATGGTGTGTTTGTAAGGAATGATATTTCACTTACTAATTTATCGCAAAATATGTTCAATGATTGGTCAGTATTCCGTAATTTATGGAATGACCGGTATGATAAAGTCAACAATCCGGAGAAAGCAAAAGATATTGATAAGTATAATGACAAAAGACGTAATGTATATAAAAAGTCAGAAAGCTTTTCAATTAATCAGTTGCAAGATTTAATTGCAACATCACTTGAAGAAAATATTAATAGCAAGAAAATTACAGATTACTTTAGTTGTGATTTCCATAGATGTACTGCTGAAGTCGAAAACAAATATCAGTTAGTAAAGGAATTGCTATCTACTGATTATCCGGAAAATAAGAGTCTAAAAACAAGTGAAAAAGATGTAGCACTTATTAAGGACTTTTTAGATAGTGTTAAATCATTAGAAAGTTTTGTGAAAATACTAACCGGTACAGGAAAAGAAAGTGGCAAGGATGAACTTTTCTATGGTAGTTTTACAAAATGGTTTGATCAGTTGAGATATATTGATAAGCTATATGACAAGGTGAGAAATTACATTACCGAAAAGCCTTATTCACTTGACAAAATTAAGCTGTCTTTTGATAATCCACAGTTCCTAGGTGGATGGCAACATAGCAAAGAAACAGACTATTCAGCACAACTTTTTATGAAAGATGGATTGTATTATCTTGGGGTAATGGACAAAGAAACCAAGAGAGAGTTCAAAACTCAGTATAATGCTCCTGAAAATGATAGTGATACAATGGCTAAGATTGAGTACAATCAAATTCCAAATCCGGGTAGAGTTATTCAAAATCTTATGCTTGTTGATGGTAAGATTGTAAAGAAAAACGGTAGAAAGAATGCTGATGGTGTTAATGTTGTTCTTGAAGAACTAAAGAATCAGTATCTACCTGAAAATATCAATAGAATTAGAAAAACCGAAAGTTACAAAACTACAAGTGATAACTTTAACAAAGACAATCTAAAAAAATATTTAGAGTATTATATTGCAAGAACAAAGGAATATTATTGTAAGTACAATTTTGTTTTTAAGTCAGCTGATGAGTATGGAAGTTTTAATGAATTTGTTGATGATGTTAACAATCAAGCCTACCAAATCACCAAAGTAAAAGTATCTGAAAAACAATTACTTTCATTAGTAGAACAGGGCAAACTTTATCTTTTCCAAATTTACAACAAGGACTTTTCTGAGTACAGTAAGGGTAAGAAAAACCTACATACTATGTATTTCCAAATGCTATTTGATGATAGAAATTTAGAGAACTTAGTATACAAATTGCAGGGTGGAGCAGAAATGTTCTATCGTCCTGCAAGTATCAAGACAGATTCAGAATTTCAACATGATGCAAATGTTGAAATTATTAAGCGTACATGTGAAGATAAAGTAAAGGATAAAGACAATCCTACAGATGATGAAAAAGCTAAGTATTATAGCAAATTTAACTATGAAATAGTAAAGAACAAACGCTTTACAAAACCACAGTTTTCTCTACATTTAACTTTAGCAATGAATTGTAATCAGCCTGACCATTATTGGTTAAATAATAGTGTTAGAGAACTTCTTAAGAAGTCAAATAAGAATAATATTATCGGTATTGATAGAGGTGAAAGAAACCTTATCTATGTAACTATAATCAATAGTGATGGAGTAATAGTTGACCAAATTAACTTCAATATTATTGAAAACAGTTACAATGGTAAGAAATACAAAACTGATTATCAGAAAAAGCTTAACATTAGAGAAAAAGAAAGACAAGAGGCAAGAAAAACTTGGAAAACTATTGAAACAATTAAGGAACTGAAAGACGGTTACATTAGTCAGGTTGTACATCAAATTTGTAAACTTATTGTTCAATATGATGCAATTGTTGTGATGGAAAACCTAAATGGTAGTTTCAAGAGAGGTAGAACAAAAGTTGAAAAACAAGTCTATCAAAAGTTTGAAACTATGCTTATTAATAAGCTGAATTATTATGTTGATAAAGGTACCGACTACAAAGAATGTGGTGGACTATTAAAGGCATATCAGCTTACAAATAAGTTTGAAACATTTGAAAAAATCGGAAAACAAAGTGGTATTATCTTTTATGTTGACCCATATCTAACTAGTAAGATTGATCCGGTAACCGGTTTTGCAAATCTGCTTTATCCTAAGTATGAGACAATACCAAAGACTCACAATTTCATTAGTAATATTGATGATATTCGATATAATCGAAGTGAAGACTACTTTGAGTTTGATGTTGATTACGATAAGTTCCCACAAGGTAGTTATAATTATCGTAAGAAGTGGACAATCTGTTCCTATGGTAACAGAATACAGTATTACAAAGATTCAAGAAATAAACCGGCAAGTAGAGTGGTGAATATTACCGAAAAGTTCAAAGAAACTTTTAATAATGCAGGTATTGATTTTGTCAATGATAATATTAAGGAAAAACTACTATTAGTTAATAGTAAGGAACTCCTAAAGTCATTTATTGATACTCTCAAACTGACTGTTCAGTTGAGAAATTCTGAAATTAATAGTGATGTTGATTACATCATCTCACCTGTAAAGGATAGAAACGGTAACTTCTATTATAGTGAAAACTACAAAAAGTCCAATGAAGAAGTACCGACACAACCACAAGACGGTGATGCAAATGGTGCATATAACATTGCACGAAAAGGCTTGATGATTATTAACAAACTGAAAAATACTGATGATGTAACCAATAATGAGTTGTTGAAAATCAGCAAAAAGGAATGGCTGGAATTTGCCCAAAAAGGTGATTTAGGTGAGTGAAAACCCTATTGCTATTTCTAATCTTAATGATTTTATCTTTTGTCCTGTGTCAATTTATTTTCATTCACTTGATTATGATACTGAAAAAATGACATATCAAAATTCAGACCAACTAAATGGTACTGCTGTCCACACAACAGTGGACAGTGGTACATATTCAAGCAAAAAGTCAATGCTTCAGTCAATAACATTGTATTCTGAAAAGTATAATTTAAGTGGAAAAATTGATTTGTATGATAGTAAAAAATTCCAATTAATAGAACGAAAGAAAAAGGTTCATTTTTTCTCTATATTAAGTCCTACTACAGAGCATTTATGAAGAAATCGGAAGTGGATAAATTCCCTGTATTTGACATAGGAGAATAATATGATTATAATTAGTTATGATATATCTGATGACAGAAAACGCAGTAAATTTTCAAAGTACATTAAGCTTTTTGGTCATATGTTGCAGTATTCTGTATATGAGATTGATAATAGTGAAAGAATACTGAACAATATTATTGCAGATATTAATAATAAATTTTTGAAAATGTTTGACCAATCTGATAGTGTGTATATCTTTCAGTTAAGTAGTTCATGCAAAGTTCAAAAATTTGGTTATGCTAAAAATGAAGATGAGCCTTTGCTTGTTGTTACATAATTTGCAAACCTCAGTCTTTATTTTAGATATTCTTTGAAAAGGGTTGTTAAACAATGAAGTTTATATGCATAATGAACAATTGCATAAATTACCGAGATATAATTTATGTAGGGTTAAACAGAGTTAGGGTTTAATCAACCCTTAGAATTTCTACTATTGTAGATCGTGACCTTTTTCAAGCAGATGTGTCAGGTTTAATCAACCCTTAGAATTTCTACTATTGTAGATGGTGCGTACTGTTCAAACATATGTGTGTTTAATTAACCCTCAGAATTTCTACTATTGTAGATAATTAAAGAAGATACTTCTTCGCTATGGTTTAATCAACCCTAAGAATTTCTACTATTGTAGATGAAAGCGTATGGGTACTTGGAGAAATGGTTTAATCAACGCTTAGAATTTCTACTATTGTAGATCTGTTTTCATTCTGCTTTACTCCTTCTGTTTAATCAACCCTTAGAATTTCTACTATTGTAGATGATGTTCTTGATAAGTAAAGTTGTAACGTTTAATCAACCCTTAGAATTTCTACTATTGTAGATAACATCTTGTGTGTTCTGCTCTGTGTGTTTAATCAACCCTTAGAATTTCTACTATTGTAGATGTAAACCTATTATAAAACTTAATATATTGTTTAATCAACCCTTAGAATTTCTACTATTGTAGATGTTGAAGCTGTTAGAAATGGTGGAGTAGTTTAATCAAACTTAAGAATTTCCATATTAATCCTCATTACATTATTGAAAGTATTAGAAAAGCATAAAAACAAGGAGTGATAGTTTTTACTATCACTCCTTTTTGATAATAATATATGATTATTTAAATGCTATTCAACAGTGAATTCAAAATTATGACGGAAATTGAAAATAAATTATTAGAATATTTTTTCATAATAATCACCTCTTGAGATAATTATATATTAAAAGAAACCGGTTGTAATTAATTTTTCAAATAAATATTGTAATCAAAAGAGATAAGTTCCATTTTTGGGACAGCTAATGTGTAAATGGTGTAGGCATAACAAAAAGGGTGTACTCAGTGAGTACACCCTAAATTTATGAATTATAAAGTTAGTTAAGACTAAAATTATTCTACTGTAGGACCTGCAGATACTAGAGCCTTACCTGCTTCATTACCTTCATACTTAGCAAAGTTCTTAACAAATCTTGAAGCAAGATCCTTAGCCTTTGTTTCCCATTCATTAACATCAGCATATGTGTCTCTAGGATCTAGGATAGCTGGGTCAACACCTGGTAGTTCTGTAGGAACTTCAAAGTTGAAGTGAGGGATTGTCTTTGTAGGAGCCTTTGTAATAGAACCATCAAGGATAGCATCAATGATACCTCTTGTATCCTTAATAGAAATTCTCTTACCTGTGCCGTTCCAACCTGTGTTAACTAGGTAAGCCTTAGCACCACTCTTTTCCATCTTCTTAACTAGTTCTTCAGCATACTTTGTTGGATGAAGTTCTAGGAAAGCCTGACCGAAACAAGCAGAGAATGTTGGAGTTGGTTCTGTGATACCTCTTTCAGTACCTGCTAGCTTTGCAGTAAAGCCTGATAGGAAGTAGTACTTTGTCTGTTCAGGAGTTAGAATAGAAACTGGAGGTAGTACACCAAATGCATCAGCTGATAGGAAGATTACATTCTTTGCAGCAGGAGCAGAAGATACAGGACGAACAATGTTTTCAATGTGGTCGATTGGGTAAGAAACACGAGTGTTTTCTGTAACTGACTTATCAGCAAAGTCAATCTTACCGTTTTCGTCAACAGAAACATTTTCTAGTAGAGCATCTCTTCTGATAGCATTGTAGATGTCTGGTTCAGATTCCTTGTCAAGGTCGATAACCTTAGCATAGCAACCACCTTCAAAGTTAAATACACCATTGTCATCCCAACCGTGTTCGTCATCACCGATTAGAAGTCTCTTAGGGTCTGTTGAAAGTGTTGTCTTACCTGTACCTGATAGACCGAAGAAGATAGCTGTGTTTTCACCGTTCTTATCAGCATTAGCTGAGCAGTGCATTGAAGCAATACCCTTTAGAGGTAGGTAGTAGTTCATCATTGAGAACATACCCTTCTTCATTTCACCACCGTACCATGTGTTAACGATAACCTGTTCACGGCTTGTGATGTTAAATAGAACAGCTGTTTCTGAGTTTAGACCTAGTTCCTTATAGTTTTCAACCTTAGCCTTTGATGCGTTGTAAACGATAAAGTCAGGTTCAAAGTTTTCTAGTTCTTCAGCAGTTGGCTTGATGAACATATTTGTTACAAAGTGAGCCTGCCATGCAACTTCAACGATGAAACGAACTGCCATTCTAGTGTCGTGGTTAGCACCACAGAATGCGTCAACAACATAAAGCTTCTTGTTAGAAAGTTCTTTCTTAGCAATTTCCTTTACAGCTTCCCATGCTTCCTGTGTAGCTGGGTGGTTGTCGTTCTTGTATTCATCAGAAGTCCACCATACAGTGTCCTTAGAATTTTCGTCCATAACGATAAACTTGTCTTTAGGTGAACGACCTGTGTAAATACCGGTCATTACATTAACTGCACCTAGTTCAGTTTCCTGACCAACTTCATAGCCTTCTAGTTCAGGCTTTGTTTCTTCGTTGAATAGTTCTTCGTAGGAAGGATTGTGGATAATTTCAGTAGTACCGGTAATACCATACTTAGTTAAATCAATCTTTGCCATTTCAGTATCAACCTTTCT
>ERZ837380.2106-NODE-2106-length-22384-cov-27.392942_pt1 | contig 22384 bp, 18 predicted proteins | sample MGYA00519685_ERZ837380 | MGnify/ENA primary metagenome ERZ837380 (study PRJEB31850, sample SAMEA3708817) | human gut metagenome | biome: human gut; feature: human-associated habitat; material: faeces | place: China | collected 2014 ...
GGCATGATTCGGTGAAACTCCGAAGCCGACAGTACAGTCTGGATGAAAGAAGATGTGAAAGCATAGAGAAACCACAAGATCTCTGTACTCATGGAAGCTGCTCTGAGATGCGTTTGCATTTCAGAGCTTTCTTTTTGCGCAGGAGATACTGCGCCTGTTTGCCTTGCCCTGAACAATCTGGTTCGGGGCTTTTTTATTTGGAGGCAGAGAGATGAACGATACAGAGTATATGCGTCTTGCCTTAGAACTGGCGAAAAAAGGGTGCGGATGGACATCCCCAAATCCGATGGTGGGTGCTGTCATTGTAAAAGATGGTCAGATCATCGGGCAGGGATGGCATGAACGGTATGGCCAGCCCCATGCGGAGCGAAATGCGTTAGCATCCTGCGCTGTTGACCCCGAAGGGGCAACGATGTATGTGACGCTGGAGCCCTGCTGTCATTTTGGGAAACAGCCGCCGTGTGTGAATGCTATTCTGGAAGCGGGCATCAGCCGGGTCGTAGTGGGGTCGGCAGACCCAAACCCGCTGGTGTCGGGAAAAGGAATTGCTGCTTTGCGGGTGCAGGGGGTAGCGGTGACGGAAGGCGTTTTGCGGGAAGAATGCGACACACTCAATCGGATATTCTTCCATTTTATAACGACAAAACGCCCGTTTGTTTCTATGAAGTATGCCATGACAATGGACGGAAAAATTGCCACGGTTACGGGCGCATCCAAATGGATTACAAGTGAAGCTGCCCGAGCGTATGTTCAACAACAGCGGCATCGTTTCAGCGGAATCATGGTCGGTGTCGGAACCATTCTTGCCGATGATCCCTTATTGACCTGCCACATGGAGAACGGAAAAAATCCAGTTCGCATTGTCTGCGATACTCAGCTGCGGACACCATTGCAAGCACAGGTGGTCGCAACAGCAAAACAGATCCCGACCATCCTTGCGACCTGCTGCGCCGACCCGAAACGGCAGGCGATATATCGACAGGCTGGGTGCCGAGTGATTTGTCTGGACAAAAGGAACGGTCACGTTGACCTTGTACAACTTATGGAAAAACTTGGTCAGGAACAAATCGACAGCATTCTTCTGGAAGGCGGAGGGACACTGAACTGGGCAGCACTGGAAAGCGGCGTTGTTCAACAGGTGCAGGCGTACATTGCCCCAAAGCTGTTCGGCGGACAGGAAGCAAAAACACCGGTGGAAGGTGCAGGAGTTCCTGCGCCGAGTGCAGCATTCCGGCTGAAAAACAGCAGCCTGACCCATCTTGGCGAGGATATTCTGATTGAAAGCGAGGTCGAGTATCCATGTTCACCGGAATTATAGAAGAAGTCGGAACCGTAAAGCAGATCACGCATGGGCAGCATTCGGAAGTGCTGAACATTCAGGCACGGACCGTTCTGGAAAACACAAAAATCGGTGACAGCATCGCAGTGAATGGCATCTGCCTGACCGTTACCCGGCTTTTTGCAGACAGCTTTTCTGCCGATGTCATGCATGAAACCCTGAACCGCTCCTCTCTTGCAGGTCTTATGGTCGGGAGCAGGGTCAATCTGGAACGGGCAATGGCTGCGGATGGACGGTTCGGCGGGCATATTGTGGCGGGTCATGTGGATGGCACCGGGTGCATCCTGCGAATCGAAAAAGACGACAATGCGGTCTGGTTTACCATCCATGCGGAACCGAATCTTTTGCGCTATGTCGTGGAAAAAGGCTCCATCGCGGTCGATGGTATAAGCCTGACGGTGGCAGCAGTCGGTTCGGATGCGTTTTCAGTGTCCACCATCCCTCACACCGTCAGCTGTACAAATCTGTGTCAAAGGCACAAAAACGATGTGGTAAATCTGGAGACCGACATCCTTGGCAAGTATGTCGAAAAGCTGTTTCAGCCGATACCGCAGGAACACCGGCAAAGCTCTGTCACGAAAGAAATGCTGATACGCTACGGATTTGAATAAGGAGAAACAACAATGAGATTCAATACCATTCCTGAAGCTCTGGAAGATTTGAGACAAGGCAAGATCATTTTGGTGACGGATGACCCGGAACGCGAAAACGAGGGCGATTTTATCTGTGCCGCTGAGTTTGCGACAACAGAAAATGTCAATTTCATGGCGACCCACGGCAAAGGTCTGATCTGTATGCCGATGTCGGAAGCCTTTGTACAGAAGCTGAAGTTTCCGCAGATGGTTCAGCATAACACGGACAACCATGAAACCGCCTTTACCGTGTCCATCGACCATATTTCAACCACGACCGGCATTTCTGCTGCGGAACGCTCTATTACTGCGCTGGCCTGTGTAGCAGAAGACGCAAAAGCAGAAGATTTCCGGCGACCGGGTCATATGTTCCCGCTTTTAGCAAGGAAAAATGGTGTTCTGGAACGGAACGGCCACACAGAAGCCACCGTAGACCTGTGCCGTCTGGCAGGGCTGAAAGAGTGCGGGCTTTGCTGCGAGATCATGAGGGACGATGGCACTATGATGCGCACGAAGGAACTTGCACAGCTGGCAGAACGATTCCAAATCAAATTCATCACCATCCAAGCCTTGCAAGAGTACCGTAAGTGTCACGAAAAGCTGGTCGATCAGGTGGCTGCCGTAAATCTGCCGACAAAATACGGCGACTTCCGCGCATACGGTTTTGTGAGCCGCCTGAACGGAGAGCATCACATCGCATTGGTAAAAGGTGAAATCGGTGATGGCCGGGATGTCCTGTGTCGGGTGCATTCGGAATGTCTGACGGGTGATACGTTCGGTTCGCTGCGCTGCGATTGTGGACAGCAGTTGGCTGCGGCGATGACGCAAATTGAAAAGGAGGGGCGTGGCATCCTGCTCTATATGCGGCAGGAAGGGCGCGGTATCGGTCTCATAAATAAGCTGCGTGCCTACGAGTTGCAGGAACAGGGCATGGATACCCTGGAAGCCAACCTCGCCCTTGGTTTCCATGGGGATGAACGGGAGTATTATATAGGAGCACAGATTTTGCGGGAGCTGGGAGCACATAGTTTGCGCCTGTTGACCAATAATCCGGATAAGGTATACCAACTTTCCGAGTTCGGTCTGGAGATTACAGAACGTGTCCCAATTCAGATGACTGCGACCGCGCACGACCTGTTCTATCTGAAAACCAAGCAGGCAAGAATGGGACATATCCTGAGTTATTAAGGAAAAGAGGGATTTTACAATGAAATCATTTGAAGGAAAACTGATTGCACAAAACATCCGGGTCGGTATCGTTGCTGCACGATTCAACGAGTTCATCACCTCAAGGCTCCTTGGCGGGGCAATGGATGCACTCCTTCGGCACGATGTGAGCGAGGACGATGTTCATGTCGCATGGGTGCCGGGAGCGTTTGAAATTCCGCTGGTTGCTTCCAAAATGGCAAAAAGCGGAAAGTACGATGCTGTGATTTGCCTTGGCGCAGTGATTCGCGGCTCTACCAGCCATTACGACTACGTCTGCAACGAAGTCTCAAAAGGCATCGCAGCAGTTTCGCTGGAAAGCGGTATTCCTGTTTTATTTGGCGTTCTGACGACTGAAAATATCGAGCAGGCAATCGAGCGGGCAGGTACGAAAGCCGGAAACAAGGGCTATGACTGCGCGGTCAGCGCCATCGAAATGGTCAATCTGATCCGCGAAATGGATGCAGAGTAACGGTGACACAGGAGCCTTCCATGATTGTGATACGAGCGAACACCCCGGACCCGGCACTGGAGCAAACGATTCTGAGCCTTTTGCAACAGGCGCAGATTGATGCGGAGCAGATTACATTCTGCGCAAAGAAAAAACTGGAACTGCCGGGATTGGTGATTGACAACACCCGACATGAAATTTCAGCCAACGGCAGAAATATTTCGTTGACACGTCTTGAATCCGACCTGTTGTGGGTGCTGGCAGTCTGCGAAGGAACGACGCTTTCTAAAAAAGAGCTTTTTGATGCTGTATGGGGAAAGGATTGCGCCGATACCTTAAAGGTGGTTGGCAATACCGTTTCCAATCTCCGAAAGAAGCTGGCATTCTGCGGGCTGGACGGATGTCTTTGCACAGTTGGTGGAGGGTATGCTTTTCGTTACGTTCTGGCAGAGCAGGGAAAAGCCCATCCCAATACTGTCCCGACAATGGTATACGGTTGCCCAAAGGAGCTGAGAGAAAATGACCCGAATCTTGTTCATCTGTCTGGGGAATATCTGCCGTAGTCCCATGGCGGAATTTGTTATGAAAGACCTTGTGGAAAAAGCCGGTATTGCAGAAAAATTTGAAATCGCCTCCGCTGCGACCAGTGCGGAAGAAGTGGGCAACCCGGTCTATCCACCCGCTCGGCAAAAATTGGCAGACCATGCCATTTCCTGTGTAGGCAAAACGGCGCGTCAGATGACACGGCAGGATTATGATACCTATGATTATCTGGTTGCAATGGATCGAAGCAACCTGCGGGATATGGCTCGTTTTGTAGGGAACGACCCGTTGCACAAGGTCTCCCTCCTGATGTCGTATACCAGTACGCCGCACGATGTGGCCGACCCGTGGTTTACTGGAAATTTCGAGGACACATGGCGGGATGTACTGGCAGGTTGCACGGCGTTGTTAGAGAGGCTGTGCCAATAAAAGAAACAACTGGGTGTATCATCGTTCAGATGAAGCATCCAGCTGTTTTTGATTTAGTCTTCTAGCCTGCCGTGGTCGCAGCCGAGGGCGTATGGCTTTTTACATCAGAAGTTGTTGGAAAATCAACCCTGGATGCGGGTCTGCATCAGATGGTCCGGGGTGTAGGCATCGGATAAGGTACCGTTCATGCTGGCGGCATAGTAATACAGGGCTGTCCAGGATTTCAGTTCATAGCTGGTGCCCTCCAGCACGCCCTTGCCGCGGCAATAAGGAGCCCAGAACCGGTAGTATTCCTCCGATTTGTTGTCGGAGGGAACATCCATGTAGGTGCCGGTGGCCTCATCGTAGGGGGCAAAGGGAAGCGCCTGCCCTGTGGCCATTTTGCTGGCCCAGGGCAGCAGACTCACCAAGTTCTGGGAGGATTCAAAGGTGAAAGAGGTGGAGTAGGCTTTGTGGAAGTCCAGAGGCTGCCAGCTGTCGCTCTCCGGGAAATAGACTTCGATGCTGGAAACATCACAGGAGATCTGCCCGTCAGAAATGTGATAGCGGTAGCGCAGATTTCCGGTGTGGAGGGTGCCGGCACCGCCGTAGGTCCGGCCCTGAGGGGTGACACCGGAGCACGCAGCATCAAAGACACAGATGGATGCCAGCTGTGCACCGGACAAGTCGCAGACCACCAGACTGGAGCCCGCGCTGTGGTCGATCGCCGATTCACCGGTGGATTGCTCGTTGAAGGCGTCCGCGACGGTAAAGTCACCCTGATACAGCGCAGTGCGGACGTAGCCGCCGAACACGAAGGATACCTGAGAGCCGGAGGCATAATTGAAGGAATCACAGATAAAGGCGGTGACAGGAGACTGGATGTAGGTGTATCCGATGGCCTTTCCGTCTTCGTACTGGATATAGTCGTAGCCGGTGGGGATGGTCATCACCACGCTGTCCGGCGTTACATCGTCCAGACCCAGCTTGGAGAAATAGCCGTCCGGTGCCGTCAGGTCTGCGTCGTAGCGGGCCAGAAGATCCTGCATACTCCGGTATGCCAGAGCTTCCGGTGACAGATCCCGGGGATCCTCGTAGTCGTATGCCTTCGTCAGCTCATAGCAGCAGGTCTCCTCGGGCACCCAGGTCCAGCCGACAGATGTTTTTTGCAGGCTCAGCACGCCCATGTTTTGAGCATAGCAGCCGGTGGAGGTCATGATCACGCCGTTTTCCACGATGGGTTGGTCATAGGCGAGATGGTCGTGAGCGTTCTGGATCACGTCCAGGAAGCCTTCCTGAGCCCGCGCGGTGGCCCGGTCCTCTTCCATGCCGCAGTGGCTGATGGCGATGACAAGATCACAGCCCTTCTCCTCCTTGAGGAAACGGGCATAGACTCTGGCAACCTCGGCACAGTCCATCCGGGTCAGGTCCGAGTTCTTGCAGTAGCCGTAGGACTCCTCGCCTTCCAGGGCAAACAGACCCACCCTGTAGCCTGCTACCTGGCGGATGGCGTAGTTTTTGGCCCCGGTCTTGGCGTAGGCCCCGGCACCAAAAGCATTGGTGCTCAGGTCATTGGGGCGGATGTCAGCGCTGGTATAAGAGATCGGCTCGCCGTTGGCGTTGTATTTGATGAACATATTGGATACCAGCAACTGGGGCAGTTTGTGGTAGACCCCGTAGCGCAGCCGGTTTTTCCGGGCGTTGACCCAGGAGTTTTCGACGGCCTGATCGCCCACGTCGAATTCATGGTTGCCCAGGGTGCAGAAATCTACCTGCATTTCGGCCAGGGCCAGGATCTCCCAGCCCTTTTGATAGCCGTCCTGGTAAGGAGTTCCCTGGGAGTAGTCACCACCGTCCAAGGTCAGGGTTTTGCCAAAGGCTCGGTGGCGTACCCCGGCCTGTGCGGCGGCCATTCGCGCCACGCCGCCGGTGATCCGGGTAGAGCCGTCCGTACTCATGATCTTAGAAGTACCCAGATTGGAGTGGATATCGTTGCTCAGCAGCAACACGATATCGCCTTTGTAGGGGGTGTGGTCCTGCGTGTCAGGCCAGGCACAGCCCATGAGAGCGGGAGCCATAGCAGTTCCGGCAGTGGTGGCGGCTGCCAGCTTCAGGAAACTTTTCCGCGAAATCTTTTTCATGATTCTGTTCTCCTTTTGACAGTCTCTTGGTATCGTGTCATTCTTGTGATGATGGACGGGAATGGCCATTCTCCCATCGGGTCTTTGGGACTGCTGTACTTCCGGTGCACACGGAAAAACGCAGAGAAGATTCCAACCTTGCAAAAAGAAAAAGACGCACCACAAGCCGAAAGGGGCTGTTGTGCGTCTCTCATTCTCTCACGCAGAACCTATATGGAATCCTTGTATCTCATACTATAGCAAGACTTTCCGCAAAAGTCAACACATTGCCTTGTTTTTTAATTGAATGTTGAAAATATTTTAACTCTTACAATATGGGCAAGGCTGGACCCTGTGAGCGTGAAAAACCTTCAGCTGTTTCCCAATGGACACGAATCGACAAAAATGAAGGAACAACCACCAGCTCGGCTGGTGGTTGTTTATTGTGTGCAAGGGCAATTGTTGCCATTTTTTACAGATTGCGCTATACTGATTCCGAAAAGTTTTTGTGAAGGGGAGAACCGGATGCTGCGCTGTGCGATCGTGGAGGACAGCCCCAGAGAGCTGGAACATCTGAAAGAATGCCTTGCCCGCTACTCGGCAGAGCGGGATATCCCGCTGGAGACCACGGCCTTCGGGGATGCGGCGTCGTTTCTGGAACATTACCGTGCCGACTATGACATCGTGTTCATGGACATCGAGCTGCCGGGCATCAACGGCATGGAGGCGGCCCACCGCCTGCGGGAGATCGACCAGCAGGTCATCCTGATCTTTGTGACCAACATGGCCCAGTTTGCGGTCAAGGGCTATGAGGTGGATGCGCTGGACTACATCATCAAGCCTGCCCAGTATGGGCCGCTGAGCATCAAGCTGGACCGTGCGGCCCAGCGCTGGCGCGCCGCCGCCGAGAGCGTGATGGTGGCCCTGCCCACCGGCACCCAGCGGCTGCTGCTGTGGGAGATCTATTACATCGAGGTGCAGGGCCACAAGCTGACCTATCACACCGAAAAAGGCCAGCTGCCGGGCACCGGAACCCTGCAGGACGCCGAACAGCGGCTGCACGGCAAGGGCTTCCTGCGCTGCAACAAGTGCTATCTGGTCAACCAGAAGCACATCCAGACCGTCACCGGCAGCGACGTGGTGCTTTCCAACGGGGAGAAGCTGCAGATCAGCCGTCTGCGCAAAAAGGAATTCATGGAGGAGCTGGCCCGCAGCATGGGCAATGAATTTGTGCTATGAGTACGGTCATCGATCTGTTTGAACGCCACGGCTATGTGCTGGAACTGCTGGCGTGCGTGGCGGCCACCACCTGGAAGCTGGAGCGGCAGGAGCGCTTTGCGGCGCGGCTGACCGGCATCCTGCTGGCGGAGGCCTGCTTTACCATCGTGTGGGAGCAGGTGCCCCACAACCTCTACACCGAGTCGCTGCGCACCTTTCTGCTGTGGAGCATCGCGGCGGTGGGCATCCGGCTGTGCTTCCGCATCGCGGCAGCGTGGGCGGTGTTCTACGCCACGGCGGCGGGCACCATGCAGCACATCATCTACCGGGGGGCCAAGCTGCTGCAGAATGCGGTGTATCACATGGACCGGCAGTATTGGGCCTGGAGCCGGTGGGTCTATCTGGGCCTTTTCGTGCTGCTGTTCGCGGTGTGCTGCCTGACCCTCACCCGGCGGCTGCACAGCCGCAATCTGGGCACACTGCCCGGGCGCACGATGACTTTTATCATGGTGGGCTACCAGCTGAGCATGAACATCTTCGTCAACCTGTTCAACGCCTTTAGTGTGGACAGTGCCCCGCGCATCTTTACCGTCTACAGCGTCTACGACGAGGTGACCACCATCCTGCTGTTCTTCCTGCTGTGTGAGATCCTGCAGCACAGCGACGCCGAGTGGGACAACATGGTGCTGCAGCAGATGATGCGCCAGCAGCGCCAGCAGATGGAGCTGTCCAAGGAGACGGTGGAGCTCATCAACATCAAGTGCCATGACATCCGCAAGCAGCTGTACACGCTGGGCAGCCGGGTGCCGACCGAGGAGCTGGACGAGCTGAAAAAGGCGGTGGATATCTACGGTTCCACGGTCAAGACCGGCAATGAGACGTTGGACGTGCTGCTGGCGGAGCGCTCCATCGTGTGCAAGGGCCGCGGCATCCAGCTGGATTACATCGCCGACGGTGCAAAGCTGGACTTCCTGAAGCCCGGCGAGGTGTACTCGCTGTTCGGCAACGCGCTGGACAACGCCATCGAGGCGGTGACCCCGCTGGAGCCGGACCGCCGCTACATCGGCCTGCAGGTGCGGGCCGAGCGGGGCATGCTGCTCATCCGCATGGAGAACTGCGCCGCCGAGCCGCTGCACTTTGTGGACGGCCTGCCCCAGACCACCAAGGGGGACGCCCGGTGGCACGGTTTTGGCGTTAAGAGCATCCGCCGCATCGTGCAGCAGCACGGCGGCACCCTGACGATGCAGGCACAGGACGGCATGTTCCGTCTGGTGGCGCTCCTGCCGCTCAAATGACAGTTCAGGGCCCCAAAATGACAGTTTGGGAAAAATCTGTTGTAAATATTCACAAAACCTCTATACTATCGGCAGAGCTTTGAATCACTCTGCCGGTTTCTTTTTGCGCGGCGTTTGCTTCCGCACCGCACAGGGGGAGAGCGGACAACTTTCAAAGGAGGACAAAATGTTGAAGAAGAAAAACCTGTGGCGCGGTTTGACCATGGTGTTTGCCCTGCTTCTGGCCGTTTCCATGATGGCAGGCAACATCCTGGAGCTCTACCGCACCTCTGTGGATGCCTTCCTGGGCACCCGCAGCACCCAGACTGTGACCGAGCAGTCGGACGATGAATCCGATGCCTGGACCTACAAGTCGGAATTCACCACGGCCAAAGAAGCCTACGAGGGCTTCAAGGACTTCGCCATCGAGGCTTCGCAGGAGACCTTTGCCCTGCTGAAGAACGAGAACGGTGCCCTGCCTCTGGCCAAGGATGCCAAAATCACCATGCTGGGCGTCCGCAGCTATGCTCCTGTTTACGGCAACAGCGGCGGCAGCGTGCCGGACGGCAAGTCCACCGTGCAGATCTTTGACGCCTTTACCGAGCGCGGCTTCCAGCTGAACCCGGAGACCCTGGCAGCTTACAAGGCATTCTTTGCGGACAAGGAATGGACCAAGCCCCAGTTCGGCGGCGGCATCCTGCCGGCTTACGCCGAGATCACCGCTTACGATGATCCCCACGAGCTGACCCTGGACGAGCTCAAGCAGCTCAACCCCGACTTTGAGTCCAAGTACACCGAGTACGGCGACGCTGCCATCGTGGTGGTGAGCCGTGTCGGCGGCGAAGCCGGTGCATACTACCCCGGCGAGGAAGGCCTGGCAGACGGCGTGCACACCGTCAACGGCAACATCCTGAGCCTGAGCGATGAAGAAATGGCCATGATCGAGGAAGCAAAGGCCAATTTCGACAAGGTCATCGTGCTGGTCAACGCAGCCAACCCCATGGAGATCTCCAACCTGGAAGAGGACCCCGACATTGACGCCATCCTGTGGGTGGGCTACCCCGGTGCTTATGGCTTCTACGGCGTGGCCGACGTGCTGAACGGCACCGTGGCTCCCTCTGCCCATCTGGGCGATACCTTCGTCAAGAACGGTGCACTGGCTCCCGCCATGCAGAACTTTGGCAACATCCCCTGGGCAAACGCTTCGGACTTTGCTGAGGGCACCAGCGTCAACTCCTACCTGATCGAGACCGAGGGCATCTACGCCGGCTACCGTTACTACGAGACCCGTTATGCGGACATCGTGCTGGGCAACGGCGGTGCCAATGCCTCTGCCGGTACCTACGCCAACGCCGACGGCACCGTGGCCGCCAGCGACGGCACCTGGAGCTACGACAACGAGGTGGTCTATCCCTTCGGCTACGGCATGAGCTACACCACCTTTGAGCAGACCCTGGACAGCGTGGTCATCACCGGTGACAAGCGCACCGCTACCGTGACCGTGACCACCACCAACACCGGCGATGTGGCCGGCAAGGCTGTCGTGCAGCTGTACGCCAGCGCACCCTACACCGACTACGACAAGCAGAACGGCATCGAAAAGTCCGCCCTGCAGCTGATGGACTACGAAAAGACCAACACCCTGCAGCCCGGCGAGAGCCAGACCATTCCCATGAATGTGGACATGAGCCTGCTGGCCAGCTACGACAGCCAGAACGCCAAGACTTTCATCGTGGACCCGGGCGACTACTACTTCGCCATCGGCTCTGACGCCCATGATGCTCTGAACAACATCCTGGCTGCTCAGGGCAAGACCACTGCCGACGGCATGACCGCCGACGGCGATGCTTCCAAGACCTACCAGTGGACCTGGGACGGCGCTGTGGATGCCGACACCTTCTCTGTGAGCAAGGCCGGCGTGGAGATCACCAACGCAGTGAGCGACGGCGACTACTCCATGGACATCAACACCTTCATCCCCGGCACCGCTACTTATCTGTCCCGCAGCGACTGGGACGGCACCTTCCCCACCACCATCACCGGCCTGAAGGCCGAGGGCCGTCTGGCCACCCTGCTGGCCAACGACTTCATCGACATCAAGACCGATGAGGACACCTCGGACATCGTGTTCGGCGACACCACCAGCACCCTGACCCTGAACGACCTGAAGGGCGCTGACTTCGACGATCCCCGCTGGGATGAGCTGGTCGGCAAAGTGACCATCGACGAGTTCCTGAACTTTGCCTCCAACGCCTTCCACAACATCCAGAACATCGACTCTGTGGGCCTGCTGCAGTACGCAGCCGACGACGGCCCCAACGGTTCCGACTCGCACTACCTGACCGAGGGCAGCTACCAGGGCACCCCGTATGCAGATGCTGCCGATTACGACTACGGCACCCGCGTCGGCCCCACCCCGGAGAACATTGCTTACAGCTGGAACAAGGAACTGGCTTACCGCGTGGGTGAGATCACCCTGGGCGAGAGCACCCTGGTGCTGAACCTGCCCATCATGATCGGCCCCGGCATGAACATCCATCGTCACGGCTACAACGCCCGCGGCGCAGAGTATTACTCCGAGGACCCCGTCCTGTCCGGTTACACCGGTTCCGCTGTGGTGCAGGGCGCTCAGAGCAAGGGCACCCTGGTCAACATCAAGCACGCCGCCTTCAACGATCAGGAGATCAACCGCTCCGGCATCGCAGTCTTTATGACCGAGCAGAAGGCCCGCGAGCTGGAGCTGCGCAACCTGCAGCAGGCCTTTGAGGGCAACGGCAAGCCCGCTTCCTTCGAGGCGGATCCTTCCCGCGATGACACCTACACGGTGGGTGCTCTGGGCGTGATGAGCTCCTACAACCGCATCGGTGCTGTGGCCTCCAGCGCAAACGCTGGTGTCCAGGTGCAGATCATGCGCAACGAGTGGGGCTTCAAGGGCTACAACGTCACCGACTTTACCGGTGTTACCCTGCATGCTTCTCCCAAGGAGTCCATCCTGGCTGGCACCACCGCATTCTGCGGTTTCGGCAAGGACGACAGCATCACCTACTGGAATGCTGACGCTCTGAAGGGCGACCGCACCATGCTGCTGGCCATCAAGCAGAACATCCATTACCTGCTGTACGCTCTGGCTAACAGTGCCGCCATGAACGGCGTCAACTCCACCACCCGCACCATCAGCGTGATGACCTGGTGGCGTATGACCTACCGCGTGTGCATCTACGGCTTTGCAGCCCTCACCGCACTGTGCGCCCTGCTGTACGTCGTGTCTGCGGTCAAGAGCAAGAAGCAGAAGACTGCAAAGGAGGCCTGAGCCATGAAAACGAAACTGAACACGAAGACGATCGTGGCTGCTGTGGCCAGTGTGATCGGCCTTGCAGTCTATGGTTACACCTCGATGGTGGGCTATCTGGCGGCTTCGGCCACCAGCACCCTGCCGGTGGTGCTCACCGTGGCCGCGCTGGTGTGCCTGGCTCTGCGCCAGTTCGCCGGCAGCAAGCTGCCCGCCGTGGTCAATGACGTGCTGCTGGTGGCAGCCAATGTCTGCCTGATCGGCAGCTTCGCCGTATTCGTTCTGGCCCGCGTTTCGCTGGCTGCGGACGTCTACTTCATCCCGGTCAACTATCCGGCCTCTGAGGCCACGGCCCTGCACATCTCCATCGTGGGTGCCGTGTGCTACCTGGTCGGCATCGTGACCCTGATCGTGGAAGGCTTCTCCGCAAAGAACTGATGAATCCCCCAGCCGCCCGGCGGAGAAGCTCTGCCGGGCGGTATTTTGGGTTCCGGACCTTATCTTGTGATCAAATGAAAGGAGGCAGATGCCTGTGATCGCCTGTTCGTTCAACACCGGCTGGACCTGCCGCCACCTGTTGGAAGAGGGGCCGGCCGTGCCGGTCACCCTGCCCCATGATGCGGCACTGGCCGAACCCCGTACCGAGACGGCCCCCGGCGGCACCAACACCGGCTGGTACGAGGGCTATGATTACCTTTACGAAAAACGCTTCACCCCGGACGCAGCCCTGCAGGGCCAGACCCTTGTGCTGGAATTCGAGGGTGTGTACCACAACGCCGAAGTCTGGCTCAACGGCGAGAAGCTGGCGTTCAACCCCTACGGCTACACCGACTTCAAGGCAGACCTGACCGGGAAGCTGGACTTTGATGCCGAAAACGTGCTGCAGGTGATCGCCCGCAACGCCGACCAGCCCAACAGCCGCTGGTATTCCGGCGCGGGCATCTACCGCCCGGTCACCCTGTGGGTGGGCCCGGAAGCACACCTGCTGCTGGACGGCCTGCGGGTGCGCACCGTGTCCATCGACCCGCCGGAAGTGGAAGTCACGGCGGCGGCCAGCGCCCCCGGCACCGTGCAGCTGCAGGTGCTGGACGGCACTACCGTGCTGGCCAGTGCGTCCGCTGAGGCCGGAAAGCCGGTGCGCCTGAAACTGCCGGAGGCAGCGCTCTGGAGCCCGGAGCACCCGCAGCTGTACACCCTGCAGGCGGCCTACAGCACCGACACGGCAGCGGCCCGCTTTGGCATCCGCAGCCTTGCCTGGGGCAGGGAGGGCCTGCTGCTCAACGGCAGCCGGATCATCCTGCAGGGTGCCTGCATCCACCACGACAACGGCCTGCTGGGTGCAGTGTGCCACCCGGATGCGGTGCGCCGCAAAGTGCGCATCCTGCACGAGAACGGCTACAACGCCATCCGTTCGGCCCACAACCCCTGTTCCAAGGCCCTGTTGGACGCCTGCGACGAGCAGGGGATGCTGGTGATGGATGAGTACATCGACCACTGGTACATCCACAAGACCGAGCACGACTATGTGGACTATTTCAACGACTGGTGGCGCAGCGACCTGGAAAGCATGGTCAAAAAGGACTACAACCACCCTTGTGTGATCCTGTATTCCACCGGCAATGAGGTCAGCGAGACGGCTCAGAAAAAGGGCATTGCCCTGACGAAGCAGCTCACCCGGTATCTGCACCGCCTGGATGACACCCGCCCGGTGACCTGCGGTGTGAACATCTTCTTCAACTTCCTCAGTTCCATCGGATTTGGTGTGTACAGCGACAAAAAAGCCAAAAAGCAGGCCGAGGACGCCACCAAAAAGAAAAAGGCCGTGGGCAGCCAGTTCTTCAACAATCTGGCGGGCCTGCTGGGCAGCGAGTTCATGAAGCACGGTGCCACCCTGCATGGCTGCGACGTCAAGACCCGCGACGCCTTTGCCAACATGGACATTGCCGGTTACAACTACGGCATCTACCGCTACGAGCACGACCTGAAAAAATACCCCGACCGCCTGATTTTGGGCAGCGAGACCTTCTGCAGCGACGCCTACCGGTTCCGGGAGCTGGCCAAGAAAGAACCCCGGCTCATCGGTGACTTTGTGTGGGCCGGTATGGACTACCTGGGCGAAGTGATGGTGGGCAGCTGGGAGTATGCCGACAACGCGCCCCGCTTTGACGGCGGCCTTGGCTGGGTGAGCGCCGGTTCCGGCCGCATCGACCTGACCGGCAAGCCGCTGGGTGAGGCCCTGTATACCCGGGTGGCGCTGGAACAGGCCGAAGGGCCGTTCCTGGCCGTGCGCCCGGTGAACCACACCGGCGACAAGCACTCGCCCTCGGCCTGGAAGATGACCGACGCCATGACGAGCTGGACCTGGCCCGGCTGCGAGGGAAAGCAGGCTGAGGTGGAGGTCTATGCCCGCGCGGCTTCCGCTGCGCTGGTGCTCAACGGCAAGGAAATCGCCCGCAAGAATGCGAAAAACGACTGCCTGTTCCGCTTCCGCTGTGCGTACCAGCCCGGTACGCTGGAGGCTGTGGCCTACAACGCAGCGGGGCAGGAGACCGGCCGCTGTGCGCTGACCACCGCCGGCCCTGCCACCGAGCTGCGGGCCGAGCCGGAGGAAGCCGTGCTGCGCCCCGGCCAGCTGTGCTACATCCGCCTGCGCTACACCGACCAGAACGGCGTGCTCAAGCCCACTGTGCGGGAGCCCATCCGGGTGCAGGTGACCGGCGGCCGCCTGCTGGCGCTGGGCAATGCCTGCCCCTTCAATCTGCAGGGCTACCGCACCAGCCAGACCGACCCCTACTGGGGCGAGGCCATGGCCATCGTGGAAGCCGGCACCGAAGGCTGTGTGACCCTGCAGGCCGACAGCACCGTTGGTTCGGCTGTGGCTGCCGTGCAAGTTCATAAGGAGTAAATACCCATGTCCATTTCAGAGAAAAACCCCAAGCTGGCCAAGCTGGCCGGGCAGTTCATCAAATTCTATGCCTTTTCCATGCTGGTCACCCTGCTGCAGTACCTGCTGCTCACCTTTCTGCCGGGGCTGTTCTACGCCCACACCGACTGGTGCAGCATCCCCTGCCAGCTCATCCACCTGAACCTTGGCCCGGTGGACACCTATGTGTTCAACTACCCGGTCACCGGGGACGCCACCGGCGGCATGGGCTACTTTGCCGCCTTTGCCATCACCCTGTTCCTGGCGCAGTGCGTCAACTTCCCCATGCAGCGCAACATCACCTTCAAGTCCAAGGGCAACATCTGGTATCAGATCCTGTGGTACGTCATCGCCTTTGTGCTTATCACCATCGTGTGCAGCTTCCTCATGGGCCTGTATGTGCCCCTGTGCAAGCAGTTCTTCTCCCCGGCGGTGTACAATGTGCTCATCACCGTGATCAACGGCGGCGTGCAGATGGTGATCTATTTCCCCATCTATAAGATCATTTTCCCAGAAGGTGAAGCCAAATGAAACATGCAGATGTGATCGCCAAACTGTCCCTGCGGGAAAAATGCGCCCTGCTTTCCGGTGCCACCGTGTTCGAGACCCATGCCCTGCCCAACAAGGGGGTGCCGGCCATCTGGCTGTCGGATGGCCCCAACGGTCTGCGCAAACAGGCGGGCCCGGCCGACCATCTGGGCCTGAACCCCTCGGAGCCGGCCACCTGCTTCCCCACGGCGGCTACCGTGGCCAACAGCTGGGACCCCGCCCTGGGCGAGGAGATCGGCAAAGCGCTGGGCGAGGAGACCGCTTCCTACCGCGTCAATGTGATCCTGGGCCCCGGCCTGAACACCAAGCGCAGCCCGCTGTGCGGCCGCGATTTCGAGTATTTCTCGGAGGACCCGTACCTGTCCGGCAAGCTGGCAGCAGGCTATGTGCGCGGCATCCAGTCGGTGGGCGTTTCGGCCTGCCCCAAGCACTTTGCCGCCAACAATCAGGAGCTGCGCCGCATGGCCAGCAACAGCGTGCTGGACGAGCGCACCCTGCGGGAGCTGTACCTCACCGGCTTTGAGATCGCCGTGAAAGAGGGCAGGCCCAAGTGCATCATGACCTCCTACAACCGGGTCAACGGCACCTACGCCAACGAGAATCATCACCTGCTGCAGGATATCCTGCACGGCGAGTGGGGCTATGACGGGGCCGTGGTCACCGACTGGGGCGGCTCCAACGACCATGTGGAGGGTGTGCGCGAAGGCTCCACGCTGGAAATGCCCTGCCCCGGCTTTGGCTCGGCCAAGCGGCTGATGCAGGCCGTGGAGGAGGGCCGTCTGCCGGAATCCGCGGTGGATGCCCGGGTGGACGAGCTGCTGGAGCTGGTGTTCACCACCGATGCGGCAGTCAAGGCCGCACCGAAGCGGTTCGACCGGGACGCCCATCATGCGCTGGCCCGCCGTGCCGCCGCCGAAAGCGTGGTGCTGCTGAAAAACGAGGATGACCTGCTGCCCCTCAAGCCCGGGCAGAGCGTGGCCCTCATCGGTGATTTTGCGCAGACGCCCCGCTATCAGGGCGCAGGCTCCAGCTCGGTGAACGCTACCCGCGTGGACAACCTGAAGGACGCCGCCGAGGCGGACGACATCACGCTGGCAGGCTTCTGCGCAGGGTATGAGCGCAGCGGCACCCCCAACCCGGCCTTTGTGGAAGAGGCCGCCGCACTGGCCCGCAAGGCCGACGTGGCGGTGCTCTGCATGGGTCTGGACGAGTCCAGCGAGAGCGAAGGCCTGGACCGCAGCCACATCTGCATCCCGGAGAACCAGAAGCAGCTGCTAGAAGCTGTGGCGCAGGCCAACGAGAACCTCGTGGTGGTGCTGAGCGCCGGCAGCGTGGTGGAAACGGGCTGGGTCAGCCGCTGCAAGGCAGTGCTGCACGCCTATCTGGGCGGGCAGGCCGGTGCCGGTGCCATCATGGACGTGCTCACCGGCCGGGTGAACCCCAGCGGCAAGCTGGCCGAGACTCTGCCCCTGACCTACGAGGACACCCCGGCGGCCCGGTATTTCCCGGGCAAACAGCAGAACGTGGAGTACCGCGAGGGCCTGTACATCGGCTACCGCTACTACGAAACGGCCCATGTGCCGGTGCGCTATCCCTTCGGCTACGGCCTGAGCTACACCACCTTTGCCTACTCCGACCTGAAAGCGGACGCGGACAAGGTCACCTTTACCATCACCAACACCGGCAGCCGCGCCGGTGCTGAGATCGCACAGCTGTATGTGGCCAAGGCCGACGCAGCCGTGTTCCGCCCGGAAAAGGAGCTGAAGGGCTTTGCCAAGGTGTTCCTGCAGGCGGGCGAGTGCAAGACCGTGACCATTCCGCTGGACGACAAGGCCTTCCGCTACTGGAACGTGAAAACGGACCGCTGGGAGACCGAGGGAGGCAGCTACCAGTTGCTGGTGGGTGCCAGCGTACAGGACATCCGCCTGCGCGCCGAGGTGCCCGTGCAGGGCACTGGTGCCCCGGACCCCTATGCTGGCAAGGCTGTGCAGTGCTACCGCACCGCTGACATCAAGAATGTGCCGGATGCCGCCTTTGAGGCCCTGCTGGGCCACGCAATCCCGGAGGACAAGCCCCACATCGACCAGACCATGACGCTGGGCGAGCTGAACCACAGCCGCAGTCCGCTGTGCTGGCTGGCCTGGGCTGTGCTGCACACCCTGCTCAAGCGCAGCTCCCGCGAGGGCACGCCGGACCTGAACCTGCTGTTCCAGTACAACATGCCCGTCCGTGCGCTGGCCCAGATGACCGGCGGCATGGTCGGGCAGGAGACGGTGGACGGCATCGTGATGGAAGCAAAGGGCTTCTGGATCATCGGCCTGCTGCGGGCGCTCATCGGCTTTGGGCAGAACGCAGTCTCCAACCGGAAGTTCCGCGCGGCACTGGACGCCGAGCGCGGCGGCCCGGCGGTGTAAAACCATCTGACATTCCCGGATTTTCTCCTTCATTCTAAACAAACAGCCCCGGACTTGTTGAAAAGTCCGGGGCTGTTTGTGTGTGGGGCTTAGTAAATGTAGGGCTGCACGGGCGGCTGGTCGGGGCGGTGCTCTCCGATGATCTTTTCCATCCAGACCATGTCGTACCAGCGGCCGAACTTGTACCCGCAGTTGTGGAAGGTGCCGACCAGTGCAAAGCCCAGGTGCTCGTGGAACCGGGCGCTGTTCCGGGTCAGGTATTCGTCCTCCACCTGCGGGTAGCCGATGCAGGCATACAGGTTCAGGATGCCCATGGCCTGCAGCCGGTCGGCCAGCGCCTCGTACAGAGCACGGCCCATGCCGTGTTTCCGGGCGTCGTGGTCCAGGTAGATGGTCAGCTCACAGGCCCAGTCGTAGGCGGCACGGCCCACAAAGGGCCCCGCGTAGGCGTAGCCCTCCACCCGGCCGTCCCGCTCGATGACGAGGTAGGGGTATTTCTGCATGGTGCGGCGCATGCGGCCTTCAAATTCCTCCAGTGAGGGTACGTCGTATTCAAAGGTGATGACCGTGTGCTCCACATACCAGGCGTAGATCTCCAGAATGCGGGGCGCATCGGCCAGAGACGCATTCCGAATGGTAATATCCTGCATAAAAACATCTCCCTGTAGCAATAAATATCCCGGAATCCGGCTTGATTATAGCACAACCCGCTTTAAAAGGACAGCGCAAAGCAGCAGAAGCGCCGCTCCGCACAGGCGGACAGGGGAGAAATTCTATTGGCAAAGTGGCAGAAAATGCGGCGCTCTGAGCCGGAAATCCCCACAAAAGCGCGAAAATCAGCCGTGCAGGCGCAAAATGCTGTACCTTGCTGCTTTACTGTGATAAAATAACACCATCCTTTCCCCGCGCGCTGCGCGGGAAAAGCCAAACGAGAGGGGGAACCTTTATGACAAATGTCTGCATCATTGCCACCATTGTGATCTATCTGGTGGGCATGCTGCTGGTGGGCTTTGTATACAGCAAGTCCAACGAGGACAGCACCGACTTTTACCTCGGCGGCCGCAAGATGGGCCCGCTGGTCACCGCTATGAGCGCCGAAGCCAGCGATATGTCCAGCTGGCTGCTGATGGGCCTGCCCGGCCTTGCCTACCTCACCGGCATTGCGTCGCCGGGCTGGACGGCCATCGGTCTGGCCGTGGGTACCTGGCTCAACTGGCTCATCGTGGCCCGGCGGCTGCGGCGCTACTCGGCCAATCTGGACGCCATCACGGTGCCGCAGTTCCTGTCGCTGCGGTTCCACGATCAGCGCAACCTGCTCAACGCGCTGGGCGCGGTGATCATCATCGTGTTCTTTATCCCGTACACGGCTTCCGGCTTTGCGGCCTGCGGCAAGCTGTTCCACAGCCTGTTCGGCGTGGACTACATGATCGCGATGATCGTGTCCGCACTGGTCATCGTGGGGTACACCATTCTGGGCGGCTTCCGGGCTGTGACCACCACCGACCTCATCCAGTCGGTGGTCATGAGCATCGCACTGGTGGCGGTGCTGGCCTACGGCATCGGTGTGGCCGGGGGCTGGGGTGCCGTGATGGAAAACGCCCGCAGCCTCTCCGGCTACCTGACCATGGCGGCCAGCTACGACGCTGCCGCCGGGACCGCCGCCTCCTACAGCCTGCTGGATATCGTGTCCACCATGGCCTGGGGCCTGGGCTACTTTGGCATGCCCCACATCCTGCTGCGGTTCATGGCCATTGAGGACGAAAAGAAGCTGGTGCTCAGCCGCCGCATTGCCAGCGTGTGGGTGGTCATTGCCATGACGGCCTCCATCGTCATCGGCGTGGTGGGTCTGGGCATGACCAAAGCCGGTGCGCTGGAATTCCTGAGCGGCTCCTCCAGCGAGACCCTCATCGTGCGCATTGCCAGCCTCATTGCACAGCACGGTGTGCTGGCGGCGGTGCTGGCGGGCCTGATCCTGGCCGGTATTCTGGCGGCCACCATGTCCACCGCCGACAGCCAGATGCTGGCAGCGGCGTCCAGTGTCTCGCAGAACATCCTGCAGGAGTTCGGCCATATGAAGCTCACCGAAAAGCAGAGCCTGTTTGCGGCCCGGCTTACCATCATCTGCGTCAGCGTGGTTGGCGTGGTGCTGGCCCGCGACCCGGATTCCAGCGTGTTCGGCATCGTCAGCTTTGCATGGGCCGGTTTTGGCGGGGCCTTTGGTGCGGTGGTGCTGTGCGCCCTGTTCTGGAAGCGCTGCAACTGGCAGGGTGCACTGGCCGGGATGCTCTGCGGCGGCCTGATGGTCTTTGTGTGGAAGTACCTCATCAGCCCGCTGGGCGGCGTGTTCGGCATCTACGAGCTGCTGCCGGCCTTCCTGTTCTCGCTGGCAGCCTGCGTGGTGGTCAGCCTTGCCACCCCGGCCCCCGGTGCGGACATCGAAGCCGAATTTGAAGCGGCAAAATAAACGATAAAAAGCAACCAGCCCCGGAACGATGATGGTCGTTCCGGGGCTGATTTTTATCTCAGTTGAACAGCATGATGGTTATTTCCGCGCAGGGCACCAAAAATCCAAAGCCGAAGAAAAGCAGCAGTTCCAATATGACCCGCGTCAGGCGTAAAAACGGTGTATCCAGAAGGGTGCACGCTTCAAGGTAACGGTGATAGAAACCGCTCTGTTCAAAGCTGTTCCAGAGTTCCAGCATGAGAAATTCCATTCCGGCCAGAAGCGGAAAAACGACCCACGAGGACATCCAGCCATCGGCTTGTAAAGAACCATCGCTGAGGGAACGCCAGTGAACTGCAAGTGTTCCGTGGCAGGCGAATATGCCCCACAGTGCCAGGGCGATACTTAGCCGGAGCAGCGCAGTGCGGACAGAATGCCAGTCCGCCACAGGGCGGCGGCGCAGCATGGAAAAGAAATCTTCCAGTGGGACTGGCGCAGTTGGCGGCTCCTGTGCCGGGTCGTGGCAGTGCATCAGGTCCGCAAGAGACAGGCCCAGTGCGTCGGCCAGAGGTTCCAGCGTATTGATGTCCGGCAGACCGACGCCGCGTTCCCAGCGGCTGACGGCCTTGTCGGTCACATGCAGCTGTTCGGCCAGCTCGGCCTGGGTCAGGCCCTGCGCCCTGCGCACCTGGGCAAGAAAAGCCCCGAACGTTTTTGCGTCCATGCGGATCACATCCTTTTCCACAGAATAGCAGACCTGTGTGGAAAACGCAACCGACGGAACGTTTACCCACGCTTTTGAAGGAGAATGAGCGGGCGTCCTGCAAGAATATCTTGACAAAAAGTTACGATGACACTATACTAAAAGCAAAGGAAGGGCGCTGGCTGCAGATTGGTCAGCTCCTTACCGGCATTATGTCAAAAAGATTGACCGCTCGGTTGGGGAACAGAGGCGGTCAATCTTTTTTGCTTTTGGAATAATGTTTTGCGCGCGGGCTGCCCCGAAAGACATCCCGCGAGATCATCCAGGTCACCTGAATGACACCAACAATCACTGTAGCCAGAAGGTTCAGTGCACTGAAAACAATATTCAAAACATCCATAATGGACTCCTCCTTTGGGTATCCTGTGTAACCATTTGTACCGTCCGGAGGATCACAAAAAATTGAACACCCCCGGACATCGGATGCCGGAGGAGCTTGACCACCTGTGCCTGCAGCACAGTGCCCTTCTTTTGACAGAGTAACACAAAAGCATACGGATTGCAACCAAAAAGGACGGGTTCCCTTGCGGGAACACGTCCTTTGGTTTGCTTATGATTCAGGCGAGGTTCAGCTTACAGCTGGGGGCCGGCAGAGACCAGAGCCTTGCCGTGCTCGTTGCCTTCGTACTTTGCAAAGTTCTTGATGAAGCGGCCAGCCAGATCCTTTGCCTTCTCCTCCCACTGGGAAGCGTCAGCATAGGTGTCGCGGGGATCCAGGATAGCGGGATCCACGCCGGGCAGCTGGGTGGGAACCTCGAAGTCGAAGTAGGGGATCTTCTTGGTGGGAGCCTCGTTGATGGCACCGCTCAGGA
>ERZ837380.2110-NODE-2110-length-22346-cov-6.124804_pt1 | contig 22346 bp, 15 predicted proteins | sample MGYA00519685_ERZ837380 | MGnify/ENA primary metagenome ERZ837380 (study PRJEB31850, sample SAMEA3708817) | human gut metagenome | biome: human gut; feature: human-associated habitat; material: faeces | place: China | collected 2014 ...
AGGGGGCCATTCTCTCACGTGAGAGAATGGCCCCCTTTCCCGTATCCCCCACGGGTGTGGGGGAAATGTTCCACCACTTACAAGTGGTCAATCAGCGCCCACAGCACTGTTTATATTTCTTCCCGCTGCCGCAGGGGCAGGGATCGTTGCGGCCGATCTTCTGGACCTTGCGGGGCTGCTTTTTCACCGTGCCGTCGCCGGAGGTGGAGGCGACGATGCCGTCGGCCACGCGCTCGCGCTTGACCTCGCCCTCGGTCTTGACGCGGGCGGAGAAGATGCGGCGCACCGTGTCGCCCTGAATGGCGGAGATCATATCCTCAAACATCGTGAGGGATTCCTGCTTGTAGACGTCAATGGGCTTGTTGTTGCCGTAGGATTGCAGGCGGATGGCCTGGCGCAGCTCGCTCATCGCGTCGATGTGGTCCATCCAGTATTCGTCGACCACGCGCAGCAGCACCACGCGCTCAAGCTCGCGCATGATGGGCGAGGTGACGGCGGCCTCCTTGGCTTCGTAGTACTTCTCGGCGGCTTCATAGAAGCGGTCGGTCAGATCGTCGGCGGAAAGGCCGGAAAGGGAAGAAGCATCCACAGCGCCGCGCGGGAAGTACGTGCCCTCGCAGCTCTTGAGCGCGTCGGCGCGGTGCTCGTCGTCGGTCTTGTCGTGCTCGCCGAAGGCGAAGGCGACCTGACTTTCGATGCTGCTTCTCAGCATGTTCAAAACGGTCTGCTTGATGTCCATGCCGTCGAGCACCTGCTTGCGCTGGCCGTAGATGATCTCGCGCTGCTTGTTCATCACGTCGTCGTATTCGAGCGTGCTCTTGCGGTACTGGAAGTTGCGGGACTCGACGCTCGTCTGCGCGTTTTCAATCGCCTTGGAGAGCGTCTTGTTTTCAATCGGCATATCCTCGTCGAGGTTGAAGCGCTCCATCAGGTTCGTGATGCGCTCGCCGCCAAACAGGCGCAGCAGATCGTCTTCAAGCGAGAGGTAGAAGCGCGTCTCGCCCGGGTCGCCCTGACGGCCGGCACGGCCGCGCAGCTGGTTGTCGATACGGCGGGAATCGTGGCGCTCCGTGCCGATGATGAAGAGGCCGCCTGCCTCGCGGACCTTGTCCGCCTCACCGGAGATCTCCTCGCGGTGCTTTTCCAGAGCCTTGGCGAACATATCGCGCGCGTCGAGAATTTCTTTGTTGTCGGTCTCGGCATAGCCGGTCGCCTCGGCGATGAGCTCGTCGCTGAGACCCGCCTTGCGCAGATCGGTCTTTGCCATGTACTCGGCGTTGCCGCCGAGCATGATATCGGTACCACGGCCGGCCATGTTCGTCGCGACCGTGACCGCGCCGAGCTTACCGGCCTGTGCGACGATCTCAGCTTCCTTTTCGTGGTTCTTTGCGTTCAGGAGATTGTGCTTGATGCCCTCGCGGGAGAGCAGATACGAGAGCTTTTCGTTCTTTTCAATCGACACCGTACCGACCAGAACGGGCTGCCCCTTGGCATGGCATTTTTTCACCTGCTCGATGACGGCGCGATACTTTGCCGCCTCGGTCTTGTAGACAACATCGGGGTCGTCGATACGGGCGATGGGACGGTTCGTCGGGATTTCGATGATATCGAGGTTGTAGATCGTGCCGAATTCCTCTTCCTCCGTGAGCGCCGTACCGGTCATACCGGAGAGCTTGCCGTACAGGCGGAAGTAATTCTGGAATGTGATGGTCGCAAGCGTCTTGCTTTCTCGCGCGACCTCGACATGCTCCTTGGCCTCGATGGCCTGGTGCAGACCGTCGCTGTAGCGGCGGCCGAACATCAGTCGGCCAGTGAACTCGTCGACGATGACGACCTGACCGTCCTTGATGACGTAGTCGATATCGCGCTTCATCGTGCCGTGGGCCTTGATGGCCTGATTGATGTGGTGCGCGATGGTGGAGTTTTCGGGATCGGAGAGGTTTTCAAGGCCGAAGTATTCCTCGGCCTTCTTCACGCCGCGGGCGGTGAGCGTCGCGGTCTTGGCCTTTTCGTCGACGATGTAGTCGGCGTCGATGTTGACGTCCTCCTCTTCCTTGTCGTCGCTCTCGGCGATGACCTTCTTGCGGAAGCCGCGTACAAGGTTTTCCGTGCGGGAATACATCTCCGTGGACTTTTCACCCATGCCGGAGATGATGAGCGGCGTGCGCGCTTCATCGATCAAAATGGAGTCGACCTCGTCGACGATGGCGAAGGCATGTCCGCGCTGGACGAGTTCGCTTGCGTAGATGGCCATGTTATCGCGCAGGTAATCAAAGCCCATTTCGTTATTCGTGCCGTAGGTGATGTCTGCGGCGTAGGCCTTGCGGCGCTCTTCACTTGTGAGGTCGTGGACGATCAGGCCGACCGTGAGGCCTAAGAAGCGGTGGACCTTGCCCATCCACTCGCTGTCTCGCTTGGCGAGGTAGTCGTTCACGGTGACGATGTGGACGCCGTTGCCGGTCAGGGCGTTTAGGTACGCGGGCAGCGTTGCCACCAGCGTTTTGCCTTCACCGGTCTTCATCTCGGCGATGCGGCCCTGATGGAGCACCACGCCGCCGACGAGCTGCACGCGGTAGGGGTACAGCCCCAGCACGCGGCGGGATGCCTCGCGCACGGTGGCGAACGCCTCAGGCAGGATGTCGTCGAGCGTTTCGCCGCTTTGCAGACGCGTCTTGAACTCCGGCGTTTTGGCCTGCAGCTCCGCGTCGCTCATCGCCTTGTATTCGTCCGCCATCGCTTCGATCTTGTCGACGATGGGGTAGATGCTCTTGAGCTCACGGTCGCTGTAGGAACCGAACATTTTACTAAAGAAACCCATATTCAAAACTTCCTTTCGTGGGAGCATAATGACACGCTTACAAGTATAGCATCCCTCTGCGCGATATGCAAAGGGAAATTTGCTGTATAATGTGAATGGATTGTAAATAAATTCTGATGCACCGGCGGGCATGTCTTGCACTCTATATAGCTGCTGTGGTAAAATACAAAGCAAGATAGTACAAAGCGACGAAACGCCCTCCGACGGCGGAGGACAGAAGCATAAGGAAGAAGTTTTTTCTCATCTAAGGAGGACATTCGCATGAAACTGCACTTTTACGGGGCCGACCGCTGCGTGACCGGCTCCTGCCACTGCCTGGAGATAAACGGTAAGAAGATCCTCGTCGACTGCGGCTTACAGCAGGGCCGCGACGAGCTCGACAACCGTTATCTCGCTTTCGCTCCCGGCAATATCGATATTCTGCTCGTCACCCACGCGCACATCGACCACACGGGCCGTATCCCGCTGCTGGTGAAAAACGGCTTCCACGGCCGCATCCTGACGACACGTCTGACAGCAGATTTGATGAAGATCATGCTGCTCGACTCCGCTCACATTCAGGAGAGCGACGCTGAGTACGAAAACCGCAAGGGCGAGCGCGCGGGCCGCGAGCATGTCGATCCGCTCTACACCGAGCAGGACGCGCTGGACGTCTTCAAGTACGTGATGACCTGCGAGTATAAAGAAAAGGTCGACCTCTGCGAGGGTGTGAGCGCGGTCTTCACCGACGCGGGCCATCTGCTCGGTTCCGCGTCCATCACGCTTGAGCTGGAAGAAAACGGCGTGCACAAGACAATCGTCTTCTCCGGCGATATCGGCAACGTCGACCAGCCTATCATCCGCGATCCGCAGCTTCTCAAAAAGGCCGACTACGTCGTGATGGAGTCGACCTACGGCGACCGCAACCACACCGAGGTCTGGAGCTACACCGACGAACTGGCGCAGATCATCGACGAGACGCTCGGCAAGGGAGGCAACGTCGTCATCCCGTCGTTCGCCGTGGGCCGCACACAGGAGCTTTTGTACTTTATCCGCGAGATCAAGGATCAAAAGCTCGTCAAGTCGACGCCGAACTTCCCCGTGTACATCGACTCGCCCCTTGCCAAGGCGGCGACGACTGTGTTCTGCGGCGACCTGCACGGCTATCTTGACGAGCAGGCGCTCGATCTTGTCAAGGACGGCACGCACATGTTCACCTTCCCCAACCTCAACCTTGTTGAGTCGAGCGAGGAATCGAAGATGCTGAACATGGACTCGACGCCCAAGGTCATCATCTCGGCCTCCGGCATGTGCGACGCGGGCCGTATCCGCCATCACTTGAAGCACAACCTCTGGCGCGCGAACAGCGCGGTCGTGTTCGTCGGCTTCCAGTCGCCCGGTACGCTGGGCCGCAGATTGCTCGACGGCGTTGAAAAGGTCAAGCTCTTCGGCGAGGAGATCGCCGTCAAGGCGAAGATCGTCAACTTCCAGGGCCTGTCGTCCCACGCCGATCACGATCATCTCGTCCAGTGGATCAAGGCATTCGACCCGAAGCCGACGCACGTGTTTGTTGTTCACGGCGACGAGGACGTTGCGCCCGTGTTTGCCGAAGAGCTCAATTCCCTCGGCTTCCATGCGCACGCGGCCAAGTTTACCGAGTGTTACGACCTTGCCGCAAACGAAATGGTCAGCGAGGGTTACATTTCCGAGCGCAAGCGCACGGCGCAGAAGTCCCGCGCCGACAACCTCTACGCCAAGCTCGTGGCAGCGGCGGAGTCGCTGCTTGAGTTTGCCAAGCGCTGCAAGGGTAGACCCAACAAGGACATTTCCGCGCTCACCGGCCAGATCATCAGCCTGATCGAGCGCTTCCGCGAGTGATTTGAGATACACAACAAAAGGTACTTCGCGCGATAAAAGCGCGAAGTACCTTTTCTGAGAGGAGAAGACGATGGAGCTTGCCAAAAATCAGGAGCATACCGTCACCATCGAGGGCTATGGCGAGGGCGGCATGGGCGTTGCGCGCATCGACGGGCGCGTCGTGTTCGTCCACGGCGCGCTGCGCGGCGAGAAGTGCCGCGTGCTCATCTTAAAGACGCTCAAGAGCGTCGCCTTTGCCAAAGTGCTCGAGGTGCTCGAGCCGTCGAGCGAGCGCATTGAATCGGACTGCCCGTACTTCCCGCGTTGCGGCGGCTGCACGTACCGCCACATCCGCTATGAAGAGGAGTTGCGGCTGAAACGCCAGCGCGTGCAGGACAATTTGTCCCGCATCGGCGGCAGTGATGTGGCCGTCGAAGAAATTTTAGGCGCGCAGGACACGCTGCGCTACCGCAACAAGGCGCAGTACCCTGTGTCGAAGGACGGGCGAGTGGGCTTTTACCGCGCCCGCACGCATGAGGTCATCGAGTGCGAGCACTGCTTATTGGTCAAGCCCGAGGCCGACGCCGCGGCGGAGGCGCTGCGCGAATATATGCAGTCCTGCCGCGTCGCGGGCTATGACGAAAAGACGGGCCGCGGCTTCATTCGTCACCTTTACGTCCGCTCAAACGCGGCGGGGGAGAGCCTGATCTGCGTGCTTGTGAACGGCGATAAGCTGCCGAAAGAAGACTGGCTTGTCGCGCTCCTGCGCGATGCGTGCCCGAAGTGCACCGGCATCGTGCTCGGCACGAACACGAAAAAGGGCAACGTCATCCTTGGCAACCGCTACCGCACGCTCTGGGGGAGCGACCGGCTTGAGGACACGCTCTGCGGCAAGACGTTCCGGCTCAGCGTGCCGTCATTCTATCAGGTCAACCGCGTGCAGGCCGAGCGGCTCTACGCGAAGGCCATCGAATTTGCGGGCCTCACGGGGCAAGAGACGGTGCTCGACCTCTACTGCGGCGCGGGCACGATCACGCTCGCACTGTCGGATCACGCGAAGAAAGTCCTCGGTGCGGAGATCGTCCCCGAGGCCATCGACGACGCGCGCGAAAACGCCGCGCGCAACGGCGTTAAAAACGCGGAGTTTTTCTGCGGCGATGCGTCCGATGTGGCAAAAAAGCTCGCGCGCGAAAACCTGCGACCAGACGTCATCACCGTCGACCCGCCACGCAAGGGCTTGGCCGCCGACGTGGTGGAGAGCATCGCCGAGATGCAGCCGGGACGTGTCGTGTACGTCTCGTGCGACAGCGCGACCATGGCGCGCGACGTAAAGCGCTTCGCAGACCTCGGCTACACCGCCCAGCGCGCCTGCGCAGTGGACATGTTCCCGAGGGCGGATCATGTGGAGACGGTATGTTTGTTGTCCAAACTTCAAAGCAAGGAACATATCGAGATCGAAGTGAAGATGGACGAGTTGGATTTGACTTTGGCTGAGAGTAAAGCAACCTACGGGGAAATCCGGGAATATGTCTTGGAACATACCGGACTGAAAGTCAGCCACCTCTATATCGCACAGGTGAAGCAGAAATACGGCATCATTGAGCGTGAAAACTACAATAAGCCGAAATCCGAAAACGCCAAGCAGCCTCAATGCCCGCCGGAGAAGGAAGAAGCGATCACGGAGGCACTGAAGCACTTCGGGATGATTTAAACGGAATCGACTGCGCATTTGTGTCAGCTATTTGAAGCACAGTTGGCTCCCGTCGATAACTTAAACTTAGAACGGTGTGCGAAGAAAACTCACGCGGAATACCAATTGATGAATTAGCAAATAGATATGGCACAGCCTACCAGTCATTGTTGATTGGTGGGTTGTGTCTTACTATTTAGCGTTCCATTTCCAAAAACTGTGAGTAGGTATAGATATTATCCTTGCCAATAAGACTCATTAAGAAGGCTTTGAACTCATAATCAGTAGGAACGGTAACGAAAAGAAATAATCTTTTTTTTGCTCTTGAGCAACATACATAAAAAAGATTTCGATTTCGTTCAAATGATGCTTCTTTGCCTTTTGGAATAGAAGAATGTCCTGTTATCATCGGGGCATAGGTTTCAAACTGATATAAATTCCAACCTTTTCCGATAACAAAGACAACATTGTCATATTCTTCACCTTTAACGCCGTGTTCAGTAGAAAACAAAGCATCAGGGAGTAAAAAATCGATTACTGTGGCAAATTGCAGGTATTCCAATTCTAAAAATGATTGAATTGAAGCATTGGAAGCATATACTGTTTCTGGCGCTTCCTGATATAGATGATACCATCCATCTAATTTTGGGGGAATAGGAATCAATTTGCTTTGCTTGATTAGCTCAAATACGTCAATTGCTCTTTTAGTGCGAGCATTTTCTAACTGCTGCTGTAGCTCTTTCCACTTGGCTTTTTCGGATTTTTTCTTAATAGGAAAGCGCTTAATTCCGAGTGTATCAAAAAGTAACTGCATATTTGAATTCTTGAGCGCCTTATAGATTGGTTCAACAGTATCCATAAAGAACATTAGGAATGGGTCTTCTTTATCTCTCAGTCCGTCAGCTAAAATTTCTAAAAGCTGTTCGTACCCTTGCTGTGTAGCAAGGACTTTATGCGTTATCATTAGAACCTTTAGCGTATCATCTTTGGATGATTCTCGCTTGATCTTCTCTGTGACATTGCTTAGTCGATTTTTCAATTCTTCCGCCGGTAATTCACCTTTTAAATTGCGTTCTATCCGGCGAGGACCAGTGTAATCATCGCAGGTAATTACAATCACTTCTCCGTCAAAGTCATCTATTGCAGATGCTTGAGGCAAGTCGGGGCGCAAATCATTTAGAAGTTGAACGATTCTTGGTGCGGATCTGAAATTTGAGCCTTTCTTTATAATCTCGAGGTTATCATTTTCAATTAGACCACAAGCATTATTGGATTGGTAAATGGTTTGCCATGCATCCCCAAAGAAGCCAAATTGAGGTCCTTTTTTCTCGGCGATAAAGAAACTAATAAAACGATCAATAATCGGTTTATAGGAGTCTTGATACTCATCGATTAAAATCAAAGGATATTTGTCTGCGAACACACGCCGGAATTTTGCATTATCTAAAAGCCGACAAAAGAGCTTTAGAACATCATCGTGATATAAATATTGAATTCCATTTTCCTTGTAACGATGCCCTAAGGTATATGTAACTCCCGTGACCTCGAAAAAATCTCCTTCGTCTGGCAAGAAGTCAGGATCGCTTGTGACAACATCAATGAGAAAGCGTTGATACTGCTTGATAGCGTTCCATGCAAAGGAGTGAATTGTCGATGGAAGAATAAATGAATCTTTTGATAGTCGTTCAGCAAGCACATCTACCGCAGCATTAGTATATGTTATGCAAATTACAGTCTGCTTCTTTCGACGATACTCCGCCCATTTGTTTTCTTGAATCCATTCAATGACTTTATTTAGCGAATAAGTCTTACCTGAGCCTGCACCAGCTTCTACACGAAAGCTGTTTCCATTCTGAAGTGCCGCAATGATTTGTTCATCTACTTTATCGGATTCAGCTTTTGCAAGGTTGTAGTTTATTCTTTTGGGTTCTTCACTCACAAATTTTCATCTCCTTACACAAGCACCTGCTGGTCATTGAGCCAAACCAGCCCATTTTTAATATAAGCAGGAACAGCATAATCCTCACATTCACAAATGAGATTAAGAGCAAAATCTGTTTTTTTCTTCCCTGAAAATTCAAGATCGTCTTCAGTAGGAGTATCACCCAATCCATAATATGTTCGGTTGACATTCCGGATTGCTTCTTCCAAAGAATGTCCGCACAATCCGTTCTCTGTTGTTTGAAACTCAATGTGACATCTGCATCGGGTTTTATCAGCCGGGGACATGGATGTAATATCGGTTAGAGCAATTTGAGTATTATCATCCTCTGGAATCTCTTTTTTCTTCCGCACCCACCATTTTAGAGTTTCATTGGATGTTGTTTCGCCACGCGAGACCGGAACGGAGCTGTAATATATTCTCCCGTTCGCACCTTTTTGACCAGATACAGAATCCAAATCAGTAAGAATCAGACATGGAATACCCAAAAACTCTGCGAACGGAATGAATTTATAGGCGTAGGCGCCACCAATTTCAACCAAGGCATAATACTGGGCAGGCAGTTTATATTCCTGAGAATCAAAATTCCCCGCCTTAGCGCATTTATCAATCATGTCTGGTAACAACAGACGCTCTGATGCCCCTTCAACAAAGATTGCTTTATCTGCAAAAAACAGATCACACTTGGTTATAGTAAGGTACTTTCGGATGAAATCAATGTTAGAAGAATTTTCCTCAGCGAACGTATTTAGGTTCTTATAGATAACACCGGTCTTTGTTTTTTGCGCATATCGAATTTTAGAAAAAACCATTGTATTTGCAATGTGAGCAGAATGTGAAGTCAACAAAGTTTGAATCCCTATAGAAGTAATTTTTGCAAGAAATGCTTCTAAGTACTCTGCAAAAGCGTGCTGCATCTGCGGGTGCATATGAGACTCTGGTTCTTCGATAAAAAGCAACGGTATACAGGCATCCCCACATTTTTCTACCTTTTTGGCGAAGGCTGCGAGAAGAAATTCCATTTTAATCAAGTTTTTATACCCCAAGCCATTATAGGTACTGGGAAGTCGCTCGTTACTTGTTCCAGCAGTATAAGAAAGTTGTGTTTGATTCTTTATCTGATCATCAATGTTTAGTTGGGTTGTAACGCCTAACTGTAGTTCTTCTCCGTTGGGATAACCGAACCCAACTGCATTACTGACTAGAGCGCTTAGGATACTATCACTTTGTTGTTGGACTTTTTTGTTGGCGGTTTCAACAATTACTCGAAGTTCCTTAACTTTTTCAGAAACACTTGGATCTAATTCATCTTCACTCATGTCAAAGAAATCAGAGATAAGTGAAGACAAAGAATTATCTTGCGTTCCGTCTTCACCAAGGCGGCGCTCTGCCTGAATAATGTGAAATGGAAATAATTCGGACAGTTCTTTCTGCTTTTTAATCTGCTTATCCTCTGCATTTTTGGGATTTATCGCATAAATTGTCATTTCAAAAAGCTTGTGAAAACTGCTTATAATAGCATTATGAACATCGTCATCGGGAGAAAAGATTCCATTTACATAATAGCTTGGCTCTAATATTTTCCAAATGCTTTTCTCGTCTGCCTTCAACTTGTATTCGGCACGAATCAACGCTGTAGTGGTATCCACATCTACGTCAATAATAAATGGAGACAATGCACCTAAGTTATCCTCCGGGGCATCCAAGGAATAGTCTACAAGGAACTCTATAGATATTGGTTCCAGCCGTTCACAGAGATCTTCAAAAGTGATTTCCTTTGCCATGAACGAAGCAAAATCAGTATATAGATTTTCCCTTTTGAGCAACGGGTAATCATTGAAAGAAAACTGAGTTCCATCCAATACTTTACCGATACACTCGAAGCACGAGGTTTTGGCAGTATTGTTGCGACCAACAATCAATGTTGTTTTCGGATCGACTTCAAGTTCTGCATCAACAAGCAATCTATAATTTTTAATCCTGATTTTCGCTAATTGCATATATGCCTCCGTTCTTATCCATAATAAGGATTTTAATCATTTGCTGGTGCGGGAGCAACTTTTTCTTTTGAATCCAGATACGCCAAATACTGCTTATACTTCCGGAGTATCAGATTTTTGGTGTACTGCTCCATATATTTGTAGTCAGGAGTACCATCATCTGTAACCGGAAGCATAATTCTGGTATTAGCCATGCGTTCTGCGTTGAATTTATACAGATAGCCAAACTTGCTTTTCTGCTGCAAAATTGCAACCTTCATAAACAGCAACACAAATGCATTGTCTTCATGGTGCTTCAAGTGGAATCTTTTGACATCATCGGAGAAAATGCACTCATAAGGGTGGTAAAAGCCGATAACCATACCGTTTCCGTTATAATTTACGCCGAGCACATTCTTGTCTAAGGATACATTTGTGTCATTCACAAAGCGTGCAACACCATTGCTGTTATCCAGGGCACCGATAAAGGGTCTGTCTCCGGGTGTAGAGCCTGCTGCGACTAGACGCTTTCCAGGCAAAATATCAAAAATATCTGCAATTAAGAACGGCTCCCAACGCATCTCCTGAATGGAAGAAACAGGTAAATATTCACCAAGTTTTTTGATATTTGCTATAGCGTGTGCTTTGTACCTCGTTAACATCGACTTACGCAGCTTTTTGACATAATCGGTCATTAACGCGTAGTCCGGTGCACCGTCGTCATTGACTGGTAACATATTTTGCAGGCGCTTAGCTCGTGGTAACGAGATAGATCGACCGTGACCAAAAATATCATGCTGCTTGGAAATACTGGCGGTCATATACATCAACGCTTCCGGTGATATGTCGTCCTGTGGAATAAGTGCAGTAACATGAGTATCAAGTGCAAAATCACATGCTTGATAGTAGGCAAGTCCTGCGCCACCGTCTCCGTCATTATTAAGGGTAATAACATTTCCGCCTGAGAAGATTTTTGTGGGATTACCTACAAACCCTTTTACACCATTATTAACATTGCGTGCAGAAACAAGCGGAAGGTCACCTTCTTTAAGCAATGCCATATTTTTCTCTTTGCCACGTTCAAATGAAAATAAGCCACGAAGAGGAACGCTTTCCCAGTTTGTTGCATCACTCATGTTCTTCACCATCCTGCTGGAACAGATACTCTCGGTTCTGCATAATCATTGAAAACTCAAAAGTCAGAAAGTCGCCGATTGCCTTTTCAAAATCCATTTCGGCAGGAATATCATCATTGAAATAAAAGAACGAGTGCAGCCATTCATCTTCGGCCTTTACTGTAGACTCGACACAGAATTTTGATGCTGCTTTAGTGCGCCCGTTCCAAACATCAAGCAAATGTTGACGTTTGTCTTTAGCGGAATCTCCTTCAACAAGTCCAATATGAGCACGCACTTCATAACCATCGTTACGGAAGTCAATAAATTTACAGATCTTATCATCAGGATGCGGCTCATGGGCAGTAAAAACAGCAATAACAGGGTTTGTACCGACACCATAGAATGTGTCAGTATTGCAGGTGATGACACCCTCCAGAGTATGGTGCTTCAAAATGTTTTCCTTAAAGGTCTGTTCGTCTTTGGTTTTGCCAGTCATAGATGACTGCGGAACAATTACCGCAGCCTTTGCACTTTCGGTCAAAGAATCGAGCAAGTGCTCCACAAAAGACAATTCATACTGCGACGGATCAGCTTTGGTTCCCTGTGAATAGGGCGGATTCATCATGCCGACAGTAGCCCCTTTAAGCTGCACCTGAGCAGGATTTTGCCGGAGAAAATCTTCACATTTGATGTTACTGTTACCATCTTCACGGAGAATCATATTGGTAGCAGCAATAGCAAACATATTACTCTGGAGTTCAAATCCGTGCAACTGCTTCTTCTTGATATTCTTGCGTTTGTTCTGATCAGTGCCTGCCTTTTCGAGCATATGGTGCATGGCTGCAACAAGGAATCCAGCGGTGCCGCAGCAGGGGTCAAGCACAATGTCTGTAGCTTGAATATCCAGAAGGTCACAGAACAGATCACAAATGTGGCGAGGAGTTAGGACGATACCGAGTGTCTGCCCATCACCGCCGGAATAACGCATAAATTCGCCATAGAATCTTCCAATGAAATCTTCACTGGAACTGCGATACTTTATGTTGTCAAAAACATTCTTCTTCAAGAATTCAGTATAAAATTTCAACGGAGTTTTGCTAAGTTTGGTATCAACCTCGTTCAAACGAGCACTTGTACGGATGATGGAAAATTCGCTCATCAGCTTGTCACGCTTTGCATCAGGGCCGACATTAGATGCTTTCAAACGGCGTTTTATTGCATCGTAAATCAGTTGTCCGTCCGTGGTTGTTTCGTCTCCGAGCAAATCATCAGGTTTGAAGAACTTATCATCCAATGCAAGAAGAATGCCGGAGACCACCAAAGGCTTATCTTGATCCTTCAGAGAGCCGTAGGTGCGAAGATATTCGTGCAGTTCCGCTGCATCTTTCAGAATTTCCTCTGTAGTCTTTTCAACATCGGTCTTTTCTGCCAAAACATAACGAGTATAGTATTCGTCGATATTGGAAGCGGTGAAGGATGTAAAAGACTCAATATCAGGGAGCTGCTTATATCCCTCCCTGTCGTCTACATACAGCGGAGTGATTTTATGATGCTTTTCATCGCCGGAAACACCGATTGCAAAAATCTTATGGAAGCTACTATTTTGCGCAATGTGCTTTGCGTAGAAGTACGCTCCGTTTACAGCATAGTCAGCAACATCTTTCTGATCGGTAGATAAAATTCCAGTATCGGTCAGCTTCTGGTGTTTGGCCAGATCGGCTTTGTCTTCAATAACGATGACAAAATCTTTCACAACCGCAACATACTCAGGGTAGCCGGCATTACCAGTACCACGTTTCGATGCGCTCTGTAAAGCATCATTGATTTCCTTAACATCGCTGCCTTGAGCATCATACTTGATTTTGGAGTCGTCGAGCTGACGAGCAACCCACAAATCAGTTTTTGCTTCTTTCTTAGCCATATTCCAAGTTCCTTTCAGAGTCGATATTTATCAGGGCACTATTTTGTATTTGTAGATTCAGTCCTCTGCCATAGCAGAGGCTGATAATCTGAAATTGCACCATATCCAATTTCAGATTATCAGCACCAAAAGGAAGATTTGCGCTCTCACTATCATGGCGCAGATGCTTCCTTTTATATTTTCTTCGCACCGGTGGAAAACTGTATTTTTTCAGTTTGGGTACCGCTGTGTGAAGAAAATTGCAGGTGTCCAGAGGGATGCAATCCCATTGGCGCGGGGTTTCCAATAGGGGCGCGTAGCATCCCTGTTGGCACACGATTTTGCTTGCAAAGTCTAGTGTGTTATACCTTTGCTTCCGGCTGACGCGGGAAAGGGGTTGGCGGCGTACTCTGCGACATAGCAGAGTGTGGCGGCAAACGCTTTTCTGAGGCAGTAGGACAGGCGGATTTTGTGACGTGGGTTACGGCGCAAATGCAGGATTTTTGAGAAGCAAAATCCGACTGTCCGGAAAAGGAAGTGAAGGTATATAAAAGCCCCCGTCCCGCCGCAGCGATACGCACTAAAACCACCACGGCAACTCCAGCCAGAGGTTGTCCATCGCCTCGCCTTCCAACTTCTTTGCCCGGCTTTCACTCAGGTTAAAATGAATTGCTGTGCCGATCAGGGTATGTCCAATATCATCCGTAAAGCCATAGCGGTACAGAAGATATGTCTGCTCCCGTTCGGAGATTTGTCCAAAGCCTTCATACAGTTCCCGCAAGGTTTCTCTTTCCTCGTAGACCTGTTCCGGAGATTTGGCGGTGATGTCTGCAACGGCTTCAATGCGCAGCAGCCGTTCTTCACCGGGGAGAACTTCATCCAGCCGGACTTTTTGAAGCCCCAGCCCGTTTTCAGGATCGACCATTCGCTGCTCATATCGGGAGAAGGAATCCCGAACCAGATCAGTCATGGCGTTTCGGATGAATGGAGCGGCATAGGTCAGAAACTTGACGCCGACGCTCTTATCATAGCTGGGAATAGCCTTCAATAAGCCGATGCTGCCCTCCTGTTCCAGATCACCGATTTCTATGCTGAGATCACTTTCCACCAGATTGGATTTCAGAAAAATCTCATTGGCTGTTTTGCGGATGAAGCCCGAATTGTATTCCAGAAGAAGATTGGTGGCATGGGTATCTCCCTTTTGAGCCAGCGCACAGAGCTGCTCATTGCTCGGTTTGCTCATCGTCCTTCTCCTGCGATGCAGCGTTATCTAGGATGGATTGGAAAAGGCCTGTCAACGCCTCACTGAACGTATTCAAAGCATCCGGATCAACACAGCCCATGCCAGCTACGCTACCGACAATCATATCAGATGTTTGTTGAGGCGTCACGGTCAGGTTTTCCATATCCTGCCCCTTCGTGATCTCTGTAAACATTCTTTCCGTTTCTTCGGCTGTCATCGCCCGAATTGCAGCAAAGTCATTGCCAATTTCCTTTTTCACTTCTTTGACAGCCAGCATGAACTGGCTTTCGATGGTGGCAAGATCAGCTTGATAAACAGGTGTTTTCAGGCGATTGATTTCATTTGCAGCTTGTGCGGCGGCTTTCGTTTTTGCCGATTTTCGCGTCAGACTGCTGAGCGTGGCATATAGCTGGTTCTGCGCGGCATACCCGGCAGCAACGGTGTCGTTGAAATACTGCTCCAATATGTAGGTCAGTTCAAGAAAACGAGGGCTTTCCAACAGATAATTAACGACCTGTGCATTTGCTTTTCCGGTATAGAGGTTTCTTGCAGCCTGTGCCGATAAGCCCAATTCATCGATTTCATAATTCTTTCTGTCCGGGACAGTAGTTACGCCCAAAAGAAAGTCTGTAGACACGTTGAAAGCTCTTGCAATGCGGATGATATTTTCATCTCCGAGCTTGTCTGTTTTTTCACTCAGAAAACGGCTGAGGAGGCTGTCATTGCAGCCAATTTTTCGGGCAAGTTCCGTTTGAGAGACATTATTGTGCTTCATCAAATCGAAAAGTCTTTGCCGGATATTTCCGGGTAAAAATACAGTCTCCATCTATCAAGCGCCTCCCTCCGCTGCTCTTTCTTTGACATATTTTCCACTCTTAATTCTGGCATCGGCGGGCTTCTCTGCATCATCCGGAATGATCCAGCGGCTTCCCGCCCGCTGTGCGCCGGTGATGCGCCCCTGATTGCAGAGAACGCTTACGCGCCGATGCGAGATACCCCATTTCTCTGCTGCTTCAAAGGTCGATAAAAACTTCATGCCGCGCCTGTCCTTTCTGCCAATATCTGACCCTATTATATTCAATAAGTGGAATAATATCAAGACGCATATTGTGAACAAATGCCGCTCTGCGTTTTTGCATTTTTGCAAAAATTCAGAGCGGCATTTTCTTTTTTTGCGCGAATGCCGGATTTCCCGGCTGACGCCGATTTTCTCCGTATATTGAGGTGACAAGAGGAAATTGTCAAATAAATTACGGAGGTATGTGTATGAATTTATTTGAAAGTGTAAAGGCGGCAGTCACGGTGAGACAAGCTGCTGAACATTACGGTCTGGAAGTGAACCGTGGCAACATGGTCTGCTGTCCCTTCCACAATGACCGTATACCCAGCATGAAACTGAATGAGGATTACATCTATTGCTTCGGATGCGGGGCCCACGGCGATGTGATCGACCTTGTGGCAAGGCTGTTCAACCTGAGCAGCTATGATGCTGCGAAGAAGCTGGCGTATGACTTTGGGATCGACCCGGACAAGCCCCCGGCTGCGGCAGCGCTGCGGAAACCGAAATATCCGCTGGCAAAGGCGTTCCAGAGAGAGGAACTGCATTGTCAGCGGGTATTGTGCGATTATCTGCATCTTTTGGAGCGCCGGAAGGTGCAGTGCGCACCCAAAACACCAGATGATACCATTGACGACCGCTTTGTGGAAGCCTGCCAGATGCTCGATTATATCGAGGATCTGGCAGACATTTTACCCTTTGCGGAGTTGGAGGTTCGTGTGAAAACCGTGGATATGCTTCAAAAGGACGGCATGATCGACCGACTGGAAGAACGCCTGAAACGGACGGAAAAGGAGGTGGATGCCCGTGACGAAACGGAAATCAGCTAATTTAGACGCGCCCATCTGGTTTGACGGCACAAATATCAATGAGGCGCTGTTCTGTGATGAATTTCTGAGCAGCCGGAAAATCATCTTTGCCGATGGTGCTTTCTTTACACCGGACGGCAGAGTGACCGACGATCTGCCGCTCCGGGGCGAAATCTATGAGGAACTGAAATGCTGCGCCGTGAACAATATTCCCCGCAAGATCACCAACATTCTGGAAGTGATGAAGCTGGCGGCTCATATAGGGAACTTTGTACCAGAGGCAGATAGAATCCATCTGGCAAACGGTACTTTGAAGCTGGACGGCAGCTTCACCGAGGGCAGACCGAATATTGTGCGGAGCAGACTGCCGGTGGCATATCGCCCTGACGCACCGGCTCCCGTCCGGTGGCTTTCTTTTCTGGATGGGCTTCTCTATACAGAGGACATTCCAACCTTGCAGGAGTTTATTGGCTATTGCCTGATTCCCAGCAACAAGGGACAGCGCATGATGGTGATTAAGGGAAGCGGCGGCGAAGGAAAATCGCAGATCGGTGCTGTGCTGGGTGCGCTTCTCGGCAGCAACATGAAGGACGGCAGCATCGGTAAAATTTCTGAAAACCGGTTTGCCCGCGCGGATCTGGAACACATCCTGCTGTGCGTCGATGATGATATGCGGATGGAAGCATTGCGGCAGACCAACTATGTCAAGTCCATCGTGACCGCTCAAGGCAAAATGGATTTGGAGCGCAAGGGCAAGCAGAGCTATCAGGGTTGGATGTTTGCCCGCCTGCTGGCGTTCTCCAATGGCGATCTGCAAGCGCTATATGACCGAAGCGACGGATTTTACCGCCGCCAGCTTGTACTGACCACCAAGGAAAAGCCTGCGGGGCGGGTAGATGATCCTGATCTTGCCGAAAAAATGAAAGCGGAGGTCGAGGGTATCTTCCTGTGGGCATTTGAGGGCTTGCAGCGGCTTGTTGCCAACAACTTCAAGTTCACGGAGAGCCAGCGCACACGGGGTAATCGAGAGGCAGTGAAGCGGGATAACAACAACATCTTTGATTTTCTGGAATCCGAGGGCTATATCCGGCTGAAAGCAGACTGCACCATCAGCTCCAAGGATTTGTACGAGATTTATAGGATGTGGTGCGAGGAAAACAATCTGATACCGCTAAAGCGCCGCAGCTTCAGTGAGAGTGTGATTGCGAACCAAAGCAAATACAATCTTGAATACTGCAACAAGATCACCAACGCTGCCGGTCGGCGGGTATGGGGCTTCTTCGGTATTGAAGCGATTGCCAGACCCAATATAAACGGGTTTTCTGATGTTTCAGAGCGTACGTACGTACCGGAGGACTGGCGATGAATTTTCCAGCCACCGCTCCATGTACGTATGTACGCTTTGTTTTTTCCGAAACACTGCTATATGAAAAAACTGCTGGGTTTTGCTATATTTGGGGGTGAGAAATCAAGCCAAGTGAAATTCGCAAACTATTTGACTGTTGGCAGAAGTGGTTTCACGAAATCGCGCTTCTCAGAACAGCAACATGGGTGCGCGGAAACGTGGGAAACTACACGTTTTAGAGCAAAGTCACACAGAGCAGAAAAGTCGATAGGTGTCACCTGTGAACAGGACTTCATAACGGCAATTTTGAGCGGATTTGACAGCAATAGATTTTTTCGCGATACAGCGAAGTGGATGTGCCGGAGAACGTACCGGCTTCGCTTTTTTATTATCTGAATTTTGGAGGGGATTTGAATATGAGTGTACGCAATGAAATCAAGGCGCAGATCATTCGCGCCGGTTTTACCATGCAGGAAGTTGTTGACCTGTTACATGATGAATATGGCTGGTCGGACAGCGTTTCCAATTTGTCCGCCAAGTTGCAGCGGGAGAGCATCCGCTATAAGGAGGTTGTCGAGCTTGCCGACGCACTGGGATATGACCTGATCTGGCAGAAACGGAGGGGGAAATAAATGAGTAAGCCGCAGTTTGCGATTCTCCGCTTTGCCAAGTACAAAGGACCGGAGATTTCCAACATTGAGGCGCATAATGAGCGCACAAAAGACGAATACGCCAGCAATCCGGATATTGACAAGAGCCGCAGCTGTCTGAACTTTCATCTGCTCGAAGCGGAGCGCAAATATCGTGCAGAGGCAGAGCGGCAAATCAAGGACGCCGGTTGTCGCACCCGTTCAGACAGCGTGCGGCTGGTGGAGGCTCTTGTGACCGCAACGCCAGAGTTCTTCAAGGGTAAGAAGAAAGCTGAAATCAAAGCCTATTTTCAGGAGGCGCTGGATTTCATCCGGGAACACCAAGACCAGAAAACAATTATATCCGCTGTGGTGCATATGGACGAGAAAACGCCTCATATGCACCTTTCTTTTGTCCCACTAACAGGGGACGGGAGGCTCTGTGCCAAGGAAATCGTAGGCAATAAGAAGAAGCTGGCACAGTGGCAGGACAGGTTTTGGGAGCATATGGTCAAAAAATACCCCGATTTGGAGCGCGGCGAGAGTGCCAGTGAAACCGGACGCGACCATATCCCACCACGGGTATTCAAACAGATGGCTCGTTTGACGAAACAGGCGGAGCGGCTGGATATGCTGCTTTCTGATGTGAAATTCAGCAACTACAAGGAGCGCACGGCGCAGGTCATGGCGTTTCTGGACAAGTACATTCCGGATGTTGCCGCAATGGAGACACAGATGAAGAAGTATCATAAATGTTTTACCACGGCGGAAGAGGAAAAGGCTGTATTAAAAGCAGAAAACGAGAGCTTGACGGATAAGTTGGAAAAAAGTCAGCAGCAGAGTACCCTCAAGAAACTGCAAGATGCCAAGCTGCAAAGTGATTACGAAGCGGCGCAGGCTGTTCTTGAACGGATTCCACCGGATATTATCAAGGCATACACACAGCGGGGCAACCGGGAAAGGAAGGTTGATCAGTATAGCGCACTGGAATAAGGATGAATGGAGCGGCCTTGCCGATTTGCTTGCAAATCTGATAGAAAAATACGCGACAGTTCTGGATTTGGACAACCTTCCGGAACCGCCGTATTCTTTTGGCGACAAAGAAACTGTAAATAATTTGGAACATCCAGAGGAAAGCATTGAAAACACAGAAACGGCATGATATAATTATCGTGCAATTGATGTCCAAACTCAATGTAGGGAGAAGAAAGTGTCCCTGCATTGAGGTACATAAACTTGACGGAGTGAATGACATGAATGGAAAGAATAAAAATAACAATCCGTCCGAGATGATCATCTATACAACAGAAGATGGATTGGCGAAAATTGAAACGACCTTTGACGGCGATACGGTTTGGCTGTCCATTGACCAGATGGCAGAGCTGTTTCAGCGTGATAGAAGTGTGATTGGCAAGCACGTGCGAAACATTTTCAAAGAGGGAGAACTTCAAAAGGAAGCAGTGTGGGCAAAATTTGCCCACACTGCCGCCGACGGAAAAGTGTATGATGTCGATTATTATAATCTTGATGTTATCATTTCTGTCGGCTACCGTGTGAAATCTCAGCGCGGCGTGCAGTTTCGTATTTGGGCAACGGGAATTTTGAAGGAGTATATGCGAAAAGGCTTTGCTCTGGATGATGAGCGCTTGAAAAATCTGGGTGGCGGCGGATACTTCAAAGAGCTGCTGGAACGTATCCGCGATATCCGTGCTTCTGAAAAGGTGTTTTACCGTCAGGTGCTTGAAATCTACGCGACCAGTATTGACTATGATCCCAAGGCGGAAATCTCCATTCAGTTTTTCAAGAAAGTCCAAAACAAGATTCATTATGCCATTCATGGACAAACCGCGGCGGAGGTCATTTACACACGCGCCGATGCGGAGAAAGAATTTATGGGATTGACCACCTTTGCGGGCAGTCAGCCCACGCTAAAAGAGGCAGTAGTTGCCAAGAACTATCTGAACGAGAAAGAGCTTCGTGCTATGGGGCAGCTTGTATCCGGCTATCTGGATTTTGCGGAACGACAGGCGGAGCGGGAGCAGGCAATGACCATGCAGGACTGGTCGGAGCATCTTGATCGGATTTTGACTATGAGTGGAGAGCAGCTACTGATTGGTAATGGAAGTGTCAGCCATAAGCAGGCAATTGACAAAGCAACCGGCGAGTACAGAAAATACAAAGCCCGTACCCTCAGTGAAGTTGAGCGCGATTATCTGGATTCCATCAAGCTGTTGGAGCAGAAAACAGATAAAAAGTAGGCTGAGGCGGAGAAGATATGATGAAAAAAGAAAAGGTAAAAGTCTATATCTATACTCGCGTGTCCACTGCCATGCAGATTGACGGATACTCTCTGGATGCACAGAAATCCAGAATGAAAGCCTATGCCGAGTTCAATGACTATGAGATCGTGGGCGAATATGAGGACGCCGGAAAATCCGGCAAGTCCATAGAGGGCAGAATCCAGTTCAATCAGATGATGGAGGACATCAAGTCTGGCAAGGACGGCGTATCCTATGTGCTGGTGTTCAAGCTTTCGCGCTTCGGCAGAAATGCGGCAGATGTGCTGTCCACCTTGCAGGTGATGCAGGATTTCGGTGTTAACCTGATTTGCGTGGAGGACGGGATTGATTCCTCCAAGGACGCAGGAAAGCTGATGATTTCCGTTCTTTCGGCTGTGGCTGAAATTGAGCGTGAAAATATCCGTGTGCAGACCATGGAGGGCAGAATCCAGAAAGCCCGTGAAGGGAAATGGAACGGCGGCTTTGCGCCATATGGCTACAGGCTGGAAAAAGGGCGGCTTTTCATCAATGAGGAAGAAGCTGCGGCAATCCGCGTGATTTTTGACCAGTATGTGCATACGGATACCGGCGCAAACGGCCTTGCAAAATACCTTGCAACCCACGGGATTCACAAAATTCAAAGACAAAACGGAAAAAATCCCTTATTCGATGCGGCGCTGATCCGCAGGATTCTGAAAAATCCGGTATACTGCGGGAAAATCGCCTATGGCAGACGCCGGACGGAGAAGGTGCATGGCACCCGAAATGATTACCGGCTGGTGGAACAGGATGATTATCTGCTGGTGGATGGTCTGCATGAGGGAATCGTTTCCGAAGAATTATGGCATGAGGCACAGGTCAAACTGCTGGCACAAGCGGAGAAGTACGAACATGTCAACAGGGGCAAGGATACCAAAATTCATCTGCTGTCAGGCATCGTAAAATGTCCGGTCTGCGGCGTGGGAATGTACGGAAACAAAAGCATCAAGCACAAGGCGGATGGCTCAAAATACAAGGATTTTTATTACTATGGCTGTAAGCATCGTACAATGACGCGCGGGCATAAGTGCGACTTCAAGAAACAGATCAATGAAGAACTGCTGGACAGCGCCGTTGCAGAGGTTATTGTAAAGCTGGTAAGCAATCCAAAGTTCGCCGCCATGATGCAGGAAAAGATCAGCATGAAGGTGGACACCTCTGCCATTGAGAAGGAGATCGCGGCACATGAAAAGCAGCTTCGCCAGAGCTATTCCGTAAAAGCGCGGCTGATGGAGGAGATTGATTCCCTCGACCCGGACGATAAGCATTACATCAAACGCAAAGCAGACCTTGATGACCGACTTTACAAGATGTATGATAAAATCGAGGATACAGAAAACCAGCTCGTTGCCGCCAGAGCCAAGAAGATGGCGATTGAGGCGGAAAAGCTGACAGGCGACAACATCTACAAGGTGCTGATTTACTTTGATAAGCTCTATTCCGTCATGGACGATCAGGAAAAGCGGCAGCTTATGGAATCGCTGCTTTCCGAAGTCCAGATTTATGAGGAACGGCAGCCCAACGGTCAGTGGCTCAAGTCCATCAAGTTCAAGCTCCCAATCATTGCGGAAGATATGAGCTTGAGTTTGGATAACGATGCACATATCGAGACGGTTGTCTTGCTTTCCAAGGGTGAGGTCGACTCGAAAAAGATTCGGGTTG
>ERZ837380.2126-NODE-2126-length-22170-cov-3.123039_pt1 | contig 22170 bp, 20 predicted proteins | sample MGYA00519685_ERZ837380 | MGnify/ENA primary metagenome ERZ837380 (study PRJEB31850, sample SAMEA3708817) | human gut metagenome | biome: human gut; feature: human-associated habitat; material: faeces | place: China | collected 2014 ...
GATCAAGTACATGTTCCCGAAAGCCCATGCGGCGGCTTACGTTATGATGGCGTGGCGAATCGCTTACTGTAAGGTAAATTATCCGCTGGCTTATTATGCGGCGTATTTTTCGATCCGTGCATCCGCCTTTTCCTATGAAATCATGTGTCAGGGACAACAGCATCTGGAAGCGGTCATGGCGGATTACAAGAAGCGTTCGGACAGCCTTTCCCAGAAAGAGCAGGCGTCGTTAAAGGATATGAAGCTCGTGCAGGAAATGTATGCGCGCGGCTTTGACTTTTTGCCCATTGATTTGTTTAAAGCGCATTCCCGAAATTTCCAGATCATGGACGGTAAAATCATGCCGTCGTTAAACAGCATTGACGGTCTGGGCGAAAAGGCGGCGGACGCCATCGTGGAAGCGGCGAAAAAAGGTCCGTTTTTGAGTAAGGATGATTTCCGGGAGCGTTCCAAGGCGAGTAAGACGATTGTGGAGCTTCTGGATACGCTGGGCATTCTGGGGGATCTGCCGGAGTCCAACCAGATCAGTCTGTTTGATTTTATGGTTGGCTGACGGAAGCTGGAAGAATGAAAATGGAAGAATATATCAGAGGAATCCCGTCCGGACTGCTGACTGCACAGCTTGGGGAGCGGGAAATTCAGGTGGTCGGGATTTCGGAAAACGGATTTGAGTTTCGACTGGAAAAAAAGGCGGCAAGGCAGCTTTTGACAGATGCTGTGCCGGCACAGCACCAGGTTTTGCGAGATGCCGCACCGCCGCAGCACTGCATAGTGACACCGTTTTGTAAGGTGTGCTTTTACGATCTGGAGCAGGCACTCTGGCAGGAACTTGTGCTGACAGAGTATGGGCTGGAAAAAGCACCCGCTTTGTCACAGCCAGGGCACAGGGAAAAGCCGTGCGCAGCCTCCTTTTATCAGCTTTATCGGGTCTACGTAACTTCGCCGGAGTTTCGGATTGCTGTGCAGAAGCTTCTTTTACAATATACCCGCTACATCCATCTGAAGCTGGAAGAGGATGACGCTAGGCTTGCAGAGGCAACGGTTGGTTATCCGGTGGAATTAGAGGATTGCTTTGCCGACAGCCTGGAAGAACAGAAACGAAAATGGTTTGCGCAGACGGACTGGGAGGCGGTTTTGCGTCCGTATCCGTCTTACGCGCTGGAGCTGGACAGACCGGAATGGTATGAGACATATTTAAAAGAAAGCTTGTCGGATTTTATGACAGATTACTGGAAGGAAAACAACGTTGCCAGCGCGTTTTACGCAAAACGCCTGCCGGATCGGATTTACCTTGGAAATCAATTCTGCCGTCTGCTCTTTCCAAAGAAAGAAATATTGTTTGCCCTGCTCGAAAAGGCGCGGAGCGAGGGGCTTGGCGTGACAGTTTCGTTTGCATGCCAGCCGGAGGTCAGTTTAAAGGAAGCGGAGCAGCTTCTGGAAAGCCTGCGAAGCTGGTGTCAGAAAAACGAATCGATCGAGATCGTCGTCAATGACTGGGGGATGGCGCAGCTTGTAGGTAGATATCCGGAGCAGTTTGAGCTGTGCATGGGAACACTTCTCAATAAACGGAAAAAAGATCCGCGGCTTTCCTATTTAAAAGGCCGGCTGCCGGACAAGGACACCGGACTTTTGGCAGAGAACAGCCTGAATGCAGATTTTTATCAAAAGGCACTGGAAAAAAACCTTGGATTTGTGCGCTATGAATGGGAAAGCTGTGGGTATCCGCAAAGATTCCCGGAAGGAAAAAACAGCCTGCATCTTCCGTTTTATCAAACGAACACATCGCAATACTGTACCCTTTATGCGCAGTACAGAGAGCACAACAGGGGACGGCAGTATCTACAAACGGAATGTCCCGGATATTGTCAGATGCAAGCGTTTTTATACCCAGAGCATCTGCATATGACAGGAAGATACAATTCGTTGTTTTCGCTGGATCAGACGATTTTGCGGGCGCTGGAGACGGGCAGTGTGGAAAACGCAGCGTTTAGGAAAGAAGAACAAGAGGTGCAGCCTGACCGCGCGGTGCTGAATCTGCTTTGAGCGCAGTGCGCGGCATGGAGGTCACACATGGAACTTACAGCGGGGCTTGGCTCGGTTGACGATTATATCCGATATATCGAAGCGGGAGCGGACGAATGCTTCTGCGGTTACATTCCCTATGCATGGGACAGAAAGTACGGGACGGTTCTGTCCTTAAACCGCAGGGAGGTGCGATGCTGCAGCGTGCAGCTGGGTGCATTTTCGGAGCTGGAAATTCTGGCGGCGATGGTGCGGGCGTATCAAAAGCCCGTGCAGCTGACGTTTAATTCGCTGTACTATCTTCCACAGCAGTATCCGGAAATTGCAGAGACAATTCAAAAATGTATGGAAATCGGTTTTTGGGATTATATTATCGCAGACCCGGCGCTGATTTTATATCTTCGGCAGCAAAAGATCGGCTGTCGGATTTCGTTAAGCGGCGAGGTTGGAGAAATCAACAGCGCGATGACAGGATTGTTTGAGCAGATGGAAATCAGCAGAATCATCTTTCCAAGGAAGATGCGACCGAAGGATATGGCGATTGTGGCGCAGGCATGTGCCAAAAGAAGTCCCGGATTGGAAAACATGAAATATGAAGCGTTTGCATTAAATGAGCTGTGTCAGTTTTCCGGGGCATTCTGCAATTCCCTGCACTGTGACGAGATGGGATATTTGTGCCGTGTGCCGTATCGGGTCGGTGTAGGGAAGAGCCAGCGGAAGGACAGCATCCTTATCGATCACCAAGAATGGGACGGTACCGCGTCTTCAAGGGAAGATACCTCAGAAGCCAGACAGTGCGGCGGCACATGGGATTCACCGGAATCAGATTTCGATGCTCCAATCCTGGGCGAAAGTGGCTGTGGGCTGTGTGCGCTCTATGATCTGGGTCAGGCGGGAATTACCCATCTGAAAATCGTAGGCAGAGGAAACCGCCCGGACCGGATGGCGGAAGACATCCGGGCGATGAAGCGTGCGTTGGAGATCCTGGATGCCTCCAAAGACCGGGAAACCTATCAAAAACGGATGAAGCAGGAGTTGTTTTTGAGCGGCTGCAGCAAAAACTGTTACTATCTACCAGCAAATTTATAAAATTTGCAAAAAACACTTGCATTTTGGAAAAAAGTATTGTATAGTAATCAAGCGTCAGTTAAGTGACACAAAAGAATGGCTAGTTGGTCAAGCGGTTAAGACGTCGCCCTCTCACGGCGAAAACAGGGGTTCGATTCCCCTACTAGCTGTTTTCGAGAACCGGAATTCGTAAAGGATTCCGGTTTTTGCGTTACAGTTCCCTCGTGGATTTCTGTGCATAGATTTGTGCTTGCACAAACATCTATGGGCGGGTGAACTGCAACATTTTTGCCGGAAACCCTTGCATTCCGGTCGGGAACATGTTAGAGTAGAGAAGATGATACATGTTACCGGAGCAAGAGTGGGCAAAAACCCACTCTTGTTTGTTATCACAGGTGATAACAAACAAGAGTGTTTTATGCCATGCGGCGGAGTGGAAAGGGCTTCCTCTGCTCTCCGCCGCAGGCGTGGGAATCCGGCAAGCCGGATTCTATTCCAAGTTTGTTATCGCGACGAGGATGTCGCGGGTGATAACACAGACAACTGAATAAGGAAGGTGAAGGAATGTCAAAAAGAGAGACATACGAAGCGAAGACGGAAGAAATTCTGCTTCCGATCGCGGAGGAAAACGGCGTGGAAATCTACGACGTGGAGTATGTGAAAGAAGGCAGCGACTGGTATCTGCGTGCCTACATCGACAAACCGGACGGCGTCAACATCGGTGACTGCGAGGCAGTAAGCCGCGCGTTGTCCGACAAACTGGATGAAGCCGATTTTATCGAGGACGCCTATATTTTGGAAGTGAGCTCACCGGGGCTGGGCAGGACGCTGAAAAAGGATAAGCATCTGGAAAAGAGCCTGGGCGAAGAAGTGGAAATCAGATTGTATAAGCCGGTGGATAAATGCCGGGAATTTACAGGCGTATTAAAAAGCTATGATGCGGACAGCATTACGATTGATACAGCAGAAAAGGAAATGACATTTGCCAGAAAAGAGATTGCACTGATCCGTCTGGCGCTGGATTTTTAAACAGACGACAAAGCAGCGGAATGGAGGATGAAATGAATAAGGAATTAAAGGAAGCGTTGGATGTACTGGAGAAAGAGAAAGAGATCAGCAAAGAGACTCTGTTCGAAGCGATCGAAAACTCTCTGCTCACAGCCTGCAAACAGCATTTCGGCAAAGCGGATAATGTAAAGGTGGAAATCGACCGGGATACCTGCGATTTTCTCTGCTATGCGGAGAAAGAGGTTGTTCCGACACAGGACGACGTGGAGGATGAATGCCTGCAGATCGCTCTGGAGGATGCAAAGCAGATTTCCCACAGAGCGCAGGTTGGAGACATAATCCATGTGGAGATTAAGTCTAAAGAATTCGGCCGTATTGCAACACAGAATGCGAAAAATGTCATTCTGCAGAAGATCCGGGAAGAAGAGAGAAGCGTTGTATACAATCAGTATTTCGAAAAGGAAAAAGACGTCGTAACCGGCGTTGTACAGCGTTATCTGGGCCGCAACATCAGCATCAACCTGGGTAAGGCGGACGCAATCTTAAACGAGAGTGAGCAGGTAAAGGGCGAAGTGTTCAAGCCGACCGAGAGAATTAAGGTTTATATTCTTGAAGTAAAGAACACTCCCAAGGGACCTCGTATTTTAGTCAGCCGTACCCATCCGGAGCTTGTAAAACGTCTGTTTGAAGAAGAAGTAACAGAAATCCGCGACGGCGTTGTAGAGATCAAGAGCATCGCTCGTGAGGCTGGCAGCCGTACCAAGATCGCAGTATGGTCGAACAATCCGAACGTAGACGCAGTCGGCGCCTGTGTCGGTATGAACGGTTCCCGTGTCAATGCGATCGTAGATGAGCTGCGCGGCGAAAAGATCGATATCGTAAACTGGGATGAAAACCCCGGCAACCTGATCCAGAACGCGCTGTCCCCTGCAAAGATCGTTGCAGTATTTGCAGATCCCGACGAGCGCACCGCAAAGGTAGTCGTACCGGATTATCAGCTGTCCCTGGCGATCGGCAAAGAAGGACAGAACGCACGTCTGGCAGCGCGTCTGACCGGTTACAAGATCGATATCAAGAGCGAGACACAGGCAAAGGATGCTCCTGGCTTCCGTTACGAGGATTATCTGGATGACGGATATGACGACGAGGAAGAAGAGTACGAGGACGATTACGAAGAAGGCGCTGAGGAAGCACTGGAAGATACACAGGAGCCTGCAGCAGCCGAGGAAGACGGCGAGGGCAGCGATGAATAAAAAGATCCCCATGAGACAGTGCGTGGGCTGCGGCGAAATGAAAAACAAGCGCGAAATGATGCGCGTGCTCAAGACGCCGGAGGGACCGATCGTGCTGGATGCGACGGGAAGGAAGAACGGACGCGGTGCCTATTTGTGCAAAAGTCTGGACTGCCTGAAAAAGGCGAGAAAGAACCGCGGACTGGAGCGTTCCTTCCAGATGAGTATTCCGGATGAGGTTTACGACAGCCTGGAAAAGGAGTTTGGTGAGAGTGAAACCGAATAAGGTATTTTCCCTGCTGGGGCTTGCGACGAGAGCAGGACGGACGGCAAGCGGGGAGTTCATGACAGAAAAATCTGTCAAGAACAAAACCGCAGCGCTGGTGATCGTCGGCACAGACGCTTCAGCGAATACAAAGAAAAATTTCCGGGACATGTGCAGCTTTTATCATGTACCGTATTATGAATACGGGACGAAGGAAGAGCTGGGACATGCGATGGGAAAAGAAATGCGTGCATCCCTGGCGGTAACAGACGCCGGGTTTGCCAAAACCTTAAACCGGTATCTGGAAACGGAAATGAAGGAGACGGAGGGAAATGAATGGCAAAAATAAAGGTGCACGAGCTCGCAAAGGAGCTTGAAATAAAGAGCAAAGACGTCATTACCTTTTTACAGGAAAAGGGCGTGGACGTTAAGGCAGCGCAGAGCTCAATCGAGGGCGATGCGGTAGAATGGGTAAAAAAGAAGTTCGCAGCTGCAAATAAGGAGCCGTCCGATCAAAAGGACAGCAGCAGGATAGGGCAGGCAGCGCAGACAGAAAGGAAGGCGCAGGTGGAGAAAGCGGAAACGGCAGAAAAGACGACGCAGACTGCGGCAGTACAGGCTGAGGGCCGGGAGGAACAGACAACGGATAAACAGGATATGAACAAAGAAGTTGCAGGACAGGACAGTCAGGCAAAGGCACATAAAAAAGCAAAGACGATCATTGTAGTGAACAATCCCCAGAACAGCCGGATGAAGAACGGCAATTCCGGAAACAATGACAGAAGAAATAATAATGGAAACGGTGCAAAAAATGACGGGCGCAGAAATGATGGAAACAGAGGAAGCCAGAACCGTCAGGGCAACAGAAACAACAACGGCATGCGTATGGAAAGCAGACCGCTGATCAAGCCCCTGACCAAGCCTTCCCAGCCCGTTATGCCGGATGAGAAGCTTTTGAGCAGAGAGCGCGCAGCCAAGGAAGCGGCAGCAAAGGCTGCAGCAGAAGCAGAACGCGCAGCAAAGGCAGCTGAAATCGAAGCACAGAAAAAAGAAGAGGCTGCGGCAAAGGAACGTCTGGAGAAGAGCATGGAGCGCCCTCAGAGAACCGAGCAGCGCGACAACCGCACTGAAAGAACAGATCGCACCGAAAGAACGGACCGTTCCGATAACAGAAATGCCGGAAACAGAAACGGAGACAGACCCGGTTACAACCGTGATAACAGAAACGGAGACAGACCTGGCTACAACCGTGACAACAGAAATGGAGACAGACCTGGCTACAACCGTGACAACAGAAGCGGAGACAGACCCGGTTACAACCGTGATAACAGAAACGGTGACAGAAACCAGTCCGGCCGCAGAGATGGTCAGGGTCAGGAAAGGACATCCGGTTATGGAGCAAGAAGAGACCAGAACCGTCCGGGTAATAACGGCGGTGCAAGAGATAATCAGGGCTATAATCGCCCTGCAGGCGGTGGCCGCCCTGGTGCGGGCAATAACCGTCCTGGTTCAAATGGCGGACGCCCTCAGAACGGCGATGGACGGCAGGACAATCGATTCCGCAAGCCGGCAGCAGGCAAAGGCTTTGCAGCAGAAGCTCCGGCAAAGGATACGGAAAAGCGCAGAGACGATCGCCGTCTTAACCAGCAGGAGCGCGACAAGAAATCGAGAAGAGACGCGATTTACGAAGAAGACGGCGCAGCAGCACTGAAAAATGCAAAGAAGGCAGGACGCTTTATCAAGCCCGAACCCAAGCCGGTTGAACCGGAAGAAACCATCAAGGTAATCACCGTCGGCGATAACATTACGATCAAAGAGCTGGCGGAAAAGATGAAGATGCAGCCTGCAGCCATCATCAAGAAGCTGTTCCTGGAGGGCAAGATTGTAACTGTGAACCAGGAAATCTCCTATGAAGACGCGGAAAACATCGCAATCGACTACGACATCATCTGCGAGAAGGAAGTCAAGGTTGACGTCATTGAAGAGCTGTTAAAAGAGGATGAGGAAGCAGACGAGGATATGGTTTCCAGACCGCCTGTCATCTGTGTTATGGGTCACGTTGACCACGGTAAAACCTCCCTGCTGGATGCGATCCGTAAGACGAATGTAACAGACCGCGAGGCAGGAGGCATCACGCAGCATATTGGTGCGTACACCGTACAGATCAATGGTCAGGCGATTACCTTCCTGGATACACCCGGACATGAAGCGTTCACTGCAATGCGTATGCGCGGCGCGAATGCGACCGATATTGCAGTTTTGGTTGTTGCGGCAGACGACGGCGTAATGCCCCAGACGGTAGAAGCAATCAACCATGCAAAAGCTGCCGGAATTGAAATTATCGTTGCAGTCAACAAGATCGATAAGCCCAATGCAAACGTGGACCGCGTAAAGCAGGAGCTGACGGAGTACGAACTGGTTGCAGAAGACTGGGGCGGCAGCACGGTATTTGTACCGGTATCCGCAAAGACCGGCGAAGGGATCCAGCAGCTGCTTGAGATGATCCTTCTGACTGCTGAGGTGATGGAATTAAAGGCAAATCCGAACCGTATGGCGAGAGGCATTGTGCTGGAGGCTCAGCTGGATAAGGGACGCGGCCCTGTGGCAAGCGTGCTGGTTCAGAAGGGTACGCTGCATGTCGGCGATTTCGTTTCCGCAGGTTCTTCGAGCGGTAAGGTCCGCGCGATGATAGACGACAAGGGACGCCGTGTCAAAGAAGCCGGTCCGTCCATGCCTGTCGAAATCCTCGGTCTGTCCGACGTGCCGGAAGCAGGTGACGTATTCCTGGCACATGAAAGCGATAAGGAAGCAAAATCTTACGCAGAGGCATTTATCGAGCAGAACAAGGAAAAGAAACTGGAAGAGACCAAATCCAGAATGTCCCTGGACGATCTGTTCAACCAGATCCAGGAAGGCAATTTAAAGGAATTGAACCTGATTGTCAAAGCGGATGTACAGGGCAGCGTGGAAGCAGTCAAGCAGAGCCTGACGAAGCTTTCCAACGAGGAAATCGTTGTCAAATGTATCCACGGCGGCGTTGGCGCGATCAACGAGTCCGACGTTACGCTGGCGAGCGCTTCCAACGCGATCATCATCGGCTTCAACGTTCGTCCGGATGCGACAGCAAAGGCAACTGCGGAGACGGAAGGGGTAGATATCCGTCTGTATAAGGTTATTTACCAGGCGATCGAAGACGTGGAAGCTGCCATGAAGGGTATGCTGGATCCCGTTTACGAAGAAAAGATCATCGGCCATGCCGAGGTACGTCAGATCTTCAAGGCATCCGCAATCGGAAATATCGCCGGTTCCTATGTCCTGGACGGCGTATTTACCAGAGGCTGTAAGGTGCGTATTACCAGAGAAGGTGAGCTGATCTACGAAGGCGCGCTGGCATCCTTAAAACGTTTCAAGGACGATGTGAAGGAAGTAAAAGCCGGATTCGAGTGCGGCCTTGTATTCGAAGGCTTTGACAAGATGAAGGAGTTTGACGTAGTAGAAGCCTATATAATGGTAGAAGTGCCGAGATAGGCTTTCAGAAGGGGGGATCTGTCAGGATTTCCCCGCAATATAGGAGCATTCATGAGAAAGAACAGTGTAAAAAACAGCAGGATTAACGGCGAAGTGCAGCGTGTTCTGGCAGAAGTGATCCGGGGAGAAATCAAAGATCCCCGGATTGCGCCCATGACGAGTGTTGTGGATGTCGAGGTTGCACCGGACTTAAAAACCTGCCGTGCATATATCAGCGTTCTGGGCAGCGAGGAAGAGGCTGCCGCGACGCTGGAGGGATTAAAGAGCGCAGAGGGTTTTATCCGCGGACGTCTTGCAAAGGAAATCAATTTGCGCAATACACCCGAGATTCATTTTATTATGGATCAGTCCATTGCGTATGGTGTCAACATGTCGCATAAGATCGACATGGTAATGGCAGACCAGCGCGCCAAAAAAGGAGAGGAAGAGGATGCGTAAAATCCTGGAAGAGCTGGGAAGCAGGGATACAATCGCCATCGGCGGACATGTACGTCCGGACGGCGACTGTGTCGGCTCCTGTATGGGCATGTACCTGTATCTGAAAAAAGCGCTGCCGGATGCACAGATTGATGTGTATCTGGAAAAGCCTGCAGATATTTTTGACTGCATTCATGGAATCGAAGCTGTCCGTACAGACTGCAGCAAGGATTGCGTCTATGACGTTTTCATCGTTCTGGATACCTCAAAGGAACGGCTCGGGGATGCGGAAAAGTATTTCCGGACCGCGAAAAAGACCATCAATGTGGACCATCATATCAGCAATGCGTCCGGCTGCGGCAATGTGAATTACTGCAAACCGGCTGCAAGCTCCGCTTCCGAGCTCGTCTATGAGCTTCTGGAGGAAAAGTATATGGATGCAGAGATTGCAAAGGCACTGTATCTTGGCATCGTGCATGACACCGGTGTATTCCAGTATTCGAATACGACGCCGGATACATTGCGTATCGCTGCAAAGCTGCTGGCATACGGATTCGATTTTTCAAAGCTGATCGATGAGACGTTTTTTGAAAAGACCTATGTGCAGAATCAGGTGCTGGGACGCGCACTTTTAGAGAGCGTCCGGTTTATGGACGGCAGGTGTATTTTCAGTTCTATCGATTTAAAGACGATGGAGTTTTACAAGGTTGTGCCCAAGGATCTGGATGGCATTGTGAGCCAGCTGCGCATCACGAAAGGCGTGGAGTGTGCGATCTTTTTGTATCAGACGAAGACACTCGAATATAAAGTTAGCCTCCGCTCGAACGGAAAGGTGGACGTGGCGGCGATCGCGTCCTATTTCGGGGGCGGCGGCCATGTCAGGGCAGCAGGATGCACCATGCAGGGAACCGTGCATGACTGCGTCAACAATCTGTCGGAGCAGATTGAAAAGCAGCTGATAAAAGCAGAATAACAAAGGAGAATACATGAACGGAATTCTCAATGTATACAAAGAGCCGGGCTTTACCTCACACGATGTGGTTGCGAAGCTGCGCGGCATCTGCAAACAGAAAAAAATCGGCCATACAGGTACCCTGGACCCGGAAGCGTCCGGGGTACTGCCCGTCTGTCTGGGAAATGCGACGAAGCTGTGCGACCTTTTAACAGACAAAGATAAAGAATACCGGGCGGTTCTGCTGCTCGGCGTGGAGACGGACACACAGGATACGACGGGACAGATTCTGGCAGAAAAGGAAGTAAATGCAGGCGAGGAGGATGTGCGCAGCGCAATCCTTTCGTTTGTCGGTCCGTATGACCAGATTCCGCCGATGTATTCGGCGTTAAAGGTCAATGGTCAGAAGCTGTGTGACCTCGCCAGAAAAGGACAGGTTGTAGAGAGAAAGAGCAGGAGGATTACGATCCATTCGATCGAAATCGAGGATATTTCACTGCCTCGCGTGACGATGCGAGTGGCATGCTCCCGCGGCACTTATATCCGGACGCTCTGTCACGATATCGGACAGAAGCTGGGCTGCGGCGGAGCGATGGAGCGGCTGGAACGGACACGCTCCGGCAATTTCAAAGCGGAGGATGCCTATCGGCTTTCCGAGCTGGAAGCGTTTGCAAAAGAAGGCAGCCTGGAAGAAAAGCTTCTTCCGGTGGAGTGTGTGTTTGAACAGCTGGATGCATATCAGGTGCAGGGGGACGGACAGAAGCTTTTAGAAAACGGCAACTGGCTTTATGCAGATTTGGTGATACCTTATACGAAAGAAAAAACGGCGGCAGCATGTGAAAGAGGTACGTTTGCACCCGAACAGCAGCTGCGCATTTATGATACAGACGGGCAGTTTACGGGGATTTATGCCTGGAAGCAGGAAGAAAAGCGCTTAAAGCCCGTGAAAATGTTTTTGGGAAAGGAACAATAGGAAGAAATGCAGATCATTTCCGGAACGACAGATTTTTTGCTGCAGGGGGCGTCCGCAGTGGCAATTGGCAAATTCGACGGGATGCACCGCGGGCACAAGGCGCTGCTTTCCGAAATACTGGAAGCGAAAAAGCGCGGACTGCAGGCGGTCGTATTTACATTTGATCCTCCTCCGGCTGTTCTTTTTTCCGGAAAAGCAGTCAAAGGGCTGACGACGCGGGAAGAAAAGAGACGGCTGTTTCGACAGATCGGAATCGATGTGCTGATCGAGTTTCCTCTGACTTTTCAGACTGCGGCGATTTCTCCGGAGGATTTTTTGCGTGTGATCGTGCAGGAACAGATCAGGGCCAAGCTCGTGGCTGCGGGAACCGATTTGTCCTTTGGCGACCGGGGATTAGGGGACTGCAAGCTGTTAAAGGCGCGCGCAGAAGCGTACGGCTACGAGGTAAAGATCATCGACAAGGTGCTTGAGGACGGGGAAGAAATCAGTTCAACCCGTGTCCGTCAGGCAGTGGAAGCAGGAAAGATGCAAGAGGCAGCAAGACTGCTCGGCGCGCCCTATGCGGTGATGGGAACGGTTGTGCACGGCAGACAGTTAGGGCGTACATTGGGATTTCCCACCGTCAACCTGATGCCTCCTGCAGACAAGCTTTTGCCGCCAAACGGCGTGTACCGCTCGGAGGTGGAATGCAGCAGTGGTGTTTTTAAAGGGCTGACCAATGTCGGCGTCAAACCGACCGTGGAGCATGGTGATCACCCGCCGATGAGCGTGGAAACCTATATCTATGATTTTTCAGAGGATATTTACGACAGCTTTATCACGGTGCGCCTGTTGACCTTTGAGCGCCCGGAACAAAAATTTGCTGACGTGGAGGAATTAAAGGAGCAGCTGCAGAGGGATATCGCGGCGGGCGCGCGGTAAAGCTAGAGCAGCACGCCTGGCGCTGCCGGGCAGTAGTGTCGGCGCGCAGATGCAGACGTTTTTGCACCTGCGCCGTCAGAATACGAAGGAGGATTTGAATGCAGATTTGGAAAAAACTTGGACTGACTGTTGTGCTCTGTGTATTGTCTGCAGGGATGACAGTGAATGCAGGTTTTACAGGGAGCAACGTTCACTCCGCAGGGCAGTCTATGGGCGTCGGCGGGCTTCTGGAGGAATCCATGGATCCGGAAGCGTGCCTTGAGGCGGCGCAGAATGCCAAAGAGACGCGCAAAAAGATTTACGGCTATGAAAATCTTGGCGTTGCGAAGGTCAATGACTATCTGAATATCCGTAAAGATCCGTCTGAAAACGGGGAGCTGGTGGGTAAGCTTCCAAAAAACGGCGGCGCGGACGTGCTTTCCGAAGAAAATGGCTGGTATAAGATCAAATCCGGTAAAGTGACGGGGTATGTCAGGGCGGACTATATGGTGACCGGAGAGGAAGCAAGAAATCTTGCGGACAAAGAGGCGACGAACATGGCGGTCTGCAATTCCGGAGGCTTACGCGTGCGGGAAGAGGGGAGTCTGGATGCGCCGGTCATTACACTGGTAGCGGAGGGAGAAGAGCTTGAGGTTGTGGACATTCAGGACGATTGGGTTAAGATCATGCTGGATGATGAAGCAGCGTATGTTTCCGCAGATTATGTGGATATCGCAAAGAAGCTGGAAAAAGCGGTCAGCCTGACAGAATTGAAATACGGTCAGGGTGTTTCTGACATCCGGGTCGATCTCGTCAACTACGCGAAGCAGTTTCTTGGAAACCCTTACGTCTGGGGCGGTACGAGCCTGACAAAGGGTGCGGACTGCTCGGGCTTTGTCCTGAGCATTATGAAGAAATATGGTGTGAGCCTGCCGCATCATTCCGGAAGCCAGGCACAGTGCGGCAAGAAGGTCAGCCTTTCGGAAGCACAGCCGGGCGATCTGGTATTTTATGCGAAAAATGGCAAAATCAACCACGTCGCAATCTATATCGGCGGCGGACAGGTTATCCACGCCAGCAACCCCAGAACGGGCATTAAAATTTCAAACGTATCCTATCGGACACCTTACTCCGTCAGACGGGTGCTGTCGTAAAAAGGGGCTGTTTTGTGGCAGCGTGATACAGTCACAATCTGAATAAATTCCGGAAAATAGTATTTACAGCCCCATTTTTTTATGATATAGTAATTAGGTATGAATTCAGCCGGTGCTCAGGCTTGGGACACTCCGACCCATATCTTAGTACCAGGCGGTTAACATTTAAAGGAGGATTTACCCATGATTTCCAAAGAGAAGAAAACAGCAATCATCAAAGAGTATGCAAGAACCGAAGGCGACACAGGTTCACCGGAAGTTCAGGTTGCAGTCCTGACAGCAAGAATCCAGGAGCTGACCGAGCACTTAAAGAGCAACCCGAAGGATCATCATTCCAGACGTGGTCTGCTGCAGATGGTAGGTCAGAGACGTGGTCTGCTGGACTATCTGAAGAAGAATGACATCGAGAGATATCGTTCCCTGATCGAGAGACTGGGCATCAGAAAGTAAGACTTGGAGACAGGGCGGAAGCCGTACAGCTTTCTGCCCTGTTTTTCGTGCGATATGCTGCAGCTGCAAAAGAACCGGTGGCACAAAGGTGTTTTGCCGGGGCTGTTGTAAGCAGACAGGGTGTTGCACACGATGTAAAAAGCGAATACCGGAGCAATTCCGAGACCACTGACAAGCGCATTGAAGCCAGTGTGTTTTTCAGTAGTTTCGGCAGCTTTGTCTTTCGCTTTTTCCATCATCCGAAGCGTTTTCGGAACAATTTCCAACAAGGTAAAAGAAAAGGAGAGACAGAATGTATAAGACATTTTCCATGGAACTGGCCGGACGTACGTTAAGCGTAGACGTAGGCCGTGTAGCGGCACAGGCAAATGGCGCAGCATTTATGCACTATGGCGAGACAACCGTGCTTTCCACTGCAACTGCAAGTGAGAAGCCCAGAGAGGGAATCGATTTCTTCCCCCTGTCCGTTGAATTTGAAGAGAAGCTCTATGCAGTAGGCAAAATCCCCGGCGGATTCAACAAGAGAGAGGGTAAAGCATCTGAAAATGCGATCCTGACATCCCGTGTTATCGACCGCCCGATGCGTCCTCTGTTTCCGAAGGATTACAGAAACGACGTTACCTTAAATAACCTGGTTCTGTCCGTAGATCCCGAGTGTCGTCCTGAGCTGGTGGCAATGATCGGTTCTGCGATTGCAACCTGCATTTCCGATATTCCGTTTGCCGGTCCCTGCGCAATGACACAGGTTGGCATGATCGACGGGGAGTTTATTATCAACCCTTCTCAGGAACAGTGGAAAAAGGGTGATTTGCAGCTGACTGTCGCTTCCACAAGCGAAAAGGTTATCATGATCGAGGCCGGTGCAAACGAAGTTCCGGAAGCTGTCATGATCGATGCAATCTACAAAGCCCATGATGTAAACCAGACCCTGATTGAGTTCATCAACAAGATCGTTGCAGAAGTAGGCAAGCCGAAGCATTCCTACACCAGCTGCGCAGTTCCGCAGGAGCTGTTCGATGCGATGAAAGAGATCGTTCCTCCCGAAGAGATGGAACAGGCAGTCTTTACCGACGTAAAGCAGGTTCGTGAGGAGAATATCCGTCAGATTACAGCACGTCTGGAAGAGGCTTTTGCTGATAGAGAAGAATGGCTGGCTGTTTTAGGTGAGGCTGTTTATCAGTACCAGAAAAAGACCGTCCGCAAGATGATCTTAAAGGACCACAAGCGTCCTGACGGCCGTGCAATCACACAGATCCGTCCTCTGGCTGCAGAAGTAGATATCATTCCGAGAGTACACGGTTCCGCAATGTTTACCCGTGGACAGACTCAGATCTGCAACATCTGTACGCTGGCTCCTCTGTCTGAGGTTCAGAAGCTGGATGGCCTGGATGAAAACGAAGTATCGAAGCGTTACATGCATCATTATAACTTCCCGTCCTACTCTGTAGGCGAGACAAAGCCCTCCAGAGGTCCCGGACGTCGTGAAATCGGTCATGGTGCACTGGCTGAGAAGGCTCTGTGCCCGGTAATTCCTTCGGAAGAGGAATTCCCTTATGCAATCCGTACCGTATCCGAGACCTTCGAATCCAACGGTTCTACCTCCCAGGCTTCTGTCTGCGCATCTACACTGTCTCTGATGGCAGCGGGTGTTCCGATCAAGAAGCAGGTTGCTGGTATTTCCTGTGGTCTGGTTACCGGCGATACCGATGATGATTATATCGTCCTGACCGATATCCAGGGCCTGGAAGACTTCTTCGGCGATATGGACTTCAAGGTAGCAGGTACCCATGACGGTATCACCGCAATTCAGATGGATATCAAGATCCACGGCCTGACAAGACCGATTGTAGAAGAGGCGATTGCAAGAACCAAAGAAGCAAGAGAATATATCATCAACGAGATCATGACTCCCTGCATCGCACATCCGAGAGCAGAGGTTGGTAAATATGCACCGAAGATTATTTCCATCAAGATCGATCCTGAGAAGATCGGTGATGTTGTTGGTCAGAGAGGCAAGACCATTAACGAGATCATTGCCCGCACCGGTGTAAAGATCGATATCACAGATGACGGCAGCGTTTCCGTATGCGGTACGGATAAGGAAATGATGGACAAAGCTATCGAGATGATCAAAATCATCACCACCGAGTTCCAGGCTGGACAGATCTTCAAGGGCAAGGTTGTCAGCATCAAGGAGTTCGGCGCATTCGTTGAGTTCGCACCTGGCAAGGAAGGCATGGTTCACATCTCCAAGATCGCAAAAGAGCGCATCGACCGCGTGGAAGATGTCCTGACTCTGGGCGACCAGGTTACCGTTGTCTGCCTCGGCAAGGACAAGATGGGCAGAATGAGCTTCTCCATGAAGGACGTTGCTCAGGTTTGAGAAAACGGACCGCAGATGAGCAGGCAAGGCACTTCGAAGCCGGAATACGAAGCATCGTAAAAAAACGCTGGTTTCAGCGTTGAAAAATAGGAAGAAAAGGCTCCTGCCTGCAGTATTGTGCTGCGGGCGGAAGCCTTTTTTTCATTTCATAGGAAAATGCGTCCTATGAAATAAAAACGCTCCGCTTAGGATGCGCACCCGTGCGACGCTCAGATTGCTTCCAGCAGGAGCGCGTGGGCGATGCCTGGGACGCTCTGTCCCTCGTTGTAGCTCGTTTTGGAAAGCAGCGCGCCGGTGGGGACGAATAGAATCCGCTTCCACTTTTTTTCGGAAAGCTGTTTTAACAAAAATGCGGACAGAACGGAAGCGCTGCAGCCGCAGCCGGAGCCACCCGCGTGCGTGTCCTGCTTTTTGCAGTCGTAAATTTCAATGCCGCAGTCCATGTGGCGCTCCCCAAGGTCGATACCGGAGGTCTGTAAAAGGTCTAAGAGGACGCGCTGTCCGACTTTTCCGAGATCACCGGTTACAATTTTGTCATAATCCTTCGGTGCAGTGCCGAAGTCTTCAAAATGCTGCCGGATGGTGTCCGCGGCGGCGGGAGCCATGCAGGCGCCCATGTTCATGGAATCCCGCAGACCGTAATCGACAATCTTTCCGGGCGTAAGGCCTGTGATCATCGCACGATCATGACCGGACGGAGCGTTTGCGAGGATGAACGCACCGCTTCCGGTCACAGTCCAGGAGGCGGAAAGCGGCCGCTGGTTGCCGTAGCCGAGCGGAAAACGGAATTCCTTTTCTGCGCTGGCGAAATGGCTGCTTGTGACGCAGGCGGCAAAATCCGCAAAGCTGCCGGAAACAGCGAGGCTCGCGAGGGTGAGGGACAGCCCGCAGGTGGAGCAGGCGCCGTAGAGCCCGAAAAGCGGGCGTTCATATTGCATCAGCCCAAAGCTTGTGGCGATACTCTGTCCGAGCAGGTCACCTGCAAAAAGATATCGGATATCCGTAGAATGCAGTCCAGCCTTTTGGAGCGCCAGATGCAGGGCGTCGCGCTGCAGACTGCTTTCCGCATCCTCCCAGGTATCGCAGCCAAACAGGTCGTCTTCTCCTGCAAAGTCAAACAGCTCCCCGAGCGGTCCCTGCTTTTCTCGGCTGCCGACGACAGAGGCGCTGGAGCGGATATAGACCGGGACAGGAAGACGGATGCTCTGCCTGCCGCAGGCAAACAGTGCTGCAGGGTGGGAACAGAAAGAAGTTTCAGTCGTTTTATTCATGGTAATTTTCTAATCTCCCTTTCGAAAACGTTTCTGAGAACAGTATTGGTTCATTTATGAATTTCATACCAAAAAAGAACTGTACAAACCGGAAAACCTACTATACAATAAGGGCTGATTAGATGCCGGGATGCGTAGGTGAAAAAATCCGTAAGGTATCTTTTGATACCTTATAACAGGAGCAAAAGAAGATGGCAAAGGATAGGACAAAAGATTTGACCCAGGGAACTCCCTGGAAGGTGATTGCCGGGTTTTCACTGCCGGTAATCGGCGGAAATCTGTTCCAGCTGTTCTATACGCTGGCAGACAGTATGATTGTCGGAAGGACGCTGGGGGCGGATGCGCTGGCTGCGGTCGGGGCGACGGCGACGATCGTATATTTTGTGCTGTGCTTCATTCAGGGACTGACCGGTGGATGTGGAATTTTACTGGGACAGGCATTCGGCGCGGGAAATGAAAAGCAGGTACGCGAATCCGTATCGGCGTCTGTATGGATCAGCGCGCTGTTTACAATCGTATTGACGGTTCTGTGCTGTAGCATGGTGCATCCGATTCTGCGGATGTTAAACACGCCGGTGGATATTTACGACCGGACGTATACCTACCTGTTTATTATCTTTCTGGGAAACGGCGCTACGGTCTTTTATAATATGATTTCCAATATTCTGCGCGCGTTGGGAGATTCCCGGACACCGCTGTATTTTCTGATTTTTTCTTCGCTGTTAAATGTTGTGCTGGACGTGGTATTTATCGTTCCGTTCGGCATGGACGTGGCGGGAGCTGCATGGGCGACCGTGCTGGCGCAGGCAATTTCCGCGGCATTGTGCATTGTGTTTGCGCTGAAACGTTTTACAATCCTGCATCTTTCTGCGAGAGAATGGCGGTTTTCTGCAGAGGCGGCATGGCATCATTTAAAAGTCGGATTCCCGATGGGATTCCAGATGTCCGTCATGTGTATCGGTCAGCTTGCGATGCAGGCGGCGGTCAACCGGATCGGTACGAGTGCGATTGCAGGCTATACGGCGGCAAACAAGGTGGATCAGCTCTCCGTTTTAGTGGATAACGCAGTCGGAATCGGCATCGCCAACTATGTTGCGCAAAACTATGGTGCAGGCAAAATGGACCGGATCAAAAAAGGCGTATGGCATTGCTTTTTAATGCTGACGGCGATGAATTTTGCGATGGGAGCGCTGCTTTTACTGGGACAGAGCTTCGTTGTCCCGATGTTTGTCACAAACCCGACGGCGGAAATCATGCAGTATTCCAAAGATTATCTGTTTACGGTTGTGCCGTTTTATTTCTTTCTGGGGGCGCTGCTTGTTTACCGCACCGCGATCCAGAGCGTAGGCAATACCTGGGCACCGTTTGCAGCCTGTGTGATTGAGCTGGCTGCGAGAATTCTGTGTGCGTCTGTGTTGTCCGTTCCGTTTGGCTACCGTGCCGTCTGCTTTGCAACTCCATTTGCATGGCTGACCGCCCTTTCCTTACTGATTCCGGTTTATATCGTCCTGATCCGGAAGCTGGACGGTGGACAAAGCACCCAAACAAAAACCTGAACAGGAGGTATCAATGCAGAAAGCAATATTAGTAGGGGTTAATCTAAACGAAAATCTGGATTTTGACCATTCGATGGAGGAGCTGGAAAACCTTGCGGAGGCGTGTGAGATCGAAGCAGCGGCGCAGGTTGTGCAGAATCTTCCGATGGTCAATAATGCCTTTTATATCGGGACAGGAAAGGTGGAAGAGGTCAAAAATCTGGTTTCCATGCTGGATGCAGACTGCGTGATTTTTGACAACTCCCTGACACCGTCCCAACAGAGAAACCTGCAGAATCAGCTGGAGGTTCCGGTCTGGGATCGGACGAACCTGATTCTGGAAATTTTTGACAGGCGCGCTCGGACAAAAGAAGCCCGTCTGCAGGTCGAAAGTGCGAATCTGCAGTATCTTCTGCCGCGTCTGGTCGGAATGCGGGATGCGCTTTCCAGACAGGGCGGCGGCGCCGGAGCGGGCGGCGGTGCCGGTGCCGGCGGTGGTCTTTCCAACAAGGGTGCCGGTGAAAAGAAGCTGGAGCTCGACCGCAGAAGGATTGAAAAGCGTATCAGCGAGCTGAACCGGGAATTAAAGGTCATGGAAAAGGACCGGGAGACACAGCGCAAGCGCCGGAAAGAAAGCGAACTGCCGTCGGTGGCTCTGGTAGGCTATACAAACGCGGGTAAGTCGACGCTGATGAACAAAATGTTGGACATCTGGATGGGCGACACGGAGAAAAAGGTTCTGGAAAAGGATATGCTGTTCGCCACGCTAGATACGACAGTGCGCAGAATCAGCCCCGGAGACAACCGGGATTTTCTGCTGTCGGATACGGTAGGGTTTATCAGCCAACTGCCGCATACGTTGGTCAAGGCATTCCGCTCCACGCTGGAAGAAGCATGCACGGCAGATCTGCTGCTGCAGGTGGTCGATTTTTCCGATCCGCATCACCGGGAGCAGATGGAGGTGACGCGGGAGACGTTAAAAGAGCTGCAGGCGGGACAGATTCCCTGTCTGTATGTGATGAATAAAGCCGATCTCGTGATGGAAGAAAGCGAGCTTCCCAAAGTTTTAGGCGATCGGATTTATCTGTCTGCGAAGCAGGGAATTGGGCTTGCCGAATTGCTGGAGCTGATTCAGAAGAAGCTGTTTGGCGATTACCGGGAATGCACGTTTTTGATTCCGTATACGGATGGTGCGGCGGTTTCGAGGCTGCAGGAGCAGGCGCTTGTGCGCAGCATTTCCTATGAGGCAGACGGCGTGCTGATTTCCGTGTCGTGTAAAGAAAGCGACGCCGGGCGGTATGCAGCGTATGCGGTAAGTCCCTCGGACGATGCGGAAACTGCGTTTGAAAGGGAAGGCGCGTAGGGGGCGGCTGGCAGCTCATGACATGAGGCATGTGTGGATGGAAAGTGTGCAGCCACCGCGTTTCGAAAGCAGGCTTGCACAGAAAGAAGGCGAAGTATGGGTGTCAGAATGATGGAGTTTAAAATGGAGCGCCCGGGTCTGTTAAAAGAGGGCGACCATGTGACCGTGACGGAGGGCGTACTTCCGAGCAATTATTATTATACGATCGATCCGTCCCTTGCGATGTCGGGCAATTATCCGTTTCGGGAGCGTTTGCTCGCGCGGGAGGGCGATGTGACGAGCGTTGTAGAAAATCCAAGGGGATTTTATGTGACTGTGGCATTTTCGGAGTGACAGTACAGGAAAAAGCGTGCTATACTAAAAAACGAAAGCCCCGAAGCGGGACGTACCCAGAGGAGGAAAAAGACATGTTTAAAGTAATTTCAACTGTGAAAGCACCGGCTGCAATCGGCCCTTATTCTCAGGCGATCGTTGCAGGAGATTTCTTATTTGCATCCGGACAGATTCCGATCAACCCGGCAAACGGAGCGATCGAAGCGGAAGGCATCGAGGCGCAGACAGAGCAGGTCATGAAAAATATCGGCGCAATTTTGGCTGAGGCCGGAACCGACTATACCCATGTGGTAAAGACAACCTGCTTTTTGGATGATATGGGCGATTTCGCTGCATTTAACGCAGTATACGAAAAATATTTTACCGGAAAGCCCGCAAGAAGCTGTGTTGCTGTGAAAAAGCTTCCCAAGGATGTTTTATGTGAAGTAGAAGTAATTGCTTATTTAGGGGAATAATCCTATGAAAAATCTGATACTGATTGGCATGCCCGGCGCAGGAAAAAGCACGGTCGGTGTCGTGCTTGCAAAGCAGCAGGGATATCATTTTGTGGATTCCGATCTGGTCATTCAGGAGCAAACCGGACTTTTACTGCATGAGATCATCGAACAGCAGGGTGACGACGGTTTCCGGCAGGTGGAAAATCGGATCAATGCGGATCTGGCAGTCAAGCATTCTGTCATTGCGACCGGCGGCAGCGTGATTTATGGGCGGGAAGCCATGCAGCATCTGAAAAAAATCGGTGTTGTAATCTATCTGAAGCTGTCGTGCGAATCGATCGCGGCGCGTCTGGGCGATCTGCGCAAACGCGGCATTACGCTACGGGAGGGACAGACGTTGCAGCAGCTTTACGATGAGCGTGTCCCGCTGTACGAGCGTTATGCGGACGTTACAGTGGACTGTGAAAACAAAAGCATCCGGGAGATTGTTGCAGAGATTGCGGCAAGACTGCCAAAGTGACAACAGGGGATCAGACAAATGAAACAGCAGCTTGAATCTGTACGGAGCGGCTTTTTGCTGCTTCTTGCCGCATTTATCTGGGGCATTGCCTTTGTGGCGCAGAGTGTTGGAATGGATTACATGGGGCCGTGTACCTTTAATGCAGCCCGTTTTTTCATTGGCGGCATTGTGCTCCTGCCGGTGATCTGGACAAAAGAACGGATGGAAGCAACCGACGCCAAATCTAACTGATGCAACTCCACCCGACCGTTTCCCGTCTCCCGCACAATTTCATCCCTCACTCCTGCCGCCCGTTCAACATTCCGACAAGCCATAACCACGGGAACACCCGTCCCGGCTATCGCCTTCGTGATCGCCTT
>ERZ837380.2127-NODE-2127-length-22168-cov-3.968797_pt1 | contig 22168 bp, 26 predicted proteins | sample MGYA00519685_ERZ837380 | MGnify/ENA primary metagenome ERZ837380 (study PRJEB31850, sample SAMEA3708817) | human gut metagenome | biome: human gut; feature: human-associated habitat; material: faeces | place: China | collected 2014 ...
AACTCAGACAGCGGCTTCGCGCGGTTATGTTTTGTTCAGAGGTGGCCATAAGGAACACACACAAAAGTCCTAAAATTGTCTGCCGGCTTGCGGACACAGTCCGTGGAGTGCTCCAAGCTTGGAAAGACATGGATCATCGAAGATGCCAAGCGCGGCATGGTTAGAAATACCGGATTTTGCGGTCAGAATTGCCGCCGTCTGTTCTATCCGGAACTTCCAGTTATCTGCTTTCCTCCAATATCACGGTTCCCGCTTCTCTTTAATTCTGATGGAAGAGGCAGCGGATCAGACGGTCGTTGTCCTCTGGTCTCATAAAGCAGAGCCGGATGTATTTATTATCCAGGAACGGAAACGTCGAACAGTCGCGGATCATCATTTTCTGCCGGATGGCGCGGTCAAACAGATCCTGCGAGGTGAGATCTTCGCGCAGAATGCGCACCAGAACAAAGTTGGCACTTGGATCGTATACTTTGAAGTCAGGATTCTCGTGAAAAAGCTTACACAGGCGGGCGCGCTCGGAAGAGATCAACGATTTGGTCTCTTTGATGTAGGCGCTGTCGGTGAACATTGTCTCACCGGCGATGACAGCAAGAGAATTGATTGTCCACGGATTCTTGCGCGTGTTGATGGACTTGATCAGATCGCGGTTGCCTGTGACGGCGTATCCAAGACGCAGCCCCGGAGCGGCAAAGAACTTGGAGGTGCCGCGGAGAATCACGATGTTGTTATAATAATTTGTCAGCGGAACTGCCGTGAGTTCTGCCATATTATCGGCGAATTCCACGTAAGTCTCATCTACCATGACATAGATGTCGTACTGCTTGCAGACGTCTAAGATGTGGCGCATGTCGCTGCGCGGGATCGAGGAGGAAGTCGGGTTGTTGGGATTGCAGATGACGAGAAGATCAATGCTCTCATTTAAGTGCGAGAGAAAATCCTCGACATTGAGCTTGAAGTCATCGGCTTCCCGCAGCGGATAATAGAGTGTGGTGCCGCCGCCCAGCGCGATTTCACGTTCGTACTCAGAGTAAGTAGGACCAATGACAAGAGCCTTTTTCGGATGCTCGACCTGAATAAAAAGGGAGATCAGCTCGGTGGAGCCGTTTCCGACAATGACATTCTCCGTTTCGGTTCCGCAGTATGCAGCGATGCATCTGCGCAGAGAGGTGTACTCCCTGTCCGGATAGCTGGTAATGGCGTCGATCTGATCGGACAGCGTGTGTTTTAACAGCGGAGATACTCCTAACGGATTGACATTGGCGGAAAAACTGACGATTTCTTCCTTTTTAATGCCGTAGATTTCTTCTATTTTCTCGAGATCACTTCCATGAAAATGGTCCTTGTGTTTTATCATTGATTACTCCTCCAAATTAGTTTATAATCTATTATAGTCATTGCGTTCAAAAAAGCAATAGAAAAGCAGGTGTCAATTTGCGTAAACGGATACAACAGCTAGCAAGGGGAAAGTTCCAATACGCCAGACCGCTTCTTTCTTTTTCTGCAGATAAAGTCGACATTGAGGTGACGGAGGGTAGAGATTACACCGGAGATTTCATTATCACAAGTACGAACCATGTGCCGTTTCGGGGAGTAGTCTATACCTCTGATTCCAGAATGGAATGTCTGACACCCCAGTTTGAGGGGGAAGAGGTGCGGATCCGGTACCAATTTCATAGCAATGGACTGATCGAAGGGGATATTGTCAAGGGGGATTTTTTTCTAATCTGCAACCAGGGAGAATATAACCTTTCTTTTGTTGTGTCTGTATCCAGATTGTATGCGGATACCTCTGCGGGACGCATTAAGAATCTGAACGATTTTACGGGACTGGCAAAAAGCAGTGCCCAGGAGGCATATCATCTGTTTTATTCCGGTCATTTTAAAAATATACTAAAGCCCTCCGAGGTCAGGGAGCGTCTTCTCTATGACGGGGAGGCGGACGGCACGGCGTCATGGCAGAAGGTGGAGGAATATCTGCGCGGGTGCAGACAGAAAAAGCCGGTTGCGGTTACGCTTCTTGCGGATCATGCCTCATTTGAGCAGGTCGCCGGCGACCGCAGGGAGAGCCTGAAGCTGCACCGGGATGAGTGGGGCTATCTCTCCATTTCGATTGAGTCGGACGCGCCGTTTCTTTTGCCGGAAAAGAGTCAGCTGACGGATGAGGATTTTATCGGAAGCACACTGGAAGTGCCATATTATGTGAAAAAAGCTGCCATGCATGCCGGGAAGAATTTTGGAAGACTTTCGATTGTCCTGCCGGAGCAGACGCTTACGTTTGAAGTGTGCGCCACGACGGACGGCGCAAAAGCCGTATCGGAGGAGCATCTGGAATTACAGTGCGGACGGATGCGGCTTGCACAGCTATATATTGATTACCGGCTGAAAAAGATTGTGACCGGCGCATGGGCGAATCAGTCCGTGGAGCTCCTGGATCATATGATGGAAATGGAACCGGAGTGTGAGATGTATGCGCTGATGAAAGCGCAGGCGTTGATTGTGAACCGGCAGAAGCAGGAAGCTTCGTGGATTATGGAGGATTATAAGCGCGGCTGCAGGGACAGGGAGACGCCGGAATGGGGATACTATCTGTATCTGTGCACACTGATTGAGAGGGAACCGTCCTATGTCGATAAGCTGACAGATGAGATTGAACTCCTTTTTAAGAAGAATCCGAAGAGTTCGCTGTTGTTCTGGATTCTTTTGTTTTTGCGGGAATCCTACTATTACAGCAGTCCAAGAAAGTATAAGGCGATTGAAGCATGGATCGAGGGCGGATGCAGCAGCCCGTATCTCTATCTGGAAAGCTATTATCTGATCTGGCAGGATCCCTATCTTTTAACCAGACTGGGAACGTATGAATTGAAAGTCCTGCGGTGGGCGATGCGCCAGGGAGTCCTCACAAAGGAACTTGCACAGCAGATCAGGCATCTGCTGCCGGAGGTGCGTGAGAAGTCGCGGGTACTGTACGAGATCTTAGAGGCGGCGTATCAGGTGGAGCCGGAGGAGGAGATGCTTTCTGCCATCTGTGCATATCTGATCCGCACACAGTGTTACGAAACCGAGTACCACCGGTGGTATGAGCTCGGAATCGAGCAGAAGATAAGGCTTACAGGACTCTATGAGGCGTATCTGATGTCGCTGGATGCGCGTGAGGTGGGCGGAGTTCCGCGCATGATTCAGATGTATTTCCAGTATGACAGTACGCTTTCCTATACGCAGAAGGCGGTCTTGTTTGTCAATATCATAGCAGCCAGAACGAAACAGCCGGAGGTATACCAGAAATATCAGCGCACGATGGAGCAGTTTGCAATGGCACAGATCGAGGCGGGGCACATCAACGATCATCTGGCGGTGATCTACGATGAGATGCTGCCCAAGGGTATACTGGATGAAGAACTGGCACACAGTCTGGCGCCGCTTTTGTTCACACACAGAATCAGCTGCACCAACCGTCAGATCGCCCGCGCCATCATCTGGCATGAGGAGATGAAAATGCCGCAGAGCGTGTCGTTTGTGAACGGAACCGCCTATTTTAAGGCGTATACGCCGCAGTATAGCATTGTGCTGGAAGATACGAACGGCAACCGGTTCTGTTCGAGTGTGGTATACCAGGATGAGGCGCTGATGTATCCGGAGCGGTATGTGGATCAGTGTCTTTCGCTTGCACCGGGGGAAAACGCCTATCTGCTCTGGCATATGAGCCGGCACATGGAGCCGGAGGCATGGAGCGATACCGAGAAGACCTATGCATTGCAGCTGCTGCAGTCAGGCAGACTTTCCAGAACCTATCTCGTCCGGCTTGCACTTGCGCTGATTTCTTACGAAAAAAAAGACGGCAGGGATTTTTCCTATTCGGAGGGGGAACTGGATCTGATGAAGGGGCAGCTCGCGGAGGCACTTTCCGACGTGAGTGTGCGCAGGCAGATGGCCGCGCTTCTGACGGAGAACCACCTCTATGAGAAGGCCTATCAGATGGTGCAGATCGACGGCTACGATTATCTGAAGACGGAGTGGCGCGTCTCCCTCTGCAGCTATGCGATCGCGGATCACGGCTATGAGGAGGATGATTTTCTGCTGGGATTTGCGGAGAGCACCTTCCGGCAGGAAAAATACAGCGATGTCATGCTGATTTACCTCTGCAAGTATTTCAATGGGCCGACCAAGCAGATGGCGGAATTGTGGAAAGCTGCGGGCGAATTTCAGATCGACACGTTTGATCTGGAAGAGCGGATTCTGACACAGATGCTCTATACGACCGATTACACGCCGCACATGGAAGAGATCTACGAAAGTTATTGCGCAGGGGGCGGCAGAGATCTGGTCTGCATGGCGTATCTCTCTTATTTTGCCAATATGTATCTCACGGAGGACGCCGTCGTGCCGGAGCATGTGTTCCGCCAGATCAGGGAGCGTTATCTGACCGGGGGCGATCTAAACCGCGTCTGCCGGATTGCACTGCTAAAATATCTCTCGGAGAATCACCTGTCGGAGCGTGACAGAAAGATCGCGGACGGGCTTCTTGACACCTGCATCCGGCATAATCTGTATTTTGCATTTTTCCGGAAGTTCGACGAAAAGCTGCTGCGCAAATATCAGCTTACAGATAAGTTCTTTCTGGAATATCACACCGCGCCGGGGCAGCAGATCGAGGTTCATTACCGGCTGGAGGCACAGCAGGAATATCTTGCGGATGAATTGACAGAAATGTATGACGGAATCTATGTAAAAGACTTTATCCTGTTCTTTGGGGAGAAGGTTCAGTATTATATCCTGGAGAGCCAGACCGCGGACGGGCAGATCGGGGCGAGCGGCTGCCTGGGCAACGGGGATATTATGGAAGAGGGCAGCGGAGACCGCTACGCATGGCTGAATGAGATGCTGCTGGCGCGTACGCTCGATGACAGAGAGAAGCTTGCCGGGAAGATGAAGCGCTATTATGGCATGACAAAAGTGACGGAAGAGGCATACCGGCTATTGTAGCACAGAGAGGGGAACATATGGAACACCGGTTTTATCTGGGAATCGATCTGGATGACCAGTACGCTGTGATCAGCAGCTATGAATTAAATAAGAAAGAACCGGAGACCTTTTCTGCGATTGCAGGGAGCGAAATCTATCAGATTCCGGCGCTGATTACCAAGAAGAAAGGAATCGGGCAGTGGTTTGTCGGCGAGGAGGCAGTGCGGCTTGCCATTGCACAGGGCGAGGAGGCGAACGGCAGACTTCTCTCGCGGGCGGTCGGCGGTGAGAAGGTTTTTGTGGATGGGGAGACCTATCCGGCGGAGGAACTGCTGACCCTCTATCTGAAAAAACTGATACGACTGGCATGCGGCCCCGACAGAAGATGGGAGCCGGACCGGCTGGTCATCTGTATGGAAAAGCTGTCGCGGGAGGCGACGGAGCTGTTCCTTTCGATGGCGCCGAAGCTTGGAATTGACCGGGAAAAGCTGCAGCTGCTTGACCGGAAAGAATGTTTTTACTATTTTGCCTACCATCAGGTGCCGGAACTTTCGATGCACGACGTGTATCTGTTCGATTACCGCAGGGAGGATATCCGCTGCTGCAGATTATATAAGGAAAAACGAACGACGCCGCAGCTGATCTCGCTGGCGGAGGAAGTGCGCCGGATGAATGCGGACAGCCGGGACGAGAATTTTCTTGGCATTCTAAAGGACTGCTTCCGCGGACATATTGTCTCGTCGGTGTACCTGACGGGAGACGGATTTGACGGGGACTGGATGAAACAGTCCGTGGCGTTTCTGTGTCAGGGCAGGAGAGCGTTTGTCGGGAAGAATCTGTACTCCAAGGGGGCCTGCTACGCCGCCTTGTGCAGTGAACAGCAGGAAAACTGGGATTATGTATATCTGGGTGACAATGAGATGAAAGTCAATGTCAGCTTAAAAGTCCGGAATATGGGAAAAGCAGAGTTCTATACGCTGATCAGTGCAGGGGACAACTGGTACGAGACGCAGGGAATGTGCGAAGTGATCCTTGCGGGAACGCCGGAGATTGATTTCTGGCTGCAGCCGCCGGGAAGCCGGGAGGCGAAGGTGGAGAAGCTAAAGCTTCTGGATCTGCCGGAACGCCCGGACAAGGCAACGAGGCTTCGCATCACGGCAAAACCGGTTTCGGATACAAAGGTCTGGATCCAGATCCGGGATCTTGGATTCGGGGAATTATTTAAGAGTTCGGATAAAGTGTGGGATTACCGGATGGAATTTTCGGAAGAGAATCCGTAGAGGTGTGGGAGAAGACGATGGGAGAATTGATTCTGTGCAATCAGAATATGGCGGCATTTCCATATTATGTGGAGGAGGCGGCAATCGGCGTTTACTCGCTGGAGGAATTAAGTTATTATATCTGCCACAATGTCTATCTGCTCCGCAGTGATTTTATGAATGAGGATCTCTGCAACTGGCTGGAACGGGAACTGAAACTAAAAGATGCTGCAGATGCCCTTCGGGAGATTGTGAGAAAAGGCGGCACCCTGTCCGAGTTTGTGACCTGTCTGCTGTCGCAGAGCGGGTATTGTGACAGAATGCAGATCGCGCAGATTGCGCAGCAGATCGCGGAGCTGGAACACAAATCCGAATACGAGTGCAGCAAGATCCGCGCTGACCGCTATGTGACAAACGGGCGCTATGCGGCAGCTATCGCGGCGTACAGAACGCTGCTTGCGAATCAGGCAGCAGAGAATCCGATCCTGGTCGGGAATGTCTGGCATAACATGGGAAAAGCGTATACTGGATTATTCCGGTTTCGGGAAGCAGCGGACTGTTACCGGAAGGCGTACGGACTCAATGAGAATCCCGAATCTCTCCGCGAATGTCTCTATGCGTACCGGTGTCTGCACGATGATGACGGATTCAAGAATACGGCGGCGGAATGCGGCATGACAGCAGAGGAGGCGGCGGAGGCGGCGCACAGGCTTTCCGAACTTTCCCGGATGGACGAAATCCGTCAGTTTGAAGAGCAGGTGGACGGACTGTTTGCCGACGGGCAGGAAGATGAAATTGCAGGAATGCTTGCAGAGTGGAAAGATACCTATCGGAAAAATTGCAGAATATAGAGGAAGCGTGAAACGATGTTTTTTTGGAAGAGAAAGAAAAAGGAACTTGATTTTGAGAGTAAGATGGGAGAATTAAATACAACGGTTCTCTCAAAAAAGGATTATAAAAATACCGGTAAGATTGAACAGTACGTGGTGGAGCGCTTAGAGCAGATGATTGAGCTGACCAAGGAGCTGGACGATGAGAAGGAAGAATACCGGATTGTGACGTCCTATCTGAATGATATTGAGACTCTGGAGAAGATACCGAAGGAAGAAAGAGATAAGATTTCTGAGATCGCGGTAAATGTGGTGCAGTTAAACAAGGCGCGCACGGAATTCCTCAACTCTTCCAAGAAGCTGTCGGATGCACAGTTTGCACAGTTAGAGCAGCAGGAGCGGGAACTGCCGGAGGCAATCAAACGTTTTAAGACCAACGAACTGCACCGGGATACGCTGCAGAGGGATATGAAATATCTGGAACGGGAAAAATCCGAGTGGAATCTGCGCAAGGAGTATCTGGATCATCAGCAGAAAAAGCTGAAAAATGTACTCTATGTCATCGTCGGTCTGGCAGTGACGCTCGCGGTTGTGTTTGGAATCTTACAGATCATTCTGGAAAAGGATTTCTACTATGCGTGGATGGGACTGATTTTTGCAGCTGCGGTGGTGGTGTGCGGCATTTACATGAAAATTCAGAATGACCTTTCGGAGATGCAGGTGGCGGAGCGGAGCCAGAACCGTGCGATTGTTTTGCTTAACAAGGTCAAGCTGAAATATATCAATGTTGCAAATGCGGTTGATTATGCGTGTGAAAAATACCATGTAAAAAGTGCGGGAGAGCTGGAAAGCCAGTGGCAGTATTATCTGGAGGCGGTCAAGGAACGCCAGAAATATCAGAGAACCAATGAAGATCTGGAATATTTTAACGGCAGACTGGTGCGCGTGCTCTCCAATTACCAGCTGTATGATGCACATGTGTGGGTAACGCAAGCGGTTGCTCTTGTTGATCCCAAGGAGATGGTGGAGATCAAGCACGGGCTGATCGGGCGCAGACAGAAACTTCGCGCGCGGATTGAAAACAATCTTGCACAGGTCAACGAGCAGAAGGAGGAGGCAGAACAGCTTTTAGACAAGGTCGGAAGCATGCGTCCCCAGATGGAAAGGATTTTATATGCGGTAGATAAAATTAACGAGGGAGATTAGCACCAGAGAATGGGATGCGGCATAGAGTAAAGAGAAGATATCATTAATGGGAGAGCCGCATGAGAAATTACAATGCAGCAGGAAACATGCGCAGCCGATGTGCATGTGAACCGGATGCAGCTTCTGATAGACAGCCGGAATATGTGCTTGCGATGGCATATGTTCCCTGGCAGTATTTCAAAACGACCTATGAACTGGATAAGGCACTTGAAACCGGAACCATATTCCCCGAACTGGATAAGCCGTTTCTGGCAGCGGGAAGGGGGTGCGGGCGTTGCTGATGAATCAGATGACACAGATGAACCAGGCGCAGCTTCTGCACTGGATCAATATGGTGAGCTTTGCCGTGGTGGACATCGCGGAGTATCTGGATACGCATCCCGTCGATGCGGAAGCGATCTGCTATTTCAATCACCACATGGAAATGCGCAGAAATGCCATGCAGGTGTATGCGGACAAATTCGGACCACTGACGATTGATATGGCAAATCCGGACACTTACTGGAATTGGGCAAAACAGCCCCTGCCGTGGGAAGGAGGTGGCTGTTAATGTGGAATTATGAGAGACGCCTGCAGTACCCGGTCAACATCACACGCCCCAATGCGAAGATCGCGCAGATTATTCTGACACAGTACGGCGGCCCGGACGGAGAGATGGGAGCATCGATGCGTTACTTGTCGCAGCGCTACAGTATGCCGGACCGGAAGGTGGCGGGACTGCTGACTGATATCGGCACAGAGGAATCTGCACCTCGATGTTGGAGATGAACTATAACAGCTCTATATCAAGATCAAACACGTTCTCCACGTACCGACCAATGCCGGCTTTAGACTCCATATGGTTGTGATACGTGATTTTTTTTATGCAGGTTTTTAAAAACTTATTTTTCGCGGCGGCGGAGACGTCCGGATCACGGAGCGCCGCGAGACAATCTGTAAAGCGAGCAACTTTCTCCCTATAATCGACGATAGGAGAGGTTGCCAGGCGTGCTTCCTGGAGCGCTTGATGAGCTTTTTCTAACTGTTCTTGTACCTTGGCGTTCCGGGACAAGTACTCGTCCTTTGAGTAGATCCCATCGTCAAAGGCATCTTTCTGACGCATATCCTTAGCGTGGAGCTTTTCGATCTCGGACTCCAGTGTCTGGATGATGGCAAGATTGCTACGCTGGAATCCGTCATCATCATTTTTTAGCAGTATCTCAAAATCAGAGATGGACGCCTCCAGCGTCTGGACAACCCGGTCATAGAGAGCGGCATACAGTACGGACTTTGTATGACAGTTTGACTGGTTATCGCACAAAAAGCTTTCGGTCATGCGTCCGGGCTGGCGCTTATAGGTAGAGCGCTTGAGAGACATAGCATGACCGCAGCGGCCACAACAGAGTAGCCCGGCAAAGGGGTTCTTAAGCTCGGCGCCTTTTCGCACACATGGATTTGTGCCACGCTTGGCAAGGATAGCACGGTGCACGTCCTCACTGATGATGGGTTCGTGCAGACCATCAACGTAAATGTAATCATGAGGATCTTTATTTTTGGGACGACTCAGGATAATCTCGCCGTTGACCATTTTTTTCTCCGATTTGCGCCAATTCCACCGGATTTTGCCGATATAAACAGGGTTTTCAATCATGCCTTTGATCGCGGCAGGAGACCACTGCGGCGCTTTGCGGGGGCGGAATCCAAGGGCATCAAGCTGATGAGCGATCGCTTGGAATCCCATGCCCTCATCCAGGTATAAACGGCACATAAGGCGGAGCGCCTCAGCCTCTTCCGGGATTACCTCAAGCGTATGTTGCACATCCTTACCAGACCCCACGGTTATCTTTTTATAGCCATATGGAGCCACAGAGCCGATATAGTTTCCGCGCTTGACGGATGCAGTGCGTCCGCGGTAAAGGATCTTTTTGGTGTACTCGAGATAGTCATTTCCGCGGGTCAATTCCAACTCGAAAAACTTGCGGTCGTACTCATCCGCAAGGTTGTAAGATCGCTGTGGAGTGAGCACCTGTGTGCCGGTATATCGGAAAACATTCACGATCTTCCCACAGTCCTCAAGGTCACCACGAGAGAGACGCTGCGGATCAACCACGAGCACACCTTTTACGTTGCTGGACTCAAGCAGCTGCATGAGACGCTGCATGATGGGACGTGCGGCAATGGTTTCTCCGGAGACGACCTCACGGAAGATAAAGCGCTCCGGGATCTCCTCGCCAAACTCAGAGCGTGCGAAGTCCTGTAAGATGGTCTCATGCTTTGCAAGCACCTCATCCACGGTCATATCTGGATTGTCTGCGCGCGATTTACGCAAGTAGATTAAATAGTTTGTAAGCATATGATAAGCCTCCCCAACGGCTAAAAATGATAGAGTTGCACCGGTGCAACAAAGATGAGATTATTGCACCACGAAAAAAGCAATCTGTCAAGTGTAGCTGCACGGTCGTAAAAATATGGAAAAATGTAAATTTATAACATACCATTTTTCGCCGAGAATAACCATGCGATTTCGCGTAAATTTGAGAAAAAGTGTAGCACACTCCGGACAAAATATATGATATAAATAAGGCAACAGAAGCATATCTGCCAGAACTTACCAGTAAAAAAGGTGTCAGAAACCATGTATACTGTATCGCATGAGGAATAGAGTGCAGCAGTATAGATGGGAAAAAGAATGGACAGAAGGTCAGCTGGCACAGAGATCGGGCGTATCAAAAAGCACAATCAACAGTCTGGAGAATGGAAAGACTACAAATCCATCCGTAGACGTAGCTTTTCGATTAGCAGACGCGCTGGGTGTTGATGTAAGAGAACTGTTTTACAAATAGGGGGACTTTAACTACAAAGGAGGAAGAGCTATGAGGACAGAGGAACTGAAACAAAAGATCAAAAGAGAAGTGGATAGTATGGGGGACGGTGACTATCAATTTATGTGCCAGATGATGACATTGATAAAGAAACATAAGGAAAGAGTGGCGGAGCAGTAGCTCCGCTGTTTTTATTATAAAAATATGCACACTGTGTAAATTAAGTATTGACAAATCTTGATTGGATCAGATTACTATACGCAGGATGACATGGAGATTGTAGAGTAAAGAGAAAGCGGCGGAGCATGAAAGCTTCGCCGCTTTTTAAGTCGGATTTTATTGAGAGATGCCGGCATTCTTTTTCAGAAGTTCCAGATCGTCAGCACATGCATCAAGCTCGACCTTGGTGTTAAAAACGTTGTAGTTGATCGTCTCGACTGCGCCAAGGATCTGACCAAGGCTGATTAAGACAAGCGCAGCAGGCACATACATAAATATAAAAATGATAAAAATAGCAAGAGTCAGCCATATGCTCCGATCGCCGTAGGCATCTACCCCGAACAGGTATGCCAAAAATATGGATGCGATAATTCCGCAAACTAAAGCGATATACCCAAAAAATTTACATGCAGTTTTCATAAGTAACCTCCTAAAAGAATAGATATAATCAAGTAAAATATAAGAATGCTAGTCTATGCCGTATTTCTCGGCAATGTCATCCAGAGCATCATCAAAGTCATCACTTATTTCCTGGGATCGGGACTCGTAATCCTGTGTGATTTTGTCGACAGAAATATCTTCTTTTTTCCCGGAAATCAGTTCGCCAGTCTCATAGCTGTAGACATCGTAGTATTTTTCACTGCCTTCGGGGACAAGATAATAATGACCTGTGTCCGGATCACTTATAGATACAACAGTCCAAGTATCTACCAGAGCCAGGTAGAGACACGTCATTGAGACGGCTTTACCGTTGGAATCAGTAACCAATATTGTTTCAGTAATGTCGCCGTCATCCGTAAACTGTACATCGACGAAAGATACATTCGCAACCGTAGCAATCCCAATTTGAGCAAGAGCCGCTCCGCCAACCTCATCGTAAGAAGGTAGGGCGATCTTTTCGGACAAGTAGTTGTACTGGTCATTTGATAAAGAGAGGTTACCTTTAGCTTCAGTTTCAGCTTCAGTTTCTGTTTTGGATTCTGTGCCTGTGGCAGCGGCGACCGTTTCGGTTTCGGTCACGGTAGACGATTCGGATTCGATCTGACTTTGCGAGCCGCATGACGTCAGAAGCAGACATGAGAGCATAAGAACAAGCACTTTCCTTTTCATGACAATTTCCTCCTATTCTATGATTTTTGACCGACCAGGATATCCTAGACAGCAGATTCCGCGATCGGCACAATAACTCATTCTTAATATTATAAGAAATGGATACAAATAACAATGCGATATGATGTAAAAAAACCGGAAAGACGTTAATCTTTCCGGTTTTTTTGTGTCTCGGCAAGCTGCTGACAGAACTTTTTGATAATCTCCTGATCCATGGGGGATAAAGTCTGATAAGTTTTCACGATATCCAGAATCAAGTCGTAAAACTGATTGTTTCTGGATTCCAATAGATCAGAGACGATGGCAGCAGTTTCATCTTCTGGTACGACAAACATCTCGCCGGTACCATTGCGAAGCCATTCTTCATTCACATTAAATTCGCGGCAAATAGATCTGGACATCTGATCCGTAACATTGTTAATTCCGTTTTCGATGCGACTGATTGCGACTTTGCTGACTCCAAGATGTTCACCAAACTTTTCAAGAGTTAAACCGAGTTGTTTGCGTAAAAGTCTAATTCTCTCGTTCATAGCACACTCCCTTCCGCAACTTTAATTATAACAGCATAAGATAAAAAGTCAACGAAAAAGTAAACTGAATTTACAAAAAGCTATTGACAAAGTAAATGGAAATTATTATGATGTAAACACAGATAACAAATCAGACACATAAAGGAGGAAAACATATGGCAAGAGAGAATGCAGATGAAAGAAAGAAAAACATTGGCGAGATCACCGAGAAGCTTACCCGCCTGGATGGTCGTAGCTTAATGCTGATTAAGACCGGCGTGGATGTACTGGCGGCGCGCGAGCGCATGGAAGCGGTAACCAAGGAAGAGCCGCAGCTTGTATAAGTGCTACGGCAGCAGTGAGAAATCTTTCTGAAAAGGAAGATGCAAGGCGGACAAATAGCCGCGAATAGAATGGAGCGAGGAGGTGCGCACATGACAACCGACAAGGCAGAGACAATTAAGATAATCGAATATCCAACCGGACGGAACATCGTGCATATCCCGGTCCGAACGCCGGAGGAAGAGGCACGGCATCATGACGAACTGTATAAGGCGGCGGTGCGGCTGTTGAAAGCGCAGGAAAGAAGCAAAAAAGAACAAGGGAGGGAAGCAAGATCATGAGCGACGTAGAAAACTTACAGAAGAAAGTGGTTGGGATCGCGGAGGCTTACGCAGACATGGTGCAGGAGATGATAGAGAGCAAAAGACCGCTTGCGGATATCAACGAAGGATTAAGGATGCTGAACCACATTGCAAGCACGCTTTACAAATTGGGCGCCAGTGATAACCCAACGGCGCCCGATTCGTAAAATCAGATAAGTTCCCATTCACTCAAGTCGGATGGAACATCAGGGACTTGACCATCGAGTTCATCCCATTCAAATAAGCCGGTGCAGTGCATATAGACGTTATCTGCCTCAGCTTCTGGGGATGCGCAAGATTCCCAAACGGTGTTCTGGTAAATCAGACCGTAATGACCGTTGGCAAGCCTCTTGATGTACAGAGGACCGATTGGACTTGAATATTTCCACATAGATACACCTCACGGTTGATGAGTATTTCAGCAGGGCAGTGCTGATAAGACAATTATAGGCGAGCAGAGGGAAAAAGACAAGGAAACATATTTTTAGAGCCCGGAGCAACCGGGCGGAAAGGACAAGCATGGTAAACAACAAAAAGCCGGTGTACATCGTGATGGTGATACTGGCAGCAGTGGCTATCTATGTATGGGCGGCGAGCAGGAGCCCGTACACTGTGGGAGCGGCGGAACTGGAACACGAGGAAGTAAAAGCGTCGATCGTGAAAGGGCAGGAGATTGCACCGGTGCAACCGGATCCACAGATTGACGAGATGACGCCGGCAGAGATTGCAGAGGAAGAATACTGGGACAGTCTGGAACTGCTTGCTATCTGCGTGGAGGCAGAGGCGGGAAACCAGAGTCTGGAGGGAAAGCGCCTGGTAGTGGATGTGATCCTCAACCGGGTGGATGACCGATCGGGAGTGTGGGGGGATGACATTGTGTCAGTCATCACACAGCGCGGCCAGTTCACATCTTACTGGGATGGCGGCATGGACAAGGTATGGGAGCCATCGCCGGAAACGTACAAAGCTGTGGAGATGGAGCTGGAGGAGAGAGGACATCCGGGCGTGTACTACTTCCGGGAAGGAACGTGGCCGGAGTATGGATCACACTGGAAAAAAGTCGGAGATCATTATTTTTCGGGAAAGTGAGGAAGAAAAGATGCAGACAGTAACACAGATTTTAGAACACTTGCAGAAACTGCCGGAAGAGTTTGCGGAGCAGTACGCGGCAGGAGAGTATGCGAGAGCGGCATCGACGCATGAGTATGCGGCACGGGTGTCAAGCTTTATCGAGATGGATAAGGACGCAAGAGATGCGCTGATGGTGAGATTTGACCAGGTGCAGGTAGAGGATGCGTACCAGAGAGTAGGGAGATGGAGAGATGCTGAGCGAGAAAGAGTTGGAAAAGAAGCTTTTCGAGCAGGCGGAGTGGTTCGATCACTACATAAGCCGGAAAGAGTACCTGCAGGCTGCTTTGTGCGCTGATTGGGCGGCGATGATTGCACTGTTTTGCGGAGCTGACGAGGAGCTTATGGTGAGATTGTTCGGCACACGCCAGACGGACGAGCCTATAGAGGGATTGATCCGAGCAGATCGCAGAATGAAAGCAGATGAATGGTGCATCTATAAAGGCGGCTATGCACACAGCAAGCACACGTACCAAAATGTGATGACTTTGGCATAAAAAAAGAGAGCATTGGATTTGGGGCTCCAATGCTCAGGTAAAAAATTAACCATGTATTAACATCTATATTATACCCGTAGTATGCCAAAAAGTCAAGAAAAACAGGGCAAAAGCCCTGCCCCATTTAGCAGTATCAGTATATTAAAGTTTGACACAAACACAAGGGGAAGATATGGCACACAGAAAGATGGTGTATCGGTATGGACCGGGCGGGGATAAGTACACCGAGTATGAGTTTAAGTTTGTGGGGCGATTCGGAGCCAAGGGAGAGAAGAGAGGTCCGAGAAAGAAAGCCACGCCGGAGCAGATCCGAAAGCAGAACCAGTGGAACAAGGAGAAGACGGTGCTCCGGTTGATCCGGGAGAACTTTGGTCAGGGCGATCTGTGGATCACATGCAAGTTCCCGGCGGGAACCAGAATGTCGGGGAAGGATCTCAAGGCGATCCGGAAAGCCTTTTTAACAGAATTACGCAGAGCATACAAAAAAAGAGATGCAGCGCTGAGATACATATGCCGGTTGGAGATCGGAGAAAGAGGCGGTCCTCATATGCACATGGTGGTTAATCGGGTGCCGGGCGGCGGGACGTCAGCCCTCATACAGACAGTATGGCGGAAATACGGGAAAAACGTACACTTCACACCGCTTTATGAGGATGGAGACTACAAGAATCTGGCGGAGTACATCACAAAGCCACTCAAAGAGGAGGAGATCAGCGGCCAACTCACATTGTTCGGCGAGGAAGAGGACAGAAAGATCTTCTCGGCGTATAGTTGCAGCAAAGGGCTGAGACAGCCACAGCCGGAAGAACACGTGTATCACAGACGGACGGTGCGGGAGCTGGTGGAAAACGGACCGGAGCCGTCACCGGGATACTACATAGACCGAGACAGCATCAGATACGGCAAGAATCCGTATACGGGAATGACGTATTTTTACTATACGGAAATCCGGCTGGAATACGGGGGAATATGCGGAAAGAGGGCAGGTGATAGCGGATGAGAGCAGTGAGCATCTATACAGCCACGTCAATACGGGGAAGATGGGGCAAAAACGGGCATGTTGGATATGCCCTGGAATATTACGCCGAAGGGCACAAACAGCCTGACGTATTATTCGATTACGAACCGGTGGAGAATGTAAATGAAAATCGGGCGGAACTGATCGCACTGTTGCGGGCACTCGCCAGGATGCGAGAGAAATGCGTCCTGACGCTCTACACAGAGTCGGAGTATCTGTACCAGGGGCTGAAAGATGATGGACACGTAGAAAAGTGGATCAAAAGCGGGTGGAAGACCGTGAAAGGCACGGAGGTAAAGAATCGGGACCTGTGGCAGAAGCTTATGGCGGCACTACAGGGGAATTTATACACATTGGAGATCCGACGCGGGAACGCGTACACTGCAAGGTTACATGCAGAGATGGAGAGAAAGGAGCGAAAAGTATGAGTTTGTACGAAAAGTTTGGAGAATTTGACAGCGCGGAAGAGTTGAACATGAGCGCAGAGGGATTGCTCAAAGAGGGAGATACGGAGAGTTTGATCGCCTTGGCCAAGGAGAACGGAATTGATGAAGGGGATGCCAAGGACTACATCGATGGATGTATGGACGTGCTTGCGTCACCGATCGCGGCGGCACTCGGCAAACTGGAGGTAGAGTGCGAGGAACTCAAGCCGGAACAGATCATGGAGGACTGGCTGGGTTATATCCGGATCCAATGCACAGAATCAGAGGAGATGGCGGCAGCAGTGAGAAGGAAGGGAAAGTCACTGCGGGGATGTATCGCCGCGCTGCTCAAGTGGTCGTTTGAACACCAGAAAGACATAGATATGGACATCCTCAAAGAAGCTGGCGTGAATGCAAGCAGGGTAACAAGCGGAACTCCGGGCATGGCCACAGCAAGAAAGATCATCCGGACGTACTATCTTGGAAAGTAGGTGCGAAAAATGAAGAAAAAAGAATTGCTGGAAATGAAAAAAATGCAAGCAACGGCGCACATGCTGCACACGGCGGAGCAGGACGAGGCAAAGGACGATGAGATAAAGTATGAAAATCACTATGGATACAAGGGAACGCGGAAAATAACGAAGTGCAGGTATGGAAGGTACTTTATGGCAGCAGTAGAGGAAGAAACTTTGAAGGTGGCAGTCTTTACCAGATTAAGTTTGAGACAGAAGTCGCGGGAGCCGATATATGAGATCTATGTGAATAAAAAGGAGAAAAAATACCTGACCTATGAGCCGGAAACAAAAAAATGGCGCACAGCGAAGATTAACATGCTGAGCTGGGAGGGATTGTATTATCTGCACATGTATGAGGAGTGGCAGACGGACGCTACTCGAAAACTTGTAAATGATTATTTTGATACGGGGAAAAACCTAAATGTCTTCCAGGCGGTACTTGATTTTCAGAGTGCAGTGAAAGAAGAGGCACTGTATCGGAAGCATAGAAGCGAAATTGAAGAGATAGATGCAACAATGAAGGAGGTGCCGGAATTACCAAAAAATTTTGATGACTGGGTAATAAAAAATTGCTTCAAAGAAACCTTATTTTACGAGAGAGAGAGACCGTATAGATGGCCAAAAGTGTACTGTACGCATTGCGGTCAGTATATGGATGCACCAACTGTGGGTGGAGCACCAAAGCATGGGGCAGACATTAAATGCCCAAAGTGCGGAGTAGATGCAACGTATAGATCGTGGAATAAACAAAAGGTCGTAGAAGAGGAAGTGGATGTTGCAATCCTGCAAAGGCTCAATGACAGAAGTGGCTACATCTTGCGGTGCTTCCGGACAAAAATAACGCGAAGGCATAACAAAGGATGGGAAGTGGCAGAGTTTAGAAAATTTGAAAGAGAGAGAGAACGGCTGTCACTTGATCTGCGGAGCGAAGAGGCATTTGAATACGGAGAGTATAAGTACACAGGGGTAGAAAGATGGTGCCACCAGTGTCGCCACTCACAGTGGGGGTACTACTGGCGCATAGAAAAAGCGCTTATGTATACACCTAACTTAAGGAGAGAACTAAAAGGGAAACCATTTGCCAGAATGGACTTGAAAAAGCTGTTCCATGGAGGGGAAAGAAAAAGGGTAGATGCAACGTATATTTTAGGAATATTAGAAGACTTTCCATTTGTTGAATATCTGGAAAAAAGCGGTTTACACAAACTTATGAGAGAAATAATGGAGGGAGATGTAAACAGAACTTTTTTTGACAGAGAAGCCCCAAGAATAAACGAGGTGTTGAAATTAAATAAACAGGAGTTCTCGAGACTGAGGCAGATTGATGGGGGACAGAACGTGGTACAAGCCTTGAGGTATGAGCAAAACAGCGGAGACAGACTGACAGATGGGAACTTGCGCTACATTGACGAAAATGAGATTGATGTAGCAAATCTTATTTTAACAGCATCAAGAACAGGAATGACAATGCAGAGGATGCTTAACTATCTGAAAAAGCAGATGGATAAAAATGAAATGAGGTTTGAGGAGACAAGAAGACTTTATAATGACTATCTGGATATGGCCGAAGAACGGGGAATGGATGTAACCGATGAGATTGTGAGCAGAAACGCAAGAATGCGGGAATTTCATGACAAATACACGGAAGAGAAAAACAGAGAAGAGAATGAAAAGCGGGATCGGGAGGTAGAAAAAAAATTCCCGCAAATCAGAAAAGATTATAAGAGAAATGCAGAACACTTTGCCTTTGAAACAAAAAAGTATGTGATTGTTGTCCCTAAAAAAGCATCTGACATCACAAAAGAGGGCCGACGGCAGCATCATTGCGTAGGAGCATCGGATCAATATATGGCTAAAATGGCGAGCCGGCAGACATTTATACTGTTTTTGCGAAAGAAAGACGACAAAGAGGTGCCGTACTATACGCTAGAGGTGGAATGGGATGGGAAAATAAGACAGTGGTATGGGGCATATGACAGACAACCAGACAAAGAAGAGATACAAAGTATTTTAAACCAGTGGACCAAAAAGATTGAGAAAAGGCAACTGAAAGAACAAAGAGAGCAGATAAAGCAGACAAAGATACTGGCAGCAGTATAAGGAGGTAAGAGATGGAAGAACTGATGGAACAGAGACATGATGGGAGCGACGTGATTACATATACTGACTACACAGCATACAAACAGGATTTAAGATCTGAGCTGGAACGGGCGGCAGAAGCATTCGTGCGGATCGGGTACATGTTAAAAGTGGCACGAGATACGAGGATTCTTGAGGGTTCCGGATATGCAAACGTCAACGAGTTTGCTGCGAAAGAGTTCGGACTGGAAAAAACGCAGGTATCAAGGTTTATCAATATCAACGACAGGTTCGCCAAGGACGGCTACTCGACGGAACTCCGGGATGAGTACAAAGGATACGGATACGCCAAGCTTGCGATGATGCTGACCTTACCGGATGAGATCAATGAGATGCTGAGTCCGGAGATGAGCAAAGCAGAGATCAAAGAGATCAAAGACGAAGTGGACGCGGAGAACAAAAAGACAGACATTGAAGTGATGCTGGAAGAGAAGGATGAGGTGCAGCAGTCGCTTGATGACACGCTGGCAAAAGCACTCTACCAGTGGGGAAAAGATACACCGGAAAGCTATGTAAAAATCTGGACCGAAGCACAGCGGTGCCGCACAGAGGAGCTCACGGCAGAAGCACTGGTAAACGCACTTGCACCGGGAGGGCTTATATTGATTATGACACGTATTCCGGGAGAGGGTAGATGCTCGGTCAAAATCGATGAGAACAGCGAGCAGGTATCAGTGGTGTTGATCCGTGACGGACAGAGACATACATACAGCAAAGCAGATGCGGCACAGGTGATCATGGGTATGTGTGGCGGATCAGACGCAAAAGAGCAGTGGAGCGAATTGTACAACCTGGCGTATCCGGAGCCGGTGAAAAAAGAGCCGGTTGCACCGGTGCAACCAAAAAAGGAGAGCCATGTGCAGCTGCCGCCAAAGCCAAAGAAAGAAAGGCTGGCAGAGAAACCAGAGGAAAAGATCGAAGAGAAGCCACAGGGACAGCCAGAAGCACCACAGGGGCAGTCAGTAGAGCAGAACAGAGAAAACGAAGTGCAGGAGCAGAGCACAGAAAGCGAGAAGCAGTCACAGCCGGCGGAAAGCATCGGAGAGGATGAACAGCGGGAGCGATCGGCGCAAAGCACAGGAGAGAATGAGCCGCAGGAGCAGCAGTCGGAGGAAGATACAGCAAAGGCAAATCAGACAAGCCATGTAGAGGGCAGACGATCAGCGAAAGTCGCGGAGTTGGAGGCAAAGAAGCACTACTGGGCGGAGTCACTATCGGCACATGAGGTGGCGCTGAGAAACCGCATCAGCATGCAGAATTGGGAAAAGGTGGCAGAGATGGCGGAGCAGATCAAGGATGAGGCAAATAAGATTGTTGATCTGCAGAATGAGATTAAAGAGATCCAGGACGCCATCCAGATGCGAATTGAGGACATGGAGGACCAGCAGGATGCGGCAGAGGACGAGTAAAAACCTTAAGTACCAGTTTGACGAGGATACTAGGCGGCTGATTGCGTTCCGGGACGATGACCAGTGTATATTCTGCACCCGGCAGTATCACATGAAGAACAAAGACCCGATGCTGTACCAGATCAAGGACATCATGCACTTTATCAATAAATCACAGGGCGGCCTTGGAATTCAGAAAAACGGCGCAGTAGGATGCCGCTACCATCATATGCTGTTGGACAATGGCAGTAAGGGACTGCGGGCAGAAATGATAGATATCTTCCGGGAGCACTTAAAGTCGAAGTACAAAGAGTGGGATGAGCGGGATCTGGTGTACCACAAATGGGATTTCCCAACTTTTGGTTAATTGTTATATCACAGGCACTTGGAGGCAATGGACATCCCCGGGGGACACGCCCTGGGGAGAAAGGAGAAAAATGTTTAAGCATGTGATCTACGAGAAAAGATGCGCAATGTGCGGCAAAAAGTTTGATGCCACGAGCGCAAAAACAAAGTATTGCAGCAAGCGGTGCAGAGAAAGGAAAACAAGAGAGCCGCGAAAAAGAGAGGACACGCTGTCAAAGACAGCCATGGAAGCACGTAAGCTGGAAATGAGTTATGGCGCATATGTAGCAAGGCAGGAGGCGGGAGCACGTGGTTAGAGAAGCATATAAAGAAGTGGTGAGATCGGCGAAATATAACAGCTACGAAAAGAAGAAAAGCGAAAAAGCGTTGGAGCGATTCCGGGAAAAGCCGTATGCACTCCAGCGTAAGGAGAGGTTGGTGAAAAAACATGATTGAATGTATGAGAACGGATGCAAAGAAGCCGGAGCTTGGACAGTGGATTCCGGTAAGTAAGAGGTTGCCGGAAGATGATACATACATTTTGCTTTCATACGGGAATTGCACGCTTCCGGACATCGGCAGATATGAAGTTGATAAGCACGGGAACGGCGCATTTTATCAGGGAGATGAGGATAGAAGTTGCGTGTCGTTTGGGTTATTTGTCAACGCTTGGATGCCACTGCCAAAATCGTACAGAGAGTGAGGAACAGGCATGGAGTATGGATACATGCGTGTGTCATCAAAAGAGCAGAACGAAGAGCGGCAGCGCGTAGCACTTTTGGAGGCTGGGCTGAAAGAAAAGAACATATATCTGGACAAACAGTCAGGGAAAGACTTTAAAAGACCGCAGTATAAAGCACTGTACAGAAAGTTAAAGAAAGATGATGTACTGTTTGTAAAAAGCATTGATCGGCTAGGCAGAAACTATCAGGAGATAATTGAGCAATGGAGAAACATCACAAGATTACAGCAGGCAGATATTGTGGTATTGGATATGCCACTACTGGACACGAGAAGAGGAAAAGACCTGATGGGAACATTCATGAGCGATATAGTGTTGCAGGTACTTTCTTTTGTGGCAGAAAATGAGCGCACCAATATCCGGCAGAGACAGGCGGAGGGAATTGCGGCTGCAAAAGCAAGAGGTGTGAAGTTTGGAAGACCATCAATTCCATT
>ERZ837380.2128-NODE-2128-length-22159-cov-8.827633_pt1 | contig 22159 bp, 15 predicted proteins | sample MGYA00519685_ERZ837380 | MGnify/ENA primary metagenome ERZ837380 (study PRJEB31850, sample SAMEA3708817) | human gut metagenome | biome: human gut; feature: human-associated habitat; material: faeces | place: China | collected 2014 ...
GCGAATCCGAATGTTTTTAGAATTGCGAGAGTTGTGAAACAACGGAGCAATTCGTAAGTATCATAATTTTTAAAACTAAGAAAGGATAGGATATTATTATGAAAACATTTATGGGAAAAAATTTCCTTCTGACAACTGACACAGCAAAAGAGCTGTTCCATGATTACGCAGAAAATATGCCGATTATTGACTATCACTGCCATATCAACCCGAAGGAAATCTATGAGGACCGCAAGTTTGAGAATATCACTCAGGTATGGCTTGGCGGCGATCACTACAAGTGGCGTCAGATGCGTTCTAACGGTATCGACGAGAAGTACATCACAGGAGATGCAACTGACAGAGAGAAGTTCCAGAAGTGGGCAGAGACTCTTGAGAAGGCAATCGGCAATCCACTGTATCACTGGAGCCACTTAGAGCTGCAGAGATATTTCGATTATCACGGTGTATTAAATGGTGATACTGCAGAAGAAGTATGGAATATCTGCAACGCAAAGCTTGCTGAGGATTCTATGACTGTTAGAAATATCATCCGTAAGTCTAATGTAAAGGTAATCTGCACCACTGATGATCCGATTGACAGCCTTGAGTGGCATAAGAAGATCGCTGCAGATGAGACTGTAGATTTCAAGGTATATCCGGCATGGAGACCAGATAAGGCAATGAACATTGAGAAGCCAGATTTCTTAGAGTATGTCCAGAAGTTAGCTTGTGTATCTGGAATTAAGGTAGACAGCGTAAAGAGCTTGTTAGCAGCAATCGACAACCGTATGGAATTTTTTGATTCCATGAAGTGCTGCGTATCTGATCATGGTTTAAACTATGTTGTATATCAGCCGGCAAGCGAGGAAGCAGTTGAGGCAATCTTCCAGAAGAAGGTTAACGGTGAAAAGCTGACTCAGCTTGAAATTGACCAGTATAAGACAGCATTTATGATTCATGTAGGAAGAGAGTATCATCGCCGTGGATGGGTAATGCAGATGCATTATGGCTGCAAGCGCGACAACAATACCTTCCGCTATAACCAGTTAGGACCAGATACAGGATACGATTCCATCAATAATGATGCAACAGCAGCTCAGTTAGCTGATTTCTTAAATGCACTCAGCACTACAAACGAGCTTCCAAAGACAATTCTGTATTCCTTAAATCCAGCTGACAACGAGATCATCGGCACCATCATGGGCTGCTTCCAGGACAGCGAGGCAGTAGGCAAGATCCAGCACGGTTCTGCATGGTGGTTCAATGATAATAAGTCAGGTATGATCAACCAGATGGTAAGCCTTGGAAACCTTGGTCTGCTTGGAAACTTTGTTGGTATGCTGACTGACTCCAGAAGCTTCTTATCCTACACAAGACACGAGTATTTCCGCCGTATCCTGTGTGAGTTAGTAGGAGGCTGGGTAGAGAACGGCGAGTATCCATACGATAAGAAGGCATTAAAGAACATTATCGAGGGTATCAGCTACAACAATGCAAAGGCATATTTTAACTTCAAGGATTGATTTTGAAGTCAATAGTTACCTGAGTTTTTTGTAAAATACGATGTCAGGGTCAGCTAGTTGTGATCCTGACATTAGTTTAATTAATTAAGTATGGAGGTGCATAGTATCCTTTATGGATAGTCACAGTATGACCCTGGTGGTCGCTTTAATATTATTAATGATGGGTTCTGCCTTTTTCTCTGCAACAGAGACAGCCTTTTCCTCGCTGAATAAGCCGAGATTAAAAAATATGGCAGCAGAAGGCAATAAAAAAGCAAAGCTTGCATACAAGCTTGCAGAGAATTATGATGAATTGATTTCAAGTACACTTGTAGGAAATAACGTTGTAAATATTGCAGCAACAACAATTGGAACACTTCTCTTTGTAGGATGGCTCGGATCAAATGGAGCTACTGTATCAACTATCTTTATGACAGTGATTACTTTAGTTTTTGGTGAAATCACGCCAAAGAGTCTGGCAAAGGAATGTCCAGAAAAATTTGCAATAACTGTTGCTCCAATTATCAATATTCTAATTACTGTTTTAAAGCCGGTGAATTTCCTTCTGATCAAGTTAAAGAGCAGTGTAGGAAAGCTTTTAAAGGTAAGCGGAACAACGAATGGAATCACCGAGAATGAGCTTCTTACAATAGTAGATGAGGCTGAGCAGGTCGGTGGACTTGACAGTAATGAGAGTGAGCTGATTCACAACGTAATCGAGTTCAATGATCTTCAGGCAGGCGACATCATTACACCGCGTGTTGATGTTACAGCAGTTGATATCACAACGCCAAACGAAGAAATTGCGGATGTGTTCAAGACATCTGGTTATTCCCGAATCCCTGTATACAAAGATACGATTGATGATATTATCGGTATCCTGTACGAGAAAGATTTCCATAACTATGTGGCAGGAACTACAAAGTCAATCGAGACGATCATGAAGCCGGCTGAGTTCATTCCGCCAACAGTCAAGATCTCCGAGCTTTTAAAGAAGTTCCAGCAGACAAAGCTTCATATCGCTGTTGTTGTGGATGAGTTTGGCGGTACAGAGGGTATTGTTACCATGGAAAATATCTTAGAGGAGCTTGTAGGTGATATCTGGGATGAGCATGATGAGGTAGAGGCTGGCATCAAAAAGTTAGATGATGGAAGCTTCATCGTTCCAGAAGATATGGATTTAGACGATTTCTTTGAGCAGTTTTCCATCAACACCGAGACAGAGGCTTCTACTATCAACGGATGGATTACCGAGCAGATTGGAAAGATTCCGGAAGTAGGCGATTCATTTGATTTTGAAAATCCTGTTTCAGAGGAAGAAGATTCCGAAAAGGACAAAGAAAATCAAAGCAACAAGCCGCAGAAGCTTCATATTGAAGTGACACAAACCGAGGGACAGAAAGCAGAAGAAATTCATGTGACGTTCCTCCATGAGAAAGACGAAGACAGTACAGAACAAGAAAAGAAATAATTGTATTGGCAGCTTATCTAAAAAGGTAGGCTGCCTTTTTTACTTGACAATACTTCGGGATACCGATATGTTAGAACTAGTAAAAGATTTTTTAATATATGATGAGAAAAGCTGATGTGCATCAAAAGAGATTAGGCTAGCAGATTTTTTTGGTTTAAAACTTGCAAAAAAGTAGCTTTTGCATGAATCCTGTGGTAAAATAGTCATATGATGGTGGCGATTTGAACAAAAACCACACGATATTTTAAAGGAGGATGTGCGAATGACTCAAAAAGAACAGAAAAATCAAATCAAAAATCTGCTGGCATGTGCAGAGCGTTTGTTATGCTGTATGACAGAAGTACAGCAGGATATGGATGAAGCAGCAAAGTCAATTAAACAGCAAAAATTACTTTCAGATGAAATCGCGTCAAAACTTGAGAATAAATTAAAAGAATTGCGGGAAGAGACAAAAAATTATACAAATATTTGTGGCGAGACAGGGATAAAAAATCTTATGGAAGCTTCTATGTCAGAGGCAAAGCATGTTTTAACAGAACAGCTGCATCTGATTGAGAAAGAGGAGAGAAGGCTTGCGTATAAGCGTTTTAAGTCCCTGCAGTCGCTAGATCCAGATACAAACGAGCATATTTTGTCATATAAGAATGAGCTTAAGGAATTATTGGATGCATATGAAAAAGCACCATCAGATGAAAAGATAGAGAAAAAATTAGATGCTTACAGTACATTCATGCAGGCACTTGATGAGACAGACAGCGCCAAAGTTATAGCATATATTCTGGAATTGTCGTCAGTATTTGATAATCAGCTGCTTGGAAAGGCATTTGTGGCAAGAACGATTAAAGAAGCATCAAATGAAAGCGATCAGACTGACATTGTAGTGGAAGAAAGTAACGATAAGCCTGCGAAAGATAACGAAGCAGTTGAAGATGCGCAGCTTCTATCAGAGATTGCAGCAGCAAAGCAGCTTCCATTTATTCGTGATGAGGATGTGGCTTGCTATACACTTGAGATTGAAAAAGGAAAAGAAGAGAAAAAAGTTGGAACAAAGAGCTTTTTAAACGAAATTCGTGCAAAGTTTGCAACGGAAAATGGATTGGTTTTAACATGTCTTGATACGTTTGGTGTGCTTTCCATTCAGTTTCTGGCACTCGCAACGAAGAAATCCATGATCACACTTGAAATGTCATTTCGCTACTTATTTGAAAAAGGATATATCAGAATTTATAAAATTCCTGGATTGGATTCTTTTTATTCCCTTTCAGCAAAGGCATGGAAAATAATGCAGTCAAGAGAAGCACGCAATTATTTAAAAATAAAAGGTATTGTTTATGATAATCAGGCAAAAAATGAAATGAATCTTGATGTGGATGAGGAATCTGTCAATGCAGCGTTTGCAAGGATTGCTTATCTGCGTTTGCTGAATACATTTTATGAGATTATTCAGCCAAATACCTCAATGAAGGAAGCAGTTTTTGATGAGTGTTTTGTGGTTGTATTAAAGGATACATCTTCCATAATTATGATTGGTATTTTTTGGAGCTTAAAGGGAAGTAAGGATGAAGAGATTCTTCTTGAAAATATTCGAGAGAGCGTAAATTATGGCACTGATTACGTTATTGTTGCCGGACTAAACAGGGATTATGCAGTTTGCAATGCCGATTATGTAGTAAAAGAAATGACATTTGATCCAAAGTGTGTAATCTGCTACGATTTGCTAAAAAACGAATATTTTGAGTATGTGTCAAATGATCCGTTCTCTCCAAAGAAGCTGTTAGAAAAGAAGGAAAATCAATCAGTAAAATTAGAGAGTAAAGTAGAAAATAAAGCAGAAAATAAGGCAGAGAGTAAATCAGAGGATCAGTTGGAAAGTAAGTCAGAAAGCCAGTCAGAAGATCAGTCAGAGTGTCAGCCAGAAAGTCAATTTGAAGATCAATTACCAGATCAGTCAGCAGACTCTTCAAAAGATGAAATACAAAATGCCTGCATGATGATTGTGGAAGAAAAAACTTACTGTGCTACAGCTTATCTCGATGCTGTAAAGGATACAAATGAACAATATAAAATGCTGTATGAGCAGTTAGCTTACGCAGTCAATGATCCTAAAATGAGATGCTCCTATGATTCTCATAAAATCTTTGCAATGTATCCGCAGAATGAGGATATATTGACAAATTATCTTATGCTGTCTACCTGCCTTCGCAATTTCTTTATGAATCATATTGAATATGATTATGAAATGAAGGCATTATATGAGAACATGAAGAGTATTCCTATGACACAGGCTTATCCTGAGCTGATGAGCGCAGCATATCGCATGGTGCAGTTTAAGGGAAAATTCCATAAGGGAATTGATTGCTACGCCGATTATCGTCTAAGGGATCAGATGAAAATTGAACGCCGGCTAGAAAATCTGGCAGTGCGTGCAAAGGGATATTATGAGTCGTATGTGCTTGGTCAGCCTAAAAACCATAAAAATGTAAAGCGCTTTGTTGATACATGGAAATTAGTTTTTGCTGAGGATGGTGAGATGGCATCGTATCTTCAGGCAATCATGAATGGTGAATACGAGTATGCGAGTCTGTTTCGTGTAAATTTGCTTATTAATTTTATTAGTGATGGCTGTACAGCCGAATATTCAAATCTTAACCGTGAAAAGTTAGGAAACTATATTAATGACTGTTGGGATAAATCAAAGACGAATGGAGGAACCAAATTTAAGACTAGCAATCTTATGAGCGACCTTAGAAATAACCTGACAAATGCTATGGAAAAGGTTATTGGGATTACATGTGAGTGGATTGATCTGGCATCTGGACGCAGCCATTCTGAAAATGATGCAGGTGAAAAGCGCTACCGTGAGATAAAAAGTGATCTTAGGGCAGAATTAAAAGCTGCTGAAAAAATCGTTCAAAAGAAGGAAACAGCAGAAGATATTTATGTGCAGGCAGGAAAAGCTGTGCTAGCGCAGACAATAAAAGAGCTTCTGGCAAGATTGGACGGCCGTTACAAGGAAGAGTCTCATAAATATTTTTACATAGATTTCTTGAGAGGAAGCGAGGTACTTTTAGACGAGGAATATTTCCCAGATAAGCGAGGAAATTTTGCTGATTTTGAGAAATTGTCACTTCCGGCTCGTATTTTGCGTCATTCTAAGCTTGAGCTTTTAAGTTTTGAGGAAAAGCTTGAGCATATTTTCAAGGAATATGGAGACGACTACGGAGCAGCAGAACAGATTTTAGATTATATGCAAAAAAATAGAAATGCAACAGAAGAGTACAATATTCAGGCATCTAAGGAGCAGGCTGGAAAGGATGCCCAAATCCGTCTTAATAACTTTATTGAAAATCTGGAGTTGGCGCAAAGCTATGGACAGATTGAAGAGACAAAGGAAAATAAGAAAGAAAAAATTCAGAAGATCGCAAATGAGTGGTTTGCTTATGCTGATGAGACGAAAAATTATGGCTTCTTCAAACGAATCCTGGAGGAGTACGAGAAAAAACTTCACGAGGACGCAAAGGTGCGCGGAGAGGCACTCCTTCGCGAGGTGGAAGGAATCGAGAATAACGACACGTTAGATGAGTGCCGCAAAAAGCGCATTGCCGCAATAAAAAGCATGATCGAATGTCAAAACTATACAGTGGCAGAGGATCTTTTGTCAAAGATTAATAGTGAAGAGACAGATGAGGAGCGGGAAATTCGCGGCACTGATTATCTGGCAAAATTTATTGAAGAGTATGACTATAATTATAAGGCAGTTGCTAACAGCAGCAAGAGTCTTAGTGATCTGGCAGTTGTGCGGATTCATAACAAGGATGAAAAGTGGGCAAAACGCCTTATTGACAACTGGATGAATAACGGACAGGCTTTGGGACAGTATAAGCTGACAGCTCTTCTTGAGGCGCTTGGCTTTTTAGACGCACAGGTAAAGGAGCAGGCAAAGCTTGGAAGGATTGAAAACTATATGGTTACGATTCCTGCTGTAGTAGGAAGAAAAGCAAACTATAAGCATCCGATTGCTGCATTTGGATCGAAGGCGCAGACAGAGGGCTTTCGCGTTGCATGCCTGTTTGGAAAGTATGATGCAGACCGCCTGATTGAAGAATTAAAAAATATCGGAAACAGCAAAAATACACTAGTTCTTCTTGATTATGCGCTGTCACTTCCAGACAGAAGATTATTTGCAAAAAAAATAAAGGCGAGCTTTAGTGATAAGGTCTTTGCAGTCATTGACCGCGTATTATTAATGTTCTTAGTAAACAATTATAGTGTGCAGTTTATCAATCAGATATTGATGTCTGTTATGATGCCGTTTTCATATTGTCAGCCGTATGTGTGGGATTCTTCAAAGGTAATGCCTCCGGAGATATTTATCGGAAGACAGGAAGAGCTTGAAAAAATCGAATCACCTTCCGGTGTAAATATTGTTTATGGCGGACGTCAGCTTGGAAAGTCGGCACTTTTAAAAAAGGCAAAAATGGATATTGATTTTGATGAAAACAATAACCGTGCAGTTTACATTGAAATCAAGGGCATGGATTATGAACGAGCAGCTAAAAAGATTTGCTGTGAGCTGTATGATGCTGGTGTTCTAAAAGAAGAAATTGATACGACAGACTGGGATGTACTAGCAAGGGCAATCAAAAAAAGGCTGCTTGACGATAAAGAGGAACGTATTCCTTATCTGTTACTTTTGTTAGATGAGGCAGACACATTTATCGAGAGCTGTACAGAAGTAAATTTCAAACCGTTTGATGCTCTAAAAGAGATTCAAAATATTGGAATGGACCGCTTTAAGTTTGTTATTGCAGGTCTTCATAATATTGTGCGTTTTAAGCGCGATGCAGCATTGTCTAATAATAGTGTGATTACGCATTTGAGCTCGATTACGATCAGACCGTTTCACACAAAGGATGCCAGACAGCTTCTCGAGGAGCCGCTTTATTGTCTGGGATTTCGTTTTCCAAAGGAGCGTCAGGCGCTGATATCACTTATTTTAGCAAGCACCAATTATTTTCCAGGATTGATTCAGCTTTATTGTGCGAATTTAATTGAAGCAATGAAAAAGGATGATTATGCCGGATATGATGAAGGTAATACACCAGCCTATGAGGTTACACAAAAGCATATTAAAAAGGTGCTCTCAGATCCATCCTTTATGAATCAGATCCGTGAAAAGTTTGAGATCACGCTTAAGCTTGATGAAGATAACATGTACTATATCATTGCACTTTTGATGGCGTATCTGTATCACCAAAATGCAAACTCAGCAGCTGACAGTGAGGGCTTTTCGGCAGAGGATATCAAAGAGGCGGCAATTGGCGTAGGCATCAATCAGGTTGCCGTTCAGAAAACACAAGTCATTAATGGACTGATGCAGGAGCTTCTTGAGCTTAATATTTTGCGTCATACAGTAAACGAAAAGTATCTGTTCTCACGATACAGCTTCTTCCAGATGATGGGAACATCAGATGAAATTGACAGCCGTTTGCTTGAATACATGGAGAATCAATAACGGGGTGAAACAATGGATAGACTATGGTGGGAAAATATAACAAATACATCACATTTCATTGATCAGATTGTGGAAGCCGTTCAGTCAGGCAGCCATCTGTTTTTACAGCTTCCGCAGTTTGTCCCGTGGTATGAGACAATGAGCGATCTGGTCATATCGAAAATTGAAAGGCAAAACTCAGACCGTTCCCTGAAAATTATTATGGATAGCGGCAAAGATCCGGGGGAATATCTGTTTTATCAATATTGCCGTCAGGAGAAAAGGGCGCAGTATAGGCCAGGAATAGGATATGCGCAGTTTCTTGCAAAAAGCGAAGAGTTAATAATGAACCATTATATCCTCTGGGTAACGCAGGCAGATGCAGCGCAGGCGAAGAAGTGGTACACTTTTCTGGAAGGCTATAGCAAGGCGCTTGGCAAAGGGAAAAAAGGCTGTATATTTTTGATTGAAACAAGAGAAGATGTACCAATTCGTGAACGCGGAAGCATCAAAAGACTTGTTTATGAGAAAGAAATAGCACATTATGACACATATCTTTTTGCGATGCTTGCGGCATCCACGCAAAAGCAGACAGAGGGCTTTCGCCAGTATCTGGCAGAGGCTGTCTCATCAGTTGTGCCAGATGATGCAGAGCTTGCCTGCGCATGTATCAAGAGAGGGCGTATATTTTTAGAGGACCCTGTAAAGACAATTGCGTCAATAAAAAAAGAAACATTTAGAAGCGATGGAACGGCCTTTTGGCCTGACATAAGCGAAAAGCAGATTGCGGAACGAATGTGGGAAGCGCAGATTAAGGTAGTATTTCCTATTATAGAAAAGCAGCGAAGCATTATCGTAGAGCGCTACAGAAAAGGAATTGAAGCACTTCTTCCAATCACTGGTGCATACGGCGAAATGTTTTTTGATGCCGAGGATGTGGAAATTGGCGTCTTGTCTCATCTGGTATCATTAGGGAGACTAGCTGTCGCTTTCGAAGATGGGAAAATGATTGCAAGGCTTAGAAATGCAAGAAATACACTAGCACATATTAAGCCTATGACACAGACAGAAATTGATGAAATTTTGTAAATAAAAAAGCAGCGACCAGATTGATCGCTGCTTTTTTGCATTATAAGATTCGTATACGAATAATATTTTCCATTGCTTCTAACTTTTTCTCAAATTCATCACTTACAGGCGCTTCTACATCAAACATTGCATATGCATATTCGCCGCGGCTTTTTGAAACCATATCACTGATGTTAACACCAGCCTCACCAAAAAGAGAAGTCAGCTGACTGATAACATTTGGTCTGTTGTAGTGGCATACACAGATACGTGCTGTCTTTTTGCGGTAGCCAAGGCTGCAGGATGGGTAGTTGACAGAGTTTTCAATATTTCCATTTTCAAGATAATCCATAATCTGGTTGACAGCCATAACAGCACAGTTTTCCTCAGATTCTTCAGTTGAAGCACCAAGATGAGGAAGTACAAGAGCACTAGGCATATTTACAACAGCTGGATTCGGGAAGTCTGTAACATAGCGAGAAACCTTGCCGCTTGCAAGAGCATCAGCCATGTCAGCATCATTTACAAGAATATCTCTTGCAAAATTTAAGATCTTGACACCATCCTTCATTTGATCAAAAGTACGCTTATTCAACATACCCTTTGTAGAGTCAAGTGCAGGAACATGGATGGTGATGTAATCACACTGATTATAGATTTCATCATTATCCTTTACGATTGTAATGTGGTGAGAGAGACGAACTGCATTCTGGATGCTTAAATAAGGATCGCAGCCAAAAACCTCCATTCCAAGCTCACTTGCAGCATTTGCAACAAGAACACCGATTGCACCAAGTCCGATTACGCCAAGCTTCTTTCCCTTAATTTCATTTCCAGCAAAAGCCTTCTTTGCCTTCTCAGCTGTCTTTGCAATATTTGGGTCATCCTTATTTTCACGTACCCAGTGACAGCCGCCTGCAATATCACGTGAAGCAAGCATGAGTCCTGCAATAACGAGTTCCTTTACACCATTTGCATTTGCACCTGGTGTATTAAAAACAACAATACCTTTTTTTGCGCAGGAATCAAGCGGAATATTATTCACACCGGCACCGGCACGTCCAATTGCAAGAAGAGAATCAGGAAGTGTCATTTCATGCATAGAAGCACTGCGAAGAAGCACAGCATCAGCATTTTCAATCGAATCAGCGATGCAGTATGTATCATCAAAACGGCTCATTCCGGCATTAGAAATTGGATTTAAGCAATAAACACTTTTCATTTCAAATTCTCCTCCTCAAACTTTTTCATAAATGCAACAAGTGCCTCTACACCTTCCTTTGGCATTGCATTGTAGATACTTGCACGCATACCGCCTACAGTGCGATGACCCTTTAAGTTAACAAAACCGGCAGCCTCAGCTTCCTTTACAAATTTTGCATCAAGCTCCTTGTCGCCAGTTACAAATGGAACATTCATTAAAGAGCGAGAGGACGGCTCAACTGTACCGTGAAACAGCTTGCTAGAATCAAGATAGTCATAGAGGATCTTTGCCTTTTCTACATTTCTTCTTTGCATTTCCTCAAGACCGCCCATTTTCTTAAGCCACTTGAAGACCTTGCCGCAGATATAAATACCATAGCATGGAGGTGTATTGTAAAGAGAATCAGCATCTGCATGAATCTTGTAGCGAAGCATGGTAGGTGTTCCTGGAAGAACATCATCAGTAATAAGGTCTTCACGGATGATTGCAATTACAACACCGGCAGGACCGACATTTTTCTGAACACCGCCGTAAAGCATACCATATTTAGTAACATCAACCGGCTCAGATAAGAAGCAGGAAGAGATATCAGCTACAAGTGTTTTTCCCTTTGTATTTGGAAGTGTGTGGAATTTGGTGCCGTAGATAGTGTTGTTTTCGCAGATATAAACATAGTCGGCATCATCATCGATTGGAAGATCAGAACAGTCCGGAATATAAGAAAATGTTTTGTCAGCACTAGAAGCGACAACGTTAACTTCGCCGTAGAGCTCAGCTTCTTTAGCAGCCTTCTTTGCCCACTGACCGGTTACAATATAATCAGCTTTCTTATTTTTCATCAGGTTCATTGGGATCATAGCAAACTGCTGGGATGCACCACCCTGTAAAAATAAAACCTTATAATTGTCCGGAATATTCATAAGCTCACGAAGATCAGCCTCAGCCTCTTTAATGATCGCATCGTAAACCTTAGAACGATGGCTCATCTCCATGACAGACATACCGCTTCCCTGATAGTCAAGCATTTCAGCTGCAGCCTCCTGCAGTACCTCCTCTGGCAGCACAGCTGGACCAGCAGAAAAATTATAAACTCTTCCCATAAAGAAACCTCCTTATCGCTGCATTAGATATTATCGGGCGGTCAAAGACCGGTGAGATGCAGTGATTTACTATGGTGCTTTACCATATTAAAGTATAATATAATACTCAATTAGAAATAAGTCAATACCTAATTTCAATAATTCTTCACAAGAGGACAAACAATGGACACAAATTTATCAAAGAGTCATCACATTTGACGCCTAACATTACAAATGATAGCAAAACAGCAATAAGGCTGTTTGCAAAAATGAGATGCAGGAGGACAAGACTTTGATTGAAGTAACAGGTCTGGTAAAAAAGTATGGAAACCATGTGGCTGTCGATCATTTAAGCTTTCGCCTAGAGCCAGGAAAGATTTATGGCTTTCTTGGTCCAAACGGAGCTGGAAAATCAACGACCATGAATATGATGACCGGATATATCGGTCCTACAGAGGGAACGATTTTAATTAATGGTCACGATATCGTGAAGGAACCAGCAGAGGCGAAGCGCTGTATAGGCTATCTACCGGAGCTTCCGCCGTTGTATACAGATATGACAGTATGGGAATATCTTGAATTTGCGGCACAGTTAAAAAATATTCCGGCGAAAAAGCGTCAGGAGAGCATTTTAAATGCCATGAAGATGACTGGACTTGTCGATGTCGCAAAGAGACTTATCAAAAACCTTTCAAAGGGCTACCGTCAGAGAGTTGGTTTTGCACAGGCTGTGCTTGGCATGCCGGAAATTATAATTCTTGATGAGCCGACTGTAGGTCTTGACCCAATTCAAATTATTGAAATACGTTCTCTTATCAAAGAGCTTGCAAAAGAGCATACAGTTATTTTAAGCTCACATATCCTTTCTGAAATCAGTGCCGTATGCGATGAAATTTTGATTATCTCTCATGGAAGATTAGTTGCAAGTGATACAACAGAAAATCTTATGCACTACATGGATAGTGATGCTATGCTTGAAATCAGCATAAGGGCGCCAAAGGAGCAGGCAAAGAACAGCTTTGCACAGCTTCATCATGTTGCAGCAGTTTTGGAAGCCACAAAGCAGAATGAGGATGATAAGCATCTGAATTTGACCTCATTTGAGATACGTACAGATGGCGCTGATGTGCGTGAGGCTGTATTTGGTATCTGCGCAGAAAAAAATTGGCCGATTTATGAGATGAAATATTCAAAGGCAACACTTGAAGATGTCTTTATGGAGCTGACTGCCGACAATAAGGCTCATGAAGAAGAGATGGATGAGATTAAAAAATCGGCAGAGGAGGCCGTAAAGGAAGCAGAGCAGACAAAGCAGGCCAATAAGGAGGATGACAATGAAAGCAATATTTAACAGAGAATTTAAATCTTATTTCACATCCATGATTGGACCTGTATTTGTGGCCGCACTTGTGCTCGTGACAGGTATTTACTTTATGGTGTATAACATGAGCTATGGCTATCCTTACTTTGCCTACACATTAAGTGCCTCTGCCATCGTATTTGTACTGACTGTTCCGCTTTTGACAATGAGAAGCTTTTCAGAGGAGCGTCATTCAAAGACAGATCAGCTTCTTTTGACATCACCGGTATCTGTGACACAGATTGTTTTAGGAAAGTTCTTTTCAATGACAGCAGTTGTTGCGATTCCATGTGTGATCTTTTGCCTGTGTCCATTGATCATTAAGAGCACCGGAACAGCATATTTTCTTGTTGACTATTCAACTATTCTTGTATATTTTCTGATCGGCTGCGCTTATGTTGCCATTGGAATGCTGATCTCAGCAATGACAGAGAGTGTCATCATCGCGGCAGTTGGAACGATCATTACACTGCTTTTGATCAATTTGTCAAATGGTCTTTCCCAATATGTGCCAAATACAGCAATTGCCTCTTTGATAGGCTGTCTGATTCTTTTAGTTCTTCTTTGCGTCATTGTCTATGTAATGACAAAGAGCAATGCAGCTACGTTTGGTCTTTTGATCGGTGGAGCAGCAGTTTTAATCATTCTTTACGTTGTAAAGCCAGCTCTTTTTGAGGGACTTGTTCCAGGAATGATCGAAAACATAGCATTTGCAAAGGTAATGACAAGCTTTGTTTCTGATTATGTGTTTGATGTAAAGGGTGTTGTGGAGCTGATCTCGATTTGTGCGGCATGCATCTTCCTTACCACACAGGTAATCCAGAAGAGAAGATGGAGCTAAGATAAGCGCTAGATTGGTGTAAGAAAAAAGCCGAAAAAGCGGCAGAATGAGAGGAAAGCAGGCAGGAATGGATATCAAAAAAAAGAAAGAAAAAAAGCCGTCAGGTAAAAATATTTCATCTGTAGTGCAGCTGAAAAATGGAAGCTTCAGCCTTGCAGTGACGGCAATTGTGCTGGCAATTATTGTAGTAGTAAATTTGATTATAGGACAGCTTCCATCAAAGTTATTAAATTGGGATTTGAGCGAAACTGGAATTTTCAGTGTTTCAGATACTTCCAAAGAATTATTAAAGGACTTAGACAAGGATGTTACTGTTGAGGTAGTGGCAGAGACGGGAAATATAGACTCTCGTATTGAAAGGTTTATCTCTATCTATGGCGATCTCTCATCTAAGTTAAAGGTTAGCTATATAGACCCTGTTCTTCACCCTGAAATTCTTACAAAATATGGAATTTCAGCAAACTCTGTTGTTGTATCATGCGAGGAAACTGGAAAGAATCAGGTAATTTCCTTTAGCGATATAATTGTAAGTCAGCAAAATTATTATGGCTACAGCAGCGAATCAGAATTTGATGCAGAGGGTCAGCTGACAAGTGCTGTGGCAGCTGTTACCTCCGATAACGATAAAAAGATTTATCTTTTAAGAGGTCATGGTGAGTCTGCAATAAGTCAGGAGCTTGGCGAGCTGCTTACTAAAAACAGCATGACAACATCAAATTTAAATCTTCTTGAGACAGCATCTGTGCCGGATGATTGTGATCTTTTGATTATCAACAATCCTACAAGTGATCTTGGAACTGATGAATATACAGAACTTCATAACTATCTGTATCAGGGCGGAAATGTACTTTTGCTTCGCGGTGTCACCGATAAGGAGCTTACAAACTTCAATGAGCTGATGGAAGATTATGGTATGACTATGGTAAACTCCTATATTGGAGATCGTGATCGCTATTACCAGAGAGCACAGAGTGCGTTCTATTTCTTCCCAATGATCACAAGCAATGACACAAATGTAGAAACAACAAGCAGCATCTTAGTCGGTGCAGTAGCAGGTATGACAGCATCAGAAAATACACCAGAAGATGTAACGCTGACAACACTTTTAACTACAAGTAACAATGCATTTCGTGAAGGAAACAGCAATGAGGCAACACAGTTTATTCTGGCAGCATCAGCACAGAAGACAGTACCAGCAGATACAGAAAGCGAGAGCGAGTTAGAATCTGGCAGTGATACAAAAGAAACTGAAAAGACATCCGCTGAGAGCGTTTCAGAGGAAGCTTCAACTGAAAGTGTAACTGAAAATGCATCAGAGGAAGTTACGTCTGAAGCATCATCTGAGGCAGAATCTACCGAGGAAAGCACTCTTGAGGATGTTCTGACTGACATTTCAGTTGGAAACACAGATGGCTGGCTTGAGACACCATCAGCAGATTCTAAGCTGACTGTTATCTCTGCATCCACAATGATTGATTCCAGTCTGATTGGAAACTTCACTGGAATTGAAAACTTAAATGAGTTCATTAACATCGTATCATCTTACTTTGATGATGTTCAGAACGTATCAATTCCGGCAAAGAGCCTTTCAGTTACCTACAATACTGTAACAGGAAGCAGTATTTGGAATGCATTGTTTATAATTGTCATCCCAGTCTTCTCAATTGTCGCAGGATTGGTTGTATGGATCCGCAGAAGAAAGGCATAATGGTGTGAGTATATGACAAAGAATACAAAAAAACTACTTGGTTTAGTCGGTGCGCTTGCCGTCCTTGGCGGCGCATACGGCGGAATCGTGTGGATCAACCAGAATAACGAAGAAAAGGCAGCCGAGCAGTCAAAGGCAGAAAAAGAGGCAAACACATTTTATTTAAGCCAGATGGAAGAGCCTGTTTCAATCAGCTACACAAACAGCTACGGAACATTCGCATTCAGCTATGACACTGAGAACGAGACTTGGAGCTATGACAGCGACGAGCACTTTCCTGTCACACAAAGCTATTTGACTTCCATTTCAAGTGATTTAAAATCATTTACTGCAGAGCGTAAGCTAGAGGAAGTACAGGATGACTTGTCAGTGTATGGTCTGGACAATCCAAGCTGCACGATCACAGCAAAGGGATCTGATGACACAGAGGTAACGATTCAGATTGGAAGCCTTAACAGCTATAATTCAGACTATTATGCAAAAGTAGAAGGTTCAGATGATATTTATACAATAGCATCAAGCTATGTCTCAGATATCAGCAACGATATTTCAGCGCTGCAGGAAAAAGAAAGCTTCCCAACCATCACCAGCACATCCATCACAGATGTACAGCTGGTAAAAGACGGCACTACAATTGATATGGAAAAGGAAGTTACACAAGAACCGGCAACCGAGGAAGAGACGACCGAAAACGCATCCGAGGAAGCAGAAACGGGAAGTGAAGTATCAGAAGAAGAGACAACGAAAGCTGTATCAGATTCTACAGAAGAAGGATTAACAGAAGAGGAATCAACCGTAGAAATGGTTGATGTAACACACTGGGTATTCACACAGGATAATAAGACACAGCGCGTTGACGAAAGTGATGATATTCATGATTTGTTAGTCAACATGGTAGGTCTTACCTTCAACGACTGCGCAGATTATTACGCAGACGAAGAAGAAAAAGAATCATATGGCTTAACAGATGATGCAACAGTTCTTACAATAACATACCAGTCAGGCGAAGAAGAAACCACTTTAAAGCTGACAATAGGAGCCACAACAGAAGACGATGCATATTACTACGTCTCCATGGACGACTCAGATCAGGTCAACACAGTCAGCAAAGAAAGTGTAGACGCGGTCTTAGATGCTATTTCTAAGTATGGGATGTAATTAGTTACAGTTCACGCAACGACAAATATTTACAGCATAGCCCTAAGGTGAATGGCTTCGTAACATGACGCGTTAACTGTAACGGCAATAAATATACACATATAAAAGAAAAAGAAAAATCATTGACGAACTTTTTATTATCCATTAAAATAAAAATAATGCAGGAAATTAGGCAGTTGCGCATGCAGCTGCCTGATTTTGAAATTTTGTGTGCAGTTTGGCACAGCAAAAGCAGGTATTTACAAGCAGGAGGACTCGATTATGGGTATGACGATGACGCAAAAAATTCTGGCTGCAGCAGCAGGGCTGTCAGAGGTAAAGGCCGGACAGCTGATTGAGGCAGATCTGAGCCTTGTTTTAGGCAATGACATTACCTCTCCGGTAGCGATCCACGAGATGGAGCGCTTTGATAAAAAGGGAGTATTTGATAAGGACAAGATTGCACTAGTACTCGATCATTTTGTTCCAAATAAGGATATCAAGTCTGCCGAGCATTGTAAGTGTGTAAGAGAATTTGCAGGCTGCAACGAAATCACAAATTTCTTTGATGTAGGAGAGATGGGAATTGAACATGCACTTCTTCCGGAAAAAGGACTTGTAGTTGCAGGAGACGTTGTAATTGGTGCTGATTCACATACTTGTACATATGGTGCGCTTGGCGCATTCTCCACTGGTGTGGGAAGTACAGATATGGCAGCAGGTATGGCAACAGGAAAGGCATGGTTTAAGGTACCGTCCGCAATCAAATTTGTACTTACTGGAAAGCCGGCTGAGTATGTAACTGGTAAGGATGTTATCTTACATATTATTGGAATGATCGGTGTTGACGGAGCACTGTATCAGTCTATGGAATTTACAGGAGATGGTATTTCTTATCTTTCAATGGATGATCGTCTTTGCATTGCAAATATGGCAATTGAGGCAGGCGGAAAGAATGGTATCTTCCCGGTAGACGAGAAGACTATCGCCTATATGAAGGAACATTCCACAAAGGAATATAAGGTTTACGAGGCAGACGAGGATGCGGAGTATACAGCAACATATACTATTGATCTTAGCAGCTTAAAGCCAACAGTATCCTTCCCACATTTGCCAGAGAACACTCACACTATCGATGAGGTAGGCGATATCGCAATTGATCAGGTTGTAATCGGTTCATGTACAAATGGCCGTATCGAAGATCTGCGTGCGGCAGCAGAGATTTTAAAGGGCAGAAAGGTAAAGAAAGGCCTTCGCTGCATCGTAATTCCGGCAACACAGGCAATCTATCTTCAGGCAATCGAGGAAGGACTTGTTCAAACCTTCATTCAGGCAGGAGCTGTTGTCAGCACACCGACCTGTGGACCATGTCTTGGCGGATACATGGGTATTCTGGCTGCGCATGAAAGATGCGTTTCTACCACAAACCGTAACTTTGTAGGACGTATGGGCGATGTAACAAGTGAAGTATATCTGGCAAGTCCATATGTTGCAGCAGCAAGTGCTGTAACCGGAAAAATCTCCGGACCAAAGGACGTTTTATAAAGAAGTCTCGCAGACTGTGACATAAAAACAGCTGGTCAGGCGATTCAGAAAGGTATGGTAAAGAAGATATGAAAGCAAATGGATGTGTATTTAAATATGGCGACAACGTGGATACGGATGTAATCATTCCGGCACGTTACTTAAACTCATCAGATCCAGCAGAGCTGGCAAAGCACTGCATGGAGGATATTGATAAGGATTTCGTTTCAAATGTAAAGAAGGGTGACATCATCGTTGCGGATAAAAACTTTGGATGCGGCTCCTCAAGAGAGCATGCACCGATTGCAATCAAGGCAGCAGGTGTAAGCTGTGTAATAGCAGAGACCTTCGCAAGAATTTTCTACCGCAACGCAATCAATATTGGTCTTCCGATCATTGAATGTCCAGAGGCAAGCAAAAAGATCAAGGCAGGAGATCAGGTAGATATTGATTTTAATACTGGTGTCATTACAGACCAGACGACAGGAGAAACCTTCCAGGGACAGGCATTCCCGCCATTCATGCAGAAAATCATCAGTGAGGGCGGCTTAATTAACTACATTAATCACAAAGAATAATTGTAACTATTCAGAGCCATGCAAAATAGAAGCATCGAAGATGCGATTTTGCGAATGGGGTTCTGAATAGTTATGAATAAAAAAACAAAAGTGAAAAAAGGCGGACTGAGTCGATCAGCCCGTCTTTTCGCGTTCTTCATCACAAATGTCTTTCATTAGGCATATCTATTTTCATCGTAACAACAAAAGATATGTCGAAAAAAGGAAAAATACCCGAAAAATTGGGAAAGAAAAGATGAAAAAAAGCCTGCTTTTTGTCGAATAATAGTGGTCAGACCGCGAATCCTGCGAAGCATTTTCCGTGCGTTTTGAAAATAACTTCGTTATAATGTACGTGTGTTGAGACATATAAATAACTAGCTGTAAAAAATTTTATACAACCAGTTAGCAGAATAACTAGTACATGCAGCAGCCGCTATGGTACCAGCAGCTGCGAATAAAAAGCAGGAGGAATCAAAAATGCCAGAAAGAAACGCAGAAAATAACAGAGTCAGTGTCATTGGAGTTGTCGTGTCAGGGTTTGAGTTTAGCCATGAGGTCTTTGGGGAGAGCTTTTACATAATGGAGCTGTCAGTAAATCGCTTAAGCGATCAGTCTGATACGATCCCTGTGATGATTTCAGAGCGTCTTATCGATATCAATCAGGATTACAGAGGACGCACAATGGAAGCAATCGGACAGTTTCGTTCTTATAATCGTCATGAGGGGACGAGAAATCGTCTTGTGCTCTCTGTGTTTGTCAGAGAATATCATTTCATGGAGGCATTTACAGATTATACGAAGACAAATCAGATCATGCTTGACGGATACATCTGTAAACCGCCGGTGTATAGAAAGACACCGCTTGGACGTGAGATCGCAGATCTTCTGGTAGCAGTCAACCGCCCTTACAGCAAGAGTGATTATATTCCCTGTATTGCATGGGGACGAAACGCCCGCTATGTGTCCACTTTTGAGGTTGGCACCAGACTTCGCGTGTGGGGCCGTGTTCAGAGCAGAGAGTATATGAAAAAGATAAGCGAGACTGAGAGTGAGAAACGAATTGCATATGAAGTTTCCGTAAGTAAATTAGAATATGTCGAACAGAAGGGTTGACAGCACTGTAAAATTGATGTACACTAAAGAAAATTCATACAAAAGGTAGAGGTTGCGCTACTGATGAGTAGGCTGATGGATGCAGGCAAGAGCAAGTGAAGTTAGCTAAAAGGCATTGGCGCCGAAAGAATGGCTGTGCAAAGGCTGTTCTTGGGCATATATCGAATAGGTATATGACTGTCATCTGTTCACAGATGGGGAGCTACTAAGGGAAATAGAAAAAGAAAACCTTATGAGCCGGCCGCATGTGACCGGCTTTTTCTTTGGAGAAATCCCAAGACACTCTGGTGGCTGCATTTGAATAGAGTATTACCTGAATCAAGAAAGGATGGTATTAGTATGCCAATATTTAAGGGAGCAGGAGTTGCAATCGTCACTCCATTTACACAGGATGACAAGGTTAATTTTGAAGAACTGGGGAAAATGATTGATTTCCAGATTGCCGGAGGAACAGATGCGATCATCATCTGCGGAACAACAGGTGAATCTTCCACATTGACTCATGAAGAGCATGATGAATGTATCAAGTTTGCTGTTGAGCATACAGCAGGCAGAGTTCCTGTTATTGCAGGTACAGGATCAAACTCCACAGCAGAAGCAATTCGTTTGTCCACACATGCACAGAATAATGGTGCAGATGCGCTGCTTCTTGTAACACCATATTATAACAAGGCAACACAGAAGGGTCTTATTCAGCATTATACTGCAATTGCAAATAGCGTAGATCTGCCAATCATTCTGTATAACGTGCCGTCACGTACAGGCGTTAACATTTTGCCGCAGACTGCTGTTACACTGGCAAAGAATGTAAAGAATATTGTAGCAATCAAAGAAGCAAGCGGAAATATCTCTCAGGTAGCAGAGCTTGCCGCAATTGCAGACGGCTGCATCGATATCTACTCAGGAAATGATGATCAGGTTGTTCCGCTTCTGTCACTTGGCGGTGTTGGTGTTATCTCTGTTTTATCAAATGTAATGCCTAAGCTGACACATGATATGGTTATGAGCTACTTAAACGGTGATGTAAAGTTAAGCCGTCAGCTTCAGCTGTCTGTTATGAACTTAAATAAGGCACTTTTCTGTGAAGTAAATCCTATTCCGGTAAAGGAAGCATTGAATATGATGGGATGGAATGCAGGTGCAGTACGTTCTCCTCTGTGCGAGATGGAGCCGCAGCATAAGGAACTGCTTCGTAAAGAGTTAGCGGCAATGAAGCTGATTTGAAACTGATCTGAAACTAGCCTTAAGACGGAGGAACAAACGATGGTACGTATTATTTTAAACGGATGCAATGGTGCAATGGGCAAAATGTTAGCTAATATCATTGCACAGGATGATCAGGCACAGGTTGTGGCTGGAATTGATATCACGCAGGCAGTCGATACACCATTTCCTGTATTTGAATCTATTAAGGAGTGTGATGTAGAGGCTGATGCACTGATTGATTTTACCGTTTCAAAAATTACAGATATGGTATTAGATCAATGTACACAAAAAGGACTTGCATTAGTTCTTGCAACAACAGGACTTTCTGAGGAGCAGCTTGCTCATGTGAAAGAGGCAGGAAAAACAATTCCGATTGTACAGTCCTACAACATGTCTCTTGGAATCAATACACTTGCAAAGATCGTAGAACTTATTACACCTGTGCTTGCAGACGCTGGATTTGATATCGAAATCGTAGAGCGCCATCACAGACGCAAGCTTGATGCACCAAGCGGTACAGCAATCATGCTCGGAAACGCAGCAAACAAATCATTAAATGGTGAATATCATTTTGTATTTGACCGCAGTGAAAGACGCGAGAAGAGAGATCCAAAGGAGATCGGATTCTCAGCAGTCAGAGGCGGAACTATCGTAGGTGTACATGATGTAATTTACGCAGGAGAGGATGAAGTAATCGAACTGAACCATCAGGCATTCTCAAGAGGTGTATTTGCAAAGGGCGCTGTCCAGGCAGCAAAGTTTCTGCAGGGAAAAGAGCCAGGTGTATATACCATGCGCGATGTAATTGGATAATATGATACCAGGGTCAAAAGGTCAGAAATCCGATGCAAGCTCGCTTGCAAGAGGATTTTTGATCTCTTGACTCGCCAAAAACATGAGTAAGTAGCCA
>ERZ837380.2142-NODE-2142-length-22043-cov-8.418956_pt1 | contig 22043 bp, 18 predicted proteins | sample MGYA00519685_ERZ837380 | MGnify/ENA primary metagenome ERZ837380 (study PRJEB31850, sample SAMEA3708817) | human gut metagenome | biome: human gut; feature: human-associated habitat; material: faeces | place: China | collected 2014 ...
CGCCGGGGCGGTGCAGCAGCACCTTGTTGAGCTTTCCGATCTCGGAAAAGTTATGGATGCCTGAATACATAAGTCGTGCTCCCTTTCCCGGGATGCCGGCGGCTCTCTCATCGACCGCCCGTACACCCCGACCTGTTTTCCCTGTCCGCGCCGCCGGAACGCTCCCGACGGTCCGCGGATCGTTTTACCGTTATTACGCAGTAAAGTATACACTTTCAAAAGGCGCTTGTGATGTATCAGTGCTTTTGCCATTTCGTGTGCCAGTCATTCCTCCAGCTCTTCTTCCAGCGCTTTGCGCAATACCTCCATGCCGCACTCCAGCCGCTCGCGCGGCTCGTAGGAGTAGTTGATGCGGATGTGGTCGCGCCCGCCGTTCTTGCAGGGGTAGAACACATGCCCGGGGATCAGCGTGACGCCCATGTTGTAAGCCCTGCGGATAAACTGCTTGCTGTCCACCCCGTCCGGCAGCCTGCACCAGACATATACGCCGCCTCTCGGCTTTGTATAACTCACGCCGAGCGGCGCAAGCTCGTCGAGCTTTTGGCATACCAAATCTCGATTCGTGCGGTAGACGTCGCGAAATTTTAAAAGCGACGTGTAGTAAATGCCGTCGTCCAGGTACATGCCGAGGAGCTTTTGCGTCATCCAGTCCGAGGCCATCAGCCGCACGGAGACGAGGTAGCTCAGCGCGCGGATAAAATCGCGGTTACCCGTGATGAAAGCAAGGCTCAGTCCCGGGATGAACGTGAGTGAAAACGAATAGATGTAAATGACGTTGCCCATCGTGTCGAACGCCTTGATCGGTGGGAGCTTATCGCCGTCGTAGACGAGTTCGCTCGCCGCGTCCTCCTCCACGATCGGCACGCGGTAGCGGTTCGAGAGCTCAACGATCTTCTTGCGCCGCTCGAGCGACAAAATGTGCCCCGTCGGGTCGTGATAGCTTGAATTGACGAAGATCAGGCGCGGGCGCGTCTGCGTGAGTAAGCTTTCGAGCACCTCGCAGTTCATGCCGTTCTCGTCGACGGGAACGGTCAAAATTTTCGCGCCCGCAAGCTCCATCACACGGTACATGTCCGGGTGCACCGGCTCTTCCATCACCACGCTGTCGCCGGGCTTGACGAGCAGCGTCACGATAAAGTCGAGCGCCTGATTCGTCTCCGATAGGATCTGAATTTCGCCCGAGGACGCCTTCACGCCCTTCGTGCCGAGAAAGGCCACGAGCTTCTGCCGCAGGAATTTATCGCCTTTATAGGGGCTGAAAAAATACTGGCACGGGCCGCTGCCCGTGAGCAGTGTCGCAATGTCGCCCGCGACACGCTCGGACGTGTACACCTCGCGCGAGGCGACGCCGCTGCCGAGGGAATAGTGGCTCTCGTCCGTAAAGCGCTGAAACAGGTCGTCAAATGTTTTTTCCATGTCGAGGTACTTTTCCGCCACCTCGCTGACCCAGTTGACACGGCCGGGCTGCGCGCCCTCGCCGCCCCTTTCGTCCTGCGCATCCTTTTCGTTGTTTGCCGCGGCCACGATGTAGCCCACACCCTGGCGCGACTCGATCCACGCGTCGCTCTTGAGCTCGTTGTAGGCCTTGACCACGGTGTTGCGGTGCACATCCAAAATCTGCGCGAGCGCGCGCTCGCTCGGCAGCGCGCTCCCGCGGGGCAGCGCGCCGCTGATGATCTGCGACTTGATCTGGTCGGCGATCTGCAGATAGACCGGCACCTTCGAAAACTTGTCGATATTGACTTTCATGGCTTGTTCTCTTCTTTCTCCCGCTTCGCGGCCGCTCTCTCATTTCGGCCGCAGCAGTACATCACGCATGCGGACGCTATCTCTTTTCGCATTTTATCATATGCCGTGCGGTTTTGTACAGTCATTTTTGTGCATGTGATATAAATACGCAAAATAATAAGAGAAGAGACGTCCTTTCAGACGCCTCTTCTCCTTTGGATCAGTGCTTTGAGTAAGGAAAAGCCCTTTTCCTCTTAGAACAGCAGATGTGCGATGGGGCAGACGATCAGCAGGCTGATGATGGTGCGCTCCAGGAAGATGACGAACAGCTCCCAGATGTTGAGAGGAAGCTTGGAGCCGAGGATCAGGCCGCCGACCTCGGAGAGGTAAAGCACCTGCGTGACGGAGACGACCGCGACAATAAACTTGGCCATCTGGCTGGTGGACTCCGCGATCAGGATGGCGGGGGTGAGCATGTCGGTGAAGCCGACGATCATCGTGGAGGCAACAGCGTCCGCTTCGGGCACCTGAAGAAGCTGGAGCAGCGGGCGGAACGGGATGCCGAGCCATTCAAAGATCGGCGTGAAGTTTGCAAGGATCAGTGCGATGGTACCGATGGCCATAACGGAGGGCAGAACGCCGAACCACATGCTGCAGGCGTTCTTGGCGCCGCTCTTGAAGAATTCACCGATGCCCTTGTGCTCGGCAACGCGCTTCATGGCGAGGTCCATGCCGTACTCAACATTGCTCTTGTAGCCCTCAGGAAGAGTGTCGGGAGCAGCCTTGCCTTCGACTAAGTACGTGTTGGGCTTTTTGCGCAGGGGATAGAGATACGGGCACACGATCGCGCAGACGATACCGACGAAGCAGACGATCAGGTAGTAGATGCCGAACTTGTCGAGCATGCCGACCGTGTCGAGAACGACAAGGGTAAACGTGATGGAAACGGCAGAGAACAGCGTTGCGATGATGCTTGCTTCCTTGGCGGAATAGTAGCCACCCTCATACTGGTTGCAGGTGAGCATAACGCCGAGCGTACCGTCGCCGATCCAGGAGGTGATGCAGTCGACCGCCGCGCGGCCGGGGACCTTGAAGAGGGGACGCATGACCTTGGTGAGCAGCGCGCCGACGAATTCGAGCAGGCCGAAGTCGAGCAGCAGCGGCAGCAGCAGGGCCGCGATAACGAAGATGATAACGAGCGTGGTGAGCAGGTCATAGAGGACGAAGCCGCCCTGACCGCCGCCGGTGATCATACCGATGAGACCCACGCCGTCCTCGCCGACACCCAGATAGGTGAGCCACACGAAGATGACCGCGAGCACACGGATCACGACCCAGATGGGTTTGCAGGCGAAGCATTCCTTCATGATGTCGCTATTCATAATGAATTTGGGCTTTGCCAGCGCAATGAGGGACATCACTGCCGAAACGGTGAGGATCAGCACGCACAGCAGCGGCAGGAAGCCACCGATGACACCAGAGATGATGTCGGCCAGGATCTTGACCACAACGGTCCATTCACCTGCTGCGTTCTTGACCGGGATCATGAACAGGATGACGCCGACGACTGACGGGATGATAAACAGAGCTTTCAGTTTCGCGTTACTTTTGGTTTCCATTCTCTCTCCTCCTTCATATTGGCAAGTCGCGCCGGAAGGCGGTCTCTCTCATAGCCGCTTCCCCGGCAGACAGCTCTTGCCTTTACTTTATACGAATTTAGCAGTAAAGCAAGTGCCAGCAACGTTCTCAATTTGTATACCAGCAATAAATTTCTCCATTTTGTCATTCGCTTTTTTGTCGAACCTGTATGTATCTTTTTTGCTTTTTGGGAAAAAGCCCATTTTCCCTTGCCATTTCAGGGATTTTGGAGAAGAAAAGGGAGACGCGATACGCGTCTCCCTCCCGTTTGCTTTATTGCAAGTTTTCAACGTCCTTCTTGCCGACCGCCATGCGCTTCCATTGCTCAGGAAGGCCCGGTGCGATGAGCGGGAACAGATTTTCCGTGTCCGACGTCGGCTGGATGTTATAGGTGCCGTACTTGTTGACAAGATCGGCGCAGTCGTCCGGCTGGCCGAAGCGCGCCTTGAGCATCGGTGCCAGGTCATACGGCATGCCAGGGTCTTTTCGCGGCATAAAAATCACCTCCGGACTTAGTATGTCCGGAGGCGGCAGTTTTTTTCGATTTGTCTCGCTCACGCGCGCAGCGTTTTGGGGTACACGCCCGCGTCATGTAATTTCTGAAGCTCGCGCTGCACCATTTCTTTATCCTCGTGATACGTCATGCCGAACCAGCGCGCGCTCGAGCGCAGAACGGAGACACTGAGCTCGCCGCGGTCGATCAGCTCGCCGATCAGGCTCGGCAGCAGGCACTCCTTTTTGAGCTCGCCGTCGGGCAGCGCGCGGAGGAAGTCTTTGAAGTAAGCGTCCAGCTTTTCAAACAGCCACGGCGTAAAGCCCCAGAAGTTCATCGAGACCGGCGTCTCGGGCGCGTAGACCGGGCCGTCGCCGTTTTCCTGAATGTCGCGGATCTTACCGTCGGCGCAGGGCTTTAAGTGGAACGTCTCGACCACGCGGTCGAGCATCCCCTGTTCGTTCACATGGCACACGCCGCGCGTGACCGTGCCGTGCTCGCTCACGGTGTTGCAGAGGTCATAGCCGACCATCGTGCCCTCGCCGCTTTCGGCGAGCTTTGAGAGCTCGGCGTAAATGGTCTTGAACGCGTCCACGCCGTAATAGTCGTCGGCGTTGATGACGACGAACGGCTCGTGCACGAATTCGCGCGCGCACAAAAGCGCGTGCACCGTGCCGAACGGCTTGACGCGCTCAGACGGCACCTCATAAAAATCGGGCACGCTCGAAAAATCCTGATACGCGTAGCAGACCTCGACATTGTCCCCGTCCGCGGTCTTGCGCGCGGCAAGGTGCTTGCCGACCATGTTCTCCATCAAGTCGCGCATGTCGGGCTTGATGATGAAGACCACCTTCGTAAAGCCCGCGCGCAGCGCGTCGAAAATGGAGTATTCCATCAAAATTTCGCCGTTCGGGCCGATGCCGTCCACCTGCTTGCTGCCGCCGTAGCGCGAGCCCATGCCCGCCGCCATAATCACGAGCGCTGCTTTCATAAAAACAAAACTCCTCTCAAAGTTCTCGATCTCTTTTTCTCCGGGCGCGCACTGCGCGCTCATCTTCGCCCATCATAGCGTATCGTCCGCGCATTTTCAAGCCATCTTTTGCGCCTGCCCTTGTCTTTTGCCGCAGGGATGATATACTGGCAGTACTATTTTACGTTCGAGGTCACACCATGGAAGGATTTCTGCACGCGGTCTCTTCCGTCACCATCATCCTGCTGCTCACGGCGACGGGCTATTTCTGCGCGGCCAAGGGCTGGATGGGCCCGCAGGCCAAAGCCTTTATCGGCAAGTTCACGCTCTCTGTCGCCATCCCCTGCATGTCGGTCTACGGACTGACGAACAACCTGACCCGTGATCTTCTGGTTCAGTCGGGCAGCTTTCTGCTCGTGCCGCTGCTCGGCACCGTGGTCATCACAGTTCTGTCACTGCTCGTCGGCAGGCTCATAAAGCTGCCGCGCAAAAAGCTCGGTGTTTTTATGATGATGTGCTCGGTGTCGAACGCCATCTTCGTCGGCCTTGCGATGTGTACCGAGCTCTTTGGCGACACCTGCACGCCCTATGTCATGCTCTACTACCTTGTCAACACCAGCTTTGTCCAGCTCTTGTTCCTCTCGCTTGTGCGCTGGTCGGGTGAGAGCCGCGGCTTTGACCTCAAGATGCTCCAGAAATTCCTGACCACGCCCGCCGTCATCGCCGTTTTCATTGGCCTCGCGCTCGTGTGGTTTGAAGTGAGGCTCCCCTCGCTCGTGATGAGCTACTGCCGCTATATGAACAACCTCGTCACGCCGCTGGCGCTGCTGCTCACGGGCTATATCATCCACGACATCGGACTCAAAAATGTCCGGCTCGACCGCGACTTAGGCATCGCGATGATCTTCCGCTTCCTGCTCGCGCCGGCGCTCTCGGTCGCGCTGTGCAGGGCGTTCGGCGTGACGGGCCTTGCTCACGACGTGCTCATCGTCGAAACGGCGATGCCGGTCGTGACGCAGACGGTCGTCGCCGCCGCGGAATACGGCGCGGACGAGGAATTCGCCGCGCAGGGCGCCGCGCTCTCCACGATCGCGTGCTTTGTCGTCATTCCCGTGCTGATGCTGATTTTGTAATCAAAAAAGTGGCAAAGCCACTTTTTTGAGAAGGTCTCGCTGCGTTCTGTGCCTCGGTTGTCCGCTAAAAGCGGACAATTCGACCTTACACCGTTGCAGCACTACGATTCCCGCGCCCTTGCAGGCGCGCCAATCGTGCCGCTTCCTCGAAACCGACTTGCTGTTTCCGCCGCTGGCGGCACTTCGCCGGTTTCCACTTCGCGCAAAGAGTTTTCTGCCAGAAGGTGAATTGCCCCGCAGCGGGCAAGAGAAGCCCCTCTGGAGGGCGCACATGTCGCGGTGGAAAACCGATTTGAATTTATTTCGTGCCGTGCGCGGCACCTGGGCAGCCGTTGGCAGCTTTGCTGCCTTACGGATGCTGCGTACCCCTTGCGGGTAAAAACGCTGCGAGGCTCTCTCCCCTGAAAAGAATTCCGCGCCGTGGGCGCGGGGATTTTTTTATCTTCAATTTCCGATCAGTGCGGACAGGCCGCCGGTTTTCAGCTCGTCTTTGTAGTAGTTGAGCTCATCGCCGATGAGCTCATCGAGCACGCGCATGCCCAACACCTCGACAGGGGCCTTGTCGTCCGTCAGGATGCAGCTTCCGCCCTCATAGGGCGTGAGCTTGGAGTACACCGTGCGCATCATGTCGGCGTAGTCGCTGTCTTTGAGATTCGCGATGCTGCACAGGAACGTCTCTTCCCAGTCGTCTGCATTCGTGCAGAAGACCTCGGTATTCGTGTTGCCCTTCACCGGCGCGGTGACGGTGTGCTGGAAGACACTCGCCATCGTGTCGCAGAGGTATTCGTTGATCGAGCCGTTCTCCGCGGACGTCATGTTGAGGTTCACGACCATCACGCCGTTCGGCTTCAAATGTGCCTGCACTTCGTTGAAAAACTCGACGCTCGAGAGCTGGAACGGGATGGTGATATCCTGGTAGGCGTCCACCATGATGACGTCAAACTTCTCCTTCGACGCGGCAAGGTACGCGCGCCCGTCCTCGACCGCGACGGTCACGCTGTCGGGAAGTCCGAAGTAGTCCTTCGCGATGTCGGCAATTTTTTTGTCGATCTCCGCGCCCTGCACACTCGCGCCGGGGAAATAGCGCGTGCAGTAGCTCGCGTACGTGCCAGAGCCCATGCCGAGGATCATCACGCTGCGGTTTTCGTTGTCCGTGCCGTCCATGCCCGCCATGCAGGGCGCGGCGAGCGCGTAGTCATAGTACATGCCCGTCAGCGCGTCGCCCTTGACCTGCACGCTCTGCACACCAAAGAGCACGTTCGTCGAGAGCGTCGTGCGCTTCGCGTCGTCCTGCACCTGCAAATAGTTGTAGATGGACTCGTCCTCAAGCGTGATGTCGCTCTGCCAGAAGGCGAAGCTGTAGGACGGCAGGGCAAAGCACAGTCCAGCGATCAAAAGGGCGGAGACGATCCCCGGCACGCTCTTTTTCTTCTCGAACACGAAGTACGCGATGCCGATGGCCGCGAGCACACCGGAGAAGATCAAAAACGTTGCCGCCGTGCCGACGGCGGGGATCGTCACAAACGTCGGCACGAAGGTTCCGATGATGCTGCCGATGGTGTTGAGCGCGTTGAGCCTGCCCACGGTCTTGCCCGTGTCGTCGAGGTTGTCGACCGTGAAGCGCGTGAGCGACGGCGTGACGGTGCCGAGCAGCACGCACGGGAACGCGAAGATCACAAGGCACGCCGCGAGCGCCGCCCAGACGAGGAAGTTTTTCGTCACAAAAAGCGCCAGCAGCAGCGAGATGCCCGCGATCAGGTACCGTCCCACAAACGGGATGAGCGCGATCCAGATGGCCGCGATGATGAGGCGGCGGTAGAGCTTATCGGGCGTCGCGCTCCTGTCGGCGAGCTTGCCGCCCCAGACGTTGCCGATGGCCATCGCGATCATAATGACGCCGATGATAACGGTCCACACGATCTGCGACGAGCTGAAGTACGGGGCCATGAGCCTGCTCGCGCCGAGCTCGACCGCCATGACGGACATACCGGCAAAAAATTCGGTCAGGTATAAAAAGTATTTGCTGCGGATGAGTTTATTTTCCATGCAGGACCTCCCTGTCGTTTCGTTTGTGCCGTCTTCGGTGTAGACAGAGAAATTATAACACGCCTGAACCGCTTTGCACAACGTTTTTGCCGCGTATTCATTCCCGATGCGCATATTCCCCTTCTGCACGCATATAGATGGAGCAACATGAGTCGGGAGTGTGCTGCATGAAGGGTAACATGGAAGAGCGCGCCTGCGCGCTGGCCGCCTACATCATCGAAAACCGCGCCACCGTGCGCGCCGCGGCAAAAAAGTTCGGCGTGAGCAAGTCCACCGTGCACAAGGACTTACAGGACCGCCTGCCGCAGTTCAACCGCAGCCTATACTTGCAGGTCAAGGAGGTGCTGGAGGTCAACAAGGCCCAGCGCCACATCCGCGGCGGCATGGCCACGCGAAAAAAATACAAGGGATTTTGAAACTTTTTTCGACTTTTTGCGTCTAACATAAGAGTGCGCCTCCCGCGCGGCAAAATTTCTCTTGCACAATTCCGCCGCGCAGGGTAGAATGCATTATTGTCAACCAAAAGAAAACAGAACGGAGCAATGAGATGAGAAAACAGGACTATTACGAGCCCGACTTTGACGACGTGCCGCGCCGCAGCAAAAATACCAAAAAGCAGAAAAAGAAAAAGTCCGGCAGCCGCGGCGAGCGCGCGGTCGTGACGCTTCTGTCGCTTCTTTTCCTGACCGTGGCCGTCGTGGCGACGGTCAAGTACGTCGTGCGCGCGCCTGAGCCCGTCACGGACAACGAGGACCAGCAGACGCAGCAGGACGGCACGGCGGAGGACAGCGACGCCATTCAAACCATTTCTAACGGCAAAGAGCGCAAAAAATACTGCTATACGATCCTCGCCTACGGTGTGGACAACGACGCCGGCGGCAGCGACACGAACATGCTCGTGCGCTTTGACGCGGAGAACAAGAAGATCGACGTCGTCAGCCTGCCGCGCGACACGCTGATGAGCAACGGCCACAAGCTCAATTCCTCCTACAATAACGGCGGCACGGAAAAGCTGCGCAGCAACATTGAAGATATGCTCGGCGTTCCCGTGGACTTTTACGTCTCCGTCGACTTAAAGGGGTTCATCGCGCTCATCGACCAGATCGGCGGCGTCGACTTCGACGTGCCCGAGGATATGGACTACGACGACCCCTACCAGGATCTGCACATTCACTTCAAAAAGGGATTGCAGCATCTCAGCGGCCAGCAGTCTATGGAGGTCGTGCGCTTCCGCCACAACTCCGACAAGGATAAGCCCGCCTACGGCGGGCGGCAGGATATCGGCCGCATCGGCACGCAGCAGGCGTTTTTGAAGACCGTGGCGCAGAAGCTGATGAAGATTGAAAACGTTCCCGCGATGGCGGAAACGTTCTTAAAATATGTCAAGACCGACCTGACGCTCGGCAACCTCGTGTGGCTCGCCAACCAGGCGCTCTCCATGGGTGGGACGGACGCCATCAGCTTTGCCACCCTCCCCGGCGACGGCGCGGGCTGGTACAATGGCAAGTCCTTCTACACGCTCTATCCCGAGCAGGTGCTCGAGATGACGAATTCGATGCTCAACCCCTATGTCGCCGACATCACCGCCGACGAGCAGAACATTTTAGCCCCGTGATCCCCGTGAAATTTTGAGAATGTGAGAAAGAGAGAGCAAACGCCATGAAGTTCCGCTTTGCGCTGCTTGTCGCGGCGCTCGCACTTGCGCTGAGTATCAGCGCAAGTGCCTACAGCGAGGAGCCCGCGCAGGAAAACACCGCCCCCGCGCAGTCGGAGAGCACAAATGAGAACGCTTCCCCCTTTGCGCCGCTGCGCGCCTATGAGGGCCAGTTCGCCGACGTAACGGACGGCGACTGGTTCGCCCCCTCGGTCGTCTCGGCCTATGAATACGGGCTTTTGAACGGCCGCAGTGAGAGTTCCTTTGCGCCGAACGGCAATGTGACGATTGCCGAGCTTTTGACCATCGCCGCGCGGCTGCGCGCCATCTATACGACCGGCAGCGACGCGGTCATCCCCGCCGCAAAGGAGAATGAGGCGTGGTACGCGCCGTATGTCTCGTACTTGAAGAGCCAAAATTTGCTCGACAACAGCTTTGAGGGCTTCTACCTCCTGCCCGCGTCACGCGCGCAGATGGCGGGCATCTTTGCCTTCGCCGTGCCGGAGGAATGGTACACCGAGCCCAACGCCTCGCTCGTCACCTCGGCCTACGCGAGCCGCGAGTACATCGCCGACGTGACGGACAAAACGCCCTACCGCAGTGAAATACTTCTGATGTACCGCCGCGGGCTGCTCTCCGGCATGGACGCAAAGGGCAGCTTTTACCCCGACCGCAGCGTCAGCCGCGCGGAGATCGCGGCGCTTTTGACGCGCGTGGTCAAGCCCGAAACGCGCCTGACGCTCACGTGGACGGTCGCGCCGTATCACTCCGTCAAAAACGCGACGCTCGCGAGCCTTGTCAAAGCGCCGGCAAGCACGTCGCTCCCGACGTCTGCCAAGGACACCGCCGCCATCGACGGTTTGGTTCGCAATATGCTCGCGCGCGGCGAGCACACGATCACGCTGAACTACTCCAAGGCCCTCACCACCGCCACTGCCAGCGCGCTGACGCAGGCGTTCACCTCCTGCGTCAAAACATACTGCGAGCAGATGTACAACGCCGTCTCCTGCCGCTCGTATTCGACGGGCAAGGTCGTACTCACGTTTTCGTCCACCGCCTGTACGGACAAAACGCTCGAATCGTACCGCGCCAAGGCGCTCGCCGCCGCGATCAAGGTCCACGACTCCCTTTGGGAGAGCGGCACGCTGAGCTACGACATGAGCCAGTATGAGATCGCGCGCACGTATTTTCAATGGCTGTGCGACCACTGCCGCTACGATAACGCCGCCGCAGACGATTCCGCGAGCCATCTTGCCTACGGCGCGCTTGTCAGCGGTCTTGCCGTGTGCGACGGCTACACGGGCGCTTACAATCTGCTCTTGAAGCTCGAGGGCATCGAGTGCACCTCGCTTTTTAACGACAGCCACATCTGGACGCTCGCAACGCTCGATGGCACGCAGTACCACATCGACGTCACCTGGGGCGACCAGTACGGCCGCACGGACCTGCGCTACTTCGGCATGAGCGAGGAGCAGTCGTATCAGTATCATCCGTGGAACAGGAAAAAATAAAGCCATGACAAAAGGAGTCCTGAGACCATGCGTCTCAGGACTCCTTTTTTACTTCACCATTCAAGCTTTGCCCGCACATGCGTGAGCGGCAGGCGAAAGCCCTCGCGCAGAACATTCCGATGCTCCGGCGGAAAGCATTCCTCTGAAAATTCATACAGCGGCAGCACCGAGCCGTACTGCTGCGCGGTCTCGTAATACCAGCAGCCGAATTCCAGCCGTTCAAGCTTCGTTTGCAGCGCCGCGATCTGCGCAAGGACATTGTCCCGCTCTTTGGCCATGATCGCGCGGCGCGCTTCCAGCGTCTCTCCGCCGGGCTGAACAAGCGGCAGGAACGAGCGGATCTCTTTGAGCGGAAGACCGCAGAATTTGAGATACTCGATGATCGAAAGCGTTGCAATATCGTCGTCTGTGTACGTTCGCTGCCCATTGCTGGCGCGCACACCGAGAGACAGCAGCCCCTCCTTTTCATAGTAGCGCAGGGTCGATGGGGCAATATTCATCATGCGTGCCACTTCGCCGATTGTATAAGGCATACGAAAAACTCCTCAAAAAACTGTTAAGATGACCGCGCGAAAACCTATTGACTTAAAGGCGACTTTAATAGTTACAGTTTACTTATCCAAATCGGTATTGTCAACAGAAATTAACGGGTAAATTCTCTTCCGTTTGTGCATGATGTTCCGGTACCGACAGTTTTTAAGAAGGAGAAAAGAAGCTATGAGAAAAACGATGCAGCGATCCCTGAGCTGTCTGCTGACTCTCGCGATGGTCGTCACAATGCTGATGACCAGCACGCTCGCAGCAGAGAAAAGCGCAAAACTGGAATTTGACTATTCCGCCAACTACGAATCCTCCAAGGTCGTCAGTCTCGAAGTCTACAAGGGCTACCCCGCAAATGGCTATGCCGCAGAGGAAGAAATCCTCAAGCAGCTCGAAACGGTCAAGCCCCAGGCCGACGGCGGCTATGCCGTCACCGAGGCCGGCACCTATGCCTACCATGTCCACGGCACGGGCTACTATAACATTCTCCAGCTCTTCAATGTCACCGAGGCCGACCTGACCGCGGGCACGAAGAAGCTCACCGTCATCGGCGGCAAGCTCGGTGGCAACGGCTACGAGCCGACCATCAAGCCCGAAAAGGCCCCCGATTCTTACAAAATGGATGCCCGCGACAGCATGCTCATCTTCTGGCCGGAGGAGATCAACGCTTCTTTCACCGTCGCTCCGCAGGGCTACACGACGCCCGCCTTCGACGGCAAGCACGCCGCCAACGAGTTCACCTCTCAGGACCAGATGATGGCTTTCCTGCAGAAGATGGACAAGTCCTCCGACGTTATGCATCTCTACTCTGCCGGTACGACTCCGAACTACAAGTACGATCTGCCGCTCGCCGTCTTCACCACCTCCGAGATCCCCGCGAACGCCACGCTCGCTGAGGCCGCCAAGATCGTCAAGAGCAACGGCAAAGTCAACATCTGGTACCAGGCGCAGATCCACCCCAATGAGCCCGCCGCCGGTGAAGGCGCGCTCGTGATGATCGACAACTTTGTCAACGATCCCGCCTACAAAGCGCTGCTCGACAAGGTCAACATCGTCATCGTTCCCCGCATCAATCCCGACGGTTCCTACCTCTTCAGCCGCGCAACCTACGATGGCTTTGATATGAACCGCGACCACATGTCCCTCAAGGCAGCCGAGCTCGCGCAGCTCCACACCGCCTACCGTCTGTTCATGAGCGAGGTCGTTATCGACACGCACGAGTTCACGTTCTACGGTGCAAAGGACGGCATGATGAACAATGCCGACGACCTTGAAACCACCCCCGCCACCAGCCTGAACGACGATCCCGCCGTGACCAAGATCGGTCTTGACATGGCCAAGCATGCCTTTGCCGACGCCGAGAAGGCTGGCCTTCGCGTCTATCACTACGGCACGACCGTCAATAACCCCATCGGCCGCGCTTACTTTGGCCTCTACAACGCGCTTTCCTTCCTGATCGAGACCCGCGGCATCGGCGCAGGCCGCCAGAATTTTGAGCGCCGTGTCTTCTCGCAGGAGACTGCCGCTACCTCTTACATCAAGTACACTGCCGAGCACGCCGACGAGATCATAAAGGCGGTTGCCGCCGCCCGTGCCGATGTTGTCGCCAAGGGCAAGACCTATGAGGAAAGCGACGTTCTCGCCCTCTATCAGACCAAGTCCGGCAAGACGATGACCGACTACACCGCGACGCGCGTCCAGTACACGATGGACGGCACGAAGAAGGCCGGTAAGGCGACCGCTTTGTCCCTGAACGACACCATCACCCGCGGCCGCACCCGCCCGACCGCCTACGTCATCCCCGCCGACGCGGCCAACATCGACAAGATCCTCTACATCATGGACAACCAGGGCGCGGAGTACTACAAGCTCAATGCCGGTACGACCGCTTCCCTCCAGCAGTACTACTACATCGGCGAGTACATGGAAAACGACAAGGCCAAGGGCATCGAAGCCGGTCTGCGCGACGCGGCCGACGTGACCTTCGCCAGCGGCGCTTACGTCTTCCCGATGGATCAGGTCGCGGGCAACGTCATCGCGATGCTCTGCGAGCCCGACGTCACCGACTCCAACGGCTACGACGGCTCCCTCTACCAGTACAAGCAGATCGACTACGACAAGTCGACCATGAACTTCCCGCTCTACCGCTACACGGGCAACGACCCGCGCACCACGCTTGTGAGCAACGGCACCTCCGCCGAGCCCACCCAGCCCACGCAGCCTGAGAAGCCCTCCCAGCCCGCGAGCAGCAATACCTACACCGTCGTCTCCGGCGACAGTCTGTGGAAGATCGCCAGCAAGCAGCTCGGCAATGGCAACCGCTGGACTGAGATCTATGACCTGAATAAGGACACCGTCAAGTCCCCCTCGGTCATTTTCGTCGGTCAGATCCTCAAAATGCCTCTCACGGCAGTGAGCCAGTAAAAAATACGTCAGTGTTTTTTCTCCACAAATTCCCTTCGAACGGGAAAGCGCCTTCCGCGATGCGGAAGGCGCTTTCCTTTTTATTTTCAAATCTCGAATTGCTGACCGTCGCGCGTGATGCGCGCGATGATGTCCTTTTCGTCCGGATGTGCGGCAATGTAGCGGTCGATGACCTCGTACTTTTTCCACATGTGCATCGGGAAAACGTGCTGCACTGTCACGTTTTTCAGCAGATACTCGATGCCGAGGCCCTCGCTGCCTTCACCAAGGCGCGGGTCAAGCGGCGCCATCGCCGCCGTGATCTCGGGCGCGATGTTGTTGTCCGTCGCCTCGTTGCGCACGGCGGAGGCGAGCTTTTCAATGGCCGCATGGTAGTGGACGGTCATGTTGTTGCAGTAAGCCTTGCCCTCGCTCTCCCAGTTCCACCAGTTGAGGTCGCCCCCGTGGTAGACCATCTTCCCCTCGCAGCGCAGAAGGTAGGCGTTGCCGATGTCCGTCGACTTGATGGCGCGGATGCTTAAGTCCTCGCCCGCGACGTCGGTGAGCAGGATGCTGTCGGGCCGCAGAACAGTCGTGCGGGCAAAGGCTTCGTCGGAGATGTTCAGCCATTGCCGCTTGCGCTCGGTGAGGCGCGTATCGCGCGAGACGAAAAAGCGTGCATCGGGATACTTTTCCAGAAGGGCAAAGACCTTCGCGTCGAAGTGATCCTCGTGGCTGTGGCTCGCGAAGACGAGCAGCGGCTTGTCTGGGTTCAGCTCCGGCAGCGCGCCCGTGTAGTCGGGCTCGTAGGTGTAGTCAAAGAGCGTATAGAACTTGTCCCACTCGACAAGATACGCGCTGTGGGCGATAAACGTGACGGTCATGCGGTTTCTCCTTTCGCTGCGGAGGATGGAAGTTTGCCTGTAGTATCATAGCAGACGCCGCGGCGCGGCGCAAGGGAAAAGGCTTTGCAAAATCGCGCGGATATGGTAAAATATTTGAATCTATCCCCTGACTTCACGAAAGGAGCCGCGCGATGCTGAAAAAAGCCTACGTTGAGATCACGAACCGCTGCAACCTCGCCTGCTCCTTCTGTCCCAAGACGAAGCGCGCACCGCGCACGATGAGCGCACAGGAATTCGACCTCGTCCTCTCGCGGCTCGAGGGGTATGTGCAGTACATCTATCTGCACGTGATGGGCGAGCCGCTGCTGCACCCTGAGCTTACGACGCTCTTCGCCCTCGCCAAGGCGCGGGATATGAAGATCTGCATCACAACGAACGGCACGCTGCTCCAAAAGCGTTCCAGTGAGCTGCTTGCCGCCGAAAGTCTGCACAAGATCAGCGTCTCTCTCCACAGTTTTGAGGGCAACGACGGCGCGGACGAGCAGGAGCTTTCTTACCTGACACAGGTCTGGAACTTTGCTGAAAAGGCCGCGAAAAAACGCGTCATCGTCGCGCTGCGCCTCTGGAACGACGGTGGCGCGGACGCGCGCAACGGCGAAATTCTCGACTTTCTGCGCGCGCGCACGGGAAATGACTGGCCCGAAATGCGCAACGGCAGCTTCCTCCTGCGCGATCATCTCTATTTAGAGCGCGCGGGCAAATTTGAATGGCCCGACCTTTCGGCAAACGAATCCGGCGCGCAGTTCTGCTACGGCCTGCGCGACCAGCTCGGCGTGCTTGTCGACGGCACGGTCGTGCCCTGCTGCCTCGATCATGAGGGCGATGTGGCGCTGGGGAACCTCTTCACCCAGCCGCTTACCGAAATTCTGACCTCCCCGCGCGCGTGTGCTCTGCGCGAGGGTTTCTCCCGGCGGAAGCCCGCCGAAGAGCTCTGCCGCCGCTGCGGCTTCGCCGCGCGCTTCAACAAATGATATGATGACAGAACATTGGGAAAACTTAAATGCCCTGACCGCGCCGCTGCTCACGTGGTATGACTTAAACGGCCGCACGCTGCCATGGCGCAGCGTCGTCACGCCGTACCGCACGTGGGTCTCGGAGATCATGCTCCAGCAGACGCGCGTGAGTGCCGTCATTCCGTACTTCGAGCGCTTTATGGCAGAGCTGCCCGACGCCGCGGCGTTAGCCACCGTGCCGGAGGAACGGCTCTTGAAGCTCTGGGAGGGGCTCGGCTACTACTCGCGGGCGCGGAATCTGCAAAAGGCGGCAAAGGTCATCGTCTCGGACTTTGGCGGCGAGTTGCCGCGCACTTGTGCAAGTCTCAAAACGCTCCCCGGCATCGGCGACTACACCGCCGCCGCCATCGCCTCGATCAACTTCGGCGAGCCGGTCGCCGCGGTGGATGGAAATCTGCTGCGCGTCGCCGCGCGCGTCAGCGGCTGCGCCGACGACATCATGGACGCGAAGGTGCGAAAGCAATTCACCGCGCATCTCAACGACGCCATCGACTTAGCCCGCCCCGGTGCGTACAATCAGGCGATGATGGACCTCGGCGCGACGGTATGCCTGCCGAACGGCGCGCCGAAGTGCGAGATCTGCCCCGCGCGAATGATGTGCGAGGCGTACAAAAACGGTCTCACGGAAATTTTACCCGTGCGCGCGAAGAAAAAGGCGCGCAAGATCGAAGAGCGCACGGTGCTGCTGCTCTTTCAAAACAGCAAGGCCGCGCTGCGAAAGCGCGCGGACACGGGACTTCTCGCCTCACTCTGGGAATTCCCGAGCGTTTTGGGGAACCTCGACGAGGCGGGCGTTTCACTTGCGCTTGCGCAGATGGGGCTTTCGACGCAAACTGTCGAACCCGCGGGCAGCGCCAAGCACATCTTCACCCACATCGAATGGGACATGAAGGGATATTTCGCCGACGTGACGGGCGAAAACGACGATCTATTCTGGGCGGACGCCGCGGCGTTCGACGCCGCCGCCATCCCCACCGCATTCAAGAAATTTGCCGCGCTCGTTCGCGCGCGGCTGCAATAAGAGAGGGAGAACAACGACCATGGCACAGCTTTACTTCAAATACGGCGCGATGGGCTCGAGCAAGACGGCCAACGCGCTGATGGCGCGCTTCAACTACGAAGAGCGCGGGCAGAAGACGCTCCTCTGCAAGCCCCAGCTCGACACGCGCGACGGCGACCACATGGTGCACTCACGCATCGGGCTTGAATACCCCTGCGTCTACTTCCATGAGATGCGGCAGATGGACGAGGAGGAGCTCAAGAAAAACGCCTGCATCATCGTCGACGAGGCGCAGTTTTTGACAAAGGAGGAGGTCTTATACCTCGTCCATCTCGTCGACGACTGCGGCATCCCCGTCCTCTGCTACGGGCTGCGCGCCGACTTCAAGGGCGACCTTTTCCCCGGCAGCTACGAGCTGCTTGTCATGGCCGACAAGTTAGAAGAGGTCAAGACCATCTGCTGGTGCGGCAAAAAGGCCGCGTTCAACGCGCGCTTTGACGCGCAGGGCCATGTCGTCAAGCAGGGTGCGCAGGTCGTCATCGGCGCGAACGACCAGTACATCGGCCTGTGCCGCAAGCACTGGATGCTCGGCGACCTCGGCCCCGACTTCAACGGTCAGGGCACGGGCGACTGATGCGCTGCGAGATCTGTCCCCGTCGCTGCAATGCTGAGCGCACGGCGGAGAAAGCGGGCGGCGTCTGCCGCATGCCCGCGGGCTTAGTCGTCGCGCGCGCGATGCTGCACATGTGGGAAGAGCCCGTGCTCAGCGGCACGAACGGCGCGGGCTGCATCTTCTTCTCCGGCTGCAATTTGGGCTGCGTGTTCTGCCAGAACGGGCGCATCAGCCACGAGAATTTCGGCAAGGTCATTACGCCGGCACATCTGCGCGAGATCATGGAAGGCCTCGTTTCGCAGGGCGCGCACTGCATCGATCTTGTCACGCCCACGCACTTCACCCCCTGGGTGCTCGAAGCGCTGGATCAGCCGCTTCCCGTCCCCGTTGTGTGGAACAGCGGCGGCTACGAGCGCGTCGAAACGCTCAGAACGCTTGAGGGTAAGGTGCAGATCTACCTCCCCGACCTCAAATACGCCATGGAACGCCCCGCGCGCGAGCTTTCCGCCGCACCGGACTACTTTGAAGTTGCCGCCGCGGCCATCGACGAGATGGTGCGTCAGGTCGGGGCGTATCAGATTGGGGACGACGGCCTGATGCGCTCCGGCGTCATTTTGCGCCACCTCGTCCTGCCGGGGCAGCTGGAGAACACCAAGCGCGTCATCGACTATGTCTCGACGCATTTTCCGCCAAAGACGGTGCTCTTTTCGCTCATGAGCCAGTATACGCCGCAGCCCGGTTCGACCGGTGCGCTCGCGCGGCGCTTAAATGAGCGCGAGTACCGCACGGCGGTGCAGTACATGCGCGACTGCGGCCTGACCGACGGCTTTTGTCAGGAGCTCTCGAGTGCCAAAGAGGAATACACGCCGATCTTTGACTTACAAGGAGTATAAAATGGAAAATCAGCTCAACTGCCTGCGCTGCGGCGCAAAGATGCGCTTTTTGGGGCGCGAAAAGCTTCAGCGCAGCCCCGATCTGATCATCTCGGACCTGACCTTCGCCCTCGTGGGTGGAAGGGAAATCAACATCTATTCCTGCCCCAAGTGCGGGAAGCTTGAATTTTTCCAGCCCGAAGCTTCAACCGACGAACTGCCGCAGAAGCAGTGTCCCGACTGCGGCGCAGTCATCGACTTTGACTACGGCCGCTGCCCTCACTGCAAGCATGAATTCTGATAGCATTTTGTAATATTTTTTTCATCAATACAAGGAGGACTCGATATGGAGCGTGTCAGCAAGCGGAATTACTATCTGGACATTGCGCAGACCGTGCTCGAGCGCGCGACCTGCCTGCGCCGCGTCTACGGCGCGATCATCGTCAAAAACGATGAGATCATCTCCACGGGCTACAACGGCGCGCCGCGCGGACGCAAGAACTGCGTCGACCTCGGCTACTGCACGCGCGAGCAGCTCAAGGTCCCGCGCGGCGAGCGCTACGAGCTCTGCCGCAGCGTCCACGCCGAGGCGAACGCCATCATCTCCGCCCAGCGGCGCGACATGGTCGGCGCGACGATCTATTTAGTCGGCCGCGACGCGCGCAGCGGCGAGCTGCTGCACGACGCGACGAGCTGTCCCATGTGCCGCCGCATGATTATCAACGCCGGCATCGACGAGGTGGTGATCCGCCGGACGGAGGAGGAGTTTGATATCGTTCCGGTGCAGAAGTGGATCGACGAAGACGATTCACTATAATTCAAAAAACGGCAATGCCGTTTTTTGAGAAGATCACAGCCTGCTGCGCCGCACTCGCTGCGCTCGCACGCTGGCAGGCTGATAGGAATAAATCGCCACGCGCATGTCGCGGCGATTTATGATTCCAATTTATTTGCGCCGTGCGCGGCGCAAAATCTGCGATGCCTTTTCCGCCTGCGGACGGGAATTATTGTAAAATCCTTGCAAATACCGCCCTTTCGGTGGTAAACTGTAGTTAATTACGCCCCGCTTTCATTCGGCGCGGGCAGAAAAGAGGAAAACACCAATGGACAAGAAGAAATTCTATATCACGACCCCCATCTACTACCCCTCCGACAAGCTCCACATCGGCCACACCTACTGCACCGTGGCGACCGACGCGATGGCACGCTACAAGCGCCTGACGGGCTATGACGTCATGTTCCTGACCGGCACCGACGAGCACGGCCAGAAGATCGAAGATAAGGCCAAGGCCGCGGGCGTGACCCCGCAGCAGTTCGTCGACAACATCGTCTGCGGCGAAAAGGGCATCCTCGATCTGTGGAAGCTCATGAATATTTCGAACGACCGCTTCATCCGCACAACGGATGACTACCATGTCGAGGCCATCCAGAAGATCTTCAAGAAGATGCACGACAACGGCGACATCTACAAGGGCACCTACAAGGGCAAGTACTGCAAGCCCTGCGAGAGCTTCTGGACCGAGAGCCAGCTCATTGACGGCAAGTGCCCCGACTGCGGCCGCGAGGTCGAGGACGCCGAGGAAGAGGCCTACTTCTTCAAGCTGAGCAAGTACGCCGACCGCGTGCAGCACCTCCTTGAGGACACCGACTTCCTCCAGCCCGCCTCTCGCGTCAACGAGATGGTCAACAACTTCATCAAGCCGGGCCTTGAAGACCTCTGCGTCTCCCGCACGAGCTTCACCTGGGGCATCCCCGTGGACTTTGACCCGGGTCACGTTGTCTACGTCTGGGTCGACGCGCTCTTCAACTACTGCACGGCGCTCGGTTTCATGAACGACAAGTACGACGATTACGATAAGTTCTGGCCCGCCGACGTGCATTTTGTCGGCAAGGAGATCGTCCGCTTCCACTCCATTATCTGGCCTGCGATGCTCATGAGCATGGGCATGCCGCTCCCCAAGCACGTCTACGGCCACGGCTGGCTCGTGATGGATGGCGGCAAGATGAGTAAGTCCAAGGGCAACGTCGTTGACCCGTATGTGCTCGCCGAGCGCTTCGGCGTGGACGCGCTGCGCTTCTTCCTGCTGCGCACGTTCCCGTTCGGCTCGGACGGCAACTTCTCGAATGAACTGCTCATCAACACCATCAATGTCGACCTCGCCAACGACCTCGGCAACCTCGTCTCCCGCACGACGGCCATGGTCGAAAAATATTTCGGCGGCACGCTGCCGGAAAGCCGTCAGGCCGATGCGCTCGACGACGAGCTCATCTCTCAGCTCTCGGCCCTTCGCGGCAAGTACGAGACCGAGATGGAGAAGTTCCAGTTCCAGAACGCGCTTGAGCTCATCTTCAAGTGCATCCAGCGCGCCAACAAGTATATCGACGAGACCGCACCCTGGGCGCTCGCCAAGGACGAGGCCAACAAGCCCCGCCTCGCTTCCGTCATGTACAACCTGCTCGAGAGCATCCGCATCTGCACGGTGCTGCTCACCCCGTTCATCCCCGATTCCTGTGAGAAGATCTTCGCGCAGATCGGCGCGTGCGAGTGCTGCCGCGATTGGGACAGCGCCGCGAAGTGGGGCAGCCTGAGCGCCACCGTCACCGTCCACAAGGGCGAGGCCATCTTCCCGCGCGTCGACGCGCAGAAGGCGCTCGAAGAGCTCGAGGCCATTCAGGAGGCGCAGAAGAAGGCTGCGCTCCCCGCAATGGAGTTTGAACCGATGGTCGAAGAGAAGGTCGACTTCGACACGTTCTGCAAGTCCGACTTCCGCGCCGTCAAGGTCAAGGCCTGCGAGGCCGTGAAGAAGAGCGAAAAGCTCCTGCGCTTCACGCTCGACGACGGCACCGGCACCGACCGCCAGATCCTCTCCGGCATCCACAAGTGGTACAAGCCCGAAGAGCTCGTCGGCAAGACGCTCGTCGCCATCGTCAACCTGCCCCCGCGCAAGATGATGGGGCTTGAGAGCTGCGGCATGCTGCTCTCTGCTGTCCACACCGAGAAGGGTAAGGAGGTCCTCAACCTTATTATGGTGGATGATAAAATTCCTGCGGGAGCAAAGCTTTGCTAAAGCAAAAGGGGTAAGCCCCTTTCGTTTTCCCCACCTGACGTGGGGAACGAGCAAAAGGGGGATACTCTCTTTCTCGAAAGAGAGTATCCCCCTTTAAATCCCCCGAGAGAAAGGTTTGCATTGCCGGTCTTGGGCTTGAAGAGCTGCACGCGCTGCGCAATCGGGTGCGGTGTACATGGCTTCGCCATGAGTCCCTATAAGTCGTTACCAATCGCAACCGCGCCTTACTATCGTGAGGCGCGTGTGACGATTGCTTGGCGGCAGACTGCCTGCCGAATGCGGCATTGCTGCGCTCGCCGCATTGATGGGTACCTCGGTAGACGGGAATTACTGCGCACTTCTGCAAGATGGGCAGAGCGGCAGCGGATAGTAGGAGTAAGTCAAGTCGTATAGCAACACCAAACGCGGCAACGCCGCGCTATGGGCAGTGCAATCGGCAAGCATTGCAGCTCTTCG
>ERZ837380.2150-NODE-2150-length-21933-cov-8.829509_pt1 | contig 21933 bp, 27 predicted proteins | sample MGYA00519685_ERZ837380 | MGnify/ENA primary metagenome ERZ837380 (study PRJEB31850, sample SAMEA3708817) | human gut metagenome | biome: human gut; feature: human-associated habitat; material: faeces | place: China | collected 2014 ...
GCCATTCGAAAGAATATAGACCTGTTCCAGTGACGAAAGGAGAAAGAACATGGCAACATACAAAGCAGCAGAGCTGAAAGACACAGTATCACTGATGTGCAGTGATGACTATAAGGAACGGTTTAAGGCAGAGTATGCACAGGTGGCTGTCCGGTACGAGAAGTTGAAAGCAATGCTGGACAAATGGGACACTGGAAAGCTGAATTTCACGCCGACCTGTCCGAGAGGTGTCTATAATTTCCAGATCAGAGCGATGGCTGACTATATCGCCAGTCTGGAAGCACGTGCAGCAATCGAAGGCATTGAACTGTAATCACTGCCCCGACCACGGGCATAAACTGGCGGAGGGCGGATAACAAGAACAGGAAAAGCCAGCGGGTACGGCGTTCTTTTATCGAAAAATCAGCATCTGAGCGATCAGGTGCTATTTTTATACCCAATTTTCAGAAAGGAATGATACACATGGCAGACGAACTGAAAGACCAGGATACGCCGGACACCGGCGAACCGAACGCATCGCCGCCGGAAAAGACTTACACGGCGGAAGAGTACAATGCGTTGCAGGTGCAGCTGCAGCAGGCACAGGACGCGTTAAAGCAAGCCCAGAAGCAGACCAAGGCAGACAACGCCGCCAAGCAGGCACAGGAGAGCACACGCATCACACAGCTGGAAGCAGATCTTGCCAAGGCGAAGCTGGACGCTGCGGTACAGGTGGCACTGCTGAAAGCGGGAGCACTGGACACCGACTATCTGGCGTACAAATTACAGGGCATGGACGGCGTGGCTCTGGACGACAAGGGCAGACTGACAGGCTGGGACACCACGCTGGAAACGCTGAAATCCCAGTATCCGACGCAGTTCGCGGCGGCAGAGAAAAAGCAGATACTGGAACAGAAGCTGCCGGACAACAGCGGCGGCTCTGCGGTCACTGCTGATGCGTTTGCAAAGATGTCCTATGCTCAGCGGCTGGACTTGTACAAGACCGACAAAGACACATACGACACCCTGACCGGTAGAAAAGGAGAATAACTATGGCAGAAACAACAACCATTCAGGACCTTGTAAATCCGCAGGTCATGGCGGATATGATCTCCGCCAAAATCACCAGCAAGATCGTTGTCACTCCGTTCGCAAAGGTGGACACCACCTTGCAGGGCGTACCGGGTGACACGATTACCGTACCGCAGTACAGCTACATCGGCGATGCGGTAGACGTTGCCGAGGGCGTAAAGGCAGACACTGTAAAGCTCCAGACCAGCACCACCACCGTGAAGATCAAGAAAGCGATGAAAGCGGTGGAACTGACAGACGAATCCGTGCTGTCCGGCTATGGCAACCCAGTGGCAGAGACCAATAACCAGATCGGAAAGTCCATCGCGGCGAAGGTCGATGCCGATGCCATGGCCGCGTTGCAGGGAGCACAGCTGACCTATGACGGCAGTGCGGCGGCGATCAAGTACGCCGGCATTGTGGACGCCATTGACGTGCTGGACGAGGAAGTGAACACGGACAAGGTCATCTTTGTCCACCCGAAGCAGGTGACACAGCTGCGGAAAGACAGCGACTTCCTCAGTGCAGACAAGTACAAGAACGGCGTGATGCTGACCGGTGAGATCGGCACGGTGGCAAACTGTCGCGTGGTGCCGTCCAAGAAAGTGCCGCTGCACAGTGAGTGGTATTACTTTGACGAAAGTGGTACGGCGGCGACTGAGGGGAACATCGCGGAGATCCGGAAAACCCTGCCCGCTGCAAAGGTCGGCGACAAGGTCACAAAGTCCACTACGGCGTGCTACTTCTGCCCCATCGTCAAGCTGAATCAGGACGACGAAACCGAGGACGACACTGCCGCACTGACCATTTACCTGAAGCGTGACACCAACGTGGAGATCGAACGTGCAACCCTGTCCAGAAAGACAGACATCAGTGCAGACCGGTTCTATGCGGTAGCACTGTCTGACACCTCCAAGGTGGTACTGGCGAAGTTCAAGAAGTAAGGAGTGAGAATGCGAAATGTTAATGACAGTAGAGCATCTCCGAAAATTTGTGGACACCGAAACACCGGACGAACTGCTTGCGGAATATCTCGCCGCACTGGAATCTGCGATCCGGCAGGAAACGCACAACACCTTTACAGAACGCGGCTTCCGGCACGTGACGGCGATTCAGGGCGGTGTCATGCTGACACCGAGCCTGCGGATTCTGGCAGGGGACACCGTGCAGATCGGCGAGCGACTGTACACGGTGCTGCCGGACAGCATGCTGTCACCTGCTCCGGCTGATACCGCTTCTGCGGTGCTGTACCGCGTGGTGTATCCGGAGGACGTAGTAATGGGGTGCGTGGATATTCTGCGGTACAAGCTTAGCAGGGCGGGGCAGAACGCCGCCGACAGGGCGGGAATTGCATCGGAAACCATCAGCCGGCACAGCGTGACCTTCTCCGGAGAGGACGCTTACAGCGGCATTCTGGGCGTTCCGGACCGGCTTGTCAGATTTCTGGACAGATACCGGAAAGCGAGGTTTTGACCATGTACGGACGGATCGGCGGAAATACAGCTGCACAGCTTGTGCGTTTGAAATCCGTTGTCAATGCGATCGGGGAAGCCGAGCCGCAGGAAGAAATCGTAGTCACACTGCATGGCTGGCTGGATATGGCCGGCGGTGACAGCCGGTATACCGCATACTACGCAAAAACCGAAGAATCGACGCATGTGTTTGTGTGTGACTGGGTACAGCTGCCGGAGGACTTCTCTCCGGAAAACTGCCGCCTGCTCTGCGGCGGAAAACGGTATGATGTATTGCAGATCGATAACCCTATGGGCATGGCGGACGGATCCCAGCTGGAGATCTATCTGCGGTATACGGGAGGTGCGGCACAGTGCTGGAAAGCGTAACTCTGGAATTGAACATCTTACAGGCAGAGGGCTTGCTGGACGATGCGGTGCAGCAGTTTCTGACGGAAATGGGGGCATTGCTTGCGGCAGATGCGGCGGCAATGTCACCGGTGGACGAGGGGCAGCTGAAAGGCTCTTGGGACTATCAGGTGGACGCCGCAGAGAAGTCCGTCACCGTCGGCAGCAATCTGGAAAACGCGGTCTGGAACGAGTTCGGCACAGGTACACACGCGGCAAACGGGGACGGCAGAGCGACACCGTGGTATGTGCCGGTTGCCGGATACACCGGTACGCGAAAGCCTGCATACAAAGGCAAAGTCGCGGTGGTATACGGCAAAAACGGGATGCGGTACTTTAAGACAGACGGCAAGGCGGCACAGCACACATTGCAGCATGCAGCAGATCAGGACTTGCCGAAAGCGGAAAAGCATCTGGCAGAGATGCTGAAACGGAGGACATCATGACAACAGAATTGCTTGCTGCGGTGCACGCACAGATGCAGGAAGCCGGTGTGCCGTATCAGTACGGCGTATACCGGACAGAAACGGCTTTGCCGGAAGTGTATGCGGTGGGGCACTACAGCGGCAGCCCCGTGACAGAAGAAAGCGGCATGCTCTCCGGAACGTTTTTGCTGACGCTGGTAGGCACAAGCTGGGCGAAGCTGGAGCAGGCACACGAAAAGATCCGGTGCAGCTTTCCGCGAATCGGCGGGCATCGGGTTTTCCGCGAAGCATACGGCGTTGTGATCTGCTATGATAACGCAGTTGCAGTGCCGTGTGATGACGCGGCAATCAAAAAAATACAAATCAATTTGAAATGCAAAGAATGGAGTGTGAACTAAATGTACACAGGACAGCACGGCATGACTGCCAACACCCTGAAACGCATCGTTCTGGGGGCAGGCACGATCCATAAGAATCTGACACTCGGCAGCAACAATAGCTTCAATTTCGATAATAGCGTCATGTTTGCGACTTCCGGCGGAAACAGCCTTGAGATCGTAGGCACGCTGTACGATATTCCGATCGACGGCGTTGGTGTCAAGGTGCAGGGAACAACGATCAAGACAGGAGAAACCGGTACGCTGACGGTAAACGCCCTGGAAATGTCGCCGGAACTGCTGGAATACCAGCTTTTCGGCACAATGTCAGATCTGAAGCCGCTTGCAGGATATTCTTCCGGCACCACCGGAGAAAAAATTGAAAGCAAGCACTATGTGGAAAATCTGGCTTACGTCGGCGAAACCGCAGCAGACCGAAAGCCGGTGATCATCGTTTTTGAACGTGCCCTCTGCACAAGCGGTCTGAAAGTGGACGGCAAGAGCAACGAAGCGAATGTACTTCCGGTGACATTTGAGGCGTATGCACAGCCGAGCGTGAACACGCGGCTGACAAGCCTCGGGATCCACATCTACTTTCCGGAGAGCAGCACCGTCACACAGAGTGCGGCATCTGCGGCGGCAGTCACCAAGTAAAGGAGGAATGCAACATGGCGGAAAAAAGAAAGACACTCTTTGTGAGAGCACTGACAGCGGACGATGTTGGCACGCTGTTCGACATCGCTGCGGCTGTCGGCTCTGATGAGATCGCGGCACTGACTGAGGACCCTGCGATTTCCGCAGCGGTCGCCAGAATCAGCAGCGGCAAGGGAAAGAACAGCTTCCGCGAGGTCGGTGCAGTTGCGGTTACAAAGGTAATTGCGATCGTGATACGCAACTACAGCAAATGCGAACCGCAGCTGAAAAAGCTGCTGGCATCGCTTACCGGCACGACTGCGAAAGAAATCGGGCAGTCCAGCCCTGCCTACTACGCTGCTTTGCTGCGGGAGCTGGCTACCACCAAAGAAATCAGAGATTTTTTTACGGAGCTGCTGTCGTTTGCAGAACCCAAGGCGGAATAACCGAATTTTTTGAGATGCTGTATCACCGCTACGCCAATCCGCTGGAACTGCTGGCGGTCGCACTGCGGCAATGCCGTTTTACGGATACCGTCTGTCAAATCTACAGGGAATCCTCTCGGCAGCAATGCTGGGAGTTTTTCCTGCACTGTGTGCGGGACAAGACGTTTTCCGAGTTTATGGCAGAACTGGAATCGAAGCAGCCTGCTCCGGCAGCCGCGAACGCAAAAGCAAAAGACGTGATACAGAAGAATCTGCACCGGTTTGAACATCTGCAAATCGGCAGGGAAACGGAGAGTTACTAAGAGCTTGTGTTCATAGGAAATGTGTGCGGATTTTCGAGCAAATTTTGTTGCAGACAAGGCAAAAATTCGCAGGCATACTTGGTGTCTGGCAAGAATTTTTAACGCAGTATGCAGTAAAATTTGCCGAAAAGACGCAGGCAGATGCCTATGCACACAAGCTCTAAGGGAGGAGGTGGAGCATGGACATATTTAAGCTTAGCGGAAAGATCATCGTGGACACCAGCGAAGCCAAGAAGAAGCTGCGGGAAACCGAGGACGATGCCGAAAAGACCGAATCGAAAATGTCAAAGGCGTTTGAGAAGATCGGGCAGGCGTTTGGAAAGGCGTTTAAAGGCAAAAGCGGCGACATCTCTGACACCAAGGAATCTCTGCAAATCCTGACCAAAAAGGTGGAACTACAGCGGACGACACTGGACAAGCTGAAAGACAAGTACAAGGATCTTCGCAAAGAAACCGGCAAGGAATCCGACGAGGCGAAAGCCTGTGCGGACAACATCGAAAAGCTGAGTTCTGAACTGAAGAACAACGAAAAAAAGCTGGAACGGGCACAGAAAGCCGCCGATCAGCTGAACACGGAACAGAAAAATCTGGACGATTCCGCCGGAAAGGCGAAAAAGTCTGTCAAGGAACTGGGGGACAGTGCCAAAAACACAGAGGGCGGATTTTCCGTCATGAAGGGTGCCATTGCCAATGTATTGGCGAGCGGATTTGAAAAGCTGATCGATCTTGCCGCAAGGGCAGGACAGGCACTCTGGGACTTCGGTAAGGATTCTGTAGAATCTGCGGCAGAGGTGTCCGCGGAAAATTCTGCGTTTGACCAGACCATGGGCGACTATGCCGGCGAAGCACAGAAGAAAATGGACGCTGTTGCAAAATCTACCGGCGTGGTATCCACGCGGCTGACCAGCAGTATGACATCTTTAACCGCCAAGTTTAAGGGATTGGGATTTGGCGTTGAAGATGCTACAGACCTTGCAGCCAGTGGGCTGTCACTGGCTTCCGATGCTGCGGCGTTCTGGGACGTGTCACTGGACGAATCCATGGGGCATCTGAACAGCTTCATTAACGGCTCCTATGAGGGCGGTGAAGCGATTGGGCTGTTTGCCAACGACACACAAATGGCGGCGTATGCCGTTGAAAAGGGCGTAGTCGCGGATACCAAGGCGTGGGCGAATCTGGACGAAGCCACCAAGCAGGCAACACGTCTGGAATATGCAGAAAACATGATGCAGGCTTCCGGTGCTGTCGGACAGGCGGCAAAGGAATCCACGCAGTACGCCAACGTGCAAGCCAATCTGACGGAAAAATGGCGGCAGTTCAAGACGGAAATCGGCGAGCCGATCATGGAGGATTTCGTAATTCCTGCCATGCAAAAGCTTTCCGAGTGGATAGACATTGCACGGCAGAAGTTCCAGGATATCGCCCCAAAAATAGGCGAATTTAAGGAAAAACTCGGGGAATGGTGGGAAAAGGCACAGGAGGTTGCAGCCTTTGTGCAGGAATCTTTCCAGCCGGTCATCGACGCACTGAAAGATGCGTGGAACAACCTGAAAGATGCAGTTTCGCCGCTGACCGAACTGTTTTCCGGTTTTGTCGAAAGCGGCGGGGCAGCGTCTACGGCGATGACTGTATTTTCCGGTGCTTGTCAGGTGGTGGCGGATGTGATCGGGATACTGTCCTCTTTGATAACGCCGGTGATCTCGACAATCAGCAGCACCATTGCAGAACATCTGCCGGGCTGGATCGAGAAGATTCAAGCCATTGGCGAAAATTTAAGCTGGCTGCAACCAATCATTGCTTTGATCGGCACTGTCGTGGCGACAACAGTTTCCACCGTAGCAGGGCTGCTGAACGGGCTGTTCAACGCGATCGACGGCATTATACAGGCGATCTCCGGTGTATTCGAATTTTTGCAGGGCGTGTTCAATGTTTTTGTCGGCATATTTACAGGAGATACTGATCGTATCAAGCAGGGGTTCGGCGAAATGGGCACCGGTATTTCCAACACGTTTATGGGCTTGTGGAATACGGTTTCCGGCTATCTGACAGGCTTCCTCAACGGTGCGAAAGATACGTTCAAGGGCATCTTTGATTCTGCTTCCGAGAAGTTCAGCGGCGTAAAGGAAGTGGTTGACGGCGTTGTGCAGTGGCTGAAAGGCGTGTTCGACTTTGACTGGCATCTGCCGGACATCAAGCTGCCGGAGTTCCATTGGTCTGGTGAGTTCAGTTTAAGTCCACTGTCTGTTCCGCATTTGGATGTAGAGTGGCACGCAAAAGGCATGGTATTGAATCAGCCGACAATATTTGGCGTAAATCCGAGCAATGGAAAGATAATGGGAGGCGGCGAAGCAGGTCCTGAAGCAGTCGCTCCGATTGCCACGCTGCAAGGCTATGTACAGGAAGCTGTCCGTGCCGAAAATGCCGGCGTTATGGAGCTGCTGTCTGAAATTCTGGCGGCGATACTGGACTACTTCCCGCAGCTTGTGGCGATGTCCGGTCATGACATCAAAATCAACGGCAGAACGCTTGCGAAGCTGATCGCCTCCGACATGAGCCGCGAACTGGGCAGCCTGCAAAACAAAGCAAGGAGAGGTGTGACATAAAGTGAAAGGCATCAAATTTGACGGGAACCATTCGTATGACGTGTACCAGCTTTTTCTGAACTCCTACAGCATCGGTGAAGCGGAACCAAACACAAACTTGGTGGAGATCCCCGGCGTAGACGGTGCTGTGGACTTCACGGAGTACTTCGGCGGCGTGACGTACAAAAGCCGCACGCTGAAGATGCAGTTCACCTTTACCGCGGATCGCTTCGGGCTGAACGCGGCATATGCAAAGCTGCAAAACGCCCTGAACGGCAAGCGAGTGAAAATCGTGCTGGACGATGACAAGGATTACTTCTACACGGGGCGTGTATCTGTCGGGGAACTCTCTCCTGACGGGCAGATCGGGAAAGTGACGCTGACGGCGACCTGCGATCCGTATAAGTACAAGAACAAGGCTAGAACAGTGACCTGCTCCGGTCACACGGTCGGAAAAGGCGTTGGTACAGCTGGTGGTACGGCTGCCACCCTGATCCACGCCTCCGTCACAAACGCCGGCGGCGTTCCTGCTGTGCCGACGTTCAACGGCGACAAGGATTTCTATGTCACAGCAACGGAGCGGCACACAGGCGGCAGCAGCGACACGTACCTGAACGAATCCGAATCGCTGCCAAGCGGGAAAGATACGGCGATCAGCGGCGTTGAGATTCCTGCTGGGGCAACGCAGGAGTTCGGGTTCTGCTGTGTCGGAGAGGGCGATTTGACAGTGACGATAAAGCTGCAAGAAAGGAGCCTGTAAGTGTATAAAGTCAAAGTAGATGAGAAGCTGCTGTGCTTCACCGGCAGTGTCAACGGCATGGAGTATGTCACAGACCCTGATGTAAAGCTTGTGGTCAACGGCGTGGACAGCTTTTCTTTCGCAATTTACCCGCAGCACCCACTGTACAAAAAAATCGTATGCAAGGTGTCCCGCGTGAAGATCTGGCGGGACAGCAAACTACTTTTTTACGGAGAAGTCACGGGATACAGTCAGGACATGTATGGCATACGCACGTATGACTGCGAGGGAGCTCTGGCATGGCTGAACGACCTGCACTTTGCCTATGCGATCAGCGGGGCAACGCCCAAAGACGTACTGTACTGGTATATCAAAATGTACAACCAAAAGCTGCGGGACAAGTCAAAAAGTTTCGAACTGGGTACTGTAACGGTACATAAGGCAATGACGCAGGACGGAACAGAGGGAACGATTGCACGCTCCAGTGGTGTGTATCCGTCCTTCTGGGAAGAAATCCAAGACAAGCTGCTGAACTCGTTTGGCGGCATTCTGCGTGTCAGATACGTCGGCAGCGACAGCTGTGCCGGATATATCGACTGGCTGGCAATTCCGGACGGGACCTGTACTCAGGACGTGCGGTATGCTAAAAATCTGCTGAACTGCGACTGGACATATGACTGTACATCAATTGCAACTGCTGTTGTACCGCTGGGAAAGCGAAAGGACAGCAGCGGAGATAACGAAGTCCGTCTTACGATAGATAAGGCGGACGATGACGATGCCACTTTTATGATCCAGTACATGACCGGAACGGACGATCTCGTGAAATCCGGAAACATGGTCTACAGCAAATCCCGCATGGAAAAGTACGGTCTGATACAGCAGGCTGTGACCTTTGATGATATTACAGACGCGGGAACGCTGGCGTATCAGGGGGCAGTGTGGCTGCGGCAGAACGGGAAAGCGGCAAGCACGATCAGTGCGGAAGCGATTGATCTGGCGGACATTGATGAAAGTGTGGAACACTTCACGCTCGGTGACTATGTGCGGACAAAGCTGCCGGGGGATTCCGCAGAGAGCCTTTTCCCCATAACCGCAATTGAGATTCCGATCGCGGCACCTGAAAATGCGAAGCTGACGGTAGGCACACAGGAAAGCGGCATCACAAGCGGAAGCGGCGGGCAGGGCGGCGGCAGCATTGCAGATGCCGGCTCCGGTGCTGATGCGATGGCTCATACACACTCCAACAAGGGCGTTCTGGATAAAATCACGGAGCAGGATTACGCGGACTTCAAAGGGGCTGTCAACAAGGCACATATCCACGCAAACAAAGACACACTGGACAAGATCGATGAAACAGCGTGGCTGACTGTATACGGGCAATCCCATGAGCATGATAACAAGGAAGTGCTGGACAGAATCACGGCACAGGATTACGCGGACTTTAAAGCCTCGGCAAACAAAGCCCATGTGCACGACAACAAAAGCACCTTGGATAAAATCGATGAAACGTCATGGCTGCTGGTGTACGGGCAGACGCACGACCATGAGAACCAGTCTGTGCTGGACAAAACAACTGCCAGCTATACCTCTGCTGAAAAGACGAAACTTGCCGGCATCGCTGCCGGTGCGGAAGTCAACCAGAATGCGTTTTCAACAATCGCATCTGGTTCAACAAGATATACCGCGACAAGCAAAACTGCTGCTTTTGTGATCGAAGGCGAAGACGGTACTAGCGTTACACTTAGCACCAACGGCAGAGCAACGATTTCAAGCCATTCTCACAGCAATAAGGCAGTACTGGACGCAACGACTGCCAGCTACACGACCGCGGAGCAGACGAAACTGAAAGGCGTTTCAGTAGGTGCCGAGGTGAATCAGAACGCGTTTTCCACGATTGCAACGGGTTCCGCGAGATATGCCGCCACGGCAAAGCAGAGTGCTTTTTTGATAGACGGGGACGGTGGAACGTCGGTAAGCCTTGATACCAAGACCGGTCGCCTGACAGTGTCCAGTCACACCCATGACAACAAGGCAGTGCTGGATAAAACTACGGCAAGTTATACGGCTGCGGATAAGAAGAAGCTGGACGGTATGGATTTGTCGAAGTATGCTGCATTATCGCATACACATACCGACTTAGATACGGTTGGCAGTGTTGGATACTACGGAAATAACAGCCCAAATGCTGCCGGCTGGTATAAGATTTATACTGGGACTATAACTGGGTACGATAACAACGTAGCCACGCTGTTGATCGAAGACGGTTATAACGGCAATAATGTTGGTCTTTTTTACTTTAAATTTCGGTGCAACAACAGCAAAATTATTAGTGTACAAGCATTTGATTGGTTAATCCGCCGTGGCTTTGCGGCAGATAGCATCGGCGTCGTTACAGGTAATAACGAATACAGTATCTACCTGTATTGCAACAGCGTACAATGGGGTCGGGTAAAGGTACGAGTGCTTGAAAGCCAAAAGACACAGAAAAATCTCACAATGTTTTTGACCAGCAACACGGTAAAAGAATCTATCGAGCCGTCATTTACACGCCGATCGTCTGATATGGGTATTGTGGCAGAAGCACAATCTCTTACAGATTCCGGCTGGATCACCCCGACCACCACTGGTACAGCCAGCAGCACGTTACGCTACCGCAAGCAAGGCAAGATTGTGTGTGTCAGCGGCTATGTTACAGTGTCAGCATCAACGGCATCGATTGCCCCATTCACTCTTCCGGAGGGCTACAGACCGTCACAAGACATCAAGATTGCACAGGCAGTAGACAGCAGTTCGCAGGATACGTATATCGTTACGATTTACGCAAATGGCAAAGTTCTGTACGTCGGTAAAAAACAGGGATTTTTTGCAACTGGTTACTCGTACTATATGCACGTGACTTATTTTATTGATTAGGAGGAAATTTACATGAAAGAAACCATTTGTACGATTGCCGGCATTGTCGGCAGTTTTGTTGCCGGACTGTTTGGCGGCTGGGATACGGCGTTGGCAACGCTGTTGATTTTTATGGCGGTAGACTATGTGACGGGATTGATCGTTGCGGCTGCCGGAAAATCGCCGAAGGGCAAGCTGTCCAGCAAGATCGGCTGGAGAGGACTTGCCAAAAAGTGTGTTGTGCTGCTTCTGGTTCTGGTGGCGGCACAGCTGGACGTGGTTCTCGGCATGGATTATGTGCGTGCAGGCGTGTGTGTTGCGTTTCTGTGCAATGAGGTGATTTCCATTTTGGAAAACGCCGGCTTGATGGGCGTACCGCTGCCGGCGGCACTAAAAAACGCTGTGGAGCTGCTGCAAAAGAAGGAGAAATAAAAACACCGCCCGGCGGCGTACAAAGTCTTTTCAAAGACATTTTTAGAAAGGATGATTTACATGGCAATTTTGACCCCTGATAAAACAACCACACTGGGCGGTGTGACCGTCAAGGAGTATCTGCTGACAAAGCACAACCCCAACCGTATTGACATGCCCACAGCACAGCTGACAGGCAAGGTGCTGGGCGTGACGATCCACAACACTGACCGCATCAAGACTGCCGCCGGCACTACGCCAGCAGAGCAGTACACTCGTGCGACTGTCAACGGCAACATGAAGACCGTGCGGGTACACTACTATGTGGACAGCACCTGTGCGTGGCAGAATCTGCCGCTATCGCTGTCCGGCTGGCATGCTGCCGACGGTTCCGGGAACGGAAATCGCAGAACGATTGCGATTGAGTGTATCATGTCCAGTGCGTATAACTCGACTGATAAGAAATCGGAAGATAACTGTGCGAGATTGGCTGCGGCTTTGCTCAAACAATACGGTCTGGGTATATCGCATTTATACACCCATACCCACTGGCTGAACGTCCGGGACGGCAAGAGCGGCAGTACTGACCAGCTGAACACTATGCACAACAGCTACAAGATGTGCCCGGCGTACATTCTGCCCCATTGGGCTGCTTTCAAAGCAAAAGTACAAGCCTATCTGAATGGTACTTCTGCCGCAAAGCCATCCAACGGAACATCCTCGCAGCTGTACAGAGTCCGAAAAAGTGCAAACGATATGAAGAGCCAGCTCGGCGCATATGCTTCTCTGGAGAACGCCAAGAAGGCGTGCAAGGCAGGGTATTCCGTTTTCGATTCCAGAGGGAAGGCGGTGTATACCAACAGCAGATCCGGGAAGTTTGTAAAAGGCCAGGCGGTGCACATCGGCAGCAACGTGCCGCTGTTCGCAAATGAAACTACCTCCACGCCGGCTGCCCGACTGACCGCCGGAACGTACTACATCTACGACGGCGTGCCTTGCAAGCTGGGACGGTATCGTGTTACTACTACGGCGGCTTCCTGCGGTAAAAAGCCGGCGGGGAAGTATGTCACGGGGTATGTGTCTTGGGATAATTTCAAGTAACACAGAAATAATAATCCGATGCAAATAACGAAAAAACCGGCAGTACAAAACAGGAAATTTCCTGCTGTATCGCCGGTTTTTTTGTCATAATCTTATTATCATCTTTTACAGTTAAGTCCGCCAAGCTGCGAAATAATATACTTCGCCGTTCTGGCGTTGGGTGTTTTGATCCGAACGGGGTATTGCAGTCGTTTTTCATAGGTCCACATCTCAGTTCGCCTCCTTTTCCCACGGCCACGGGCCCTGATTCCATGCCCAAGGGCTGTCGCCGCTGGTCTGCAAAGGCTGCAGCGGACCGTACTGCCGGACATATGCCGTTGCCGCTTTCTGCCGCATTGCCTGATAGTTTTTCCACATTCGCAGAGCCTCCGGACAGCGGGGGTGGGTGTCCAGATACAGCTGTAATTCGTACAGGACGAAATCATATTTCCGAATCATGGAGAGCAGCTTCTGTTTCTCATGCACAGGAACCACCTCCCCGATAGGGATAGTCCAGTGCCGGAAAAATGGTTCCGACAGGGAAGGCGGTGTCTGCATCATAGGGCTCCTCCCACTGCTGATAGGGGACATATGCCATGCCCGGCGGTGTCTGCTCTGGAAACGGCGTGGTGGGTTGGAATGGTTCTGCTTCCTGCATGCCGTACATCGGGGCATCAGCCGACTGGAATTCCCTCAGGAAGTTCCGCTGCATGCCTGCCATCTGCGGCATGTGATCCATAGAACTTTGCATTACAAAACTCCTTTCTGCACCGCTTTCGAGAATCCGGTGCATTCCAGTGTATGCAGATCCGCTGCATTCGGTGCAGTTATGGTATAAATGGCATAAAACCTGCACGCAGATTGCGTGCAAAGCCGTCAGGAGGGCTTTACGTAAATGCGGTTGCCATTGAAAATCGGCTGGAAATTGTTGACTTCTGGGGCGGATAGTGGTATAATAGAAGCAGAACGACCAATGGCAGCAAAGACGTTTGAAAAGGCTGCCGAAGATGAATTTGAATTAGCAAAACAAATTATGCACACTGCATTGGTGAATTGTGGATTAGATGAAAATGATACTGTAATCCAAAATTATTTAGGTGGGTATGCTTGTGACAACCCTGCCGAATTTATTGCCGAAGCATTTTCAAGTACGAATAATAATGTTTTAGTGAATGAAGTAAAACGATTATTATCAAAGAAATGGGGGCTGTAAAATGTCAATGCTTTTTCCACCAAAAGAAATTATTAGGAATATCAGAATTCACAACGGGTCTGTTTATCTGGTCGGTGAAGTAACAGAGGAACAGAAGAAGATTTTTCAAAAATTTAAAAAGCAAGTAGACGAAGAAAAGAAAAAAAGCAGAGTTGAAACAGACTGACCGTTTGTACATGAACTAAAAAGCTTCTCAAAATACCGCACATTTTGAGAAGTAAAACCGAATACGATAGAAAGCATCTCACCCGAGGTGCTTTTTTCATGCCCCGACCACGGGCAAAAACTGGCGGAGGGCGGAAAACAAGAATGATTCAGCCAGCGGGGAAGTGCATTACCGGCTATGTGAATGCGGATCATTTTCGGGAAGTTTGACGGCGGTATGAGTAGATGGCAAGCAGAATACCGGCAGTAGAATAGGGGATTTCCTGTTTTGCACTGCCGGACATATGCCGTTGCCGCTGCATTCGGTGCAGTTATGGTATAAATGGCATAAAACCTGCCAAAGCTAAGGCAAGAAATCGTTAAGGCAATACCGCACAAAGCCGTCAGGCGGGCTTTGTGTGGTATTGCCCAAGAATTTTCCGCATAGCATCATGAAAATTCTCCATGAAGTTTTTGTAAACCTGCCGCCTGTCCCATTGACATACTAGGTTAGTAGGTGTATAATGAAATCAAACAGAGCAAAGGAAAGTGGTAACTATGATTGTGTCCACAAAAGGGCGAAATGCCCTGAAGCTGATGATGTGTCTGGCACAGGTGGACGACCAAGCGTATACACCGCTGAAAGTCATCTCTGCCCAGCAAAATATCTCTCTCAAATATCTGGAAAACATCACCTCGATGCTCTCCAAGAAAAAGTTTGTGGAAGCGGCAAGCGGAAAGGGCGGCGGCTATCGCCTGTCCCGTCCGCCGGAGCAATACAGCGTGGGAGAAATTCTGCGGGCGGTGGAAGAATCCATCGAACCGGTAAAGTGCATTGAAAACGGAACGCCGATCTGCGAAACTGCGGATTCCTGTTCCACACTGCCGATCTGGAAAGGGCTTTCTGCACTGATCAATAATTATTTGAATTCCATTACCCTTGCCGATGCGGTAAATTATAAAGATGAAGGAGAAGATGTAACATGAGTCATAATGATCTGCTGCGTATTCAGAATTTGAAAGTATGTGCCGGAGAAAAAGAAATTCTTCACGGCATCGATCTGGACATTCACGAGAATGAAGTACACGTCCTGATGGGACCGAACGGCACCGGTAAGTCCACACTGGGTGCTGCACTCATGGGCAATCCTGCTTACACCGTCACCGGCGGCGACATCATCTATAAGGGACAGAATATCAACGAAATGCCGGATAACGAACGTGCCAAGAACGGCATTTTCCTGTCGTTCCAGAACCCCATTGAGATTCCGGGCATCACCGTCAGTGCGTTTATCCGCAGTGCACTGGAAGCCAAGACCGGCAAGCGTGTCCGTCTGTTCAGCTTCAAAAAGGAACTGGAAGAAAAAATGGCACTGCTCCAGATGGATCCGTCCTATGCAGAGCGTGACCTGAACGTGGGCTTCTCCGGCGGCGAAAAGAAAAAGACTGAGATCCTTCAGATGCTGATGCTGAATCCGGAATTTGTCATTCTGGACGAAACCGACTCCGGTCTGGACGTTGATGCTGTCCGCACCGTTTCCAAGGGCATCGAAGCATACCGCAAGCAGTCCAGGGGCAGTCTGCTGGTCATTACCCACAGCACCAAGATTCTGGAAGCACTGCCGGTAGACTATACGCACATCATGGTGAACGGTAAGATCGTCAAGACCTCCGACAGTTCCCTGATTGAAGAAGTCAACGAAAACGGCTTTGCCGCTTATGAAAATGCAGAGTAATCACACTGGATAAAGAAGACTGTACGCAGATTGTATGCAGAGCCGTCAGGCGAACTTTATGCAGCGTTTCTCAGAGCTTGTGTTCGTAGGAAATATATGCGGATTTTCGAGCAAATTTTTTTTGCAGACAAGGCAAAAATTTGCAGGCATACTTTCGTATGGCAAGAATTTTTAACGCAGTATGCAACAAAATTTGCCGAAAAGACGTAGATAGACGCCTATGAACACGAGCTCTCAAGTGTTGCAGGAATACCGAAAGGGTGAAAACGCGTGAAAGAAAAACAGCAGATCGCAGATATTGACAGAAGTGTCTACGATATTAAAGATACAGAAACCGATGCCTATAAGATCGATGCCGGCTTGACACCGGCACTGGTAGAACAGATCTCCAAAGAAAAGAACGATCCGGTCTGGATGCAGCAGTTCCGTCTGCACTCCCTCCAGATCTACAACGAATTGCAGGTGCCGGACTGGGGTCCGTCTATCGACGGGCTGAACATGGACAACATTGTCACCTATGTCCGCCCCAATACCAATATGAAAACCAAGTGGTCCGACGTGCCGGAGGACATCAAGAATACCTTCGAACGTCTGGGCATTCCGCAGGCAGAGCGAAAGTCCCTTGCCGGCGTGGGAGCACAGTATGACTCCGAACTGGTGTACCACAATGTGCGGCAGGAAGTTGCCGATCTGGGCGTAGTGTATACCGATCTGGAGAGTGCCATGCACGGCGAATATGCGGATATGATCCGCAAGCACTTCATGAAGCTGGTGCCGCCGACAGACCATAAGTTTGCGGCTCTGCACGGTGCAGTCTGGTCCGGCGGTTCCTTTGTGTACGTGCCGAAGGGCGTGTCCGTGGAGATTCCGCTGCAATCCTATTTCCGTCTGAATGCACCGGGAGCAGGACAGTTTGAACATACGCTGATCATCGTGGAAGAGGGAGCATACCTGCACTTTATCGAGGGCTGCTCCGCCCCGAAATACAATGTGGCAAATCTCCACGCCGGCTGTGTCGAACTGTTCGTGGGCAAGAATGCCACACTGCGGTACTCCACCATTGAAAACTGGTCGAAGAACATGTACAACCTGAATACCAAGCGTGCACTGGTCGAAGAAGGCGGCAAGGTGGAATGGGTTTCCGGTTCGTTCGGTTCTCATGTGTCCTATCTGTACCCTATGAGTATCCTCAAGGGCAAGGGGGCAAAAATGGAGTTCACCGGCATTACTTTCGCCGGAAAGGGACAGAATCTGGACACCGGTGCCAAGGTCGTTCATGCGGCTCCGGACACCAGTTCCTATATCAACACCAAGTCGATTTCCAAGGACGGCGGTATCAGCACGTTCCGCAGTTCCGTTGTGGTCAATAAGGACGCAGAGGGCTCAAAGTCCTCGGTTTCCTGCGAATCCCTGATGCTGGACGCACAGTCCCAGTCGGATACCATTCCGGCAATCGATGTCCGCACCCGCAAGGCAGACGTGGGACACGAAGCACAGATCGGCAAGATCAGCAACGAAGCAATTTTCTACCTGATGTCCAGAGGTCTGAGCGAAGAAGATGCCCGGGCATGCATCGTCAGCGGCTTTGCAGATAACGTTTCCAAGGAACTGCCGCTGGAATATGCGATCGAAATGAACAATCTGATTCGTCTGGAAATGAAAGGCAGCATTGGGTGAGGTGAGCATGATGGAAAATAATACAATTCGAGTAAATGCACTTCCGACACTGACATGGCACAGACTGCATGTCAATGCCTGCAAAACAGAACCCTATACACCGGTGAAGCCCTGCACCGTGCAGACCGTTTCCGAAAACGGTGTTGCAGCAGTTTCCGCACTGGAGCCCTGCACCGACTGTAGTGCCGTGGAAACCGGCGTGGGCAGGAATGTGGACAACCTGTTTCAGTGGGGCATGACCGTGACCGTTCCGGAAAACGGAAGCGACGCCCTGCGTATGGAAATCGGCAGCGAGGACGGCGGCGACTGTGCGGCATTTGTCCATGTACAGGCAGAAGCCGGCAGCGAACTGACACTGGTGCAGATCTGGAAAGCAGACGCTTCCCATGTGGCACTGCGGACTGTGATTCGTGCAGAAGCCGGAGCAACTGTTCGGCTGGTGCAGATCCTTGCCGATGCCAGTGCAGAGTGCATCAATGATGTGGGCTGTGTCACCGGCGAAAAGGCTTCTTTCGAGGTGATCCGGCTGTATCTGGCACAGGGCAATGTGATTTCCGGTATCCGTACCGATCTGGCAGGAAACGGCAGCAGCTTCACCTGCAAATCCGGCTATCTGGTAAAGCCGTCCAAAAAGCTGGATATGAATGTGATTGCCAACCATATCGGCAAGAACACCCAGAGTGATATTCAGGCAGACGGCACCCTGTACGACGGAGCCGAAAAGGCATTCCGCGGCACCATTGACCTGAAGCGTGGCTGTGCCGGCTCGGAGGGTAAGGAAGAAGAAAACGTGCTCCTGCTGGGAGATGACGTTGTCAATAAGACCATTCCGCTGATTCTCTGCACCGAAGAAGATGTCAAGGGCAGCCACGGTGCTTCTATCGGCGAACTGGAACAGGGCATGCTGTTCTACTTTGAAGCCCGCGGCATCAGCAAGAGCGAAGCGGAAAAGATCGTGGCAAAGGCTCGGTTGGAAAAGCTTTGTCAGGAAACTGCTGACGAGAAAGCAGCAGAGTATATGCATCAGAAAATCGAGGAGGTGATCTGACGTGACAGCGTGGAATCCGGAAAACGTGCGGCAGGACTTTGTGCTGCTCCAGAACACCGATCGGGTCTATTTTGACAATGCGGCGACTTCTCAGAAGCCGAAGTGTGTGATCGATGCGGTGCAGGAATTCTATGAAAAGTATAACGCCAATGTGCTCCGCGGACTGTACCCCTTGAGCGTAGAAGCTACGGAACGCTATGAAAACGCCAGAAAGACCGTGCAGCGGTTTATTCATGCTGCCTGTCCTGAGGAGATTATCTTCACCCGAAATGCTACAGAGAGCATGAATCTGGTGGCGTACAGCTACGGCATGGCAAACCTGAAAGCCGGTGACGAGATTCTGGTTTCCATTCTGGAACACCACAGCAATATTCTGCCGTGGCAGATGGTTTCCCGTGCCACCGGTGCCAAGCTGGTCTTTCTGGAATGCGAGCCGGACGGCACCATCCCCAAGGAAAAAATGGACGAGGCTTTTTCGGAACACACCAAGCTGGTGGCAGTGACACAGGTTTCCAACGTGTTGGGCTGTGTCAACGATATTCCGGAACTGGTGAAGCGTGCCAGAGCCTGCGGTGCAGTAATCCTGATGGACGCGGCACAGAGTGCCCCTCATATGCCCATTGACGTGCAGAAACTGGACGTGGATTTTGTGGCATTTTCCGGTCATAAGATGCTGGCTCCCATGGGGATCGGCGTGCTGTACGGCAAGCAGGAACTGCTGGAAAAAATGCCGCCGTTCCTCACCGGCGGGGAAATGATCGAAACCGTTTCCCGCTACGATGCAGTCTATGCGGAACTGCCCCACAAATTCGAAGCCGGCACGGTCAATGCCGGCGGAGCCGTGGGACTGGCTGCGGCAATCGATTATCTGGAATCCTACGGTATGGACACTCTCCATGCTGTGGAGCAGGAACTGACAGCCTATCTGTTCCGCGGCATGAATGCCATTCCCCATGTACATGTGCTGGGGTCACAGCGGGAGGACAACCATACCGGTATCGTTTCCTTTACCGTCGATCAGGTGCACCCACACGACATCAGCGAAGTGCTCAGCAGCGACGGTATGGATATTCGTGCTGGTCACCACTGTGCACAGCCGCTGCACGATCATCTGGGAATCCATTCCACTGCCCGTGCAAGCCTGATGTTCTATAACACCAAAGAGGAGATCGACCGGTTCTTAGAGAGCGTTTCCAATATTCGGAGAAGGATGGGCTTTGGCAATGAATAATTTTTATAACGAGATCCTGACGGAACACAACGTCCGTCCGGAATTCAAATATGATCTGGAATGTCCGACCATTCAGCTGGAAGGTGTCAATCCCAACTGCGGCGATGACATCTGGCTGAATCTGGTCATGAAGGACGGCGTGATTCAGGATGCATCTTTCAACGGGGACGGCTGTGCCATTTCGCAGGCATCTGCGGATATTATGATTGGCATGATCATCGGCAAGACCAAGGCAGAGGCACTGCATCTGTCAGACCTGTTCCTGAAAATGATCAAGGGCACAGCAACTGATGCGGAAGTGGAGGAGCTGGAAGAAGCTTCTGCACTACAGGATATTTCCCATATGCCGGCACGGGTAAAGTGTGCCGTGCTGGGCTGGCGTACCCTGCGGGAAGCCATTGAAAAGCTGGACAGCGAAGCGTAAAGGAAACAATGAATAAAGCTTGTGCGTAAGATGCGTCGTCAGGCGGGCTTTATGCAGTGTTTCCTAAAGTATCTGCACATGTGCTGTCTGAGAACCTGTTTTCGTGGAATGCCACTGAAAGCAGGTTTTTCTATGGGAGGAATCATCATGCAATCCATATTGATCAAAGATACCACACGGGAAGAACGAATCCGTATTGTGAACCAGTCGCTGCAGGTCTGCGGACAGACCTGTGAATTCTGCAACGGCTGTGACAATCTGGGCGGCGGTCTGGTGGACAGCTATTTCCAGCCGTATATCGACGGAGAAAAAGAAATTTCAGAATTAAACGCCGCGTATCACCGCGGTTTGGTGAGGTAAGTACATGATAGAAGAAATCACAATACAGGAACTGGCAGCCATGGAGCCGTCTGCCTGTCAGATCATCGACATGCGGGACAGCACGGCGTTTGCCCTGGGGCATATCGACGGGGCAGTGCTGATCCCGCAAAAGGAACTGGAAGCCTCTCACGAGAATCTGCCCAAGGATAAAACACTGGTGATCTACTGCCGCAGCGGGATCCTGAGTGCTGATGTGGCGGAACAGCTGCGGGAAGAAGGCTATGCGGCAGTGAATCTGGTGGGCGGCTATGTCAAGTGGCTTCAGGAGAAGATCCGGCGGGAAACCAAAAACGAAAAGGCTGCCGAAGTGGAACAGGGACTGCGGAAAAAGTTTCATCGGGTGATCTTCAGCCGGTTTGCCAAGGCAATTAAGACCTATGACCTGATTCAGCCCAACGACCGCATTGCCGTGTGTATTTCCGGCGGCAAGGACTCGATGCTCATGGCGAAGCTGTTTCAGGAGATTCAGCGGCACGGGAAATTTCCCTTTGAACTGGTCTTTCTGGTCATGGATCCCGGCTATAGTGCCGAGAACCGGCAGATCATCGAATCCAACGCCAAGCTGCTGCAAATTCCCATTACCGTGTTCGAAACCAATATTTTTGATTCGGTGTATCACGTGCAGAATAACCCCTGCTATCTCTGTGCCCGTATGCGGCGTGGACATTTGTATAACAAGGCAAAGGAACTGGGCTGTAATAAGATCGCTCTGGGACACCATTTTGACGATGTCATTGAAACGATTCTCATGAGCATGATCTACGGCGGACAGGTGGAAACCATGATGCCGAAGCTGCACAGTGCCAATTTCGAGGGCATGCAGCTGATTCGCCCCATGTACCTGATTCGGGAAGCCGACATCAAGCACTGGTGTCGGTATCACGACTTGCAGTTTATCCAGTGTGCCTGCCACTTCACGGACACCTGCACTACCTGTGATCCTGACGAACGGACGGTTTCCAAGCGTATGGTGGTGAAGCAGCTGATCGCCAAGCTGGCAGAGGAAAATCCGCAGATCGAAAAGAACATTTTCCGCAGCGTGGAGAATATCAACCTGAACAAAATCATTTCGTACCAGAAAGATCACGTGGTGCATAGCTTTCTGGACGATTATCGGAATGAGTAGACCATTTCAAAAAATGGACTCCATTCACCACAGAAAATCCCCAGACGACCGCGGCTTTCCGGCTTGCGGTCGTTTTATTTTATTGTTACCCTATGGAAGCACTGCATAAAGTCCGCCTGACGGCTTTGCACGCAATCTGCTTGCAGATTTTCCG
>ERZ837380.2168-NODE-2168-length-21784-cov-48.923466_pt1 | contig 21784 bp, 18 predicted proteins | sample MGYA00519685_ERZ837380 | MGnify/ENA primary metagenome ERZ837380 (study PRJEB31850, sample SAMEA3708817) | human gut metagenome | biome: human gut; feature: human-associated habitat; material: faeces | place: China | collected 2014 ...
AAAAGTGTTAAATCTTGTTTCGCTCAGCACGCAATCGCTTGCGTCCTGTGTGAATTACTTTGTTTGGAATTGTTTAACGTGTTTTTCCAACACGAAAATAGGTTCCGTTACAAGTTTTTCGATATTGTTCAATTTTCAAGGTCCTGTGCGCCTCAGCCTTAGCGGCTGACGACTTGATTATTTTACCACAGAAGTGATTTTTTGTCAAGTACTTTTTTTAGAAGCTTTTCGATTTTTTCGAACTTATGGTTCGTTTTTCAACGTATCCATATTGGTTCTTTCGCTTTGCTTCTGCCGCTTTCAGAAGTCATTCTTTCCGGCGGCCCTTGGCGCTCAAGTATAATACCACATCCCCAGCCTTCTGTCAACACTTTTTTGCATCTTTTTTGAGTTTTTTCTATATTTCTTGAATTTGTTTCATTTCCCCGGCCGGGTGTTTCTTTTTTATCCCATAAACAGCACAAAGCCCCGCGCGCAAACGCAGGGCTTTGAAATACAAATGATCACAGTTCTCCCCGGCCAGACAGCGCCCGGTACAGGGTCGTCTCATCGGTATACTCCAGGCTGGCACCCACGGGCAGGCCATAGGCCAAGCGGGTGGTCTTGATGCCCAGGGGCTTGATGAGCTTTGCCAGATACATGGCCGTTGCCTCGCCTTCAACGGTGGGGTTCATGGCCATGATCACTTCCTTCACTTCACCATCTCCCAGACGGGCCAGCAGTTCCTTGACCGTCAGCTGTTCGGCACCGATGCCATCCATGGGACTGATGAGACCGTGGAGCACATGGTACATTCCATGGTACTCCCGGGTGCGCTCAAGCGCCTGCACGTCACGGGGCGTTTCCACCACACAGATAACAGAGCGATCCCGCTTGGCACTGGCACAGATGGGGCAGAGCTCGGCTTCGGTATAATTCTGGCAGACACGGCAGCGGTGGAGCTTGGTGTGGGCGTTCTGGATCGCAGCTGCCAGTGCGGCGGCATCCTGATCCGACATGCTCAGTACCTGATAGGCCATCCGGGTCGCACCCTTCCGTCCAATGCCCGGGAACTTGCTGAACTCTTCGATCAGCTTTTCCAGCGGGGCTGCATTATAACCCATGGTGCTCCTCCACTTTGATCAAAGGCCGGGAATGTTCAGGCCGCCGGTCAGTTTACCCATTTCAGCCTCGGCAGTCTCATCCACCTGCTTGACGGTTGCATTGACGGCAGCAGCCACCAGGTCTTCCAGCATCTCGATATCATCGGGGTCCACGGCCTCAGGCTTAATGGTGATGCTCAGCACCTCGTGCTTGCCGTTCATCTTCACAGTGACCATCTCACCGGATGCACTGCCGGTGTACTCAGCAGCTTCCAGCTCTGCCTGCTTGGCCTTCATATCTTCCTGCATCTTCTGGGCCTGACGCATCAGGGAGTTCATATCGGGGCGGCCGAAGCCTGCGGGCATTCTTGCTTTCATGGTTGGTTCTCCTTTTATTTATCGTTTTTTGCGTTCACTATCCTCAATCGACACCTCCAGCCCCAGCTGTTCCAGCTTGCGGAGGGATTCCTCGGCGTTGGCCGAAGCGCGATTGACTGTCTTGGATTCATAGGGGCCGATGGGCACCGCCACACCGGACACCTGTGCGATCAGCTTTTTGATGAGCTTCTGGCTTTCCTTGTTGGCGCGGATAAAATCCCGGAAGGTCTTTCCGCCATCGATGAGCACCCGGGTACCATCAAAGTAACCCTTGGACTTTTTCAGGTAGGTGTAGAGCATGGGATCCTGTTCCTGCAGGAGCTTGATGACCTCTGCCCATTGCGGGAAGGGATTGATCCCCTCTGCCGCCACCTTGCGGGGCTTGTTCAGCGCCGGGTCAGCCGTATATTCCGGCTTGGGCTCCGGCTGAGGCTGGGCCGCAGACACTTCCTGCGCAGGAGCCGGAGGCGCTTCTCTCTGCGGCGGCGCAGCCGGGGTCGGCTCGTCCCAGGGGGGCGGGGCCTCCGAAGTCACCGGCGGTTCCTCCGGCAGGGGCGGCAGCTCTTCTTCCGCAGAAGCTGCTGCTTCTGCCTTGGGCGGTTCCACGGGCTGAGGTGCCGGTTCCGGCTCAGACTGCTGCATCGGCGCCGGTTCCACAGAAGTTTCCTGCACGGGAGCCGATGCCGCCGGTGCACATACAAAAGGCTTGACCGGTGCCGACGCAAACGGTCTGGGGGCCTCCTGTGCAGGGACCGCAGGCCGGGCGGCGGGCACAGCCTGTACCGCCACCTGCTGGGGCGGCTCCGAAAGGCTGAACAGGGCCAGTTCCAGCTCTATCCGCTGGTCGCTGCCCCGGGTCATGTGCTCCAGAGCGTTGCCCAGCGCCCGGATGGCCCGGATCGCCTCCCGCTGCCCCATCCGGGGGCCTTTTTCCAGATAGAGCTTCTCCTCTTCCGGGGATACACCCGAGAGCAGTGCCTGCCCGCCGGGCAGGGCCGCCAGCATCAGCGCACGGTAATGGGCAATGAGCTCCTCAGTCAGCCGCTTCACATCCACCGACTGCTGACGCAGCTGAGCCAGCTGTGCCAGTGCCGCGGCGGCATCCTGCGCTTCCAGCGCATCCGAAATATGGAACAGATAGCTCCGGTCGGTCACACCTGCCATCCGGCGGACAACGTCCGCATCGATCTTTGCCGTGACACCGGCACAGGTATCCAGAATGGACAGCGCGTCTCGCATGGCACCATCGGCAAGGCGGGAGATAAGCTCCGCCCCCTCGCCGGACAACTCCAATCCCTCCTGCCCGGCGATGTACTCCACACGCTGGGCGATGTCCTCGGGGCCGATGCGGGTAAAATCGTACCGCTGGCACCGGGAAAGGATGGTGGCGGGAACCTTCTGAATCTCCGTGGTCGCCAGAATAAAGATGACGTGGGCGGGCGGCTCCTCCAGCGTTTTCAGCAGGGCATTGAACGCTGCCGTGGAGAGCATGTGCACCTCGTCGATGATATATACCTTATAATGACAGGCGCTGGGGGTGTAGGCCGTTTCATCACGCAGATCACGGATATCGTCCACGCCGTTGTTGGAGGCCGCGTCCATCTCCACCACGTCCAGAATGCTGCCGTTGTCGATGCCTCTGCAGATCTCACACTCACCGCAGGGGTCACCGTTCTGGGGATGCAGGCAGTTGACTGCCTTGGCAAAGATCTTGGCACAGGTGGTCTTTCCGGTGCCGCGCACGCCGGTAAACAGATAAGCGTGGCCCACACGGCCTGTGGCGATCTGGTTGCGCAGTGCGGTCACGATGCCGCGCTGGGCCACCACGTCCTCAAACCGCTGGGGCCGCCACTTGCGGTACAGGGCTCGATACATCTGCTTCTCCCCTTTCAACAAAAAAGCCGGGCAGCGCTGACGGGGGTTGACCCCCGCCTTGCGTAACTCGGCATACGGATGCAGGCTGACTGAAACGCACGGGACACACCGCTTAAGGCTGCTTGGTTCCCCACCTGACCTGGTTCACAGCGGCCCCATCGTACAGGGCCCGCATCCGTATGCCGAACCACGCAGCAGGCGCTGTCCGGCATGGCACATTTTGTGCTTGATTATTATAGCATGTTTCGGGGGAGAATGCAAGTATTAAACCTTACCGACATCGCTTAGGAAAAGCCTTTCTCTGTACAACCTCTCAGTCACGGCGCAGCCCGTGACTGAGAGGTTGTACGAAGCTGCACGTTCCCTTATACAGCAAAAGCCCCCTCCGGTGCAAAACCGGAGGGGGCAAAAGCGCTTAATTCACAAATTAAGACTGGCAGGCAGTGATCAGGCTCATCTTGTAGACCTCGTCAGCGTTGCAGCCACGGGACAGGTCGTTGATGGGTGCGTTCAGGCCCTGCAGGATGGGGCCGTAGGCAGCGTAGCCGCCCAGACGCTGAGCGATCTTATAGCCGATGTTGCCGGCCTCGATGCAGGGGAAGATGAAGGTGTTGGCCTGACCAGCCACCTTGCTGCCCTTGCACTTGACCTGTGCAACTTCGGGAGCAACGGCAGCGTCAAACTGCAGCTCGCCGTCCACAGCCAGCTCGGGGTCCATCTCCTGAGCCTTGATGGTAGCGTCATGGCTCAGAGCAACGGTGCCGCCCTTGCCGGAACCCTTGGTGGAGAAGCTCAGAACTGCAACCTTCGGATCGATGCCGAACAGCTTTGCGGTCTTGGCAGTCTCAACGGCCACCTCAGCCAGCTTTGCGGATGCAGCGATCTTGACCTCGCCGGTAGCCTTATCAACGGTATCGGTGTAATCAATGTTGACAGCGCAGTCGCCCATGGCAATGCGCTTCAGGCCCTCTTCGCCAAAGTCACGGTCCAGAATGAAGCAGGAGCTCACCAGGTGTGCGCCCTTCTTGGTCTTGACCAGCTGCAGAGCGGGGCGGATGGTATCGGCGGTGGAGTAAGTAGCGCCGCCCAGCAGGCAGTCAGCCTTGCCCATCTTGACCAGCATGGTGCCGAAGTAGTTGGACTTCTTCAGCATTGCGGTACACTCTTCAGCGGTCTGCTTGCCCTTGCGCAGCTCGACCATGGTGTTCACCATCTCGTCGAAACCTGCGTAGTTCTCAGGGTCAATGATCTCAGCAGCGGAAATATCAAAATTGCCTGCGGCAGCAGCGGCCTTGCACTCAGCCTCGTTGCCCACCATGACAACCTTCAGAACGCCCTCGGCCAGCAGCTTGCTGGCTGCCTCCAGGATGCGGGGGTCATTGCCCTCGGTAAAAACGATCGTCTTGGGGTTTGCCTTCAGCTGTGCTACCAGCGGTGCGAACATATCAGCCATTGTTGATTACCTCCGAATTAACTATCCAAAATTCACATCCGGGTGCCTGTTGGACACAAGGATGCCTTTCTCTTTTATTCTAGCACACCCGGCAAAAAGTTCAAGACAAAATTGGCTTTTTGTGCTATTATTTTAGGAGAAAACCATTTTTATTTGTGAAGAAATTATCATTCAGCTGCAAGGAGATCAAACTGCTATGGATTGGGATACATTAAAGGCCGAGTGCCTTGCCTGCCGCAGATGTGAGCTGTGCACTGACCGCACCCATGTGGTGTTCGGGCAGGGTGTCCAGACTGCTGAGGTGCTGTTCGTGGGCGAAGGCCCGGGCCAGAGCGAGGACGAGCAGGGCCTGCCCTTTGTGGGCCGCAGCGGCCAGCTGCTGGACAAATACCTGTTTGCCATCGATCTGGACCGGAGCAAAAACTGCTACATTGCCAACATCGTCAAGTGCCGCCCGCCCCAGAACCGCGACCCGCTGCCCACCGAGAGCGAGGCCTGTATGCCATGGCTCCGGGAACAGTTCAAGCTGCTGCAGCCAAAGATCGTGGTCTGCCTGGGCCGCATCGCTTCCCAGCGGATGATCCGCACCGATTTCTCCGTGACCAAGGAGCACGGCACCTTTGTGCAAAAGAACGGCGTGTGGTTCATGGGCACCTTCCACCCCGCCGCCCTGCTCCGGCAGGCGCAGAACAAACCCGCCGCCTTTGCGGATTTTGTGGCCCTGCGGGAGAAGATCCACGAGGTGTGCGGGCACACATATTAACAAGCTCACCCTCTCCGTCATTGCTGTCGCAATGCCACCTCTCCCGAAGGGAGAGGCCTTGGCAGAAAGATGAAGCTCACAAAAACTGCCAAGGGCTCCCACTTTGGGGGAGCTGGCGAGCGGAGCGAGACTGAGAGGGTAAGGCCGTTTCCAAGTATCATCTCCCTTCATTTTTGCATACCCTAAAGCAAAAGTGAGGTGTTCTGATATGAAAACGATCCAAAGCCGTTCCCCCGATTTCTTTCTGGGGGCCACCACACCGGCGGGCTTCAAGGGTTATTTTGAGCCGCTGCGCCGGGAGCCCGGGATGCAGATGCTTCTCATCAAAAGCGGGCCGGGATGCGGCAAATCCACCCTGATGAAGCATCTGGCCCAGGCCGCCGAGCAGCAGGGCCAGCGCATCGAAAAGATCCACTGTGCCAGCGACCCGGACAGTCTGGACGGGGTCATCTTCCTCGACCAGAAACGCGCCATCATCGATGCCACCGCGCCCCATGTGGTGGAGCCGGACGCGCCCGGGGCTGATGAGCTGGTGGTGAGCCTGTACCACACCATCGATGCCGGAAAGCTGGCTCCCCATCGGGACGAGGTCAAGGCCCTGTTTGCCCGGAATGCCGCCCTGCGGGGCCGGGCAGCCCGGTATATCGCATCGGCGGGCAGCCTGATGCTGGACAGCCGCCGGGCCGAAGCCTGCAGCGCCAACTTTGAAAAGGTGCGCCGCTACGTCAAGCGGCTCTGCACCCGGCTGCTTCCCCGCACCGAGGGCACCGCCAGCGAGGAGCTTCGGCTGCTCTCAGCCATCACCCCCAAGGGGATGGTATTCTACCGGGGCACGGTGGAAGCGCTGGCCGACCGGCATGTGGTATTCCGGGATGATTACGGGGCGGTCTCCCGCCTGCTGCTGGAACTCATCCGGGCCGAAGCGCTGGCCCGGGGCTACCACATCATCACCTGCCCCTGCGCCATGCACCCTGAAGATCAGATCGACCACATCTTCATCCCGGCCCTGCGGCTGGCTTTTTTGACCGACAACCTCTGGCATCCCATCCAGCTGCCCGGCGTGCAGGCCGTGCGCTGCACCCGCTTTGTGGACCGGGAGAACCTGTCCGGCTTCCGTGCCCGCCTGCGCTTCAACGACCGTGCAGCCTCCGAGCTCATCGACCAGGCTGTCGCCCTGATGGCTCAGGCCAAGAACTGCCATGATGAGCTGGAGACTTATTACCGGGCCGCCGTGGATTTTGACCAGGTGAACGCTGTTGCAGCAAATTGTCAAAAGATCCTGGGTCTCGGGTAGGCCCTGCTCTGTACAACCTGACCGAAGCGCAGAATTTCAAGAGAAAGGAAGTGAACCCCATGCCAGCCATCCGTCTCTCTGTCCGGGAGCTGGTGGAGTTCCTACTCCGCACCGGCAGTATCGACAGCCGCTTTACCGGCTTTGACCGGGCCAACGAGGGCGCACGCATCCACCGCAGGCTCCAGAAGGCGGCGGGTGAAGGCTACGCCGCCGAGGTGTTCCTCACGGCAGAGCGGACGATGGAGGGAATCGGGTTCACCATCGAGGGCCGGGCCGACGGCATTTTTACCGATGAGGACGGCACGGTGGTCATCGACGAGATCAAGACCACCGCCGTGCCCGCCGATGCCATCACGGAGGACATGAACCCCTGCCACTGGGCGCAGGGCATGGCCTACGGGGCCATCTGCGCCGAGCAGCGGGAGCTGGAAACACTGGATGTCCGGCTGACCTATTACCAGATCGGCACCGATGAGATCATCCGCTATACCCGGCACTTCTCTGCCGCTGAGCTGGATGCGTTTCTCAACGACTTACTGCGGCAGTATCTTCCCTGGGCACGGCGGCAGCTGGACTGGGTGGAAGCCCGGACCCGGAGCCTTGGGGCCCTGCAATTTCCGTTTCCGGCTTACCGTCCCGGGCAGCGTGCCCTTGCCGGGGAGGTCTATCGCGCCTGTGCTGCGGGCAAGGCAGAGCAGAAGGGCGGTACCCGGCTGTTCTGCCAGGCACCCACCGGCATCGGCAAAACGATGAGCGCCCTCTTCCCTGCCCTGAAAGCCATGGGCGAGGGCAAGGGGGAAAAGATCTTCTACCTGACCGCCCGCAACACGACACAGGCCGCTGCCGAGGATGCACTGGCCCGCCTGCGGGCGGCAGACCCGGCGCTTTCCCTGCGCAGCGTGACCCTTTCGGCCAAGGAGAAGACCTGCCTGTGCAAGGATGCTGAGGGCCGTCCCGCCTGCCTGCCGGAAGCCTGCCCCTACGCCAACGGCTACTACGAGCGGCTGAAGGATGCGCTGGCCGACCTGCTGGACAGCGCCGTCCCCTATGACCGGGCCTCCCTGACCGAGACCGCCCGGCGGCACAGGGTCTGCCCTTTTGAGCTGGGGCTGGACCTGAGCGAGTGGTGTGATGTGGTCATCGGGGACTACAACTATCTGTTCGACCCCACCGTGCACCTGCGACGCTTTTTCGATGCGGCGGGCGACTACATTTTTCTCATCGACGAGGCCCACAACCTGCCGGACCGGGCCAGAGCCATGTACTCGGCACGGTTCTGCAAGAGCAGCCTGACCGATGCCAGACGGGCCATCGGCAAAGGAAAAAGCGCACTGAAAACTGCGTTGATAAAGGCAGACAAAGGCTTTCTGGAAGCACGGCGGGCGGTAACGAAGCTGGCCCCCCGCCGGGGTCCAGCGCCCACCGAACCGCCGACGGAGGATCTCGCCCAACAGACCAGCCTTCTGGACACCGAACCGGCAGAAGCCGCCTTCCCGCTGCCGGAGCCTTTGCTGGCGCGGGATGGCACAGTCTTTTTGCAAGAGCTGCCGAAGGAGCTGCTCCGACTGCTGTTCAGCCTGCAGGCCCCCCTGCAGGACTGGCTGGAGGCCAACCCGGAGGCTGATGCCCACGCCCAGCTGCTCGAGCTCTACTTTGCGGTGCAGGATATCACCCGGGCGGCAGAGCGGTACGACGCGCATTTTGTCACCCAGCTGACAGCCCGGGGCAGCGAGCTGGAATGGGAGCTGCTCTGCCTTGACCCTGCCCCCTTTGTGGATGCCAGCCTTGCCGCCGGGCGGGCCGCGGCACTGTTCAGCGCAACGCTCACCCCGCCGGGCTACTACCGCTCCGTGCTAGGCTGTCCCGATGCCCGGGCTGTGGCACTGGAAAGCCCATTTCCGCCCGAACATCTGGGGCTCTACTGCCTGCCCGGCATCTCCACCCGCTACCGGGACCGGGAGGCCAGTGTGCAGGCCGTCTCGGATGCGCTGGCCGCACTGGCCCGGGCCAAGGTGGGCAACTATCTGGCCTTTTTTCCCAGCTACGCCTATCTGCGGCAGGTGCACGAGGACTTCACCGCCCGTTACCCGGACATCGGAACGCTGGCCCAGGAGAGTGGTCTGGACGACGCGGCCCGGGCGGCCTTTCTGGAACAGTTCGGCCCAAGCCCCGCAAAAACGCTGCTGGGCTTCGGGGTCATGGGCGGCATCTTCGGCGAGGGCGTGGATCTGGTGGGCGACCGGCTCATCGGGTGCGCCATCGTGGGGGTGGGCCTGCCTCAGGTGAACCCCCGGCAGGAGATCCTGCGCCGCTACTATGACGAGGCGGGCGGCACCGGTTTCGACTACGCTTACCGTTTCCCGGGCATGAACAAGGTGCTGCAGGCGGCGGGCCGGGTCATCCGCACGCAGGAAGACAGGGGCGTGGTGCTTCTGCTGGATGACCGCTTTGCCCGCGCCGAATACACCCGCCTGTTCCCCCGCCACTGGCACCAGCTCCAATACCTGCGCAGCACCACAGAGCTGGAGCAGCAGCTTGCCGCCTTCTGGGCACTGAACCAATAGAAAAAAACCTGTCAGCGCAAAAACCGACAGGCTTTTTCTCATGCTCCGGACATTTTCCGGCTCTTACTTCTTTCTGGGCAGGGATCTGCGCAGTTCATCCCAAGCAGTCATCTCCACCAATGTGGTGGCGCGCAGGGCGGCAAACGCTTCATCCAGATACTGCATCTCGCTCACTGCACGCATGGCGTGATCCGAAATGCACCACTTCCCAACGACCGTCTGCGCCATCCAGTAGACCATCCGCTCGGTCTTTTTCCGCTGTTTGGTGCCCTCGCGGTAGCGGTCGGTGTTCTCCGCATCGTTCACGGGTACACCCGCCGCTTTCAGCATCTCACAGCACTCCCAGGCGGCATCCACGATCATCCTGCGCTGTTCCACTGTGGTGCGGGAAAGTTCCCCATCCACCGCATAGCAGGCATAGGCGCAGGGCAGGATAAAGGCGATATGGCTCTTGAGCCACTCGTCCATATCACTGTAATAGGTCAGCTTGTAATGAGTCCCCTCAAAGGCAGCCTGCAGCCGCAGGCGAAATGCGCCGGACAGGGGTGCGGTTGCGCCGCCAACGGTCATTCCCATCCCCATGTGCACACTGACCAGCCGGTCATGCTCCCGGCGGCCCGCATTGTTCTGGAAGCCAAAGGCGATCTTATCCACCGGGCGCTGCATGGCCTGCAGCATCTCCTGCGCATAGGGATCATTGCCCACAAAGATGAAGTACTGGCTCCGGTTTGCTTTGAGGATGGGCAGCACATCGGCCAGCTGCCCGGCCTGCACCGTGACAAACACAAGGTCATACACATCCTCGGGGGCCAGCACGTCTGTTGTCTGCATCCGATCCACCGTTGTTTTCCGCTGGAGCATGTGGCGGATGGTCAGGCCCTTCTGGTCAATGACCTCCTTCCACTCGCCCCGGACCAGCAGGGTGACCACATTTTTCTTGTTCTGTGCCAGACTGTGGGCCAGCTGACAGCCCTGAACGCCTGCGCCGTACACCAAGATCCTCATAACGAGATACCTCCTGTTTTGCATGATCAGCCCGGCCAGAAACACCGGGCTGTTACTTTTTCAGGAACGAGAAGAAGCCCTTTTTCTCATAGGGCCGGGTCTGCACGCCGGTCACGGTGTAGCCCGTTTCGGCAATGGCAGCCTTCAGCGCCTCCACATCCACCGGCTGCTCCGAGACGATGACCGTCTCGCCCTTGGTGTGGGAAGAAGTCACCTTGTTCACCCGGGCGGTCTTGCGCACCACATCATTGATGTGGCTCTCGCACATACCGCACATCATACCATCGACCCTCAGGATCGTTTCTACCATTGTTGTCCCCTCCATACTGTATCTGCGGGCACCCCTGTCAAACTGCACAAGTCCAGCCCGCTGTTTTCGTCATTTTGTTAGTTTTAGCTAACTCATTGCGGAAACAAAAAGGCTCCTGCCCCGCACAGCACTGCTCTGCGGAACTTTGCCGATCTGTTTTCAGTTTTATCATACCATACCGGTGGGCAAATTTCAAGCTGCCCGCAAAACCGGCCGGGGGACTTTATCAAAGGGTCAGTTCATGGAAAACAGCGCTGCTTTCCAGCTCTTTCCATTGCATCGTGTTTCCTTCCAGGGTCATGTAGCTGTGGGGGCTGTCCTCTTTGGGGATGCTCACAGAACCCGGATTCAGGTAAAGATTTCCCTGCCCAAACTCTGTCCAGGCCGGAACATGGGTGTGCCCATGCAGCAGCACATCTCCCGGGGCCAGCGGCGGCAGATTTTTCACATGATAGATATGCCCGTGGGTCGCATAAATGAGCCGCTGCCCCACCGGAAGCACCGCATAATCGGCCAGCACCGGGAATTCCAGCACCATCTGGTCCACCTCGGCATCGCAGTTGCCCCGCACGCAGAGCAGCTTCTCCTTTTTCCCGTTCAGCAGGGGGATGACCTCCTTGGGAGCGTACTCCCGGGGCAGGTCGTTGCGGGGGCCGTGGTAGAGCAGGTCGCCCAACAGGAACAGCCGGTCGGCTCCCTCCCGCTCAAAGGCCTCCAGCATTTTGCGGCAGTAGTAAGCCGACCCGTGCAGGTCTGACGCGATCATCCATTTCATGGCAGATCCTCCTTTTGTGCGTTCTGTTCTTATTTTACCGCCGCCGCGCCCCATGTCAAGGGCAAGGGCCCGCTGTAAAAAGTCATACTTTTATTTTAAAAAGTCCTTGACAAGTATCCCTGTGATGTGGTATCTTTGAACCAATAAAATATCGTGTGGATTTTTACAGCATTCTGCAACTTTTCGCCACACAATGGTACAAAAGCCATTGTGTGGCTTTTGCTTTGCCTTCAAATCCAAATCTGACCCTCAGGAGCAATGAAAATGAACGATACTTTTATGAAAACCAGACCGGTGTTCCCGCTGCTGCTCTCCATGGCCCTGCCCAACGTCATCTCGATGCTGGTGAACAGCCTGTACAACATCGTGGACAGCCTCTTTGTGGCCCAGATCAGCGAGCAGGCCATGACAGCGCTTTCGCTGGTGTTTCCCATCCAGAACTTTGTCAATGCAGTGGCCATCGGCTTCGGCATCGGCATCAATGCCCAGATCGCGCTCTACCTCGGCGCAGGCGACCACGAGAACGCCAACCGGGCCGCCACCCACGGCATGATGTTTTCCCTGCTGCACGGTGTGCTGGGCATGGTCCTCTGCATTGCCATCATGCCCGGCTTCCTGCGCCGCTTCACTACCGATCCCGCTCTGGTGGACATGGGCGTGACCTACTCCACCATCGTGTTCCTGTTCTCGCTGGTCAACATGGCAGACCTCGCCTTTGAGAAGATCTTCCAGTCCGTGGGCCGGATGAACGTTGCCATGGTGGCGCTGATCACCGGCTGCGTGACCAACATCGCCCTCGACCCGGTCCTCATCTTCGGCCTTGGGCCGGTGCCCGCCCTGGGCATTGCCGGTGCGGCCCTTGCCACCGGCATCGGGCAGGCCGTTTCCCTTGTGGTCTACCTCTATGTCTACTGCACCACCGAAGTCGCCGTCCGCTTCTCCCGCCGCTGCCTGCGGTTCGATGCCACCCTTGACGGCAAGCTCTATGCCATCGGTGTACCGGCCATCCTGAATCTGGCCCTGCCGAGCCTGCTGGTCACCTTCCTGAACGGCCTGCTGGCGGTCTACTCCCAGAGCTATGTGACGGTGCTGGGCATCTACTACAAACTCCAGACCTTCCTCTACCTGCCGGCCAACGGCATCGTGCAGGGGATGCGCCCGCTGGTGGGCTACAACTACGGTGCCCGGGAGCATGGCCGTGTGTCCAGGCTCTACAACCTGACACTTGGCCTGAGCGCCGGGATCATGGCCATTGGCACCCTGCTCTGCCTGACCATTGCAGGCCCGCTGATGGGTCTGTTCACCTCTAACCCCGAGACCATCGCCATCGGCCAGACCGCCCTGCGGATCATCTGCCTGGGATTCATCGTCTCGGCAGTGTCTACCACCTCCTCCGGCGCACTGGAGGGTCTGGGCAAGGGCGTGCCCTCGCTGGTCATCTCCCTCTGCCGCTACATCATCTTCATCATGCCCATTGCGTGGGTGCTGTGCGGCCGCATGGGCCCTGCCGGTGTCTGGCACGCCTTCTGGATCACAGAGGCCCTCTCTGCCGTGATCGCCTACGCGGTATATCACAAGGCAGTCCATCAGAAATAACCCTCTCTAACAAAAATTCCCGCTCGATGGAGCGGGAATTTTTTGTTATCATCTCTTCTTTTGTGGAGGGCTGCTCTCAGATCAGGCCCAGGGTTTTGAGCTCCCTTGCCACGCCGTCCTCCGTCACAGCCGGGCAGATGCGGTCGCAGAGCTTTTTCAGGTTGTCAGAGCCATTGGCCATGCAGACGCTGATGCCTACCACATCGGTCATCTGCAGGTCATTGTCGCTGTCGCCAAAGCCGATGGTATCGGCCAGCGAACACCCCAGATCATCACAGATGGCCTTGATGCCCGTGCCCTTGTTGAACTTGCGGTTGATGAGTTCCCCGTTGACGATGGCTGACGGGTTATCCCCCAGCCGGGACTCACAGAAGATGAACTGATCCTCATACAGCTGCTTTGCCTCGGCAAGGCAGGCCTCGTTGGGGGCGATGAACACCACCTTGTAAACCGGCTCTCCGTGGTATTCCTCAATGGGCCGGATGGTCATGCCATACTCCATCGTTTTGCGCCAGCGCTCGGCCTCGCTGTTCAGCTGCCCCGGCTTGCGGGGGAACAAATGGGCGAACCGCTCGATCATCTTGATGCCGCCGTAAGTATCATCCCGGGCTTCCAGTGTACACTCGGCACCGGCACGCCCCAGCACCTCCCGCAGGCCCTCGACCTGCGCAGGCTCCATGGGAAGATCCACGAGAATTTTCCCATCACAGCCTACATAGCCGCCTGCAGAGCAGACAAAGCCATCGAAACCGTAGGCAAGCAGCGGCTTCGTCATGCGCAGGTTACGGCCGGTGCACAGAAACACCTTGTGGCCGTTGGCCCGGGCCTGCCGGATGGCCTCCACGGCACTGGCCGGAACGGTCATCTCACCGGGAGGCAGCAAAGTACCGTCAATATCCAGAAAAATCAGTTTTTGCTTCATAGTTCCCTCACTCTTTCACTGCCAGTTCATGGTAAAGCCGCGAATCAGCAGACCCACGGCCAGGATCACCAGCAGCACCAGCAGAACGGTGCGGTTGGCCTGTTTCTGCTTCTGCCTGGCCCGGGCACGGCTGTTCCGGCTGCCGCCCTGCTTCCGGTTCCGGGATCTGCCGCCGGAGCTGCGGCCGCTCGTGTTCTGCTTTGTGCTGCTGCGGCGGGAAGCACTGCCGGAAGTCCCCTCTTTTTTCCTGCCCGCAGTGCTCTGGCCGGACCTTGCCGCGCGGGGTGCTTTCTCTTCCGGGGCCGCCGACGCAATGGGCTTTTTGGCCCCGCAGCGGCTCAGATAATCCTCAGCCAGCCGGTAATACTGGCCCAGCTCACTGGTGCGCAGGGGCGCGCCTGCATAACCTTCTTCCAGTGCTTCCACGGCCTCGTTGAAGAGGATCGCCGCCTGCGCAGCCGCCGTGCGGTCGGAGGCATGGGCCGCTTCATTGCGGGCGGTGCGCACCGCGTTGCAGGCCCGGCGGGCAGCAGCGGGGTGCTCCGTATTGCCCAGCAGATCCAGCTGGTGCGCAGCATCCTTTTCCGGGTCCAGCAGCACCCGCATACACAGGGTGGTGTCCAGCTGCTGCCAGCTGTTTCGGCCCGCCAGATCGGGCAGACGGTCATAATATTCGGGGCTCTCCTGCTGGCGGGTACGGATGTGATCCAGCAGGGCTCCCAGGCTGTGCTCCCCGGGCTTGTTCTCCCAGTGCCAGCGCAGTAGCTTGCGGCTGATCTCATCGCAGGTAGTTTTGATCTCAAAAGCGGTTTGCAGTGCTTCGTCGGGCATAACGTTTCTCCTTCGTACAACCAAAAAACGGAGGAAGCGCAGCCTCCTCCGTCATTCATTTACATCATAAACTGATAATAGACGAAGCCCCACAGCGCAATGCCTGCGCAGACGATGGCGGTGATGGGCGGGACCCAGCGGATGAGGGTCTCGGCAATGCCGTCACGGCTCTCTTCCGCATCGTCCTCCTCATCGTACTGCTCCACCTCGGGTTCCGGCTGGCGGGCCGGGGCGGCACGGCGGGCAGCAGCAGGCATCACACGGGTGCCCTCGTCATCCACAGCCGCTGCACCGCTGCCGGGGAACGCCGCGCGGGTGGCGGCATCCAGCACTCGGGTAGGCTCTGCTTCCGGAGCAGGGGTGTGTTCCACCGGCGGTGCAAAGCTGGTCGGTGCGCCGACAGGCTCTGCCGGGCGGGCCGTCTGGACGACCCGGGTGGGCTCTGCCTGCACCGGCGCGCTGGCCACGATGCGGGTCGGCTCTTCCTGCGGAGCGGCGCTCGCCACGCGGGTAGCCTCCGCCGCCGGGGCCTGCTCTGCAGGGGCGGCCTTCTGGCCGGGCTGCAGCAGGGTGTTCAGGGCGTTCTGCAGCAGGATGCGGTCACAGCCGCACTCGGTGCAGTAGACTGTGTCCTCTTCCTTCGGGTGGAAGGAACCGCAGGCACAGTACCAGCCGTTCTCGAACACCTGCGGCATATACTTGAGGCCGGTGCGGTTCATCCGGCTTTCCAGTGCCTTTTCCAGCTCCGGACTCAGGCGGCGCGGGGCCGGCAGGCGGACGCGCTTGATGGCATCCAGATGCACGACCTTTTTGCCGCTGTATACGTTCTTCAGGACCACATCCACGCTGGTGATGGCTTTCTGGGTCACGAACACGGCATCGTCCATGCCAAAGCTCTCACCGGGCTTGACCTCGATCTCGCGGTACTCAAAGGCATCCTCACACAGGATGATGCCGTCCACACCCTTGCACTTGAAGTGGATCTCCAGTGCAGTCAGGGTGACCTTGGAGATGTTCTTGAAGGTCAGGCAGACTGCGTTCTCGCCGCTGAGTTCGCCCTTGAGCAGTTCCACACAGACGAACTGCACCGGGCTGCCCGGGGTATAATAGTTGGCCCGGGTGCGTGCGACCGGGTTAAAATTTTCCTCCACGACACTCGCTCCCTTCGATCATTCGTTTTCCTGCAGGGCATCCTGCGCCGGGTCGGGCATTTCCTCGCCCAGCACGGCCTGCTCCGCCTGTTCAGCGGGCTCTGCGCTCTCGGCAGACTCTGCGTTCTCCACAGGGGCCGCCGGTGCGGCGGGTTCCTGCGCAGGCTCGTCGCCGTCACGCGGGGGCAGCTTGCCGCCGGCCATCACAGTGTTGAACTCCTGCTCGTTCAGCTTTTCGCGTTCCATCAGAGCCTGTGCCAGCGCATGGAGCTGGTCGATGTGCTCCGTCAGGGTGCGGCGGCAGGTCTCGTAAGCCTCATCGATGATATCCCGCATCTCGCCATCGATCTCGGCAGCGGTGCTCTCACTGTAGCCCTTGCCCTGGGTGAAATCACGGCCCAGGAAGGTCTCCTCCTGCGAGGTGCCGTAGACCACAGGGCCCAGGCGCTCGGAGAAGCCGTACTTGGTGATCATCTGGCGGGCAATGTTGGTTGCCTGCTGCAGGTCGTTGGAGGCACCGGTGGAGATATCCTCCAGGATCAGCTGCTCGGCCACACGGCCGCCCAGGCTGGAAACGATATCCTCGAACATCTCGCCCTTGGTCACGTAGCTGCGATCCTTTTCAGGCAGATACATGGTGTAGCCGCCAGCCTGGCCGCGGGGAATGATGGTGATCTCGTGCACGCGGGGGTGGTGCTTGCAATAGAAGCCTGCCACGGCGTGGCCCGCCTCATGGTAGGCGGTCAGCTTCTTTTCCTCGGCAGTCACAACACGGCTCTTCTTCTCGGGGCCTGCCATGACCTTCATGGAGGCTTCCTCGATATCCTCCATGGTGATGGCCTTGCGGCTGCGGCGGGCAGCCAGCAGAGCGGCCTCATTGACCAGGTTCTCCAGGTCAGCACCCGCAAAACCTGCGGTGCGCTGTGCGATGACCCTGAGGGAGACATCGGGAGCCAGAGGCTTATTCTTGGTGTGGACCTTGAGGATCTCCTCGCGGCCCTTGACATCGGGCAGGCCCACATAGACCTGACGGTCAAAGCGGCCCGGACGGAGCAGTGCCTTATCCAGAATGTCGGCACGGTTGGTGGCTGCCATCACGATGACACCATCGTTGGCCTCAAAGCCGTCCATCTCGACCAGCAGCTGGTTCAGGGTCTGCTCCCGCTCGTCGTGGCCGCCGCCCAGACCTGCGCCGCGCTGACGGCCCACGGCATCGATCTCATCGATGAAGATGATGCAGGGCATGGTCTTTTTGGCCTTATCAAACAGATCACGCACACGGGACGCGCCGACACCGACGTACATTTCCACGAAGTCGGAGCCGGAAATGGAGTAGAAGGGCACCCCCGCCTCACCGGCGCAGGCACGGGCCAGCAGGGTCTTACCGGTACCCGGAGGGCCCACCAGCAAAACGCCGTGGGGGATGCGGGCACCCAGCGTGTTGAACTTGTCGGGGCTCTTGAGGAACTCCACGACCTCCTTCAGCTCTTCCTTTTCCTCGTCCTCACCGGCAACGTCGGCAAAGGTCGCGGTCTTTTTGTTCTCATGCTCGTCCTTCACCTTGGCCTTGCCCACGTTCATAATACCGCCGCCGCCAGCGCCGCCGCGCATCATGGAGAAGAGCAGGAAGCCGGTGCAGCCCAGCATTCCCAGGTAGAACAGGATCTCCATCCAGGGGATGGACTCCTTCAGGGTGGTGTAATCGTACTCCATGGGCGCGGTCGGGTTGGCTGCGTCGTAGGAATCGATATACTGCTGGACGTTCTCGATAAACACATAGGCGTAGGGCAGCTTGTAGCGCACCGTCACCGTGCCGTCATCGTTTCTGGTCGCCCCCACGGAAGAGGTGGAGGAGGAGAACATGTTGCTCAGCAGACCGCCGGAGGCCTGTGTGGCAGCGGTGGCACCTGTGGTTTCGGGCAGCTCCTGCTTGCCCTCCTTCAGCGTCAGGGTAATGATGCTGGTGTTGCGGTCCAGCGTAAAGGCTGTGACCTGATTGTTCTCAAAGTAGTGCACCACAGTCGAGTAGCTCATGGTGGAGCCGCCGGTACTGCTGTCGCTGGTGCCCAGCACCGACCAGATCATCAGGACACCGGCCAGTGCCAGCGCCAGGATCAGGGGATTAAAGCGAGGTCGTTTCGGTTGCAAAAGGGATCAACTCCAGTTCTAATTCGTTTTTGTTATGCGTAGATTTCCGGTTTCAGCACACCCACATAGGGCAGGTTGCGGTATTTCTCATCGTAGTCCAGACCATAGCCCACCACAAACTCGTCCGGCACCTGGAAACCCTCGTAATCGGGCTGGATGTCGGCCTTGCGGCGGCTGGGCTTGTCGAGAATGGTGCAGATCTTCACGGAATTCGGGTTGCGCATCTTGAGCATGGGCACCAGCTTGGAAAGGGTGACACCGGTATCCAGAATGTCCTCCACGATCAGCACGTCCTTGCCGGACAGGTCGCCGTCCAGATCCTTGATGATCTTGACCAGACCGCTGGTGGTGGTATTGCTGCCGCCGTAGCTGGACACGACCATAAAATCAATGCTGCAGGGGATGGTCACGGCCCGCATCAGGTCGGCCATAAAAACCACCGAACCCTTGAGGATGGAGACGAGGACAAGGTTTCTGCCCTCGTAATCCCTGCTGATCTGTGCACCCAGTTCGGCAACCTTGGCTTTCAGTGCTTCCTCACTGACCAGGATGTTCTTGATATCGTCATTCATGCTCATGGGTTGTTCCTCCATTTTCCAATTCCAACTGCAAGACCTGTTCGGTCTCCTCGTCCGGGGCCAGCCCCTCGGCAAAGCCCTCCCCACAGACCCACAGGATCTCACTGCCCGCCGCCAGCAGCGGCAGGCCCTCTCGTATTCCGGCAGGAATGCCTGCCTCATTCATCCATTTGCGCAGGGGCTTGCTCAGCCCCCGCCCCGCAGGCCGGAACCGGTCTCCCGGTTGACGGGTGCGCAGCGTAAGGGCAGAATATAACAAGGTTATTCTAGCATAATCCGCCCGATTTTTTAAGTCTTTTTTATGAACACCCTGTGTTTTTTCTCGAAAACCGCTTACAAAAAGTCGTGTTTTCAGGGTTTGGCCCCCGGGCAGGGCAAATTCCGCCCCATCGGCAGGGGCAAACGGCAGCGAAAACGCAGGGGCCGCAGCCGCTTCCGGCCGGCTCTTTTCCTGCCAGAGCATCCCGCTGCCTGCGCAGAAGCGGACCGTATCGGTCAATTGCACCGCCCCGCTCCCCTGCTCCACCAGCTCTGCCAGCAGGCGGATGTACTTTTCCTCGGCATCCCGCACCGGGGCAACAAGGCTGTGGAGCGCCGCTTCCAGAATGAGCGGGTCCGTGCCCTGCAGCGGCTCCAGCCGCCATGCTGCCTTGGCTTTCGGGGCCTTGCGGGCAGTCTGGGCTGCATCCAGACGCGCGATGGAAAGCAGTTGTTCTGCCTGCCTGGTAAAGTAGGCGTCCGCGCGGGCCGCCTTTTCACAGAAGCGGGCCAGATTTTCCTCTGCCGCAGCGTTGACGCTGTGCAGGGCCGGAACGGCCCCATGGCGCAGGCGGTTGCGGGCGTAAGCATCGGACTCGTTCGTCTCGTCCGTCACCCACACCTGCCCGAAGGCGGCGCAGAGCGCTTCGGTCTCGGCCCGGGTCAGGCCCAACAGCGGGCGGCAGTAGCCGGGCCGCCTGGGCCGGATGCCCCCTGCCCCGTGCAGCCCGGTGCCCCGGGCCAGCCGGAACAGCAGGGTCTCGGCCTGGTCAGTAGCAGTATGGGCCGTTGCAATGCAGTCTATCCCGCCTGCCAGCAGTTGGGCAAAGCAGGCATAGCGGAGTCTGCGGGCCCAGTCCTCCCCGGCATGGGGCGGTACAGCCATTCCCACATCTGCCGGGCGGAAAACTGTCAGCGACACCCCCAGCCGGGCACACTCGGCCCGGACAAAGGCTTCGTCCCGGTCCGCAGTCTCACCCCGCAGGCCATGGTTGACATGGCAGGCCGTAAGGGTATACCCAAAGGTTTCCCGCAGCTCCAGCAGCACCCGCAGCAGCGCCATGCTGTCGGCCCCGCCCGAAACGGCGGCGCACAGGTACAGAGCCCGGCCCGGCTCCACAGGCGCAAACAGCTGCTCCTGCCGGGCAAAGCGTTCTACTTTTGTGATCAGTTTTGATGTTTCGTCGTTCATCAGCGTTTGAAGTCCACATCCATAAAGCGGGTGTGTGCGCCATCCCAGCCCAGCGGCACCGTGCTGGTCTCGCCGTGGCGGTTCTTTGCCACGATGCACTCCGCGGTATCGGCATCCACCTCTGCCCCATCGGGGTTCTGGCTGGCGTAGTAGGAATCACGGTAAAGGAAAAGGACGCAGTCAGCATCCTGCTCGATAGAACCGGAGTCACGCAGGTCCGACAGCTGGGGCCGGTGAGAAGAGTTGTTGCCCTGCTTCTCCACCGCACGGGACAGCTGAGAAAGTGCGATAATGGGCACATTCATTTCCTTAGCCATGATCTTCAGGTTTCGGGTGATGGAGCTGATCTCCTGCACACGGTTCTCGCTGCGCTGGCCGGTGGTCATCAGCTGCAGATAGTCGATAACGATCAGGCCCACATTGGGGCGGGTGGGGTCCTGATTGACCCGGCGGATCTTCGCCTTCATCTCGGTGATGGTGATGCCCGAGGTGTCGTCCATATAGATGGGGGCATCGTGGAGCTTTTCCGTTGCCAGTGCCAGATACTCCCAGTCCTCACTGCGAAGGGCACCGGTGCGGAAAGCCTGGCTGTCGATGCCAGCTTCCGCCGAAAGGATGCGGTTGGTCAGCTGCTCCTTGGTCATTTCCAGGCTGAAAATGGCCACCGGCACCTTTTGCTGCATGGCAACGCGGGTGGCAATGTTCAGCGCAAAACTGGTCTTGCCCATACCGGGGCGGGCGGCCAGAATGATAAGGTCGCCGCGGCCAAGGCCGGTCAGGACGGTATCCAGCAGGCGGAAACCGGTGGGGATGCCCTTGTACTTGTCGGCATCCGGGCCGCTGATCTTCTGCAGGTTGGTCAACGTCTCCACCATGCTGGAGGAAAGCGGGGTCAACGCGCTGGAATCCCGCCCGGAGCGGATCTCGTAGATGCGCTGCTCTGCATTTTCCAGCAGCAGGTCAGCGTCCGGCTCATCGCCCGCGTCCTGCAGAATGTCCTTGGCAACGCCCATCAGCTGGCGCACCAGATACTTTTCCTGCACGATCTGGGCATAGGCCTTCACATTGGAGATGCTGGGCACCGTCTCGGCCAGACCGGTCAGGTAGACCTTTGCCTCGTCCGCACTGGGGAACACGCCATCGGAGATGACGGCATCCAGCAGGGTGACAAAGTCGATGGTCTGGTCTGCCGTAAACAGGCGCAGCATCTCAGAATAGATCTGGGCGTTCTGCCGGGTGTAGAACATTTCCGGCCGGATGATCTCCACCAGATCGGTCAGGGTCTCGGGCTTGAGCAGCACCGCGCCCAGCACGCTCTGCTCGGCCTGCATATTGTAGGGCAGATTGATGCCCACACTCTCCAGATTCAGTTCATTGGAATAATGTCGTTGTTCGTTGGGCATGGTTCATCCCCCTCCATACTGGGCCAGCTTCCCAAAACGCCAAAAACGCCCCCTGAAGGCAGGGGGCGCAGATGGCGTTTCAATCAGGCCTGTTCTACTTCCACCATGATCTTGAAGGAAGCCACGACACCGACATGCAGGCGCACCTTTGCGTTGAACACACCGGCATCCTTGATGTCCTTGGTCTCCAGCTCGATCTTCTTTTT
>ERZ837380.2177-NODE-2177-length-21638-cov-7.786777_pt1 | contig 21638 bp, 19 predicted proteins | sample MGYA00519685_ERZ837380 | MGnify/ENA primary metagenome ERZ837380 (study PRJEB31850, sample SAMEA3708817) | human gut metagenome | biome: human gut; feature: human-associated habitat; material: faeces | place: China | collected 2014 ...
GGGCGAGGGTCCACCCGTTCCCATCCCGAACACGGAAGTTAAGCTCGCTTCTGCCGACAATACTTGGCTGGAGACGGCCCGGGAAGATAGGTAGCGCCAACACGAAAGAAGTTACTCATGCGAGTGGCTTCTTTTTTTGTTTATTTTTTGCCTTGACAAGTTTCGCCGGGGAGACTATAATCGCCCAGTTAAAAAATGATGGAGATTTTTATGATGCAGAAAAAAGGTTTATCTTCGCTCTTCCGGCCGGTGGAGCTCACACAAGGGGAATGCTGGAAAACGATCCTGACATTTTCTTTCCCGATCATTGTTTCTTATTTGTTGCAGCAGGTCTATACGATCAGCGATGCGGCGATCGTTGGCCAGACATTGACGGCGCAGGAAGTTGCTGGTGTCAACGATACGTCGTCGCTCATTTTTATCTTTTTGCAGTTTGCCTTTGGCGTCAGCGCGGGCTTCTGCGTAATCACATCTTGTAATGTCGGCGCGCACAATCCTGCTGGCGTGCGCCGCTCGCTGACAACGCAGATCGTCCTTTCCGGTGTTCTCACAGTGGTGCTTACGGCATTGGCGCTTGTGCTGCTCGATCCAATGCTCGCATGGATCAATGTAACGCCTGACAGCCCGGAAGTCTATCGCGCGGCCTACACCTATTGTGCTATCATTTTTGCCGGGATCGGCGCGCAGCTGTTCTATAATTTTATTTGCTCCTTCCTGCGCAGCATGGGCGACAGCGTGACACCGCTTGCCTTCCTGCTCTTTTCTACGCTGCTGAATGTGGGGCTTGACCTGCTTTTCATCGTTGTGTTCCGCTGGGGTGTCGCTGGGGCAGCCATCGCCACGGTGAGCGCGCAGCTCATCAGCACGCTGGGCTGCTTTGCCTATGCTTTCTCCAAATATCCCGAGCTGCGCCTGCATCAGGAGGACTGGCAGATCACTTGCCATGATGTGACGCGCCATCTGATCCAGGGCATCCCACTCGGTCTTCAATTTTCCGTGCTGGCGATCGGCATCATTGTGGTGCAGAGTATCGTCGTCCAGTTTGATATGCTGGGTGGAGCGATGGTTTCCAATGCGGCGCAGAATGGCTTTGGCGCGGCAAACAAGATCAATAACCTCTTGATGACGCCGCTCAATGGCTTAGGCTCCGCGATGACCAGCTTTACGGCGCAGAATCTTGGCGCGGGTGACACAAAGCGCATCAAAAAGGGAACGATCCAGTCGATCATCATCATGCTCATCATGGCGGCATGTTCCATTCTGATTGGCCTCCTGCTGACGATCAACGGCACCTATCTTCACATCTTCCTCAGTGCTGACAAGGTGACGGCGGAGACGCTCCGCTTTGGCAATTCCTACCTCTATATCGACCTGTCGCTCTACGCATTCCTCGGGTTTATCTTTGTCGCGCGAAACTGTGTGCAGGGCATCGGCAAGCCGCAGTTCGTGCTGGGCGCGGGAGCGGCCGAGCTTGTCGCGCGCGTTACCGTCTGTCTGCTGCTGCCTGCCGCACTCGCGGGCGGCGTGGTCAGCGCGGAGGCACCGCAGGCGGCGGTCTACGGTTTGTGCGTGGCCGATCCCTGCGCATGGATCGCAGCGGACGCCGTGCTGTGTATCCCGTTTATCAAGAATATCATGCGCGAAAACTACGACTATCTTTACGGCAGCGGCCAGAAACTCATTGAGCGATAAAAAGAACCATAAAGTTGCCCCTCCGTATTTTGAATACGGAGGGGCAATTGTTGTCCATAATGAGACGGAGAAATTTGTTGTCAGTCGATGTTCTTCAGACCGTCATATAGATCGTTGAAGGACTTTTCCTGACGGCATCTTCCGTAGGAGAGCTCTTTGTTTTCGCCAAATTCCAGCAAGAAGCATTTGGCAAGCTCTTCCACGGTCTGCTCAAGCGTCGTAAAAAACTGTTCATAGGCAAACTTGTTTGCTGCCGAGCCTTCTTCAAAGCAATTCACGATCAGCGATTCGGTCACCTGATCGAGCGGATACATTTTGATGTGCATCAGCTCATGAACGATGATCTCTTCAAAGTTTTCCTCCCGCTTGGGATTCGCAATATTCAGAAGAATGATTGCTTTTCTGTCGGCGCAGTCGATCTTGATGTCGCCGGTTTTCGGTCACGCGGGGTCTTCCACAAATTCAAGGCGGATATCCCACGTGGGTGTGATCCTCAGTTTCCGGATATATTTTTCAAAAAGTGCGGTCAAGGCCTGTTTTTCTACCATGGTATTCCTCCTGAACGTTCAATTTGTTGCATCAAAGCGTAACGGATCAGTCCTCGAACCATGCCACGGCGCGGATGGGCGAACCATCGCAGCTTTCGAGCTTGAGCGGGAAGCAGCTGAACGAAAACAACCCCTTGCCGCATTTGTCGAGGTCCTTGAGGTTTTCGATGTTGACGATGTCCTTATTTTGGAAGAGCTTTTTGTGGCGTGTCAGGTTTTCATCCGCGATGGGGTCAAGACCGATCACGTCAAAGCCGATGCCCTTAAAGTCGCCCGCGATGATGTAATCCATCGCCGCATCATCAAGGCAGGGATAGTCGCCAAAGTAGGCATCCGTCCCCCAGCGCTTGTCCCAGCCGAGGTGGAAGAGCAGAAAATCGGCGTTTTCCGCGTCTTTGCCGTATTGCAGGATGCGCTCGAGCGTGATGGCCTTGCCCTCGTTCAAGTCGCTGCACTCGATAACGAGCGCCTTGCCGATGAACTGCGAGGCGGGGAACGCGTCGAGCGTCGTGCGGCCGGCGAACAGATGCGCGGGCGGGTCCATGTGTGTGCCCGTGTGGGTGTACATGGTCAGCTTCGTCTCCTTGAAGCCGTCCTTTTCATAGGTGTTCGCGCCGGCGAAAATGGGTGTCTCCGTGCCGGGATAGACCGGCATATTTTCAGCGATGGTGTGGGTCAGGTCAAGCACGCGCATGGGAACATCTTCCTTTCTGCTGAAATCAAAATCAGAACACGAACTGCACCAGCAGCATATAGCACACCGTGCCGCCCGCGATGGAGAGCAACATTTGCTTTTTCCAAAGGTGCAGGGCGATCGTCACAGCGATGGCGATGAGCTCGGGAAGCCCGTAGGCAAAGTGCAGCACGTCAACATTGCGCAGGCAGTAGACAACGAGCATGCCGAAGATCGCGCCCGGCAGCGCCGAGCCGAGGTATTGAATGTATTTCGGCGTCGGCTTTTTCGGACTGAAGACGAGAAACGGCAGAAAGCGCGTGAGCAGCGTACCGAACGCGCAGAGAACAATGGTGATGGCCTGTTGTAAGATCGTCATTTTGCCGCCTCCCGTGTCTTTGCTTCGATGGGCTTGCGCAGCGCGGTCAGCGCCACGAGAATGCAGATCATTGTCGGAATGAGGAAGTTGTCCGCACCGAAGAGGAGCAGGCACGCAACACTTGCGATAAGACCGATCCACGCGCTGAAATGGTGCTTTTCTTTGAGCCACTGGTCCATGAAGATGACTACAAACATCGCCGTCATCACAAAGTCGAGCCCCTCGGTATTGAAGCGCAGAAGCCCGCCGAGGATGCCGCCAAGCGTCGCACCCAGAAACCAGTAGAGTTCATCGAGCAGCGAGACGAAGAAGTAGAACCAACCGTGATCCACACCCTCGGGGATCTCTGCTGTATAGTTGACACTGAACGTTTCATCGCACATGGCATAGATGAGATAAGGCTTTTTCCAACCTGTGCCCTTATACCTGTCGAGCATCGAAATGCCATAGAACAGATGACGCGCCTGGATCATGACCGCCATCAGAAAGACCTGCACCGGCGCAAACGGCGCGAGCAGCATGCTCGTCGCGACAAATTCAAGGCTGCCGCCGAAGATGACGACGCTCATGATCATCGGATACCAGAAGCTAAAGCCCGACGTGCGCATATAGACGCCATAGGTCATGCCGAGAAATAAAAAGCCTGCGAAGATCGGGATGGTGTGCGGAAACGCGGCCTTCAGTGCCGCAACTGCGGGTGATTTGCTGTGCATGGGAACGGGAAACCTCCTCGTGGTGATGAAACGAAGCAGAAATGCGCCGGTTATTTTTGCGCCCGGTGCATAAACTGACCTGAGGTGATACGATGTCCTGTCAGGACGCGCTGCCCGCCGCCGTCAGCGCCGCCGCGGCGGCCATGGCGCAGGGAAAGAGCGATGAAGAGGTCGCGCTGCTCGCCGCCATCTTTACGCAGCTGGGCGACAGCCTTGCGATGATCGTCGCTCTGCGCGCGTGCGAAAAAAGCGGCGGCAGCGAGGCGGAATAAGGGAATCAGTCCTTGGCCGCCTCTTCTTTGCCTTCGTCCGTTTTGCCGCCCAGGGTGATGAACACGCCCGCGACCAGCGTGATGGCCGAGCCGAGCAGGATGCGCGGCGTGAGCGTTTCATTTAAGAAGAGAATGCCGACAAAAATGCTCGTGATCGGCTCAAACGTACTCAAAATCGCTGCGCGCTGTGCGCCGATGAGGAACGTGCCCTTCTGGAAGAGCATGACCGCGCCGATGCAGATCATCAGCGAAAAGGCGAGCGCCGCGAGCCATCCGGCGAGGGTCTGCGGCAGGCAGAGCTGGTGCGAGAAGAGACAGAGAAAGAACATGCAGACCGCACTGATGAGCGCCATGTAGAAGGTCATACGAAAGCCCATGACCTCGCGGTGGCGGAAATGCGCTAAAAGCAGAATGTAGACGGCGTAGGTCACGCCGGACGTCAGCGCCAGCGCAACACCGAGCGGATCGACTGCACCGCTTGGGTCGATGAGAAGCAGAATGCCGAGGGAGCACAGGACCGCGCAGAAAAGCGCTTTTTTCTGCACCCGTTCGCGCAGCACCAGGCCGCCGAGCACCACGATGACGGGATAGGCGAAGTGGAATACCGTCGCCATGCCGGAGGCAAGATAGCGATACGAGCTGAACAGCAGGATCGGCGTGATACAGCAGCCGAAAAAGCCGGTCAGGCTGGTCTCGAGCAGCGCGCCGCGGCTGATGTGCAGCCCGCCCTGCTTTTGGCACAGCAGCGCGAGGACCGGGAGCGAGAGAAGATTGCGCAGAAACACCAGCGACATCGGCGTCACGCCCTGCGCGTAGAGAAAATTCGCGCCCAGCGGCATACAGCCGAAGATGACGGCGCTCAGGATCACGCAGAGATAGCCGAGCCACGGCGTTCGACGTTCCATGATTCTTCCCCCCCTTATATGAATAAAGTGAATGCATTTATCATACGCGCGCTTTTCCTTCCGGTCAAGTGGGAAAAAGAAAAAACACCGCGTTGACAAATATTCTCGCGGCTGATATGCTGTGATATCATCAGAAAAAAGAGAGGAAAGCTGTCATGTTTCTCTTTTATGTAAACCCGATATTGATCGCTGCGGCAGTCATTCCGGCCATTGTCCTGCTGCGCTTTGTCTACAAGGAGGACCGGCTCGACAAAGAGTCGCCGGGGCTGCTGCTCTCACTTGTCATCTTCGGCATTCTATCGACGTTCGCCGCCATTGTGACCGAGCAGATCGGCGAGACGGTGCTCACGCTGCTCCTGCCGCAGAATTCGACCGCATACAACGCGCTGCTCTACTTCGTTGTGGTCGCGCTGTCAGAGGAGGGCTTTAAGTATCTGCTGCTCAAAAAGCGCACATGGTATTCGGGCGAATTCAACTGCCAGTTCGACGGCATTGTGTACGCCGTGTTCGTCGCGCTCGGCTTTGCCCTGTGGGAGAACATCAGCTATGTGCTGATGTATGGCCTCGGCACGGCGGCTGTCCGCGCCGTCACGGCTGTGCCTGGACACGCGTGCTTCGGCGTGTTCATGGGCGCGTTTTATGGCCTTGCCAAGCGCTACGACAACTTTGGCGACGAGTACCGCAGCCGCCGCTGCCGCCGCTTTGCCGTGCTCGTGCCGGTGCTGCTGCACGGCACGTACGACTTCATCGCGACCTATGAGTACGACGGCTATGCATGGATCTTCGTTGCGTTTGTCGTGCTGCTCTTCGCCGCGGCATACCGCATGATCAAAAAGCTCTCGCGCGACGATCGCTTCATCGGCGGCAGCGACTACTACCACTATGACGGACCCGAGTTCTGAAGAATGAAAAAAGCGCCCGCTCACCGAGCGGGCGCTTTTTCTATTTGAAAGTTATAATTTCATTCCATACAGCTCATCGCCGGCCTTGTGGAATCCGGCGCGCTCGAACATCCGCTGCGACTGCGCATTGAACGAGTAGATCTCTGCGTGCAGTTTGGGGATGTGCTGTTCCCTCGCGAGCTTTTGAATTTCACCGATGACGCGCCTGCCGATGTGCTTGTTCTGGAAGCTCTTCGCCACGACGATGTTGATCTCGCCGTCCGGATGCAGGCAGACGTCGCCGCACAGGAGGCCGCAGTACTTGATGTAAAAAAGACTGCCGCGCGCGTTGAGATAGCGGTACATCGCCTTGAGCAGCTTCAGGTCGTACACACTGTCGCGGTTGTCGACCTGCTTTGCTTGCACACATCCGCATCCTGATACCACGGAAGCGACGCTTTGTAGTTGGGATAATACGGGACGAGCGTGATCTCGCCGTCGACAATTCTGCGTTCCATGCCAGACCTCTCTTACATGACGATTTTCGGCGGAAACGGGCTCAGATGTGCGCGATGCAGTCGTACGCGATGCGCTCTCCGCCGTCGAAGGCACCGTGAATGACGCCGCAGCGCCGGAAGCCATACGCTTCCAAAAGCCGCTGCATCGGGCGGTTATCCGCGTGCGTGTCGGCGCGCAGATAGCCGATCTGCGCGGTGCAGAAGTCAAAGCAGGCCTTCGACACGCCACGCGCTTTCCCGTTGGAGGCGAGACGGTGGATCGTGCCGTAGGGTTGATCGAGATGCCACGCGCCGTCTTCGATGACGCGGTAGCTCTCGTCCTCGCCGAGAAAGAGGGCGAATGTGCCGACGATCTCGCCATTTTCAAGCATCACATAGCTGCTGCCGCATGCGATATCATAGGTGACGATGCTGCGGTCTGGGTACTCGTCGCCCCATTGCGAGGCATTGCCGTTTGCGCGCATGTAGCGCTTTGCGGCGGCGAAGACGTCCAGCACCGTGTCGACGTCCTGCAGGGTGGTTTTGCGAATTTCCATTTTAGCCCTTGTGCTGCTCGAACCAGCCGGTGATCTCATTTAAGCGGCGGATGCGGTGCTTGGGCTTGCCGCTGCGCGAAAGCTCGTGGTTCTCGCCGCGGAAGAGCACGAGGCGGCTTTCGACACCGTGCGCGATCAGCGCGGAGTACATCTGATAGCCCTGATCGACGGGGCAGCGGTAGTCCTCGAGCGAGTGGAGGAAGAGCGTCGGTGTTTTGACCTTGTCGGCGTACTTCATGGGGCTGTGCCACCAGAATTTTTCGACATCCGGCCAGATGGTCGAGCCGCACTGGTCTTCGGAGAAGTCGGGGCCGATGTCGGACACGCCGTAGAAGCTCGTCCAGTTCGAGATCGAGCGCTGGCTGGCGCAGGCGCGGAAGCGGTCGGTGTGGCCGATGATCCAGTTGGTCATAAAGCCGCCGTAGGAGCCGCCGGTTTCGAAGAGGTTATCTGCGTCCATCTCGGGATACTTTGCGAGCGCCGCGTCGCAGAACGCCATCAGATCATCGAAGTCGACCGTACCGTACTTGCCGCGGATATCCATGAACGCGCCGCGGCCGTCGGAGCCGGTGGGATTGCAGAAGATGACGAAATAGCCACGGCTCGCCCAGTACTGCATCTCGTGATAGAACACGGGACCGTAGACGGTCTTGGGACCGCCGTGAATATCGAAGATAACGGGGTACTTTTTGCCCGCTTCGAAGTCCATCGGCTTTAGGATAAAGCCGTGCACCTCGTGGTCGCCCGCGGTGAGGTTGAGGGGGTCAGGCTGGGCAACGTATTTGCCGCGCAGCATTGCGTCGTTGAAGTGCGTGACGCGGCGGCCCGTCTCGTCGTAGAGCTCCTGCGGCTTCACATCCCAGAGCGCGCAGAGAAGCATTTTGCCGTTTTTGCGGTCAAAGCAGTCGACGCTGCCGTCGCGCACGAGGACGGGGGAGACGGCGCCGTCTTCGAGCTTGTAGAGCCCCGCGCCGTCGAAGCGCGTCGAGATGAAGTACAGCACGTCGCCGTCCATCTTGAACGCCTGACCGCCGCCGTGGCGGACGTCGCAGCCGACGGATGTGCCGATGGCCTCGCCGTAGACGGCGTAGGGTGTGACGGCGAGCGTCTCGTAGTCGAGCTTGTAAAAGTCGCAGTCCGTGTTCATGCCGAACTTGCCGTCCGCGGCCATGACGAGCAGGAAGGACTTGCCGAGCGCGTATGTCGCGATGACGAAGTCGGGGCGACTCTTGACGACGAGCTCCTGACGGCGCGAGGCAAGGTCGATGCGGTAAAGGTCCTGACCGCCGAAGTGCGCGGGGCGGGGGACGGAGACGTCGAGAAGACTGAAATAGACGGTCTTCTGATCCTCCGCGAGCTGGACATCGGAGACGTTGAAGCCCGCATCCGTCAGGCGGGTGAGGGACTTTTTCTTCGCATCGTAGTAGAAGAGACTTTCATACGCGCCGCGCGTGTATGTGCCGCCGTTCCACCACCAGGGTAGCTGAGAGATGACCTCGTAATCCTCGTTTTCCTTTTTGTCGTCAAAGTAGGCTTTCACGAGCTTCTTGTCGCCTTTATAGAGGTTCTCAAAGCCGGGAAAGGTCGAGCCGACGACAAGCAGGTCGCCGTTTTTGAGAGGGAAGACCTGCGAGACGGGGATGGGAAACGTGTAGGCAAGATCGGCCTCGCCGCCGTCGAGCGCGATCTTGTAGAAGCGGCTCGTGAGCGATGGCTCCTTTTCCCCCTCACGGTCGCCCGCGAAAAGAACCGTGTTTTCATCCAAGTAGCAGAACGAGGATTCCTTGCCGCCGCCGGTCAGCGCGCGGACGCGGCCGCCTTTTAAAAGATAGAGGCGGGATTCGTAGCAATTTTTTTCTTTTTTCGCCTGACTCACGATGAAGCAGGCGCTTGTCCCCTCGGGGGAGAACGTCACGTTCGCAAGTGAGCGGACGGCGCAGAAATCGTCAATGGCGATGGGCTTCATGGGAAAACTCCTTTCATCGTCTGCGCGCAGAGCGGCGCAAAATTACGCAAACATCATACCACAGCGACAAATTTATTGCAATCCGCGGCAAAATCCGTCGAAGCGCACAAAAAAACATCTGCGGAAACCGCAGATGTTCACAAAAAATGCCTTGACTTTTCTGTACCCATTTGGTAAAATAAAGCGCTTATAAACGGGAAAGGGCGAGGGAAATTCCCCACCCATTACCGAGAGAATAGCATACCGCGGCAAAAAAAGCAAGATGCAGTTCGCTTTGTTTTACAACAAAGCCGGGTGTGTCGAACTGAATAGAGCCGCCGCAATACATTCCTTCAAGCGGACAGGGCTTGAAGAAAAGAAAGGCGTGAAGAGCAAAATGGCCAAAGACAAGATGTATGGCAAAACCCTTCGCAAGAATTTCGCCCGACACGAGGAGATCGTGGAGATGCCGAACCTGCTGGCGCTTCAGAAGAAGTCCTACCAGTGGTTCCTCGATACGGGTCTGCGCGAAGTCTTTTCCGACGTCGCCTCGATCTCGAACTACGCGGGCAACCTGGAGCTGAGCTTCATCGACTACAAGATGGACGAAGCGCCCAAGTACGACGTGCTCGAGTGCAAGGCGCGCGACGCGACGTATGCCGCCCCCCTGAAGGTGAGTGTGCGCCTCTACAACAAGGAGACCGGCGAGATCAAGGAGCAGGAGATCTTCATGGGCGACTTCCCGCTTATGACCGAGTCCGGCACGTTCGTCATCAACGGCGCCGAGCGCGTGGTGGTTTCCCAGCTCGTCCGTTCCCCCGGCATTTACTACGGCAAGGAGATCGACCTCAAGACCGACCTCCCGCTGCTGACGTCCACCGTCATCCCGTACCGCGGCGCATGGCTCGAATACGAGACCGACGCCAATGAGATGTTCTGGGTGCGCATCGACAAAAACCGCAAGATCCCCATCACCGAGCTGGTGCGCGCCATCGGCTTCAAGACCGACGCCGAGATCCTAGAGCTGTTCGGCGATGACGACCGCGTGGCCGTCACGCTCGAAAAAGACGCCTGCAAGACCTATGAAGAGGCGATGCTCGAGATCTACCGCAAGCTGCGCCCGGGCGAGCCGCCCACGGTCGAGGCCTGCGAGACCCTCATCAACAACCTCTTCTTCGACCCGCGCCGCTATGACCTGTCCATGGTCGGCCGCTACAAGTACAACAAGAAGCTCTCCCTGTGGGCGCGCATCCGCGGGCAGAAGCTTTCCTTCCCCGTTGCCGACCCGCGCACGGGCGAGATCCTGTTCGACGCAGGCCACATCGTCACCGACGAGGAAGCGCGCGAGATGGATGCCATCGGCGTCAACGATGTGACCATCGAGGTCGATGGCCGTACGATGCGCGTGTTCTCCAACCACATGGTCGATCTTGACCGCTTTGTCGACTTTGACCCCGTGGCCGAGTGCGGCATCAAAGAGCGCGTGCGCGAGAGCGTGCTCAAGGAGCTGCTCGAGCAGTACAGCGGCGAGGAGCTCAAGGAAGCTATCCGCGACAACGCCGACCGCCTCGTCCCCAAGCACATTCTCGTCGACGATATCCTCGCCTCCATCAACTACATGAACGCGCTGGCGCACGGCATCGTCTATAAGGACGATATCGACCACCTCGGCAACCGCCGTCTGCGCTGTGTGGGCGAGTTGCTGCAGAATCAGTTCCGCATCGGTTTTTCCCGTATGGAGCGCGTCATCCGCGAGCGCATGACGATCCAGGATCTCGACATCGTCACCCCGCAGAGCCTCATCAACATCCGCCCCGTTACCGCGGCGATCAAGGAGTTCTTCGGCTCTTCCCCGCTCTCTCAGTTCATGGACCAGACGAACCCGCTCGCCGAGCTGACGCACAAGCGCCGTCTGTCCGCTCTGGGCCCCGGCGGTCTTTCCCGCGAGCGCGCGAACATGGAAGTGCGAGACGTGCACTACAGCCACTATGGCCGTATGTGCCCGATCGAGACGCCGGAAGGTCCGAACATCGGCCTGATCTCCTACCTCGCGACCTACGCCCGCATCAATGAGTACGGCTTTATCGAAGCGCCGTTCCGCAAGGTCGACCACGAGACCTGCCGCGTGACCGACGAGATCGAATATATGACCGCAGACGTCGAGGACCAGTACATCGTCGGTCAGGCTGCCGAGCCTGTCGATGAAAACGGCTGCCTCGTCAACCAGCGTATCACCTGCCGCCACCGCGACGAGATCGTCGAGGTCGACCGCGACCGCGTCGACTATATCGATATCTCCCCGCGTATGATGGTCTCCATCGCGACGGCGATGATCCCGTTCCTGCCGAACGACGACGCGAACCGCGCCCTGATGGGCGCGAACATGCAGCGTCAGGCCGTTCCTCTGCTCCGCCCCGAGGCGCCCATCGTCGGCACCGGTATGGAGCACAAAATCTGCATGGACTCCGAGGTCGTGATCCTCGCCGAGGGCGACGGCATCGTCACCAAGATGGACGCACGCGCCATCACCGTTGCCTACGACAACGGTGAAACGAAGGAATACAAGCTCACGAAGTTCCTGCGCTCCAACCACGGCACCTGCATCAACCAGCACCCGATCGTCGATGTCGGCGAGCGCGTGCATGGCCGCCGCCTGAACGAGAACGGCGTGTGGGAGGATCCCACCGTCCTTGCTGACGGCCCCGCGACCGATCAGGGCGAGATCGCCCTCGGCCGCAACATCCTCGTCGGCTTCATGACCTGGGAAGGCTACAACTACGAGGACGCCGTTCTTCTGAACGAGCGCCTTGTCCGCGAGGACTATTACACCTCCATCCACCTCGAGGAGTACGAGCTTGACGCACGCGACACCAAGCTCGGCCCCGAAGAGATCACCCGCGACATCCCCAACGTCGGCGAAGACGCACTCAAGGACCTTGACGAGCGCGGCATTATCCGCATCGGCGCGGAGGTCCACGCCGGCGACATCCTCGTCGGTAAGGTCACGCCCAAGGGCGAGACCGACCTGACTGCGGAAGAGCGCCTGCTGCGCGCCATCTTCGGCGAAAAGGCGCGCGAAGTGCGCGACACCTCCCTTAAGGTGCCCCACGGCGAGAGCGGTATCGTCGTCGACGCCAAGGTCTTCTCCCGCGAGGCGGGCGACGAGCTCGGCCCCGGCGTGAACATGGTCGTGCGCGTTTACATCGCGCAGCGCCGCAAGATCCAGCCGGGCGACAAGATGGCTGGTCGTCACGGCAACAAGGGCGTTGTCTCCCGCATCCTGCCGCAGGAGGATATGCCCTTCATGCCCGACGGTACGCCGCTTGATATCGTGCTGAACCCGCTGGGCGTTCCGTCCCGTATGAATATCGGTCAGGTGCTCGAGGTCCATTTGGGCTACGCGGCCAAGACACTTGGCTATAAGGTCGCAACGCCGATCTTCGACGGTGCGAGCTATGAGGATATCCGCGAGGAGCTCATCAAGGCCGGCCTCGACCCCGAGGGCAAGAGCTGGCTGTACGACGGCCGCACCGGCGAGCGCTTCGACAATAAGGTCACCGTCGGTTACGTGTACTTCCTCAAGCTGCACCATCTGGTCGACGATAAGATCCACGCCCGTTCCACCGGCCCGTACTCCCTTGTCACGCAGCAGCCGCTCGGCGGCAAGGCGCAGTTCGGCGGCCAGCGCTTCGGCGAAATGGAAGTTTGGGCCCTCGAGGCTTATGGCGCAGCTTACACCCTGCAGGAGATCCTGACGGTCAAGTCCGACGACGTGACCGGCCGTGTGCGCACCTACGAGTCCATCGTCAAGGGCCACAACATCCCGCAGCCCGGCGTGCCCGAGTCGTTCAAGGTCCTTGTCAAGGAACTCCAGGCCCTGTGCCTCGATGTTCAGGTCCTCGACCGTGACGGCAACCAGATCGAGCTCAAGGAAGACGAAGACGCGATGGATACCTTCAACCTCGCCCGCATGGACGCCGAGGATGACCGCCACCACAGCAACCCCTTCGCCGATGAAGCCGAGCTCGAGGACGCAGGCTTTGAATATGTCGCTGATGATGAAGTCAACGCCGACTTTGCCGGCGACGATCAGGAAGACTGAGAAAAGGAGGAGCATATAGAAAATGAGTTACGCAACGTTTGACGCCATTAAAATCGGAATCGCTTCTCCGGAGATGATCCGTGAATGGTCTTACGGCGAGGTCAAAAAGCCCGAGACCATCAACTACCGCACCCTCAAGCCCGAGCGCGACGGCCTGTTCTGCGAGCGCATCTTTGGCCCCACAAAGGACTGGGAGTGCCACTGCGGCAAGTATAAGAAGATCCGCTACAAGGGCAAGATCTGCGACCGCTGCGGCGTGGAAGTCACGCGCGCCAAGGTCCGCCGCGAGCGCATGGGCCACATCGAGCTCGCCACGCCCGTTTCCCACATCTGGTATTTCAAGGGCATTCCGTCCCGCATGGGCCTGCTGCTCGACATCAGCCCCCGCATCCTGGAAAAGGTGCTGTATTTCGCCGCTTATATCGTCACCGATCCCGGCGAGACCCCGCTGATGCGCAACCAGATCCTTTCTGAGAAGGAATACCGCGATATGCGCGAGAAGTATGAGGACGATTTCGACGCCGGTATGGGCGCCGAGGCCGTCAAGAAGCTCCTCCAGCAGATCGACCTCGAATCCTTGTCCGAGCAGCTCCACGCCGAACTCAAGAGCGCGAGCGGCCAGAAGAAGGCCCGCATCGTCAAGCGCCTTGAGGTCGTGGATGCGTTCCGCATCTCCGGCAACAAGCCCGAGTGGATGATCATCGACGTGCTGCCCGTCATTCCGCCCGAAATTCGCCCGATGGTCCAGCTCGACGGCGGCCGCTTCGCGACCTCCGACTTAAACGACCTCTACCGCCGCGTCATCAACCGCAACAACCGCTTGAAGCGCCTCATTCAGCTCAACGCGCCCGACATCATCGTGCGCAACGAGAAGCGCATGCTGCAGGAAGCGGTCGACGCGCTGATCGACAACGGCCGCCGCGGCCGCGCCGTCACCGGTGCGAACAACCGCGCACTCAAGTCCCTTTCCGACATGCTCAAGGGTAAGCAGGGCCGCTTCCGTCAGAACCTGCTCGGCAAGCGTGTCGACTACTCCGGCCGTAGCGTTATCTGCGTCGGCCCTGAGCTGAAGATCTACCAGTGCGGTGTGCCGAAGGAAATGGCACTCGAGCTGTTCCGCCCCTTCATTATGAAGAAGCTCGTCGAGGACGGCGCCGCCAACAACATCAAGTCCGCCAAGAAGATGGTCGATAAGGGCCGCACCGAGGTCTGGGACGCGCTCGACGTCGTCATCAAGGATCACCCCGTCATGCTCAACCGCGCGCCGACGCTCCACCGTCTCGGTATTCAGGCGTTCGAGCCGGTGCTGGTCGAGGGCCGCGCCCTCAAGCTCCACCCGCTGAACTGCACGGCATTCAACGCGGACTTCGACGGCGACCAGATGGCTATTCACGTGCCCCTGTCTGCCGAGGCGCAGGCCGAGGCCCGTATCCTGATGCTCTCTGCCAACAACCTGCTGCGTCCTCAGGACGGCGGCCCTGTCACGGTGCCGACGCAGGATATGGTTTTGGGTTCCTACTACCTCACGTTCGAGCGCTTTGAAAACGGCGTTTCCCAGATGGATAACGACGAGTTCTGGCCGCAGGACATTGACTTTGCCCTTGCCGGCAAGCGCTACGACGAGCTGACCGACGAGGAGAAGGCCGCCGTCCACCTCAATGTCTATCGCGACGAGGACGAGGCCATGCTCGCCTACAACGACCACCTCATCGGTATCCACCAGCCCATCCTTGTCCGCACGGTCAAGCAGATGCCGGACGGCACCATGGGCAGCAAAGTCGTGCGCGTTACCATCGGCCGCATCATCTTCAACCGCAACATCCCGCAGGACCTTGGCTTTGTGGGGCGCGTAGATGAAAACGGCGAGCCGACCGAAAACTACTTCGACTACGAGATCACCGAGGTCTGCGGCAAGAAGCTGCTCGGCAAGATCGTCGACCGCACGATCAAGCTGCACAACTTCACCATCGCGGCTGAAGTGCTCGACAACATCAAGGCCACGGGCTACAAATTCTCCACCCGCGCGGCCATCAGTATCTCCGTTGCGGATATGACCATTCCGCCGGCAAAGTACACCCTCATTGCCGAGACCGAGCAGCGCGTCGTCGACATCGAAGACCAGTTCAAGATGGGCTTCATGACCGAGGACGAGCGCTACCGCGCCGTCGTCAAGGAGTGGGAAAAGACCACCGCGGACGTCACCGACGCCCTGCAGAAGAACATGGACCGCTACAACCCCATCTTCATGATGGCGGACTCCGGCGCCCGTGGTTCGATGAAGCAGATCCGTCAGCTGACCGGTATGCGCGGCCTGATGGCCAACACCGCCGGTAAGACGATCGAGATCCCGGTCAAGGCAAACTTCCGCGAAGGTCTGTCCGTCCTTGAATACTTCACCTCCTCCCGAGGCGCCCGTAAGGGCCTTGCCGATACGGCTCTTCGTACGGCAGACTCCGGTTACCTGACCCGCCGAATGGTCGACGTCTGCCAGGATGTCATCATCCGCTCCGACGACTGCGGCGCGACCCGCGGCATTACGATCAGCGAGATCAGCGAGAACGGCCAGGTCATCGAAAAGTTCTCCGAGCGCGTCAACGGCCGCTATCCGGTCCACGACGTGATGAAGCCCGGCACGGACGAGGTCCTCATTTCCAAGGATCACATGATGACCCCCGAGGATGCCGACCTCATGGAGAAGTTCGACATCCACTCCGTCGAGATCCGCACGGTGCTTACGTGCAAGGCCCACAGCGGCGTTTGCGCGAAGTGCTACGGCATGAACCTTGCCACGAGCAAGCCCGTCGGCCCCGGCGAGGCGGTCGGTATCATCGCGGCCCAGTCCATCGGCGAGCCCGGTACGCAGCTGACGATGCGAACCTTCCACACCGGCGGCGTTGCGGGCGGCGATATCACCCAGGGTCTTCCGCGAGTCGAGGAACTGTTTGAGGCGCGCCGTCCCAAGAAGATGGCGACCCTCGCCGAGATCGGCGGTAAGGTCCGCTTCGAAGAGGCGACCAAGGGCAGCCTGCTCAACATCATCGTCACCGCGGACGACGGCGACAACCGCATCTACTCGGTGCCGCACACCGGCCTGCGCGTGAACGACGGCGATGTCATCGCCAAGGGCACGCAGCTGCAGGACGGCGCGCTGTCCCCGCATGATATCCTGCGTATCCGCGGCACGTCCGCCGTTCATGACTACCTCATTCAGGAAGTTTTGAAGGTTTACCGCCAGCAGGGCGTTGACATCAACGATAAGCATATCGAGGTCATCGTCCGCCAGATGATGCGCAAGGTGCGCGTCGAGGAGTCCGGCGATACGAATCTGCTCTCCGGCTCTATGGTGGATCTGCTTGAGTATGAGGATGCCAACGAGGAGATCCGCGCGCGCAATGCCGCGGGCGAGGTCAACGCCGAGACCGGCGAGCCGCTGCAGGAGGCTGTTGCCACGCAGCTGCTCATGGGTATCACGAAGGCCTCTCTTGCGACCGACAGCTGGATGTCCGCCGCGTCCTTCCAGGAGACCACGAAGGTCCTGACTGAAGCCGCCATCAAGGGTAAGGTCGACCACCTTGTTGGTCTGAAGGAGAACGTCATCATCGGTAAGCTCATCCCCGCCGGTGCAGGCTTGAACGCCTACCGCGAGTTTGCTGAGGAGATCGTTCCCGAGCCTGAGAAGCCCGAGGAAGAGCCGCACGAGCCGCGCATCATCACGAATGCCGTCGAAGTGTGAGTTAAGTCCTCACGTATTGAATAGGTAAAAAGAGACGCGGAAAATTCCGTGTCTCTTTTTTGCCATTTTGGCGGAAAAAGGGAAAGCTTGACAGCCTCTTTTCAAAAGTTTGACGCGCCGGCGCGGAACGCACAAAAAAATTCGGGAAAAGCCCGTCGTTTCAGCGATTATTTTGTGTAGACAGCCATAAAAAACGCTTGACGGCTTGTGTGCCTCATGGTATAATTTCAACTTGCGTGGGTATGTCCCACGGAATTTGTCATACCGTCAGGAGGGACCTGCCGTGACGCCGGATCTGTCCACTTGCCGCAAGGTAGCGGGCATCAAGCAGACGATGCGTGCACTGCGGGAACACCGCGCGGAAAAGCTGTATATCGCCTGCGATGCAGACCCCGCCGTGCTTGCGCCGATCGAAGCGCTCGCACGCGAAGAGAACATCGCGATCGACGATCGCGCCACGATGGCGCAGCTTGGCCACAGCGCGGGCATCGCCGTTGGTGCGGCGGTGATCGCCGTTCTGAGAAATTAAGGTTTTTTCGGGATATTTTACCGATATCCTGTAAAAAATATATATCACATCATTTCAGGAAAGGAGAAACAAGAATGCCTACTTTTAACCAGTTGGTTCGCAAGGGCAGACAGCAGTCGACTTACAAGTCCAACTCCCCGGCTCTGCAGTATGGTCTTAACACGCTGAAGAACAAGGAGACCGACCTCGCCTCTCCCCAGAAGCGTGGCGTTTGCACCGCAGTTCGTACTGCGACCCCGAAGAAGCCGAACTCCGCTCTTCGTAAGATCGCCCGTGTCCGCCTCACCAATGGCTATGAGGTCACCGCTTACATCCCCGGCGTCGGTCATTCCCTGCAGGAGCACTCTGTGGTCATGATCCGCGGCGGCCGTGTGAAGGACCTCCCTGGTGTGCGTTACCACATCATCCGCGGCACTCTGGACGCTCAGGGCGTGCAGGGCCGTATGCAGTCCCGTTCCAAGTACGGCGCCAAGCGCCCGAAGCAGAAGTAAGGCTGCGACCTTGAAATGAGCTTTGCCGAAAAGGTTTGATATATATTTTTGTGTCATTCACCTCTTTGGCAGGCCGGAACACGATGGGGGAGAGCCCCATTCGCGAGTACCTATGATTTCTAAATTATAAGAAGGAGGGAAGCAAAGTGCCCAGAAGAGGTAATGTTCCCAAGAGAGAAGTTCTGCCCGATCCTATGTACAACAGCGTCCTGGTGACCAAGCTCGTCAACAGCGTGATGCTCGACGGCAAGAAGGGCGTCGCCCAGAAGGTCGTCTACAGCGCGTTCGACATGATCAAGGACAAGACCGGCAACGAGCCTCTCGATGTTTTCAACCAGGCCATGGAGAATATCATGCCCAGCCTGGAGACCAAGTCCCGCCGCGTCGGCGGTGCCACCTATCAGGTGCCGATGGAGGTCCGTCCCGCCCGTCGTCAGACCCTCGGTCTGCGTTGGCTGACGGCCTATGCCCGTGCCCGTGGTGAGCGCACCATGGCCGAGCGTCTGGCCGGCGAGATCATGGATGCTGCCAACAACAGCGGCAGCGCCGTGAAGAAACGCGAAGATACCCACAAGATGGCCGAATCCAACAAGGCATTCGCCCACTTCCGCTGGTAACGGAGGAACGAGAGAATTATGGCAAGAAAAGTCTCTCTGGAAAACACCAGAAATATCGGCATCATGGCCCATATCGACGCTGGCAAGACCACGACTACCGAGCGTATTCTGTACTACACCGGCGTCAACTACAAGATCGGCGAGACCCACGACGGTACCGCCACGATGGACTGGATGGCTCAGGAACAGGAGCGTGGTATCACCATCACCTCCGCTGCTACCACCTGCTACTGGAAGGGCAGCAAGAACCAGTTCCCGCAGACCCGCTTGAACATCATCGACACCCCGGGCCACGTCGACTTCACCGTTGAGGTCGAGCGCTCCCTGCGCGTTCTGGACGGCTCTGTGACCGTTCTCTGCGCCAAGGGCGGTGTTGAGCCCCAGTCTGAGACTGTGTGGCGTCAGGCCGATAACTACAAGGTCCCCCGCATGATCTACGTCAACAAGATGGATATCATGGGCGCGGACTTCTACAATGTTCTGCACATGATCCACGACCGTCTCAAGTGCAACGCTGTCCCCATCCAGCTGCCGATCGGCTCTGAAGATACCTTCAAGGGTATCATCGACCTGGTGGAGATGGACGCTGATATCTACTACGACGAGCTCGGCAAGGACATGCGCGTCGAGGAGATCCCCGAGGACATGCTCGAGCTCGCTCAGGAGTATCGCACCAAGCTCGTTGACGCTTGCGCCGACTTGAACGACGAGATCATGGAGCTGGCGCTCGAAGAGAAGCCCGTTCCTCAGGATCTCATCCGCAAGACCATCCGTCAGGCCACCATCGACAACAAGATGGTTCCTGTCACCTGCGGTACCTCTTACAAGAACAAGGGCGTTCAGAAGCTGCTGGACGCGATTGTCGACTACATGCCGTCCCCCGTGGATATCCCCGCGATCGACGGTGTGAACCCCGATACCGGTGAGGAAGATGTCCGTCACGCGGACGATAACGCTCCGTTCTCCGGTCTCGCGTTCAAGATCGCGACCGACCCGTTCGTCGGCCGTCTGTCCTTCGTTCGCGTGTACTCCGGTATTCTGAATACCGGTACCGCCGTTCTCAACTCCACCAAGCATCAGAGAGAGCGCATCGGCCGCATCCTGCAGATGCACGCCAACCACCGCGAGGATATCGAGTGCTGCTACGCCGGCGACATCTGCGCCGTCATCGGCCTCAAGAACACCACCACCGGTGATACGCTCTGCGATGAAAAGGCTCCGATCATTCTGGAGTCCATGGAATTCCCCGAGCCCGTGATCCGCGTCGCCATCGAGCCCAAGACCAAGGCCGGTCAGGAGAAGATGGGCATCGCGCTGATGAAGCTGGCTGAGGAAGACCCGACCTTCAAGACCTACACCGATGAAGAGACCGGTCAGACCATCATCGCCGGTATGGGTGAGCTCCATCTGGAGATCATTGTCGACCGCCTGCTCCGTGAGTACAAGGTCGAGGCGAATGTCGGCGCTCCTCAGGTCGCCTACAAGGAGACCATTACCAAGGCTGTCGATCAGGATACCAAGTACGCCCGTCAGAGCGGTGGTAAGGGTCAGTACGGTCACGTCAAGATCCATGTCGAGCCCAACGAGTCCGGCAAGGGTTACGAGTTTGTCAACGCCCTCGTCGGCGGCGCGATCCCCAAGGAATACGTTCCCGCGATCGATGCCGGTATTCAGGGCGCCATGCTCTCCGGTGTTCTCGCCGGGTACCCGGTCGTCGACGTCAAGGTCACGCTGTACGATGGTTCTTATCACGAGGTCGACTCCTCTGAAATGGCGTTCAAGATCGCCGGCTCCATGGCCTTCAAGGAGGCCTGCCAGAAGGCTGGCCCGACGCTGCTCGAGCCGATCATGAAGGTCTGCGTCATCGTCCCCGACGAGTACATGGGCGACGTGATCGGCGACCTCAACTCCCGCCGTGGTCAGATCCAGGGCTTCGAGGCCCGCAGCGGCGCGCAGCAGATCGACGCCTTTGTGCCTCTTGCTGAAATGTTCGGCTACGCGACTGACCTCCGCTCCTGCACGCAGGGCCGCGGCCAGTACACGATGGAGCCCGCACATTATATCGAGATCCCGAAGAACATTCAGGAGAAGATTATCAATCAGCGCACGAACCGCGCCTGATAAAAAGGTATTGCAAAATACCGCATTTTACGGTAAAATACCGGTGTATGTAAACGACACCGGTAAACAACGAAATTTATTCATAGGAGGATCACTCTAATGGCTAAGCAGAAATTCGAGCGTACCAAGCCCCACGTAAACATTGGTACCATCGGTCATATCGACCATGGTAAGACCACCCTGACCGCTGCGATCACCAAGTTCCTCGCCCTCCAGGGCGGTGCTGACTACACCGATTACAGCTCCATCGATAAGGCTCCGGAAGAGCGCGAGCGTGGTATCACCATCAACACCGCTCACGTTGAGTACCAGACCTTCGACCGTCAGGGCCACAACTACAAGACCGGCGAGGATGGCCAGATCCAGGGCCGTCACTATGCCCACGTCGACTGCCCGGGCCACGCCGACTATATCAAGAACATGATCACCGGCGCCGCTCAGATGGACGGCGGCATCCTCGTCATCGCCGCTTCCGACGGCCCGATGGCTCAGACCCGTGAGCATCTGCTGCTCGCCCGTCAGGTTAACGTTCCCTACATTCTCGTTTTCCTGAACAAGTGCGACCAGGTTGACGACCCCGAGCTGCTCGAGCTCGTTGAGATGGAAGTCCGTGAGCTGCTCGACAAGTACGACTTCCCCGGCGACGACACCCCGATCATCAAGGGCTCCGCTCTGAACGCTCTGGCCTCCGAGTCCACCGATCCCAACGCCCCCGAGTATGACTGCATCTGGGAGCTCATGGACGCTGTTGACACCTGGATCAAGACCCCCGACCGTAAGGCTGACCTGCCCTTCCTGATGCCCATTGAGGACGTGTTCACCATCACCGGCCGCGGCACCGTCGTTACGGGCCGTGTCGAGCGTGGTACCGTCAAGGTCGGCGACAAGGTCGAGATCGTCGGTCTCGAGGACGATATCAAGGAATCTGTCGTCACCGGCACCGAGATGTTCCACAAGACCCTGGAGTACGCCGAGGCTGGCGA
>ERZ837380.2205-NODE-2205-length-21427-cov-14.914748_pt1 | contig 21427 bp, 19 predicted proteins | sample MGYA00519685_ERZ837380 | MGnify/ENA primary metagenome ERZ837380 (study PRJEB31850, sample SAMEA3708817) | human gut metagenome | biome: human gut; feature: human-associated habitat; material: faeces | place: China | collected 2014 ...
CGGGCATAATTTGATCTATTCTTCTTTCATAACCTTCAAATGTTACTGCCATATTTTTTGCTCCTTTCATACCTCATAATTATTCTTGTCTTGGGTCTATATATTTTACCGCATCAGCATATCTTCCATATGTTCCTGTAGCTTTCTCTATAGCCTCTTTAGGATCCATTCCACCTTTTATAAAGTCCATCATTTTTCCAAAGTTTAATGCTTTGTATCCTATTATTTGATCATCTTTATCTAATGCTTGGCTTGTTATATATCCTTCTGTAACTTCTAGATATCTTGGTCCTTTTAATGATGTTGAGTATATTGTTCCTATTTGAGATCTGTGACCTTTTCCTAAATCTTCAAGTCCTGCACCTATTGTAAGTCCACCTTCTGAGAATGCAGATTGGCTTCTTCCATATACTATTTGTAAGAATAATTCTCTCATAGCTGTATTTATAGCATCACATACTAAGTCTGTGTTTAGTGCCTCTAGTATTGTTTTACCTGTAAGTATTTCACCAGCCATGGCTGCTGATTGTGTCATTCCAGAGCATCCTATTGTTTCTATTAATGCTTCTTGTATTACACCTTCTTTTATGTTTAATGTTAATTTACATGCTCCTTGTTGTGGTGCACACCAACCAATACCATGTGTTAATCCTGAAATATCTTTAATTTCTTTTGCCTTAACCCATTTTCCTTCTTCTGGAATTGGGGCTGGTCCATGATTTACGCCTTTTGCAACTGTGCACATTTTTTCTACGTCTTTTGAATAAATCATATTAATTGCTCCTTTCAATACTATAAAATTACGCGTTACCTTCGTAACGGATATATTATATTACAAAATTCTACATTTTTCAATTTTTTTAGCAAAATTTCATGAATTTTACGAGAAATATTTTTATTTCTGATTTTTATTAATATAAGTATTATTTCTGTACTTTTTTATCTTATCATTTTAATTTTTAAAATCCGGTTCTTGGCAATTTCTTTTCTTGTACAACTTCATAAACAGTTGATACTGCTGTATCTTTTGAGCTCACTCTGTAATCTTGGTTATAACCTTCTAACACAGTACTATTTTCTATTTTTGTATCATTTTTTAATCCGTCATTTGTTTTCATTATTATATGTGGTTTTTTCTCTGATTTAAATCCTACATTAACAGTTCCAAAATAGATTTTTATTTCTGTAATTTTTTCATCTTTTTCTAAATGTAAATCTGTTAGGCTTATAAAATTATTCTCTGCTCCGTTTAAATTTTTCTTTAACACCATATACTCATCCTTTTGATTTGTTTTGTAGTATATGTTATAAATAATGTCTTTATTATATGTTCCGGTTTCGATTCCTGTAATTTTAGCATAGTCTGTTGGTAAATAATCATACCATGTAAAGTCCTCTAACTCTACATTTCCAGTATTTTTTATTTCAAAACTGTAATCAATTTCATCATTAGATTTTGTAATATTTTTGCATGATTTTGTTATCTCAACCTTTGGGTCTTTTGATTTATTGATTATATTTAAATTTACAATTTCATTATTTTCTTTTATTTCCGCGTTATATATTTTCTCATCTAATATATACCATTTTCCCGTTTCTACTTCTTGTACCGTATATATACCTTTTTCTAATCTTTTTGATAGAGCTACTCCATTTTCATCAGTTACTATTGTATCTACAATTTTATTAGCTTTATCATAAATATTAAATTTGGCACCTTCTATTGGACTTCCTTCTTCTTTATTTATTACATTATTCTTGTCTTCACTCGTTTTGTTTATTTGTATTTGTCCTCTTTTTTTCTCATTTTGAATTACAACTTCGGTAATGTTGTCATCTTTAACTGTTACCTGCACTTTATCTTCATTTAATATATAATTATCTAGTGTTTTTATTTCTTGTATATAATAATTTCCTATTGGAAGATTTGGAGTTATGGCTTCCCCTTTTTCATCTGTTTTTAAAATTTTTACTAATTTTTCGTCTTTATCTCGAATTTCAAACTCTACACCCTTAAGCCCAATGTTAGAGTCTTCTTTGTCTTTTTTTATAATTTTTATCTGCCCTTTTTTCTTTTCATTTTCTATCTTCAATTCTACAACTTCATTCCAATTTACAGTTACACTCTCCTCTTTTCCTATCTTATATTCCTGTTTCGTTTTTGTTTCCCTTATTTTATAATTACCTATATTTACCTTAGCACTTGCTTTTCCATCACTATCTGTTATTAAGTGTTGTATAACGTTTCCAGATTCATCAATTATATCGAATTCAACTCCCTCTAATTTTATATTTTCATCATCTTTATCCACTTTATTTACACTTATTTCACCTTTTTTAGGATCATTATAAAATGTTAGCCACACATGTTCGCCATACCCTAACTCTATTTCCTGTTCTTGCTCATCTAGAATGTATCCATCTTTAGTTTCAATTTCTTTAATTCTCGCCTTCCCTTGATGTAAACCCTTGCAGTTTGCAATACCATTTTCATCCGTCGTAAACTTGAATATACATCCATCTTCATATGTTATAGAAAATTTTACTCCTTCAAGTGGCTGATTAGTTTCAGAGTCAACTTTTGTAATTTGTATTTCTGATTTATTTCCTTCAACGTCAAGTTCTATCTTTCCAGTTTTTTCTCTTGTTTTTTCTAATAATATAGCATAATTTTGTTTTCCTTCTATCTTGCTTGCAGTATAATACACTGGAAAATCTTCTACTTCTTCAGTATAATATATTTTTAATTTTGAGTTATCTAATATTTTAGCCTTCGGAATTATGACATTAATCATATCTCCTGGTTTAAACTCCATTTTAGGATTCCTATTTTCGTCTGCTGTAAAAGCACTACCATCATTCCATTCTATTCCAGTAATTTTTATCTTTGCATTTATTCCAGTTTTAGGTACTATATATGTTTTTATACAATACTCTTGGCTTTCATTTCCTTCCATATCTCCAATTTCAACTATTTCTGGGTCTTGAGGTAACTCAAGGTCATTGTAGAATGCAATGTTAACCAATTTATATATAGCATCTATTACTTTTTTGCCACGTCTCTGAATATCTTCTAGGTTCTGATTATTAATCTCAGTTTTACCAGCTCTAAAATGACTGTACACATTATATACATTCCCACCTTCTACATCTTTGTTTCTTATAACCCAATACACAGCTTGTTTTGTTGCTAAATATGCATCATCTTCAGTTTCGACTCCTAATTGTTCTGGTGAGACATTAGGATATCCATTTTTAAGCACTCTCCATATTTTTTCATCTTTTAACTCATATTTTACCTCAGTATCGTAATTTTCATCTTCACCCGGTAACCATCCAACACCATCTAAATCTTGATCCATGCAATATGCAATTTTTTTGCTTCCATCTTTATCTGTGTAATATGTTCTAGAATATGTTTTGTACATCCACATTCCTCTATTCTCATTCCAATACTGTATTGAATAAAATCCTAAATCTCCTCTTTCAATATTTATTGTATCTCCTATATTAATTGTGCTCGCAACAGCAAATGCTGTAGGCCAAAGTATCATTAATATTTGCAATATTACTAAAATTTTATTTAATTTACATCTAACCATAGTTTTTATACAATCAATTAAACTTATTATTTATTACAATATTAATCTATTTAACTGATTAATTCCTTTCTTTATTTTTTAGTTTTTGCTAAATTTTTTCTTGTACTGCTTGTACACATAATCTTTGGTTTACTTTATTTTTTATACATGTTATTAAAGTAAGTCTATTATCTGAAGTTCCCTCTAAATTACTCCAATCTGTTTCTAGTATTTCTTTTTTTGTATCAACAATATATTTTCTTTCTCCATATTTAGTTGTATATACTATTTCATCTCCTGGTTCTAACTCGTTTATCCTAGCAAAATAAGAATATTTATTTCCTCTGTTGTGAGCTGCAAGTCCAACATTTCCGTCATATTTTGCCGTTTCTTCTATGTGTCCTATGTAATCTCTTAATATCTCATTAGTACTTCCTTCTTTTACTGTTCCATTTAAATTTATTTTTTCAATTTTTAAAGAACCTATTAAATCTTCCTCAAATCCATCATCTTCAGTTACTTCTTGTTCAACATCTTCTGTATTATCAAGTTGCTCACTTGTATTTTGTTTTTCTTGTTCTATAACTTTTTTATCATATGAAAATAAAAAGCCTATAGCAACAATTAAGATGAGCACAATAAATAAAACAAATATTTTTTTGTTCATGCTTTTATAGTCCTTTCTTAAAACACTCAATCTAATTTCAAAATTTTATTTTTGCAAAGAAAATAAACACATAAAATACCTATTTTACGTTTTAGTTAGTATATTTAATAAAATAACATTACAAAAATGGCTTTTTGTATTTTCTTTTTATTTTGGATTTTATTTTAGAATAAATTTTCTTGAAAAAATCATTTGTGATATGGTAATTTGATATATCAAAATTTAACTAATCTAATTATACATTATTTTAAGATATAGTCAATATGTTTTTTACATATTTTTACAGTTTCATATGTCATAATTCGACATTTTATTAATTGCACTAATGTAGTCTATATAACTTCATGACCAGTTTCGTAATTTTTCAGATATTTAACCATTCCTTGCCTTTGCTCAGTCTACATCAAGTACAAATATTTTATTTAAAATTATTTGGTATTAATTTAATATTTATAAAATATAACAAAAGAGATTATAAAACTTCTAAGCGTCTTATAATCTCATATTTTAAACTATGCTTCTGGTTCTATTAAACCAAAATTTTTGTTATCTTTTAATTTGTATATAACATTTACTTTTCCTGTTTCGATGTTAACAAATGTTAAGAATCTGTTTTGTGGTTGTTCTTCTAATAATAATTTAGCATCTTCTGCTCCCATTGGTTTTATACTATAATACATTGTTTTAACTATTTCATCTTCTATTTCATGCTCTTCAGCTCTGCTTGCTTCTTTAGCTCTTATAGATTCTGTCATATTTTGCTTGTCCTTTTTAGTTTTCATTTTTCTAATTTGGCCCTCTAATATGTCAATATCTTTATCTATTGAAGCATACAAATCATTGCTTGCTGTTACAGCTCTGAATGATTCTCCATTAACAGATATTTGCATTTCTGCAACTTGGTCTCCGCCTTCTTTTTTTATTGTTACAAATAAATTTATATCTTCTGCATCAAAATATTTTTCTATTCTTTCTGCTTTTGTATCAATATAATTTTTTATTGCGTCTGTTGCCTTTAGTTCCTTTCCTGTTATTTTTATGTTCATAAAAATCGCTCCTTTCAATTTATCGAAATGTATTTTTCTTGCGACTTCATTATATATGTTTTTTGTACTTTTTTCAAGTGTTTTTTGTTCTTTTGTTGTTTTTGCATTCTTGTTGTTACATTTGTTTATTTTTAATGTTTATACACATATAGAAAATAAGATATGTATAGACGTAAAGAAAATCTGTAAACACTTAGTTTTATACATTCCATATGGCATTTTTTATATGTTTTATCTTATATTTTTCAGCTATTAAATACACTTCTACCACATCAAATCTTATTTGCTTATTTTCCAATTTATTTTTGCATACATAATATTGGGCTGTTTGCTCTATATGAATTTGCTTAGTTTTAGTTACAGCTTCAGCTGGTCTTCCATATTTTAAATTTGTTCTAGCTTTTACTTCTACAAATATTATTTTATTTTTTTCAGTTGCTATTATGTCGATTTCTCCTTGTTTTCCTCTATAATTTCTTTCTAAAATTCTATATCCACTACTACTTAAATACTTAGTTGCTAAATCTTCACCAATTTTTCCAATTTGTTGTTTCGTATTCACGTTTCCACTCCGCCTTTCCTCAATTAATTTCTTAATTACATATAATTGTTTTTCAAAATACATCGCTTAATCTACATTTAAAAATATACTCCACGTGATACTTAAGAATTCAGTATTCATGTGATTAAATTACCTCTTACTTAATTAAACTGTAGTTTTAACCTTTAACTAATTTTTTTGCCCGCTCTTACATAATAGTTTCCAGGAACTTGTTCTATTGTTCCCTCAATTTCCATTATTGTTAGCATAGAATTAACTTCAGAAATGTCTTTATTTATTTTTTTAGCAATTTCTTCTGATGTCATTTCTTGTTCTAATAATCTAGAAATTTTAGTAAAATCTGTTACCACTGTATTATCATTACCTAAAATCACTTTGTTCTCTTTCTGATTTTTTTCTTCATTTTTGTCTTTTTTTCCAGAAGTACTCTTGTAAAAATTTTTTCCATACAAATCTTCTATTAATTGTCTTGGTGTTGTTACTATTTTAGCTCCATCTGCTAATAATTCGTTTATACCAGAACTATTCTTTTGGTCTAGACTTACAGGAATACAATACACCTTTTTCTTTTGAATTTTTGCATATGTTGCTGTTATTTTACTTCCACTTCTATGCTCTGCTTCTATAACTAAAACTGCATCTGCTAAACCACTAATTAGCCTATTTCTTTTTGGAAAATTGCTCATTTTTGTTTCTTCATTTTCCTCATACTCTGTAATTACACAGCCACCAACATCAATTATGTTATTATATAACCATATATTTTGTGATGGGTAAATATATTTAAATCCACCTCCGAGTACCGCAATTGTTTTTCCAATTTCGTGCATTGCACCACAGTGAGCTGATGTGTCTATACCTATTGCCATTCCGCTAATTACACATATTCCTCTTTTTGCAAGTTCTGACGCAAATATATTGGCATATTTTCTTCCATATTCAGAACAGTTTCTCGATCCAACTATGGCAACTATTTTTTGCTCATTTAATAATCCCACATTTCCTTGGCAATACAATTGTTCAGGATATTCCCTTATTCGTAACAGCCTTTGTGGGTATTTTTCTTCATAACATTTAATAATTTCTATAATTAATCATCCTTCCCTCTATAAAATTAACAATGAAATATACTTGAAATATAATTTTCTACATACTATATGTAATCACATCTTTTTCCAAATTTTATATAGTAAAATTTCTAATTTTTATTATTCTCTAACAATATTTTTCTATCTAGTCCAATATTTCCTATCTAAACTTCTATACTGTATAGCTTCTGCTATATGTTTTTTCTTTATTTCTTCTGAATTATCTAAATCCGCTATTGTCCTTGCGACCTTCAATATTCTTGTATATGCTCTTGCACTCATTTTCAATCTTTCGAATGCAGAATGTAGTAATTTTTCGGATTCTTCATCTAAGATGCAAAATTTATTTATTAGATTCGAATTTAGTTCTGAATTTGAAAAAATTTTATATTCTTTGTAACGTTCTCTTTGCTTTTCTCTAGCCTTATTTACTCTTTTCCTTATTTCGGTTGAAGTTTCTTCTATCTCATTTTCCTTTAAATCTGTGTATTTTACTGGATTAACTTCTACCTGTATATCTATTCTGTCTAATAAAGGTCCACTTAATCTATTCATATATTTATAAATAGCAGTTTCACTACAGGTACATTCTTTTTCTTTTGAACCGTAATATCCACACGGACACGGATTCATAGAAGCAACAAGCATAAATCTACATGGATATACAATATTTCCACTTAGCCTATTAATGTTTACCTGTCCTTCTTCCATAGGACTTCTCAATAATTCTAGTGTATTTTTATTAAATTGAGGTAATTCATCCAGAAATAACACTCCATTATGTGCTAAGCTTATTTCTCCTGGTTTAGCTATTTTACCACCGCCAATTAGTGCCGCAGGTGTAATTGAATAATGTGGAGCTCTGTACTGCCTATTGTTTATAATTGGCTCTCCCTGTGGCATATTTCCTGCAATACTATATATCTTAGTAATTTCTATTGCTTCTTCAAAAGTTAAATCTGGCAATATTGAAGCTACTCGTTGTGCCATCATTGTTTTGCCTGAACCAGGACTTCCAATAAGCAGGCAATTATGACCTCCTGCTGTCGCGACTTCCAGTGCTCGCTTTACATTTTTTTGACCTTTCACATCTTCAAAATCTGTATTTATGTATTCAGTGTTATACTCAAATTCTGTTTTTTTCTCTGGAGAGATTTTAATTTTATTATTAAAAAATTCAATTACTTCTCTAAGATTTTCTACTCCAATCACATCTATTCCATCAACAAGAGCCCCTTCTTTTGCATTTTCTCTTGGCAGGATTATTTTATTAATTCCCTTTCTTTTTGCTTCTAAGCAAATAGGCAAAATTCCATTAACTCTATTTATATGTCCATCTAAAGATAGTTCTCCAATTACAACAGTTCTTTCTTCTATTATTTTTATTACGCCCATGTTTAATAAAATGGCTACCGCAATTGGTAAGTCATAAAATGTACCTTCTTTTCTTAAATCCGCCGGAGATAAATTGACTATAATTTTTCTGCTTAAAAACTCATGCCCAGAATTTTTTATCGCAGTTTTTACACGCTCTTTAGCTTCTTTTACACTAATATCTGGCAAGCCAACAATTTCCCAGCAAGGCATACCAGACGAAATATCTACTTGTACCTCTATTAAATAGCCTTCTAGTCCTCTAAGCGCAATACTATTTACTTTAGATAGCATAATTACGCACCACTTTCTATAAAAATTTAATAATTGGATTTTTTTCGAATTAATTTTTTGAATAAAATTGTTTGATTTAAACTTCAATAAGTATATACCATATTTTCCCATTTTGCAAGTATAACTCATCGTCAAATTTCTACATAATATGACACAACTATGTTTTATATAAAAAGCCTCTTCAAGAATACCTTGAGGAAGCTCTTATTGTTGTATATATAAACCTTTTTCTTCTATATATTGTACTATTTCCGGCTTTGTATATTTTTCGCATTCTTTATAATTTTCATTTTGTATAAGTTCTCTTATAATTCCAGAACTTACATTCGAATATTTTTTCTCATCTAAAAATTCAAAATTATTTTTATTTTGCTTTAATATTTCTTGTGTAGCTAATAAGCTTTTTGAATCTGAACCATTTCTTTCAAATATTATGTATTTAAAATTTTCTATTAACTCTTTTGCATTTTTCCAAGTAGGTAATTTTTCAAAGTTGTCTGCACCCATTATATAATAATTTTCCGTACTTTTATATTTCTGCTCTATTAATTCAAATGCCTGCAAGGTATTTAATGTTTGTTTTCGTCCTAACTCTATGTTTTCAACCATTATTTTATCATCACAAATAAGCTCTAACATTTTATATCTATAATTTTCATCTATCAAACTAGGCTTATTATATAAGTTCCCAACTGGTACAAAATATACTGCATCCAAATTAAATTTTTCTATTGACATTTTTGCAACATTTATATGCGCATATGTTGGTGGATTAAAACTACCACCAAAAAAACCTAATTTTTTCATTATTTACATTTCTCCTTTAAAACCAAAAATCAATTAAAATTTTAATACACATTTTTGCATTCCTAAAAATTTTACATAGTTTTTTTGATTGTTATTTAATTTTCTACTTTGTTTAATCTTATAATATTAAATACTTAATTTTTTATTTAAGATAATTCTTTTTCTTAATTTCATGATAAATTATACGTATTTTTATACTTTTTGTAAAGATTTTTCTACTAATCCTTGCAAATTTACCAAATTCATGGTACAATAATATGCGTTATAATTACAAACTCAAAGGGAGGTGCAATAAATATGCCAAATATCAAATCTGCAATCAAACGTGTAAACGTTATAGAGAAGAAAACTGCTAGAAATAATATGATTAAATCTGGATATAAATCAGCTGTTAAGAAATTTGAGCAAGCTGTTGAAGCTGGAAAAGTTGAAGACGCAAAAGTTTTACTTTCTGAAGCTACAAAGAAAATAGACCAAGCTTGTACAAAAGGAGTTATCGTTAAGAATACAGCTTCTAGAAAAAAATCTGCTTTAGCAAAAAAATTAAATGCAATGAATGCATAAATAAAAAATTGTGCACAGTTTTTTATTGAGTAGAATCGTAATAACATTTGTTATTGCGATTTTATTTTTTCTCTATGCTCATTGCATTTGTTTCAAGTGCCTTTCTGCCTTAACTCCTCCTACAATTTTTTATTTAAATTTATCAAATACAATATTGTATATTATAGAACAATCATTACTACATTACTTTATATCAATTTTTCCATTTATTTCAACTATATTTTTCATCTTTTATATGATATCATTTATATAGTAGATTTAAAATATAATTTTGCCTGTTGGCTGTAATTATATAATATGTATCAAATTACTGGAGTAAAATACAAAAGCCTTACAACAACATACTTTTCAATATATTATAAATAAATTAGAAAGGATGGTTTTTAAATGTTTTTGATTTTTAAGAGCTTTTTTTATAAATTTCTTTCTGTTTTTGATTTTTCTTTTGATCCAAAAGTAAAAAATCTTATGACTGCAGGTGTACAAATTTTGTTTATTTTAGTACTATTTGCCACACTTATAATGTCTATTTACTTAACCATGAATCAATCTTACATAGTATATGAAATTGGCTCTTCACTTTTTAAATCTTTCACAATGTTTATGGCTATTTTCTTTATAAGTGGTGTCGCATTTAATACTATTTTAAAAGAAAAAACTAGTAGATAACTTTCTAACCTATATACAAAAAGATGCACATCTGAAGTATTCTTCTTTGTGCATCTTTATTATTATTTATTCATTTCTTCTATAAACATTTTGTTCAACATTTGTGGATTTGCTTTGCCTTTTGTAGCTTTCATTGCTTGTCCAACTAAGAATCCTAAGGCTCTGTCTTTTCCTGCTTTGTAGTCTGCTATTGATTGTGGATTTGCTTCTAATACTTGCATTACAACCTCTTTTATAGCACCTTCATCAGAAATTTGTATCCAGCCTTTTGCTTTTATTATTTCTTCTGGCTTGCGTGTTGTAGCATCTTCTGCAAACATTTCTTCAAGCACTTTTTTACCTATTGCAGAACTTATTGTTCCTTTGTCTATCAATTCTATTAGACTTGCAAGTTCAGCTCCTGTAAATGGAATATGTTCTGGCTCTAGCTCTTCCTCGTTTAATATACGAGAAATGTCTGATAGTATCCAGTTTGCAACTGATTTTGCATTTTTGCATATTTTTTCTGCAGCTTCAAACAAGTTTGATAAATATTTAGACGCAGTAAGTAATCTTGCATCTTTTTCAGATAACTTGTATTCTTCCATGTATCTTGTTTTTCTGCTTTCTGGCAACTCTGGAAGCGTTTTTCTTATATTTTCTATGTATTCATCAGACAATTTTATTGCAACCAAGTCTGGCTCTGGGAAATATCTGTAATCTTGGGCATCTTCCTTATTTCTCATAGAAAATGTTCTACCAGATACATCGTCCCATCTTAGAGTTTCTTGCTCTATAATTCCGCCATTATCTAGCACTTCTGACTGTCTTTGAATTTCGTATTCTATCGCTCTAGAAATTGACTTAAATGAGTTCATGTTTTTCATTTCTGTACGTGTTCCAAGTGGTGTTCCTGGTTTATGTATAGAAACATTTACGTCTGCTCTAAATGAACCTTCTTGCATCTTACAATCAGATACTTCTATATATTCTAATGTAGATTTTAATTTTTTCAAATAAGCAACTGCTTCTTTTGCAGACCTTAAGTCTGGTTCTGAAACTATTTCTATTAGAGGAACTCCAGCTCTGTTTAAATCGACTAAGCTTCCCTCGCTAAACTCGTTGTGGTTTAGCTTTCCGGCATCTTCTTCAATATGAATTCTTAAAATTCTTACTTTTTTCTTTTTACCGTTTTCTTCTTCAATTTCTATGTAACCATTATTGCAAAGAGGCTTGTCAAACTGTGAAATCTGATAAGATTTTGGTAAGTCTGGGTAGAAATAATTTTTTCTATCGTTTTTACTGTCTTTTGAAATTGAACAATTTGTTGCAAGGCCTGCTTTTACGGCATATTCTACTACTTTTTCGTTTAATACTGGAAGAGTTCCTGGCATTGCCATACAAATTGGGCATGTATGTGTGTTTGGCATTCCGCCAAATTCTGTTGAGCAGTTGCAGAATATTTTTGTTTTTGTAGAAAGCTCTGCATGGACCTCTAGTCCTATAACAACTTCATAATCTTCTCTTGCCATTTTTTACTCTCCTTTCTTAAATTCTGGTTTATATTTTTCTCTGAATTTTTCTTTTTGCTCAAATGTATATGCAGCATTTAATATTGTTTCTTCATCGAATCTTTTTCCAATAAGTTGCATTCCTATTGGCATTCCTTCGCTATCAACTCCGCAAGGTATTGATATTGCTGGAACTCCGGCAATATTTATTGAAACTGTACATATATCAGCTAAATACATTTCTAATGGATTGTTTGATTTTTCTCCAATTCCGAATGCTGTTGTTGGGGCAACTGGTGTTAATAAAACATCATATTTTTCGAAGTTTTTATCAAATTCTTTCTTTACGAATGTACGTACTTTTTGAGCTTTTTTGTAATATGCATCATAGTAACCAGATGATAGCACATAAGTTCCTAATATTATTCTTCTCTTTACTTCTGGTCCGAAGGCTTCGCTTCTTGAATTTACGAATAATTCTTTCAAGTTCTTGTAGTCTTTTGCTCTGTATCCATAGCGGATTCCATCAAATCTACCTAAGTTTGAACTTGCCTCTGCACAAGCAATTATGTAATATGTTGCAAGTGCATACTCGGCAACATCAAGTGAGCATTCTTCAACAATTGCTCCCATTTCTTTGTATTTTTCTATGGCTTCTTCTAGTTTTGCTTTTACTTCAGCATTTATTCCTTCTCCAAAGAATTCCTTTGGAACGCCTATTTTTAATCCTTTAACATCATTTTTCAAAGACTTTGTATAGTCTTTTTTCTCTATGTTATATGATGTAGAATCTTTTTCATCATGACCTGCAATCAAGTTTAAAAGCATAGCACAGTCTGTGACGTCTTTTGTGATTGGTCCTACTTGATCTAATGATGAAGCAAATGCAACTAATCCATATCTTGAAACTAATCCATAAGTTGGTTTTAGTCCAACAACTCCACAGAAAGATGATGGCTCACGAATAGATCCACCTGTGTCTGAACCTAAAGCCCATGGCACCATGTCTGCTGCAACTGCTGCTGCAGAACCACCTGATGAACCTCCTGGTACTTTGTTTAAATTCCATGGGTTGTGTGTAATTTGCATTGCAGAATTTTCTGTTGAACTCCCCATCGCAAATTCATCCATGTTTAGCTTTCCTAAACTGATTATGTCTTGCTCTTTTAGCTTTTCAACAACTGTCGCATCATATGGTGCAACGAAGTTTTCTAGCATTTTAGATGCACATGTTGTTTTTACTCCATTCGTGCATAGGTTGTCCTTTATTCCAATTGGAACACCTGCTAAACCTGATTTAGCTCCATTTTTTCTTTCTTCATCAGCCTTAACAGCTTCTTTTTCTGCTTCGTCTAAAGTAGTTGTAATGAAGGCTTTTACATCTTTTTCTTTATCTTCAATTCTTGCCTTGTAAGCTTTTACAATTTCTTCTGAAGATAATTCATTTTTATTCAATTTTTCCACAAGCTCGTGGACTGTAAGTCTTGTAATATCTTCCATCTGCCAATTTACCTCCTATATGTGTTTTTTTACCTCCGTAAAAATCTCGTCATTTATATCTTGAATAGTTCTAATTTTTCCAGCTTTAACACATTTTATTTCGTACCAATTATATTCTTTGGAAAGCTCGCATGCAGCATTATAGGCTTGTGTTAAATACACTTGGTCTTTCTCGTGTATGTCCTTTTTTGCCTCATGCGTTATTTTATTTTCTCTATCTTTCATAAGCTTTGCAGAATATTCTGGTGGCATATTCAAGAAAAACACCTCTGCTGGAACTGGAAGTCCATATAAATTAAACTCAAAATCCCATAACCAGTCTAAAAACTTTTTTCTTTCAGCCTTATCTTGAATTTTTCCTGCCTGATGAACCATATTAGCTGTGGTATATCTATCTGCAAGGATTATTCCACCATTCTCATAGTACTCTTTATATTGTGTTACATAAGTTGCATATCTATCTGCCGCATAAAATGTAGAAGCAATATATGGACTAATTGCTTTTGCATCTGTGCCAAACTCTCCAGCCAAATACATTTTAACTAGTGAAGATGATGGACTATCGTAGTTTGGAAAACTAACAGTTTTATAATCTATTTTTTCGTCTGTTAGCCTCTGCTTCAAAGTCTCTAGTTGTGTCTGCTTGCCACTTCCATCTGTTCCATCTATTACAAATAATTTTCCCATATTCATGCGTTCCTTTCTCTCTTAAGATATAACCTTTGGTATTTTAAACATATCTCTTTCTTTTTCTGGTGCGTTTGCCATTAAACCTTCGTGATTTTCAAATGTTTTTACTTCATCTTTTCTGAATACATTTGAATTTTCGTTTGCACCGATTGTTTCTTGTAAATCATCTATTGGTGCCTTGTTTACAACTTCTGCAAAATTTAAAATATCTTGCAAATTTGCTAAATAGTTGTCTATTTCGTCATCTTTTATTTTTAAATCTGCAAGATTTGCTATATGTAATAATTCTTCTTTACTAACCTTCATTCTATTTGCTCCTTTCGTGACATTAGTTTTCAATTTATATTTTGTAATATGTCTTGAAAGCCTTATTTTTATACTCTCATATTCTACAATAAAAATGGCGTAAAATCAATACTATTTGTAGCAAAAACAAGCTTTTTCTTCTATAAAATCTATTGAAGTACTTGATTAGTAAAATGTACACCAAAGGCAGATGAAAGTTGAACCGAAATCCAACTTTCACCTGCCTTTTAGTTTCTTTTTTTATCTGACCCGTTATTCATTTTGTTATTGCATATACTACTATCATCATGAACGCTACTAATGCTCCAATCCACTGCATTATACACACGAATCGAGTAAATTTAACAGCTTTATTTAATCTTTCAATTGCTTTTTTTAGGTCATCCATACAAGCCTCCTTGCAATTGCTCGGAGGCTTACACCTCCGAATAGTTTTGCCTTTTCAAAGGTGTGACAAATTTTGTCAACGTACTAATTATAGCATATTACTATTGAGAAATCAATATTTATGTAAAGTTTCTTGCAATACCATTGTGCAGATTTTAGTAGTTTCATTGTGCATTTTTAGCACTTTTGTTGTGCAAGTTTTAACAACTTCGTTGTGTATTTTTTAGTGTCGTTTTTTATAATTTTTTGACATAGTCTTCCATCTTGATTTTTTTTCAAATGTTATGTTATAAATTTATTTGATGGTACATTATTCTAGTAATGCTTTCTATTATGAGGGTGGGACTAAAAATCCACTAAAGAGCACATCGTTGAAGTTCCTTGTTTGTGCGCGAAATGCCAGTTTTGTGTGCTTTCAGGGAGTAAGGTTTTAGGGTGCTATGTAACGGCATACATACTTTGCCCTACTACCGCGGAGGCTTAGATAGATTTACATTTTAAGTATAACCTATGTACAAATACATAATGTAGCCTGTCTTGAGTGATAGCATTGGGATTATACGTTTATCTTTGTATATGAAATTTCTATTGCAAAAGGGACTAATCTTAGAAAAGTATTTCAAGGAAAACTTCTAGAATGTTTGTTTCATTAGAAGCATAGAATTGTAAGGATTAAGGTACGGACTTAAGTGGCAATCTGGCATTCCTTTACCTGGAATATCTGCTTGAAAAGGAAACTGCTTAACAGTAATGGTAAGTAGCAGATAGAGAAATTAGGCTAGACCTCAAACCGTAAAATTTACTTATAATTTTACCATCTTAACTTTAATTTAGAAATTAATCGATAGTGTTCTAACACTATCGAAATATTTAATTTAAGGAGATTTTTTAATTATATGAGTAAAAAAGATAAATCCTCTAAAGAGAATTTAACAAACACAGAAGATTCCACCAATTCAACCAATAAAGCAAATAACAGTTCAAAGAATAAAGTGGCGGAAAACAATAATGTAACCAATTCAAAAATTAATAAAGGAAAAAACTCTAACACAAATTCTAATATAAGGTGGTTAGTCACTGTATTTATCACAACATTTATTTTGTCAATTGCATTCTCATTTATATCAACAAACTCGATTACAAATTTACCATTATTCCCTGCTATATTAATATTATTTTTAGTTATATTTATTGGTATATTTTTTGATATAATTGGTGTTGCTGTTACCGTTGCAGACGAAAATGAATTCCATGCAAAAGCATCAAAAAGAATCGCAGGCTCCAAAACATCTGTAAAATTAATTAGAAATTCTGCCAAGGTTGCAAACTTCTGCGCCGATGTAATTGGTGATATATGTGGAGTTTTAAGTGGTTCAATAAGCGCTTCAATAGCATTAAAAATTACAGCTTCATTTGGAATTTCGTTCAACATACAATTTTTAATAAGTGCCTTAGTTGCCTCTCTTACCGTGTCTGGTAAGGCAATTGGAAAAACAATAGCACAGAAAAATTCAACAAAAATAGTACATGCTGTTGCAGTAGTTCTTAACAAACTACACTTAAACCAAAAATAGACATGCAAAATGAGCAAATATGTACAACCTAGGAACAGAGCAGAAATTGTATATTTCCCATAAAATAAGTACTAATTTATATTTCATAACGTTTTAACACATTGCTCTTAGTCGGAGCTCCTTGCGAGCTCCTCAAAAAGCAAACTTCTTGTTTTACTTTTAAAATATAAATTAGTACTTTTTATTTAATATTTTTGCATGCAATTTTTCTTCGTTCCCGAATTGTATCTTTTTTCCTATTTGTATCTTATTACTCTATATTGTATTTTTAATAATATTTTTAATACAGAGTTGTTTAATGGGTATGATCTATGTAGTCCAGATAAATCAAGTTTGTCACTTAAGTTTATCCTATTATCAGTCAAATTTTGTACATATCCAGCCTGCCATAAAGTGTCTCTTTCTGCATTTGTATATAATCCATATGGATACGTAAATACTTTTAAAATGTTATTATCTTCTAGATTATTTTCCAAATCTTCTTGAGCCTTATTAGTGTCTGAAAGCAATCTTTCTGGAGTTTCTTTATCATATTGTGTATGTGTATAACCATGAAGATAGATTGACATTAGTCCGCTTTCTTTCATTTCTCTTGCTTCGTCCCATGTGTAATAGCCTGGAATTCCGACTGTATCGGTTATTTCAAACGATGTCATTGGGATGTTATATTTTTTTGCAATTTCGAATGCGTACTTGTACACACCAGTGTATCCGTCGTCAAATGTTATTAAAAAACTCCACTTTGGTATCGCTTTTTCACCATTTTTATATGCTACTAAATCTTCATAACTTATTGGTTTGTATCCTAATTTCATAAGTCCTGTAATTTGTTTTTCAAATTGTTTTGCAGTTGTTTGCATATAATCATATTCTATTTGCGATTCGTCCTCAACTATATCATGATATACGAATACTGGTATTTGTAAATTTTTTTCACCAATATAATATGTGTTGTTTACTGTTGCCACCTCATAAATTACAAAACTTACTATTGCAAGTATTAATACTAGTAATACCGATAATATAACTTTTTTTACCGTGCTCATTTTTTTCTTTTCTAATTTTTCTTCTTTATTCATTATTATCTACTTTCCTCCTCTACCTTTGAAACTTTTTTCATTCCTTGTATCTTTTTATTTCCAACAGTTCTAAGCCCATTGTCCATAAGTTTTATTAGTTCTTTTTCCTCAATAGGTAAAAATGTTCCCGTTTTTTCCGAATAAATATATCTCACATACTCATTTTTTTCTTTGTTTGCAGATATACAACAGGTATATTTTCTCTCCCCATCTTCTTCAACATACATATCCATAATTTGAACTTTTTTAGCTTCCTTTGTACTAAAAACATCGGGTAAAATCATCTCATAATATAGCATTTTTTCTACAAAGCCCATATCATTGCCAGACATAAAACCCTCAATTTTTTGAAGTGCATATTTCATTTTTTGTTCCATGTTCGGTATCAATTCTAATTTATCCCTAAGCCTATCTATCAATATAGCTAAATATTCGTCTCCCTCATATGTATAGCCAAACTTTTCATCCATTTCCTGCATTTGTTCGTCTGAAATTAATTTTCTTGTTGAATAATCTGGCTCTCTCCCAAATAGTCTTGTTTTCCTATGAGCTTGTATGAATTTCATATCTCTTTGTAAATCCGCCTCATATTCAACCCCATCTATTTTGAAAATTGAATAAACATGTAAATCATCTTCCGCATGAACAGCTTCAGCCTCTATTCCAATTCTTTGAAGTAAGCTATTATATGTGTTTGTAAGTGATACACATATAACCTTGTTACTCTTCAAATCTTTAGGAGTTTGTATTTTTCTTGCTGACCTATATATCATCCTTCTGGTTTTACTATTTCCAAGCCAGTATTTCTCGTCAAATGTAAACAATTTGCCTAATTGCAAATAAATGTACCTTGCTTGTTCAATTTGAGTTAAATTTGCAGGCATTCTTCTTAATACATTTTCAGTCAAATTATTAATGTCCATAAAATCACACCCTTCGGGTGGTATTATACTATATAAAATAAATTTATTCAATATAAACGGAATTTAATAATTATGTAAATATGTATAAAAGGTTTAAAAGAATATAATGATTTAATCCCGAAACAACTAAGTATTGTTCACAGGTTGCTTATTCTTATTATTAACTCGAAAAAAGAAGTATTCCCTTAAAAATTACTCTCTAAGTTAGCAAATTTCTATGTCACTATATAGATTGTCACTTTATAAAACTAATAAAATTACTCAACATTCTAAAATACTAAAGGTACATATTTAATTGTTAGCAAGTAAAATTATTACAAAAAAAAGAACAATAATTATTAAATTTATGATATTTTTACATTATTTTTAATAATTATGGTTCTTTTTAATTATCCGTTATATTTTTATAGTTTTGTCATTTATACAATTTTCTTTAGAACGTTGTTTGTAATCTAACATAACACCAGTTGCTTTCAGCGACACCATCACCAAAAGCTGCTCTTCCGTTACCATCAAATCTTACGTAACATCCATATGTATTTTGATCAAAGAACATTCCTTTAAACGATTCTGATGACCAGTAAATATAGCTCATTTTGAATTGACCATAGTTTCCGCTACCAGACATACTAAGTCCCATTTTAGCTGCAAATGCTGCCCATGCACTCCAAGGTGGTACTGTCCAGCCATTACCACTTTTGCTTTGTGCACCCCAGAAATCATATTTATTAGAGTCTACGTCTTTTAATGCCATTACATGGAATCTCTTGTTTCCAGAACCAGAAGGTTGTAGTACATCTTTTGTTCCAAATGGACCGTTATAATTTTTCTGAACTATTTTATAACTTTTTGTACCAGAAACAGCTGCATAATTGTATGACTGGCCTTCCCAAGTTCCACTTGCACCATTCTTTAAATCTACAAATATTACACCGTCTGCGACTCCATCGCTATTTACATCTGTGTAATATCCTACTCCCGAGCTTGCAGTGAAAGGAGCACCATTTATTGTTATTTTATATGTTGCCGATGCCGCAGTGTAGTTTGCTGTAGCTGCACTTGTTACTGTTATAGTAGCAGAACCTGCCATAATAGGTTTTACAGTTACAGTGTTTCCTCTTATGCTTGCAGTCGCAAACTTCGAATTTGATGAAGAAACGCTTAGTGAACCTGTATTACCGCTTACCGAAAAAGTTACATTATTAAAGTTTGTTGAAGTTCCACTGGTTGCGGAAAGTTTTAAAGTTCCACTTGCCTTATTTATTTTTGTAGTTTCGGTTATAACTTTAGTTGTATATCCAGCTTTGCTTGCTCTTACTGTTACTGTAAATGATGAAACATTTGTTATTGTTGGCATTGTCGTACTATATGTGCCTCCATTTATTGAATACTCTATTTTTGCATCACTTGGATTTGCACTTACATTTGTTAATGCATTATGTGCTTTTCCATCATATGTTCCATTATATGGTGTTGCACTTAAGCTTATTGTTCCGTTATTTACTGTTGCAGTATATGTCGCTGATTTTTCATTGTAATTGCTTGCTTCTGCACTTGTTACTGTTATTATTGCCTTTCCCGCGGTTGTTCCCGATTTTACTGTTACAGTATTTCCACTTACACTTGCTGTTGCTATATTGTTATTATTTGAAGAAACACTTAATGTTCCTGTATTTCCACTTACTGTAAAAGTTGCGTTACTTGGATATGTTATTGTTCCACTCGTCGCAGATAACTTTAATTTTCCTTCTGCTTTGCTTACTTTTACTGTTTCTGTTGTTATTTGTGTCTTATAGCCTTCTTTACTTGCCTTTACTGTTACTGTAAACTCTGATGTGTTCGTTATTGTTGGCATTTCTTCATTGTATTCGTTTCCGTCTAATGAATATTCTAATTTGACATCACTTGGGTTTGTACTTATACTCGTAAATGCATTATGTGCTTGTCCATCATATACTCCATCGTATGGAATTGCTTCTAATTCTATTGTTCCATTTTTAACTGTTGCCACATGTATTACTTTGTTTTCTGCGTACTCTCCATTTGCTGAACTTCTTACTATTATATTAGCCTTTCCAGCTACCGTTTCTGGTTTTACTGTTATTGTATTTCCCTCAATAGATGCTGTTGCTATGTTTGAAGCATCTGAGCTTACTGTCAGCTCCCCTCTTGATGTGTTATTTGTTACTTCAAATGTTCCGCTATTTGGATACGTATATGTTCCATTTTTTGAAGATATCGTCAAATCGTCTGCTTTTGCAATTCCATCATATATTATTTCTACATCTCCGTTTTCCTTATCTTTTACTAAAAATTTATATTCATCATTTACTATTATCTCTGCATTTTTTTCATCTACTTTTTCTTTAGAACTTAAATTATAATTCTTCTTCCCAGTACTTATTTGTTCCAAATATGTATCCAAGTCAACTTTCTTACTCTCAACCTGTATATCTACCTTTTCAAGTTCTAATGCTTCTTTTATTCCTGCTACTGTTTGTATTTTTTGTGTACTCTTTGCCTTATCAAACAAATTGTTATTTCCAACTACCAGATTAATAGTTACACCCGCTAATATCATTATTATTACAATTGTTATTACTAAAGCAATTAAAGTAATTCCTCTCATTTCTTTTGTTCTCATACTTTTTTGTCCTCCTATGTTATCCTATAATCATTAATTATTCTACTTAATGATAAATTAACTGAAATAATTATAGCAAAAAAAATATAAAAATCAAGATAAAAAAGTAATTGTTATATAAAAGTAATGTATGTTAGTCAATCATTTGTCACAAATTCTTTTAAATAAATACTTTGAGCACC
>ERZ837380.2226-NODE-2226-length-21226-cov-4.277927_pt1 | contig 21226 bp, 15 predicted proteins | sample MGYA00519685_ERZ837380 | MGnify/ENA primary metagenome ERZ837380 (study PRJEB31850, sample SAMEA3708817) | human gut metagenome | biome: human gut; feature: human-associated habitat; material: faeces | place: China | collected 2014 ...
TGCTTATCTGCGTTCAAACTGCTTAAATCCCCTACCGCCGCCAACGCTGCCACATTTCCCTGCCCGGCGGATTTGATATACTGATACGGCTTCCCAGCCAGATCGCCACAGGCGAAGCATCCTGGCAGGTTAGTCTCCATCTGCAAATTAACCGCTACATGGTTTCCGTCCATCTGAAGTCCCGGGATCAGATGGGTTGGGGAAATGGTGTCCCGCAGGACGAAAACCATATCGGTCTGGTGCTCGGCGGTTCTAGTTTTTAAGGCGGAAACCATAGTCATGCCATCCATTTCCGCTCCCAGGATCTCCACAGGCATCTCCCGTAACACGGTCACTTTTTCGGATACGGACGGTTCGTCTTTATACATCGGGATGTAGGTCACGGACTGGGCCATCTGGCTTAAGAAATCAGCCTCCGCTTCTGCTTCTTTGTCATATCCGATAACGATAGCCTTTCTTCCGCGGACAGCAAATGCATCACAGGTAGCGCAGTAGCTGACGCCTTTGCCTAACAATCCCTCCTCACCAGGAAGTGGTCTGCCAAAGTTCACTCCCGTGGCCAGAACTACGGTTTTGGATTCATAGCTGCCACTGGCTGACTGGATGGAATAATACTCCCCCATGGGATAAATGGCGTTGACCTTGTCCTGGGTGATCTGGATGCCAAGGTTGTCTAAATGACTCTGAAATGCTTTGGCCAGGTTTTCGCCGCTGACGTCCGGCAATCCTAAGTAATTCTGGATATCATGGGCTTTTCCTACTTTGTCGCTTAGGCTTTTATTGCCAAGCAGCAGCACCTTTTTATTCCGGACTGTGGCAGTCACTGCTGCCGATAAGCCCGCCGGGCCGGTTCCTATAATCGCAATGTCATATCGCTCCATCTCATTTCCTCCTTCTGCCTTCCAGATTCTAGTCTAACAAAAACTCACTGAGCACATAGTTGCTCACATCAATTCCATAATCACTGAGCCTCACATCCGGCATATCCACGATGATCAGCCCCTCGTCCCTCAATTTGTTCAATACATTTCCGTACACATTCCACATATTCTGCCCAAACCGCTGGAAGAATTCGCTTCCTGACACACCCTTTATCATGCGCAGTCCCAAAAACATAAATTCTTCCATTTTTTCCTTGTCTGACAGTTTCGTGATCTCCTGGTGCAGTTTCTCATCTGCGTCGGTTCCGGTCATCTGAATCTTGTCATAGAGGCTAAGATCCGACTCGTTATGGAAACGGAATCCCTGAATATAAGAGGACGCCCCCAGCCCCAGCCCCAGATACTCGATTCCGGTCCAGTAGCCGATGTTATGTCTGCACTCATAACCTGGTTTGGCGTAATTAGAGATCTCGTACCGCTCGAAGCCCTGTTTATGGAGCATGGATTTCGTCTCATAATACATTTCCCGCTCGGTGTCCTCGTCCGGAAGCAGCTCCGGATGGTCGTGGTAAGCCTTGAAAAATGGCGTCCCCTCCTCGATGATCAGACTGTAAGCGGAAATGTGCTCTGGCCGCAGCATCAGCACCTTCCGCAGCGTGGATCTCCAGGATTCCAGGGTCTGTCCTGGCAATGCGGACATCAGATCGATGTTGACATTGGTAAATCCCGCCTGCCGCACCCGCTCATAGGTCTTTAAAAATCCATCATAGCTGTGTATCCGGCCCAGAGCCTTTAATTCCCCGTCATCGGCAGACTGCAGCCCGATGCTGATCCGGTTGATGCCGGACGCCAGGTAGATCTGCAGCTTTTCCAGACTGACGGTTCCCGGATTGGCCTCAATGGTCACTTCCGCATCCTTTTCCACATGGAAATGTCCGTACACCGCCTCCATGATCCGGCTGATGTCCTCTGCTTCTAATATAGAAGGAGTGCCTCCTCCAAGGAATATGGAGATCACCCCATACCCCTCATAGAAGGCACTCTGTACCGATATCTCCTGGACTAACTGCTCCACATAAACTCTCATCTCCAGGTCTGTGGCAGGTCCCGACAGGAAATCGCAATATGCACATTTGCGGACGCAGAATGGAATGTGAATGTATAATTCCAATGGTCGTCTCTCCACAATTACTCCTCATCCAGCTTCAGGACGCTCATGAACGCCTTCTGCGGAATCTCTACATTACCAACCTGGCGCATCCGCTTCTTGCCTTCCTTCTGCTTCTCCAGAAGCTTTTTCTTACGTGAAATATCACCGCCGTAACATTTTGCCAGAACGTCCTTACGCATGGCTTTCACGGTCTCTCTGGCAATGATCTTGCCGCCAACAGCCGCCTGAATCGGGATCTCGAACAAATGTCTCGGAATCTCATCCTTTAACTTCTCGCACATCTTTCTGCCTCTCTCGTAAGCAGAATCTGCATGAACGATAAAGGAAAGAGCATCCACTTCCTCGCGGTTGATCAGAATATCCAGCTTCACCAGTTCAGAACGTTCATAGCCCTTGATCTCATAATCGAAGGACGCATAACCTCTGGAACGGGATTTTAACGCGTCAAAGAAATCGTAAATGATCTCATTTAACGGCAGTTCGTATTTTAATAAGGCTCTGGTGGTCTCGATGTACTCCATGCCTAAGTAAACGCCGCGGCGCTCCTGGCACAGGTTCATGATCGCGCCCACAAATTCCGTGGTTACCATGATCTCGGCGCTGACGATCGGCTCTTCCATGTAGTCGATCTCGGTCGGATCCGGCAGATTGGACGGGTTCGTCAGGGAGATCACATCGCCATTTTTCTTATGCACCCGGTAAATAACGCCCGGCGCCGTAGTGACCAGATCCAGGTTATACTCGCGTTCCAGACGTTCCTGGATGATCTCCAAGTGAAGCAGTCCCAAAAATCCACATCGGAAACCGAATCCCAGCGCAATGGAGGTCTCCGGCTCGAAGAACAGGGATGCGTCATTTAACTGAAGCTTCTCCAGTGCATCACGCAGGTCGTTGTACTTGGCTCCATCGGCCGGGTACAGACCGCAGTAAACCATGGAGGTTACTTTTTTATAACCTGGAAGGGGCTCTGCACATGGGTTATCTTTATCGGTAATGGTATCGCCCACTGCCGTATCTTTTACATTTTTGATGCTGGCTGTGATATATCCAACCATACCGGCTGACAGCTCGTCGCACGGAATAAACTGGCCTGCGCCAAAATAGCCAACCTCTACTACCTCTTCTTCCGCTCCAGTTGCCATCATCTGGATGCGGGTACCTTTCTTCACAGTTCCCTCTTTGATCCGGCAGAAAATGATAACGCCTTTGTAGGAATCGTACAGAGAGTCAAAAATCAGCGCTTTTAACGGTGCGTCCGGATTTCCCTTCGGTGCCGGGATCTTCTCCACGATAGCCTCCAGGACCTCATCCACGTTCAGTCCGGTTTTTGCAGAGATCCGTGGCGCATCATGGGCTTCCAGTCCGATCACGTCCTCGATTTCTGCTGCTACACGGTCCGGATCGGCACTTGGCAGATCGATTTTATTAATAACCGGGAAAACATCCAGATCATGATCCAAAGCCAGGTACACGTTAGCCAGTGTCTGGGCCTCGATTCCCTGTGCTGCGTCCACCACCAGGATCGCGCCGTCGCAGGCTGCCAGGCTTCGGGACACCTCATAGTTAAAGTCCACGTGTCCTGGGGTATCGATCAGATTGAAAATATACTCTTCTCCATTTTTCGCCTTATATACGGTTCGGACCGTCTGGGCCTTGATGGTGATTCCTCTCTCCCTCTCCAGATCCATGTTATCCAACACCTGATCCTGCATCTCACGGCTGGTCAGAAGTCCTGTTTTCTCTATGATTCGGTCTGCAAGGGTTGACTTTCCATGATCAATATGTGCAATAATACAAAAATTTCTAATTTTACTCTGGTCAACAGTTGCCATGTGTGTATGATTTCCTTTCTATCTGTAACGTTCACAATCAGGTATCGCCATGGGAATCTGCGCTCCTATGGCATCTTAGCATTTTATTTTATCATTTTTCATTTTTTTGTGCAAGGTGAGATGGACGATTTCTCCGGGATTTCTTACAATTTTTCGTTTATATGCTGCTTATGCCGCTTAAAATACAACCTGTGTTATCGTTACTCCCACACACTCAATCACGCGGACCATCTCACCCACCACCCAGCACCTGGTCTAACAGATCCGCCAGCGGCTCCATGGCGTTTAGCGCCTCCTCCAGCGTGTTGGTCTGGGCTCCCACCTCGATCAGTGCTGACCTTGGACGCACATGAAGATTATAGCGGAGTCCTTTTAGGAAAATTTTTCTGGTCAGATCCGGGTATTCCTCTTCTGCCAGAAGCTGCATCTGCAGGCTGAATGCCAGATTTTCCGTTTTATATGGATTTTTCAGGTACTCGATCTCTCCTTCCGGTGTCTGGCTCATGCCGTTAAAAAACATAATCGGCGCTGTGGCCTTTCCATTCACCGTCCGCACCATATGTAGACTTTCTTTTACCCCGTCCCGATGAAGATCCAGCACCACCTGGATTGATGGATATTTCTGTAAAATACCCATGATTCCATCCAATGCGTAGTTGTAAGCGTGGTTCCGGTCCAGCTTTCCCGCCGCCATGTCGTAGCTGGTGGTGTCATGGAGCACCTGATAACCCTTTTCTTCCAGAAGCGCGGTCAGACGGTTTCCAAGCTCCACCACTGTGGCTTTTTTATTTCCTGCAGCGTAATCCGCGTAGGTTTCCTGGGAATGGGTGTGGTAGATCAGGATCTGGGGTACGGATGGGTCTTTTTTCATGGACAGATCCATTCCTGTGAGAACTGCTGCGTCCATTTCCTCCCGTCTGGCTGTGGTGGAAGAATGGACCGTGTAGAAATGCTTGATCAGAAAATCATAATCCTGCAGCTGCGCCAACTGATACATGCCGCCTGTATAACCAGTATGACCTTTCTGATATCCATCGCCCGCTGCCAGCCCTAATGCCTGACTATTTTCATTGCCATTGCCTGAACTGTTATTGCCAGAACTGCCTCCATTTTCATTTTCAGCACCTGCCATGTCGTTTTCAGAACCTGCTCTGCCAGTTCCGGCGTTCCTGCCAAATCCCAGCCGTTCTGCCTCTTCCTGGGCTTCTGCACCAGACTCATCGCCCATGAGAAACATCCAGGCTGCCTCATGAAAAATCTTTTTCCGACGTTCATAATCCGTATACGCCGGGTCCGCGTGGTAAAAATCAGATAAATCATCTATTTGTTCTTCGCTTTCTGTCTTTTCATGCAGCACCTGCTTCCAGAATCCTTCCATGGGATCTTCTTTCTTTTTGAAAAAATCCGCCAGAAACTCCGCCGCCGCCATTTTCCATGGGATTTTTGAATACTGCGAAATCATCTTCATTGTCTCACCAGCCAACGGCTTCGCCAGGGCCAGCACAAGGACTGTCCCGGTCAGAACCATGGCTGTCTTCAGTAAACGGTCCGTTTTCCAGGGTCCTGACCATCGCATCACTGTCTGCCTCACCGTTTCAATCTCTTTTCATTTTATGATATAGGGAAATTGTTCAGTACCTCCCATGGCAACACATTTCTTCTTACCTGCACTTCTTACCTGCCGCATCATTCCTCTTATCCTTTCTTACTCCCCCCAAAAATGCCATATGGATCGCCTCCGAGATGGTATAGCTGATTGCCTTAATGGTCTGGTCAATATCCGGCGGTGTCACATACATCTGGCCAAATTCCGGCTCCAGCAGCTCACAGATCAGGCGATATTGTTCATCCGAATCCAGCTGATCCAAAAAGCCTCCGATCTCCCTGGTCTGAGCGTGTTCCAACAACGTCTGGATCAGCACAGACACCGTATCATGGACAATGGCCGCTGTCCCCACCACGGTTGGCACCCCAATGGCGATCACAGGTACTCCCAGACTCTCCCTGGTCAGCCCATGGCGGTGATTACCCACACCAGAACCTGGATGTATCCCGGTATCTGTCACCTGAATGGTCGTCCCAAGCCTGCGGATACTGCGGGCTGCCAGCGCATCAATGGCGATCACCAGATCCGGCTTCGTCTCCCGGACAATGCCACGCATGATCTGGGCCGTTTCCATGCCTGTCTGGGCCATCACACCAGGGACGATGCCTGTGAGGATTGTTCTTTCATCATCTTGTGACTTCCCGTCCCATCCGGTCCTACAATTCTCTACGTCCAGGGACTTATTCCACTCTTTTCTGTCACCGTTTGTTGTGTCACGATTCGTTCGGTCATTCTCTTTTTTCTTTGGTTCATAAACCGTAATTTTTAAATGATTCAATACCTCCGGTCCAAGCGCATCCGGTGTCACCTGTGCATTTCCAAGTCCGACCACCAACAGATGGATTCCTTTCAGGCTCTGCTCCTGTTCTTTCTCTTCTTCCTGTTTTCTCCACCACTCCATACTTTCTACTTTTCCTGCACTTCGCGCTTTCTCCTCCTTTCTCTGGATCTCCCTGATCATCCGTACCAGCTGCGCCGCCAGTTCCTCCGACACCTCCCGATGATAGTCCTCATCCTTCTTCCCCATGGTTTTCGCTTCCAGCGTCAGATAGGTTCCTACCGGCTTCCGTAAAGCCCTGGCCCCATGTTCATCCAGGATTTTTACCTCGGTCATTTTCACCATACTGGAGGGCTCCCGCCACTCCCTGCAGGACACGCCAGCCACACTTTGTTCCGCTCTATTTTCTGTTTTTTCCTCAATGGCCAGATCCGTTCTGATCTCAAACATAGCATTCCTCCATTTTTCTCACAAAACCTTTATTTTCGTTATTATTTTTCTCAAAAATAAGCGAAATATGTATTGACATTTTGGGGGAAGTTCGTTAGAATAACATAGAATGTTTACATTGAACTGTCCGTGTCCAGGCTTTGATGCAAACCAAAGAATCTAAATCATATAATCATTTAATCGGAGGTGCCCAGATTGGCTAACATTAAATCTGCTAAAAAAAGAATCTTAGTTACTGAAACTAAAGCTGCTCGCAACAAAGCGATCAGATCCAAAGTTAAAACTTGTATCAAAAAAGTAGAGGCTGCTATTGCTGCTGGTGACAAGGCTGCTGCACAGGCAAGCTTATTAGTTGCTATCTCTGAGATTGATAAAGCTACTTCTAAGGGTGTATATCACAAGAATACTGCATCCCGCAAAGTATCCCGTATCAGCAAAGCTGTTAACGCTATGGCTTAATCAGTCAACTGATTCCAATAGAATAATTTAACCCAAATAAAAAAAGAAACCGTTGGTGTGACGGTTTCTTTTTTTGTTATAGCAATGAGAAACAGTAACTATAAAGGTACTGAATCGTTATGAGAAACATCAATATTGCCTGGTGATCAACAGTTCCACCGCCAGCCTTTCATCCAGCCGTCCGGTTTTCACCGCTTCTTCTGTATCCACGCACAGGTTTACATAAGATAAAATCTGCTCCCTGCTGAAGCTTTTTGCCTGCGGCATGGTCTTGCCTACCACAAACGGCTGCATTTTCAGCTTGGATGCGATCCCATTTTTCTCCATGCCCTGGTTCATCAGTTCTTTTACCTGCAAGATCTGGTTAAACTGCCGTGCGATCAGAAACAGAATCCGCATAGGCGGCTCCCGCAACGTGATCAGATCCTCATACAGATCCATAGCCTTCCTGGTATTCCGGGTTACAATAGCCGCTACCATCTCAAAAATCTTATTGGTCACACGTACCGTACAGATCTCCTCCACATCCTGATCTGTGATCACATCCCGTCCCAAGGTATAGCTGATCAGCTTTTCCAGCTCCATGCGGATATTTTCCATGTCATCGCCAGTCTTGCTTAAGAACAGTTCCATGGTTCTGCCAGTGATTTTCTTCCCTTCTTTTGCCAGAATTCCACCAGCCCAGGCGCCTAACTGCCTGGCATCCTGCCGCTCCATCTCCGCCACATATCCCAGATCTTTCACCTTTTTATACAGGCGGTTCCGCTTATCCACCTCATTTTCCACAAACAGCATACAGGTGGTATCCGGCATCTGCGGCAGATATTCCACCAGGGCATCCGCACCGCTGCTCTTAAAAAGACCGCTGTCCTCGATCAGGATCAGACGGCGGTCTCCAAAAAACGGCATGGTGTCCGCCAGGCTGATGATCTCCTTCAGATCCAGTCCTTTCCCCTCAAAATAGTGGAAATTCATGGTATCATCCCCCACCAGGGCATCTTTCATGCGGTTTTTGTAGCTTTTCTTCAAAAATGCCTCTTCCCCGCAGATCAGATACACCGGTTTAAATTCCCCTGTTTTGATGTCCTGTGCCAATACCTTCACGCAATTTCCGCCTTTCTGTCATGATCCTGTTTCCGGCATCTTCTCACCTGCCGTCATGCACGCTCTTTCACTATCCATTATTATACTGGATTTTCTGGTTTTCTCAAGCGATTCCTGAAAATATCTTGCCCCACACCTACTTTTTATAGGTACGAACCTGTACATTTCTCTTCTTTATCCCTACCAGAACCGCCCCGCAATCCCTGGTACACACCCACGGAATCCCCTCTTTTTCCAGTCTTTCCAGTGTTTCCACATGAGGATGTCCATAGCGGTTTCCTTCACCGCAGGAGATCACTGCCAGTTTTGGAGAAACCTCTTTTAGGAATGGTTCTGTACTGGAATATCCGGAACCATGATGGGCGATTTTTAGAATCTGGACTGGCTTTTCCAAGGTATCTTTCTGTTCCAGCCACTGTAACTCCCCATCTGCGCTCATATCCCCGGTCAATAACATCCCAAAATCCCCATAAGACGCCTGGATCAACAGAGAATGGTTATTCCGCTCCGTCTCGTCAGTTCCTGCTCCATCGTAGAGACATCGAAGGCTCAGGCCATCTACACGGATCTGATCCCCCTGTTTCATCCAGAACACCTTTGCCCCGGCATTTCGGGCTTGTTGACCTAGTTTTTCGTAAATGGGATCTTCTTTTCCACGAATAGGAAGAATCAGGTTCTGGATCTGAATGCCACTGTCGGATTCCAGAAGGTATGACAATCCGGAGATATGATCCTGGTCACCATGGCTGACGATGGCGTAGGAAACTTTAGAAATTCCATTGCTTTTCAGATATGGCTCCAATACCTGCTGCCCCAGCTTTTTCTGGTCAGTACTGCCGCCATCCAGAAGAATCACGCCATGGCGGGTGCGAAAGAAAATCCCATCGCCCTGACCAACATCCAGGAATGTCGTCTGCAGGCCGTGAACCGGACGTGGTGCCAAAAATAACGCACTGACTACACATATCATCACAAGACCGATTGCCTGACCTGTTATACTGCCACTTTTCCATTTTTGTAGTCCCTCTTCCTCATCCTCCTTTTCCAGTAACAGCCATTTTACACCCAAAGCCACTCCCCACAGGCATACATATACCCCAATCTGCCACATCTTCGGTCTCCCCAGCACCCACACTGCGCCCGGCAGCTTTTGAAAGCTTTCACATAAAATCCGATACAGTACCAGTACATAATGTCCCCCGCCAATAGCGACCCGGCCACACAAGAGACTGCATCCACCCACTGCCACGCAAAGAATTCCGGATATCAATACTCCACCCATGAATGGAATGACCAGCAAATTCAAGAGCATACTGTATACTGGATACTCAAAGAAATGGTATGCGATCACGGGGAAGGTCGCAATCTGGATCGCCAATCCCGAAAGTACCGCATTCCCGATTCCTTTCCATCGCTTTTCCCTTCTCTGCTTTCCCTCTATTCCTTTTATTTTCACCGTATGACCCGCTCCTGTCCGTCCCACTTCCACCCATGACTGCAGCACTGGCAGTACCGCCCCGATTCCCACAATTGCCCCAAACGATAACTGAAAGGACGCCTGAAACAGCAAAAGCGGGAACTTCACCAGCAAAAGCAGCGCCGCCACTGCCATGGCAGACAGCAGATCATAGGTCCGTCCAAACCGGTCTGCCGTCAGTCGCAGACAGACCATCACCACCGCCCGGATCGCGCTGGCAGAGTTTCCACTAAGAATCCCATAGGAAATGGTCAGAAATCCGGCCCCGATTCCCGCCTGACCGATAGACAATCCCAGTTTCCGGAAAAATCCGTACACGGCCAGACTGATCATGGAAATATGCAGTCCGCTGACCGCCAGCAGATGAGAGATCCCATTTCTCTGGTACAGCTTTCTGGTGTCTTCTTCCAGACTGCTTTTATCTCCCAGTACTACTGACTGGAAGATCCCCAGATCCTCCTTCTCGCAGATTCTCTCCAGGATATCCGCCGCCCGACGCTTCAGACTGTAAATTCCCTGGAAATAAGGCGACACACTGCCTCCGGCCTTTCGCACTACCTCTCCATACATCTGCCCGCCATAGCCCTGGGCATGATAATACGCGGCATAATCAAACTCTCCTGGATTTCCCGGATGTCGGAACCGCTTCAACTCCCCGATCACACAGATCCGCTCGCCAATCCCGTATTTCTCCACAACCGCCGCCTGGCTCTCTGCTTCCTCTGCCATCTCCTCTGCCTTCACATAAACCACCAGCTTCGGATACGGCTTTTCTCCCTCCAGATCCAGCCTCCAATTCTCCTTTCCAGGCTGAATCGCCATAATTTTCCCATATATCTCTCTTTCTTCTCCTTCACAGGTTTCCATAAATTTCTCCCACATTTCCACCTGCCTCTGCTCCTGCCACAAACGCACCACTCCAAAAAGCATAAAAAAGAACGGCATCATCCACACAACCAGATTTCTGCCGCTCTTATTCCACTTCATCCACAGAACCATTCCCCCGCTGCACAGAAGCACCAGGGTCAGGATCTGCCAGACCATCGGCAGCCGTAGATATACCTCTCCAAGTACGAATCCCCACGCCGCAAATAACAATGGTCTTTTCATATTCAATTTTCCTTTTCTGAAACGATCACTCTCCACCGAGATCCAGATTCCGCTCAAACTGGGTATTTAACGATATCACATCCCGGAACATCACATCCGAAGAGCCATTGACCGTCAACTGCACCTTGTTCACATTGGAAATGGCACAAAGGGAATTCACGATCGAATAAATCGGGATTAACTCCTTCACTTCCAGGGAATTATTTAAAAAGTTCGAATCAAAGTTTACATAACATACATTTTCACTGACAGAAACATTTAACAGCTTCACATCAGACGGAAGTGTCGGATAACCGCCCTCCACCTCCGGACCTTTCAGAAGTTCCTCTACTACCAGTTTCTCCAAAGACGTATTCATGCTGTGAACCACTTCCCGATCCTCTTCTACCAGCTTTTCGCCAGTCTCGTCAGCAAAATACAAGGTGATCTGGATCTTTTCAAAGGTATTCACATCGCTGATACTTTCAATAAAATCGGTATCCGCCAGGAGTCCCACCGGTTTTCCCGTCAGATCCAGTAACGGCTGGTCCGCCACATAAATACTGATATAATCGACTCCCTCAAGCTGTGTCATGGTCTTGGTCAGCGCCGCCCGGCATAGGATCTCCCTGGTGGCATCCATATTGACCCGGCTGTAACCGCCGTCAAAATACAGATACAGGATCCGCTCCTCCAGCCGGTAGCCACGGTATCCTACCTTATCAGATAATGCCGCCTGACTGTCCACATCATTCGGAACCTTCAAAAACTGCTCCATCAGCTCCTGGATCAGCAGTTCCGTGTCGGTGGTCTCTGTATGATATTCATAAGGAGCCAGCTTTGTCACAGAAGTATTCAAATAATAAATCTTATAAGCTTCTCCGGCCACTGCTTCCGTTTTCTTTTCCCCGCACCCTGCAAGGGCCAGGACTGTCAGAAGAAGCAGCAGTCTGTATACATATTTTTTCATTCTGCTCCTCCTAAGAAATATAATTTAACGGGATCCGCACCGTAAAGGTAGATCCTTCGCCTTCTTTACTGGAAAGACGGATAGCGCCGTGATGCATCAGGATCACATTTCTGGTAATGGACAGGCCCAGACCCGTACCGCCGGTCTCTCTTGATCTGGCTTTATCTACCCGGTAAAAACGTTCAAAGATATGCTCCTGATACTCCTCCGGAATGCCAATCCCGGAATCCGCCACTTTAATATAGAAGAACTTATGATCTGCATCCAAAGTCACCCGCACCCAGCCATTCTCAATGTTATATTTTACCGCATTTTCCACCAGGTTATTGATCGCCAGGGAGAGTTTCACCTCGTCCACATCCGCCGTCACTTCCCGGATGCTCTCATAGATCAGTTCTACATTCCGTTTCTTGGCAATGGGCCGCAGCCGCTTTAAGATCTGCTGCACCAGGGCATTGATATCTACCTGGGCAATATTCAGCTCTGCTGCCGCCTTGTCCATCTTCACCAGCGACAACAGATCATCAATGATCTTGCTCTCCCGGTCGATCTCATCAGAAATATCCGTCATGAACTCCCGATACAGTTCCACCGGAACCTCCTCCATGCTCATCAGAGAATCTGCCAGAACCCGGATAGACGTGATCGGTGTCTTTAACTCATGAGACACATTGGATACAAATTCTTCTCTGGACTGATCCACGGTCCGAAGCTTGGTGATGGTGCTCTGGACCGCCTGGGAAATGTTCCATGTTTCTTTGTAGGTATTCTCCGAAATACTCTCGTCCAGATTGCCGTCCGCTACCTTATTTAACATCTCCTGCAGCCGTCCAAATGGCTTCATCAGAACAACCACGAACAAAATAGAGCACAGAAGCAATACTCCAATGATCATCAGCCCGTAGAAAGACATCTTCTCTGCCACCTTCGATACATTGGATACAATATTCTCTGTGGACACAGTCATCAACAGCACGCCGATGACATTCTTCTCATCCTCACTGTCACAGATCTGCGCCGTTGTGACTACATAGTGCTTGTCTGCCTCATGAAACGCCACATTTTCCCCACGGAAGCATTTTACGATCGGTTCGGACACATTGATCCTCCCATCGGCCAGCCCAAACGTATCCTTCACGACCCGGAAATTCTGATCGACCACCACGATTCGTCCATTGAAAATGTCTGCGATGGTATCCAATTCTTTATCGATCAGCGGGTCATGGGTTTCTTTTAACAGATACCCGGCTCTGGTCAGGCGATCTCCTGTGATCAGGCACTGGTTCTGCACCTCGATCATCCGTCCGTCGATCTGCGTCTGGCTGAAGGACTGGTTCATAAATTTGCTCTGGATAAATACCGGCAAAAAACCAATGACCAGAAACAGCAGAAACAACGGTATTTTCATACTGAAAATATGATTCAGTTTTATCCGTTTCATTCGATCACCTTAGAGCAGGCCACTGCTAATGAACCAGGTCCGATATGGCAGCTGACGCTTAAAGACAACGGCGCAATCACGATCTCGCCGGTCGCCGGGAACAGTTCCCGCAGTTCCTTTGCAAATTCGTCTGCTTCCTCCTGATTATCCGTATGTGCCACCTCCAGATGGACATTCTTACCTGTCCGGTCACCGAAACGTTCCTCTAAATCCTTCGTGATCGCCGCCACCATCATACTCTTAGCCTGTTTCATGGTTCTTGCCTTGGCAAATGCATCCAGCTTCTCTCCCTGGACGGTCAGAACCGGTTTCAGACGAAGTAAAGTGCCAAGCGCCGCTGCCGCCGGAGTGATACGCCCGCCTTTTTTCAGATATTTTAAAGTATCCAGCGTAATGTAAATGCTGGAATCAAATTTTACAGCCTCCAGCTTCTCCTTGATCTCCGCTGCGCACATACCTTTCGCTGCCAGCTCTTTCGCATCCAGGGCCGACTGGCGCTGGGTCACGGATATCCGCTGGTTATTGACAACTTCTACCTTTCCGTCATAATCCTCTGCCAGCATCATGGCAGTCTGACATGATCCACTCAAACCACTGGACATAGGGATATGGACAATCTCATCGTATTCTTCCAACACCTCATCCCAAAGAGCCATGATGGACTCCGGAGATGGCTGCGAAGTAGAAATATCGCTTCCCTCACCAAGCTTTGCGTAGAACTCCTGCTGTGTCAGGGTAATATCCTCTAAATACTCCTCGCCATTGATCATAAATGGCATCGGCACAATCCGGATTCCAAGCTGTTTTCCTTCCTCCTGGGTAATTCCGCTGTTACTGTCTGTAATGATCGCTACTTTCATACTGCTCTCCTTCTATTCTATGTCCGCTTCCGGTCAGCGCACAAATACACCAACCAGCCGAACCATTATTCCAATTTTACCTGCGCCTTATGGCGTGGTGTACACTTATTCTACCTTATTTTTCTAGGAAATTCTACTCATTTTTCCAAAAGACTTGTTATCACTGTTTTGCCGGCAGGTTTGCGAAAATATTCTGCCAGCAGTGGACGAATTTTCCTCCATGGCGTATAATAGATGTTATAGCTATAGAATCAATCTTAGAAAAAGGAGTATTCGTCATGCCTTATTGTCCAAAATGTGATATGGAATTCGTGGATGGAATCACCACCTGCTCCGACTGCGGAGGTCCCCTGGTGGCATCTAAGGAGGAAGCAGACCGGTTAAAGCGGGAGGAACAGTTAAAACGACAGAAAGAACAGCAGAATCTGACCCAGGAGATGCTTTCCATGGAGATGAACGGCGCCGATGCAGACAGTTTCTCCGGATATGCTTCGGAAGACTTTCACAATCTGGCGAATTCTGATGATCCAGATGTTTCCACGAAAGGTTCTCGCTCCACCGATCCAGCATCTGCCCTTTCCTTCAAGCAGCAGTCCACAGCTTATGTAGATAAAGGTCAGAAATATGAGGATCTTCGTTCCTCTGCCTCCGCTTTTCTCATCGTCGGCGGCGCAGTCCTGATCTTCTCGGCTCTGTGCTGGTTACAGATCGTCCGTCTGCCTATGGCTGGATTTTCCCGCTATCTGATCCAGACCGCTCTGACCGCCATGGGAATCTTCTCTATGGTAGTTTACATAAAATCAAACAGATCTGCCAGGGATCTGCTTCCGCAGATTGAAGAAGAAAAGCAGAAAACCAATGATCTCATCCAGTGGTTCTTATCGGAACAGAGCGCCCAGGACATTGACCGGGAAATCCTGGATCTCGACCAGTTAAATGACGAAGAGATCAGCTTAAAACGCTTCCAGATCATCCAGGATTATCTGATCACCCACAAGGATCTTCCAGATCCGGCTTATGTGGACGCGTTATGCGAGGAAATCTACACAAAGTTGTACGAAGAAAACTAAAAAGTCCTTGTTTCCTATGACATAAAAAACTACCGACAAACATCCCATTTTTCATGGTTTTATCTGTCGGTAGTTTTTTTACGCATACGTCACTCCGTATCCGTCTTTCTCATTCGTAAATCCCCGCTCTGAGGAGTCTTATTTCACCAGTAAAGATTTACCAGTCATCTCTTTTGGCTGCTCCATGCCCATTAACTCTAACAGAGTTGGTGCAATATCGCAGAGTGCGCCGCCCTCTCTTAGCTTGTAAGAAGGATCTGCGTTCACCAGGATAAATGGAACTGGGTTTGTGGTATGAGCGGTCCATGGCTCGCCGGTCTCGTAGTCTACTAACTGCTCTGCGTTGCCGTGGTCTGCACAGATGAACATCACGCCATCCACCTCTTTTAATGCCTCAACAGCACGTCCTACGCACTCGTCAACCACCTCAATGGCCTTGATCGCTGCGGACTCTACGCCGGTATGACCTACCATATCCGGGTTCGCGAAGTTGATGATGATCACATCATATTTATCAGACTTGATGGCGTTTACCAGCTTGTCGCATACCTCATATGCGCTCATCTGAGGCTTCAGATCATAAGTTGCCACATCCTTTGGAGACGGAACTAAGACACGATCCTCACCCTGGTTTGGCTCCTCAACACCGCCGTTGAAGAAGAAGGTTACATGAGCGTACTTCTCAGTCTCAGCGATTCTCACCTGAGTCTTGCCGTGGTCTGCCAGGTACTGACCCAGAGTATTGGTAATGCCCTCTTTCTTGAAAGCAACCAGCTTGTCTGTGATGGTCTCATCGTAATCGGTGAAACATACATAGACAAGATCTAATTTTTTCTCTCTTGCAAATCCATCAAACTCTGCGTCACGGAATGCGTGAGTGATCTCTCTTGCACGGTCTGGACGGAAGTTAAAGAAGATCACAGAATCATTGTCCTGGATCGCTGCAACTGGCTTTCCGTCTTTTACTACTGCAAATGGCTCTACGAACTCATCTGCCTTGCCGTCATCATAAGAAGCCTGGATTCCTGCAGTTGCGCTTTCTGCCGTCTTTCCTTCGCTCTTCGTCATCACGTTATATGCTTTTTCTACACGATCCCATCTCTTATCACGGTCCATGGCATAGAAACGTCCCATAACAGTCGCTACCTGGCCTACGCCAAGCTCTGCCATCTTGGATTCCAGTTCCTCTACAAAGCCTTTACCAGATTCTGGTGGAGTGTCACGGCCATCTAAGAAGCAGTGTACATACACCTTCTCAAGACCATTTCTCTTAGCCAGTTCCAGAAGACCATAGATATGGGTCAAATGGCTGTGAACACCGCCAGTAGATACCAGGCCAAACAGATGAAGGGCAGAATCATGCTTCTTGCAGTTCTCAACAGCTGCTAAGAATTCCTGGTTCTGGAAAAAATCTCCATCCTGGATGGATTTGGTGATCTTGGTCAGCTCCTGGTAAATGACACGGCCTGCGCCCATGTTCATATGTCCAACCTCGGAGTTACCCATCTGGCCGTCCGGAAGTCCTACAAATAAACCGCTGGCATTGCCCTTTACAAATGGACACTGGCTCATCAACTGATCCATCACCGGAGTCTTTCCTTCGCAGACTGCGTTGTGGTCACATCTGTCATTCAGACCATATCCATCAAGGATCATTAATACGGTTGGTCTTTTACTCATAATCAAATCTCCAATACTATCGTAATCACTTATTTGTAGTTAACGATCTTACCAAAATCTGGCTTTAAGGATGCGCCGCCTACCAGACCGCCATCGATGTCAGGTTTTGCAAACAGCTCTGCTGCGTTGCTCGCGTTAACAGAACCACCGTACTGGATACGGATCTCTGCTGCAGTTGCCTCGTCATATACCTCAGCGATACATGCACGGATTGCGCCGCATACTTCCTCAGCCTGATCAGAAGTAGCAGTCTTGCCAGTTCCGATTGCCCAGATCGGCTCATATGCGATCACAGCAGTCTTCGCCTGCTCTGCAGTTACGTTCTGGAATGCAATCTTGATCTGCTGACGGATCCAGTCAAGGGTGATTCCCTGCTCTCTCTGAGTCAGAGTCTCACCACAGCAGATGATTGGTGTTAAACCATGCTCAAATGCCTTCAGGACTTTCTTATTTACAGTCTCATCAGTCTCAGCAAAGTATTCTCTTCTCTCAGAATGTCCGATGATCACATATTTTACGCCAGCATCTACTAACATATTTGGAGAAATCTCTCCTGTGTAAGCGCCTTTCTCCTCAAAATACATATTCTCAGCGCCGATCTGGATGTTGGTTCCTTTTGCTGCCTCCATAGCTGGAATGATGTCGATTGCCGGTACACAGAATACAACATCTACTTCATCGTTTACTACTAATGGTTTTAACTCCTCTACCAGCTTAACAGCCTCAGATGGAGTCATATTCATTTTCCAGTTTCCTGCGATAATTTTCTTTCTTGCCATGATATTATCCCCTCAAAGTTAAATTACAATGTAACTTCCCCTTACTAAGCTCAAGACTTCGCCTTCGGCTCGTTTTCGCTAAGTGCGGGGAAGTAAGTTCGTACTAAGTTCATGCTTCGCTTTCGCTCGCATTCACTAAGTACTTACTTATCGTCAGCTGCTGCTACGCCTGGCAGAGTCTTGCCTTCCAGGAACTCCAGGGATGCACCGCCACCTGTAGAGATATGGCTCATCTTATCTGCAAAACCTAACTGGTTAACTGCTGCTGCGGAGTCACCACCACCGATGATGGTAGTTGCATCTGTCTCAGCTAATGCTTTTGCTACTGCAATCGTACCTGCTGCTAAGGTTGGGTTCTCGAATACGCCCATCGGTCCGTTCCAAACAACGGTCTTAGCAGTCTTAACAGCATCTGCATACATCTGAGCAGTCTTAGGTCCGATATCGCAGCCTTCTCTGTCTGCTGGCATATCAGCAACACCATAAACCTCAGTCTCAACCGGAGCATCGATTGGGTTCGGGAACTCAGCGATGGTTACAGAGTCAACTGGCAGAAGTAATTTCTTGCCTAATTTCTCAGCTTTCTCCATCATCTCTTTGCAATAATCTAACTTGGTGTCATCTACTAAGGATTTACCGATCTCATAGCCCTGTGCTTTTAAGAAAGTATAAGCCATACCACCACCAATGATCAGGGTATCGCATTTCTCAAGCAGGTTGGAGATTACGTTTAATTTATCAGCAACTTTTGCGCCGCCTAAGATTGCAACGAAAGGTCTTACCGGGTTCTCAACTGCATTACCTAAGAAGTCGATCTCTTTCTGCATCAGATAACCAACTGCGTTTGTGCCGCCCTTTGCGGTGATGAACTTGGTTACGCCTGCAACAGAAGCATGTGCTCTGTGGGAGGAACCAAATGCGTCACATACATAATCGTCAGCCAGATCAGCCAGCTCTTTGCTGAACTCTTCGCCGTTCTTAGTCTCTTCTGCGCCACGGAAACGGGTGTTCTGTAACAGAACAACATCGCCGTCGTTCATCTCAGCAACAGCCTTGGTAGCAGCCTCGCCTGTTACGTGATAATCGGATACGAATACAACCTTCTTGCCTAATTTCTCTTCCAGTCTTGCTGCAACCGGAGCTAAGGACTCACCCTCGTTCGGGCCATTTTTTACTTTTCCTAAGTGGGAGCAGAGAATTACTTTTGCGCCTTCATTGATCAGCTTCTGGATCGTAGGAAGAGCTGCAACGATACGGGTCTCGTCTGTGATCACGCCGTTCTTTAACGGTACGTTGAAATCACAGCGTACTAACACTCTTCTGCCTTTTAAGTTCTTTAAATCATCAACAGATTTTTTATTTAACATGATAATTCTCCCTTCATGGACAGATAATAAATGAATCTCATAGGACATACTTTCCTATGAAATAAAAAGGGTCCGGCCCAAACATGACCGGACCCTTTTTGAGTCACATTTAATTCAACAATTAGCCTAACTCAGCGAAGTATTTGATTGTTCTAACCATCTGGCTGGTGTAGGAGTTCTCGTTATCGTACCAAGAAACAACCTGAACCTCATACAGATCGTCTGCAATCTGAGCTACCATAGTCTGAGTAGCATCGAACAGGGAACCAAATCTCATACCGATAACGTCGGAAGAAACGATCGGATCCTCGTTGTAACCGAAGGACTCGTTAGCTGCTGCTTTCATAGCTGCGTTGATAGCTTCTTTGGTTACATCTTTGCCCTTAACAACTGCGGTTAAGATAGTAGTGGAACCAGTTGGTACTGGAACACGCTGTGCAGAACCGATCAGTTTGCCGTTTAACTCTGGGATAACCAGACCGATTGCTTTTGCAGCACCAGTAGAGTTAGGAACGATGTTAGCAGCGCCTGCTCTTGCTCTTCTTAAATCGCCTTTTCTGTGTGGTCCATCAAGGATCATCTGATCACCAGTGTAAGCATGGATTGTGCTCATGATACCAGACTGGATTGGTGCATAGTCATTTAATGCTTTAGCCATAGGAGCTAAGCAGTTTGTTGTACAGGAAGCTGCGGAAATGATCTTATCCTCTGCAGTCAGAGTCTTCTCATTTACGCTGTAAACGATAGTTGGCAGATCGTTGCCAGCTGGTGCGGAAATAACAACTTTCTTAGCGCCTGCATCGATATGAGCCTGGGATTTTGCTTTGGAAGTATAGAATCCGGTACACTCCAGAACTACATCAACACCGATCTCGCCCCAAGGAAGATTAGCAGCATCTTTCTCAGCATAAATTTTGATAGTCTTGCCATCAACAGTGATGGAATCCTCGCCAGCCTCTACAGTGTGCAGATTCTCGCCGATTTTTCCAGTGTATCCGCCCTGAGCGGTATCATATTTTAATAAGTGAGCTAACATCTTAGGATCTGTTAAGTCGTTGATTGCAACTACTTCGTATCCCTCAGCTCCGAACATCTGTCTGAATGCAAGACGTCCAATACGTCCAAAACCATTGATTGCTACTTTTACTGCCATGATTTTCATTCCTCCTAAAGAATAAATTAAATGCGATTGTTAAAATCTAATCAACCCATTTAATATTTTACCTAATTTTGCTAGAAATATCAAGCCCTTTTTATCGCAAATATGCAATCCTTTCCATTTCTTCGAATTTTTTTATCTTACTGACCGTATCATAGGATTCTATACAGAGTGAAGCCGTGAAAGCTGCCATTTTTAATGCCTGTTCCGGCGTTCTTTCTTTAAAATAAGATTGTAAAAATCCAGCAATGGCCGTATCGCCTGCTCCTGTAGTGGAAATCAGCTGTTTTATCGGATATGGTTCCTGCCATAAGCTGCGTCCTCTCCACGCTTCTGACGGGCCGAATGTTTCTCTAGTCCGCAGATACATTCCCTTTTTTCCACATTTGATCAGAACCGCTCCTACTCCATAAGCAAGAGACTGTTTTGCGATCTGTTCGATCTCTTCCTCTTTCAAAACCTCCATAAGATCCTGTCCCCGGTGTTCTTTCATCAGTTTCTGATAGTATTCTCTATGAAATAGGAACATGGATTCTTCTGCGCTTGGAAGAAAAATCTCCACATGGGGTAATATTTTAGGAAGAATTCTTCTCCAATCTACCTGTCCAGCTTCTGCCTTTAAATCCGGAAGGCTGGTATCCAATGACACCTTTACTTCATGTTTTTCTGCTTTCTCCAACAGTTTTAACAGTTCTTCCCCGTCATTTTCATACAGGGATTTCATGGTTGTCGGATATCCGAAATGCAACCAGTCCAAATTTTCCAGGATTTCATCAGATAAATCATCTGCCACAAACTGCTGGGATGCACCTCTGCTGTGGATCGTACTTTTATCTCTTCCAGGAATGGCCAATGCGATACTGACCGTTGACCTGCGTCCTTCCAGCCGTTTCACCCTTGCGTCCGCCCCTTCTTTCTCCATCAGAAGGCGAACCACATCGCCAATCATGTCATCTCCGATCTTACTGATCAGAACTGGGTCAGCCCCCAGATGCTGCAGAGCCAGCCCCATATTTCCAACCTCGCCTCCAAGATACAGTTTCACTCCCGAAG
>ERZ837380.2261-NODE-2261-length-20949-cov-16.539629_pt1 | contig 20949 bp, 20 predicted proteins | sample MGYA00519685_ERZ837380 | MGnify/ENA primary metagenome ERZ837380 (study PRJEB31850, sample SAMEA3708817) | human gut metagenome | biome: human gut; feature: human-associated habitat; material: faeces | place: China | collected 2014 ...
CCTTGTAGGTCAGCGCCAGCGGTGCCCCGCCGATGAGCATATACAGCAGCGGCGCGATCACGCCGTCGCTGGCATTTTCGGCCACGGTCTCCACGGCGGCTTTGGTCACACCCTCAGCGGTCAGATTCTGGGTGTCGCGGCCCACGATACGGCTCACAGCCTTGCGGGCTGCGGGCAGGTCGCCTTTTACAAGCTCTTTGTGCACGTTCATGCTCTCCTGCGCAAGGCCCTTTGCGGCCAGTGCCTGCCCGCACCAGAACATCTGCACAGCCAGCCCCAGCCACGGGCTGAGCTTTGCTGCGCCCAGGCAGACAAGGCCGGTGCACACAAAGGTGCCCACCGGCAGGCAAAAAGCCACGATGCCGCCGCCCAGCAGTTCGCCCGGGGGCGTTTTGGGCAGGCGGGTGCGCAGGCGCTTTTCCAGCGCGGAGATGGCCTTGCCCATGAGCACCACCGGGTGGGGCAGCCACGCGGGGTCGCCGAAGAGGGTGTCCAGCACAAAGCCGCCCAGAACGGCCAGCCCGGTCATACGTCAGTCTCCCTGGTGTACTGCACGGTCTTTACAAAGTGCAGCACCCGCTTGTCGGCCCAGTCGGCGGCGTCCAGCACAAAGCCGCCCGCGTTGGGGCCGCACCATTCGTAGTAGTCTTTATGGGGCAGGGCGTAGCGCTCCAACGCGGCCATCTGGGTGCCGCCGTGGGCCAGGATGACCAGCAATTCTTCGCCGTCGGCCAGTGCCTTGTCCACCAGTGCCGAAAAGGCGCGGCAGATGCGCTCAGAAAAAGCGGCCTTGGTCTCGCCGTCCGGGCAGGGGCTCTCACAGTTGGCGGCTACCCAGGCCAGATAGTCCGGGTCGTGCTCCATCTCAATGTAATTGCGGCCCTCAAAGCTGCCGAAGCACATCTCCTTCAGGCCGTCCACCACCACCAGCTTTGCAGTGGGAAACAGCACCTCAGCGGTCTGCCGGGTGCGGCACAGCGGGGTGATGTACACGGTTTTGGGCTCAATGTCTGCCTTGCGCAGCATCGCGCGGCCAGCGGCAGAAAGCGGGATGTCCCGCTGGCCCTGATAGCGCTTCTCGGCGTTGTATTCGGTCAGGCCGTGGCGCAGGAAATAGATCAGCATGTTGGCAGTTCTCCTTTCAGAACGGTGGGGATGCCGCAGAACATCTGCACAACGCAGTCTGCCCGTGCGGCCAGCAGACAGGCCAGCCGCCCGGCGGCTTCGCGTCCGGCACGTTCGGCGGGGTCCATGGGTACCACGCCGCCGCCCACCTCGGTGGCAAGCACGATATCGTAAGCGGACAGCTCGTCCGCGAGTTTTTCCAGATTTTCAGCCCCGGCGGCCAGCTCCTGTACATCGCAGATGCACCGTCCGGGCAGGGTCTTGGCAAAGGTGCGCTTGCCGCTGTAAAGCGGCCCGGTGATAAAGATCATAACAGCCCTCCCCACTGGCAGGCACACAGTGCCGCCAGCATCCAGATCTCGGTTTTCTGCAAAAACCACCCGGCCAGATCACCGGTGATGCCGCCGAACTGCTTGCAGGCAACGGCGTGGTACCGACACAGCACAGCCAGTGCGGCCAGTACCAGCGCCCAACCACCCAGTGCCAGCATGGCGCAGCACAGTACAGCGGCCAGAAGGGCCAGCACCCGGCGTACAGTGGCTCTGTCGGCTGCCGAGGCAAAGGTGTGGGCAAGGCCGGTGTTCTTTGCCATGGGGAACGCCGCCACCGCATAGCCGGAGAGCGCCCGTTCCAGCACCAGTGCCATCATCCAAAGAAGCCCTGCCTGCAGGGTGAACTGTACACAGGCGCACAGGGCCAGATAGGCCGCAAAGTAGCTGCACAGACGGATCACGGCAAAGGCCCCGCAGTGAGGGTCCTTTAAGATCTCCAGCTTCTTTTCCCGGTCGCCGTAGCTCGAAAGTGCGTCGCAGGTGTCGGCGTAGCCGTCCAGATGGATGCCGCCGGTGACCCAGACCGGGATCAGGCAGAAGCCCGCCGCCCGCGCCGCACCCGGCAGGGGCAGCACGCCGCACAGGAACCACAGCAGCCCGATGACCACCCCGATGAGCGGGAAGGCGCACATCGCATACCGCATGTTCTTTTCGGTCCAGTTGAACTGCGGCACCGGCACAGCCGAAAACATGGCGAACGCCACGGCAACGGTCTGCAAAACGATCATTTTTCCACTCCTTTATAATAAACAGGGATGCCGCACACCACCCGCACCACGGCGTCGGCCCGGGCGGCCAGTGCATTGTTCACCTGCGCCAGCGCCAGCAGATAGCGGTCGGTGTCGCCTGCGTAGTCGGCCCCACCGCTGAACACCTCGTTGGAGACGACGATCAGGGTTTCACACTGGGCATACACGGCGTCCAGCCCGGAAAGAATGGCCTGCGCGGTCTGCGGCCCGGCCCCGGCGGGATCATAGAGCTCGTTGGCAGTCAGGTTGCCCAGATCTTCCAGCAACGCGGTACCACGGGCGGGCAGATACACGGCGTCCAGATGCAGGGGGCACTCCACCGTTTCAAACTGTTTTGCCGCCCGCATTCTGCGGTGCTTTTCCACCCGGGCGGCACATTCGGCATCCCACACCTGCATGGTGGCCAGATAATAGCGCGGCAGAGTGCTGCGCAGTACCAGACTCTCGGCGTATTCGCTTTTTCCGCTGGCCGCCCCGCCGATCACCAGCGTCAGCATTGCGGAGTGTACGGCGTGATGCCGCCTTCCGCAAAGGAATAACAGTGGTCGTACACCGCCAGTGCCATGTCCCACAGCGGGAGGCTGGCCACAGCGCCGGTGCCCTCGCCCAGATGCAGCCCGGCGGTGAGAAGCGGGGCCTTGCCCAGTGCATCCAGCACCAGACGGGCGGCAGGCTCCGAGGAACAGTGACTGGCAAACACCGCTTTGGCCGCGGCAGAGCACAGCCGCACGGCGCACAGGGCCGCCACGCCGCTGATGAAGCCGTCCATTACCACGGGCACGCCTTCCAGCGCACCGCCCAGAAAGACGCCGCACAGCCCGGCAAGATCAAAGCCGCCCAGCTTGGCCAGCACGTCCAGAGGGTCTGTGGGGTCCGGCTCGTTGCGCAGGATGCCCCGGCAGATGGCATCCACCTTGCGGGCCAACCCTTCATCCGAAAGACCGGCTCCCCGGCCGGTCATCCGTTCCACCGGCTGGCCCAGCAGCACCGCTGCCACCGCACTGGAAGTGGTGGTGTTGCCAATGCCCATTTCGCCGGTGGCCAGCAGCTGCACACCGGCAGCTTTCTGCTCCTGCACCAGCCGGATGCCCCAGCCGACGGCCTCCACAGCCTGGGCGCGGGTCATGGCGGGACCCTGCGTGAAATCGGCAGTACCGGCGGCAATGCGGCAGTCTGCCACCCCCGGCACCGGGTCTCCGGCCATGCCCATGTCCACGGGCACCACATCGCAGTGGGCAGTACGGGCCATCTGGCACACGCTGGTACACCGGGCAGCCAGATTCTCCGCCACTGCGCGGGTCACGCTCTGGTCGGTCTGGCTCACGCCCTGAGCCACCACGCCGTTGTCGGAGCAGAGCACCAGCACAGCCCGGCGGGAAACATCCAGCGCCGCACTGCCGGTGAGGGCGGCGGCATCTTCCAGCAAAGTTTCCAGTGCGCCCAGCCCGCCCAGAGGTTTGGCCAACCCGGCCCAGTGGGCGTGGGCGGCGGCGCGGGCAGCTTCATCCGGCGGGGTGATGCCAGAAAGTAAAGTTTTCAGTTCCGTTTCAGTCATGTGTGTTTCTCTTTTGTCGTTGATAGAACTTCGCACCGCTCACAAAGCGGCGGGGCAGGGGAGTGCCTGCCCAGTAAAGATGCGGGAAACCGGCGTACAAACTCATGCTTGCAAATCCGCATTCCCACTGTACTTTTTCGCTTTTCCAAACGGAAAAGTCTGAACCATTGTCGGTGGAATCCCAGTGGTGGAATTCGTGAATATACAAATGCTCTCCTGCATGGAACAGCAGGCTGTCGGCTTTGGCGGTCATGTCGGCATAGCCGAACCGCACCAGCCGCCCCACCTTGACGCCTTTGCCGGGCAGAACGCCTGCCATGGGCCAGGCGGTACCGCTGGCATCTTCCAGCGTCTGCCCCAGATACAGAAAGCCGCCGCACTCTGCCACCGTGGGCAGGCCGCCATTTACGGCATCCCGGATGGCATCGCGCATGGTTTTGTTTTCGCTCAGCGGCCGGGCATACAGTTCCGGGTAGCCGCCGGGCAGATACAGCCCGCAGATGTCCTCCGGCAGGGCGGTGTCGTGCACCGGACTGAAGAACACCAGCTCTGCCCCGGCAGTGCGCAGGCAGTCCAGCGTTTCGGCGTAGGCAAAGCAGAATGCCTTATCCTGTGCCACAGCAATGCGGACGTCCGCCGTTTGCAGAGCAGGCGGCGGCACCGGGGCAGGAGCCGGTCGTTCGGTCAGCGCTTCCAGCGTTGCCCAGTCCAGATTTGCTTCCAGCGCATCGGCCAGCAGGCCGATCTTCTGGGCAAGATCGGTGATCTCTCCGGCGGTTTTCAGGCCCAGATGGCGGCTCTCCACCACCGCCTGCGGCAGGCGGGGCAGATACCCCAGCACCGGCAGGCCGGTCTCGGTTTCCAGCAGGGGCTTGAGCATCCGGAAGAGCTTTTCGGAGCAGTCATTCAGCAGGATGCCTGCAAGGTGGCTCTCCGGTTTGAAATGCACAAGGCCCTGGATCTCTGCGGCCAGCGTCACACTGGCCCCCTTGGGCTGTACCACCAACAGTACCGGCAGGTCCAGCGCATCGGCCAGCTCCCAGGCACTGGCGCGGGTGGTCAGGCCCTGCCCATCGTAAAAACCCATGGCCCCTTCGCACACCACAGCCCCGTGTCCGGCGGCATAATGGGCGTACAGTTCCCGTACCGTATTTTTGGCAGAAAGATAAAGATCCAGATTGTGGCTCTCCACCCCCAGCACCGACCGGTGGAACATGGGGTCGATATAGTCCGGCCCGCTCTTGAAGGCGCAGGGATCCATGCCCCGCTTTTTCAACGCGGCCAGCAGGGCGCAGGTGACGGTGGTCTTGCCGCTGCCGGAACGCGGTGCGGCGATGACGAACTGCATCATTTGCATTCTCCCGTGATCAGAAAAATGGGGTTGTTGGCGGTCAGCAGGTGGAGCCTGCCTGCCGGTCTGGTACGGCTCACGGCAAGCTGGGTCACCTCAGCGGAAAGGCCATGAGCCGTAAGGGCTGCAATGGCGGCGCTCAGGGATTCCAGCGCAATGGCGGCAATGCAGATGCGCGCATTGGCGTTTTTGGCCAGAACCGTGTCCACCACCGCGGCCATGCTGCCCTTGGTGCCGCCAATGAACACGGCATCCGGGGCAGGCAGGGCTTCCAGTGCGGCAGGGGCACGGCCCTCAATGAGGGAGAGGTTCCACGCCGCAAATTTTTCGCGGTTCCGGCGGATGAGGGCGCAGGCGTCCGGCTCACACTCCACCGCATACACATGCCCCTGCGGGGCGGCCAGTGCCAGCTCCACGCTCACACTGCCGGTACCGGCCCCCACGTCCCACAGGGTATCGGCGGGTCGCACGGCCAGTTTGGCCAGCGCGGCGGCCCGCACTTCCTGCTTGGTCATGGGCACCTCGCCCCGGATGAAGGCCTCATCCGGCAGGCCGGGGGTGCGGCGTTCCGGGTGAACGGCATGTTCCACCAGCAGGACACTCAGGGAAGCAAAGGCCTGCCCGGCCAGTTCCTGCGCGGTGCCAAAGTGGATCTTTTCGTCGGGCGTGCCAAGGTTTTCGCCCACAAGGGCGTGGGCATCGCCCAGCCCGGCGGCGGTCAGTGCGGCACACAGGGTGGCCGGGGTCTCGGCCCCGCCGGTGAGAAAGAATACGGTTTTATGGTTCATGCAGGCGGACACCGGGTCGCAGGCACAGCCGTGGGCAGAAACAAGAGTCCAGTCCTGCCAGGGGCGGCCTACGGCGGCGGCCAGCAGCTGTACGCTGGAAAGGCCGGGCAGCACCCGGCAGGAGATGCCAAAGGCCCGCAGCATGGGCAGCAGCTGGGATGCGCCGGAGTAGAACCCGGTATCGCCGCTGTACACCAGCGCAATTTCCTCGTCCGGGTGCGCGGCCAGACAGGCCAGAATTTCGTCCGGTTTGTACAGGGACTGCCGGTTTCCGGTGCAGCCCTCCGGCAGTGTGGCCAGCAGGCGCTTTGCGCCCAGGATGCGGTCGGCACCCTGCAGGGCGGCAAGACCCTGTGCGGTCAGGCTGCCGGGGGTGCCGGAGCCCATACCAATGAGTGTGATCATCCTTTCAGCACCTCCCTGCAGCGGGTCAGGATCTGGTCTGCCGTCTCACCGGTCTCGGCCGGGCGGCGGATCACGATGAGCTGGACGCCGGTGTCGGCGGCAGCCTGCGCTTTCTCGGCAAAGCCACCGGCGGCCCCGCCGTCCTTGGTCACGAGAAAGCGAATGGAGAATTGCTCCAGCAGGGCCCGGTTCAGCGCGTAGGAGAACGGCCCCTGTAAAGCAAGGATATTCTTGTGGGGGATGTGCGCGGCCTCGCAGGCGGCAATGCCGTCCAGCGTGGGCAGCACACGGGGGTACAGCCGTTCCGGGGCCAGCTGCGCAAAGGCAGGCAGCTCCTTGGCCCCGGTGGCCAGCAGGACATTGCCCTGCGTTTGGGTCAGAAAATCCGCCACATGTGCCGCCGACTGGAACCCCATGCTCCCGGCAGGCAGGGCACTCGGTGCCCGCAGCAGCCGGTGATATTCCACCCCGGCGGTGCGGCAGGCTGTGCGGATGTTGCGGGTGGCGTCCACCGCATAGGGGTGGGTGGCGTCTACGCACAGGTCGGCTCCCTGCACAAGGGCGGCCATCTCGTCCGGGGTCAACCGGCCGCAGTGCACCATGATGCCGGCAAAGCTGCCCTGTTCCTCGCTGCCCAGCGGGGTGGCCACGCTCACCAGAACGTCCGCCCCAAGCTGGGCCAGCTGCCGGGAAAAAATGCGGCCCTCGGTGGTGCCGCTGAACACCACTGCCCTCATACGCGGTACCCCCGCGGCGTGACCATGCGGCCCTGCAGCACCCGGGTGTTGCGGTTGCCGATGTACACGGTGGTGAACATATCCACGGGCGTCTGTTCCAGCTGGGCCAGCGTCAGCACCTGAGCGCTCTGGCCCTCCCGGCCGATGTTGCGCACCAGCCCACAGACAGTGTCCGGGGTCTTGCCGTTTTGCAGCAGGATGCGCACGGCCCGGGCCAGATAGTCCGGCCGCCCCTTGGAAGAAGGGTTGTACACCGCCATGCAGAAATCGCCCATGGCCGCTGCGGCCAGCCGCTTTTCGATGACCTCCCACGGGGTGAGCCGGTCGGAAAGAGAGAGCACACAGAAATCATGGGCCAGCGGGGCACCCAGCACCGCGCCGCCGCTCAGGGCGGCAGTCAGGCCGGGCACCACCTCCACGGTCACGTCCGGGCAGCCTTCGGCCAGCTCCAGCAGAGGGCTGGCCATGCCGTACACTCCGGCGTCACCGCTGCACACCAGAGCCACGGTCCGGCCGCGGTGGGCAGTTTCCAGTGCCCAGCGGCAGCGGTCCAGTTCTTTGGTCATGCCGGTGGCGTAATATTCTTTTTCCGGGTAATAGGGGCGTACCAGATCCAGATAGACCGGATAGCCGCACAGCACCTCGGCTTCTTCCAGGGCGCTCTGCGCCTGTGCGGTCAAAAACTGCGGGTCGCCGGGGCCAAGCCCGACCACATATACGATATCAGCCATTCTGCCACCTCCAGTCCGGGGCATAGGGGCACAGCGCCAGCGCAAAGGTCACACCGCCGCCCGCCTGTTTCGGGATGCGGATGCAGCCGCCGGACGCCAGCACAGCGGCCCGCTCACACACGTTGTCCACCCCGGTGACGCTTTGCACGAAGGGAGATGGTGTGAACGGCCCGGGCAGTGCCCGCAGCTGCTCCGCAGAATAAAATGTGATGGGCCAGCCGTGGGTCCGGCAGAACGCCAGCAGCCCGACCTCGTCGGCCTTCAGGTCGATGCTGGCCACCGCCGTGATGCACGCCGGGGCAAGGCTGTGCCGGGCACAGAAGTCCGCAAAGGCGGCTTCCAACTGCTCGGCACATGTCCCCCTGCGGCAGCCGATGCCCAGCACCCCGATGCGGGGCACCAGATGCAAAGCGTCCCCGGCAGGGGAGAGAGTAAGGGCAAAATCGGCTTCGGCAGGGGTCCGTGCAGGATCCACCCCGGCGGGCGGGGTGCCCTGCACGGGAAACTCAGCGGCAAACCGCACCGACTGCCCGGCCAGCAGCTTACTGCTGACATGCTTGATGCGCTCCGCTTCCAGCACCGTGCAGTTCTGGTGCTTTGCCCACTCGTCCACCGCAAAAATGCCGTGGGCGTCGGTGGCCGTGGTGATCACCGGAACGGCTCCGCACACGGCGGCCAGTGCACGGGCCAGGTCATTGGCACCGCCCAGATGACCGGACAGCACCGGCACCGCAAAGCGGCCGCATTCGTCCAGTACCACCACCGCCGGGTCCGACGCCTTGCTGCGGCAGTGGGGCGCAATGGCCCGCACCGCAATGCCCACGGCTCCCACAAAAACAAGGGCGTCGCTCTGCGCAAACTGCAGGGCGGTCCACCCGGCAAGGGAGACGCCGCCGCTGCCACAGCGGTCCACACTGCCGGACAGGGCGTCTGCCAGCCGCCGGGCCAGTGCCAGACCGGTGTCGGTAAAGGCCAGATAGGCCCGGGTCATTGGTCGGACCCCTTGCGGAACTCGGTGGTAAAACCGGGATCGTACAGCTTGCTGCGCTCGTACCGGGTGCCAAGGAAATCGCCTGCCACGATGAGCGCTGTTTTGGTGATGCCGGCGTCGTGCACGCTCTGCGCCAGAGAACCCACGGTACAGCGCACGGTTTTCTGCTCCGGCCAGGTGGCCTTGTATACCACGGCGGCGGGGGTGTCCGGCGTGTAGGCACCGCCCTGCAGCAGAGCATCCTGCACCTTGTCCACCAGACCGATGGACAGAAAAATCACCATAGTGGCCCCGTGGGCGGCAAGACTGGCCAGCTTTTCCCGCTCGGGCACCGGGGTGCGGCCTTCCATGCGGGTGATGATCACGGTCTGGCTCACGGTGGGCAGGGTGTATTCGGCATTCAGTGCCGCCGCCGCGCCACAGAAGCTGGACACGCCGGGCGTGTCATCGTAAGCGATGTCGTCGGCGTCCAGTGCATCCATCTGTTCCCGGATGGCCCCGTACAGGCAGGGGTCGCCGGTGTGCAGGCGCACGGTGATTTTGCCGTCTGCCTCCATGGTGCGCATCACATCCAGCACCTGTTCCAACGTCATCTCGGCGCTGTTGTAAATGGCGCAGCCGGGTTTTGCCAGTCCCAGCAGGGCCGGGTTGACCAGACTACCCGCATAAATGATGCAATCAGCCTTCTGCAGCAAGGCTGCGCCCCGCCGAGTGATCAGGTCCGGGGCCCCGGGCCCCGCGCCTACAAAGTGTACCATAGCAGTTACTCCTTTACCAGTACCGTTGCAAAATATCCGGCCTTGCTGCCATCCTGCGGCGGGCGCGCAGTCGAAAGGTCGGGGAAAATCGTTTCATCCGGCAGGCCGCAGCTGCACACGAGGGCGCTGCGGCTCAACGCACCGTGGGCGTCCAGGGTGTCCAGCAGGGCGGGCAGCTGACGCCCGGTTTTCATCAGGACTTTCGTGCCGGGGGCGTCCAATACCTCGTCGGCCCGGCTGCCGGGGGCGATGGTCAGCGGAGCGTCCATGCCGCCGGTAAGGGGCTGGTTCAGCCGGGCTGCTGCCGCGCAGAAGCTGGGCACACCCGCCGCCATGGCAGTGGCATAGCCCTGCGCCTGCAGGATCTCCTGCAGATAGCCAAAGGTGGCATAAATGGACACGTCACCCAAGTTCAGCATGGCCACATCCTGCCCGGCATCCAGAAAGAGCCGCACTGCGCTGGCAGCGGTCTCGTGAGAAGCGCGCAGCACGGCGGCGTCCCGGCTCATGGCGAACTGCAGGGGCAGGATGGTCTTGCCGTCCAGCTCGCTGCCCAGCGCCCGGCGGGCGATGTCCAGCGCCAGCATCTGCCCGGAAGCGGTCTGCGGCGCAGCCAGCACCGGGCACTGCCGCAGCAGACGCACGGCCTGCAAAGTCAGCAGCTCCGGATTGCCGGGGCCGACGCTGACCCCGTAAAAGGTGCCGGTCATGCGTTGTTCCATTGTTCAAGCAGCTCCTTTGCAGTTTGTGTTGCGCCAAGCGGCCCGTGCTGGTTGGAAAACAGCACTGCACCCACCCGGAAGGCTTCACCCGCCCGGCGGTCGAGGTGCATCTGGATGGCATTCAGCAGGCTTTCCAGCACCGGGGCGCGCAGTCCGGCGGCGTCCAGAAGCTCCAGACAGGCGTCGGTGGTGGCGGCGGCGTACAAAGCCGCGCACAGCTCCCGGCTTGCCCCACAGAGGGCGGCGTGGGCACAGAACAGCTCGGTGCGGCAGTCGGCCGTGTGGGAGTGGGTGTTCATGATGCCGCCGGCCACCTTGACCAGCTTGCCCACATGGCCCACCAGCAGCACCTGTTCAAACCCGGCAGAGGCTGCCATATCCAGCGTATCTCCGATGAAGTTGGAGGTCTTGACCACCGGGATGGCCGCAAAGGCCGGGTAGGTGTCGTGCAGGTAGTCCAGCCCGTAGTTGCCCGGGGCAAGGATGAGCCGCTTTGGGGTACCGGCCCGCAAAACAGCCTGGTTCATTTCCAGCTGGATGGTGTCCAGAATGGCCTGCTGGCTCATGGGCTCCACGATGCCGCTGGTGCCCAGCACCGAAAGGCCGCCCTCCACCCCGATGTGCGGGTTGAAGGTGCGCCGGGCCACTTCCTCGCCGTTCTGGATGGAAATGGTCACCGCAAAGCCGCCGGTATAACAGGCGGCTTCAGCCTCCCGGCGCAGGGCCTCAGCGATCATCTGCCGGGGCACATGGTTGATGGCGGCGGCACCAACGGGTTGGTCGAGGCCGGGTTTTGTCACCCGGCCCACACCTCTGCCGCCGTCGATGCGGATGTCCGTGCAGCCCGGCAGCAGCTCCACTGTGGCGATCACCGGCAAGCCGGTGGTCACATCCACGTCGTCGCCGCCGTCCTTTTCAATGGCGCATTCGGCCCCAGTGTCGGTGCGGCGGCAGAACAGGGGTGCTACCTCCACCACGATGCCTTTTGGCGTGCGCAGCGCCACCGTCTCCGGCGCATGGCCGGTGAGCAGCAGCCGGGCCGCGCCCGCTGCCCCCAGCGCCGCACAGGTGCCGGTGGTATAGCCGCAGCGCAGCAGCTTCTGCCCGCTGCGGACGTAGTGCTCGAACGTGGGCTTTTGGGGCTTTGCCTGCCCGAACAGGGCCGTATACTGTTCTTTGCTCAGCGCATAAAGCGCGCGGATGTTGTCCGGGGCAAAGGCGTCATCTGGGGTCAGCACGCTGGAAACGTGGTCCGGGAACACGCACACCACTGCGTCCGCGATCTTCTGTGCCATGTCCAGCTCATGCAGGCTCACGATGACCGCAAGGCCCTGTTCATGGGCCAGCTTCTGCAGGATGGTCAGCAGCTCGATCTTGCCCTTGATGTCCAGAAAGGAGGTGGGCTCGTCCAGCAGCAGCACTTTGGGCTGCTGGCAGATGGCACGGGCCAGCAAAACACGCTGACGCTGACCATCACTGATGCAGTTGAAGTCCCGGTCCGCGAGATGCGCAGCTCCGGCAATTTCCAGTGCATCCTGCACGGCCTGCCGGTCGGCGTCGGACAGAATGCCCAGCCGCCCGGTGTAAGGGATGCGCCCGGCGGCGGCAAACTCAAAGCAGGTGGTCAGCTCGGTGCGGCGGGTGTGGGGCAGCATCAGAGCCAGCTTCTGCGCCCGGGCCGTGCCGGTGTAGGCGGTCAGGTCCTGCCCGTCCAGCAGCACAGTGCCGCCCAGCGGGGCCAGCTGTCCGGCCAGTGTTTTGAGCAGGGTGGATTTGCCCGCGCCGTTGGGGCCGACAAGGACAAGGATCTGCCCCGGCTTTGCCCCCAGTGCAATGCCGGAGGCCAGCGGCGTTTTGCCGTAGCCGATGGCAAGCTCCTGCGTTTCACAGAGAAATTCCTTCATTGTGCACCCTCCCGGTTCCGGCGGATGAGCAGCCCGATGACCACCGGCGCACCAAACACGGCGGTGACCGCGCTGATGGAAAGCTCCGTGGGAGCAAACAGGCTGCGGGCGATCAGATCGCACAGCAAACAGAAGGCGGCCCCGCCCAGGCAGCAGCCCGGCAGCACCACCAGCGGCTTTGCGCTGCCCAGCAGCTGCTTGACCAGATGCGGCACGGCGATGCCCACAAAGGAGATGGGCCCCGCAAAGGCCGTGACACAGGCCGCCAGCAGACTGGAAAGCAGTACCAGCAGCCGGGAAAAACGCTTCACGTTTACGCCCACGCTCTGGGCATAGGCTTCGCCCATCTGGTAGGCGCTCATGGGTTTGGCCAGGCAGAAGGCTGCTGCCAGCGCAGGCAGCACCACCAGTGCCGCCGCCTGTACATTGCCCCAGGTCATGCCGGAAAAGCTGCCCTGTGACCAGTTGTGCAGGTTGACGATGTTGGAGTCCTGCGCAAATGCTACCACGAACTCGGTGACAGCGGAACAGATGTAACCGATCATGACGCCGCAGATGACCAGAATGCTCATGCGTTGCACCCGACGGGCCACCGCCAGCACAAAGGCCATGGCGGCCATAGCCCCCGCAAAGGCGGCCAGGATCAGGGTGAGGGAGCTGGTGAGCAGGCCGTGGTTCAGGAACACCACCATCACCAGTGCTACGGCCAGCTTGGCTCCGCTGGAAATGCCCATGATAAAAGGCCCGGCGATGGGGTTGGCAAAAAAGGTCTGCAGCAGATAGCCTGCCGCAGAGAGTGCCGCGCCCAGCAACACCACCATCACGGCCCGGGGCAGGCGCAGCTGGGTGATGATGCCCACCGACAGTGCGTCCTGCCCGCGGCCGGTCAGGGCCGCCAGCACGGCACCGGGGGTCAGGGCAACACTGCCCCAGAACAGGTTGGCGGCAAACAGAACCACCAGCGCCAGCGCCAGCAGGAGATAAGAAAACAGATAGCGTTTTTTGCGGGTCATAAGCGGTTCCTTACTCAACGTGAATGAAATACTGCAATCCGTCCGGCGCATCCTCGGTGAACAGACGGTGCAGCTCCAGGATAAAATCGGCCAATTCCATGCTCTGCTGGAAAAAGCTCTGGGCAACGCACCAGACATGCCCATTCTGCACAGCCTTGAAGTCCGCCAGCAGGGAGCACTTGGCCACCAGCTCGTCGGTGGTGGAGACAACGCCCTCAATGGTACTGTTGTAGATCAGAAAGTCGGCGTCCCGTGCACCGGCGTAGAAGTCTTCCAGCGGCAGGTTCATGGTGGAAAGGCTGTTGCCGCTGTCGGTCAGATCGGCAAACACATAGTCGGCCCCGGCCATCTCGATCATGCGGGCCACATAGTCGCCGCCCTTGCGCACGTTGGCCAGATTGTTGGCCGAGATAGAAAAGAACGCGCAGCTCTTGCCGGTGGACTGCTGGTCCAGCAGGGGAGCGATGCGCTCCGCCTGTCGGTCAAACACCTGCTGTGCCGATTCCTCCTTGCCCAGCAGGATGCCGTAGAATTTGATCCACTCCATGCGGGCCAGCGGGCCGCTCTCGTAGCTGGAACGCTCCACCAGCACCGGGATGCCGAAGCGCTCCAGCTGCTCCTTGACCTCCGGGGTGTGGTAGATCATGGTGTTCTCGATGGCAAGGCCGCAATTCGCGGCAAGGATCTGCTCGTAGTCCGGGGCGCTGTATTTGCCCGCATAGGCAATGCGCCCGTCCAGCATGGCCTGCCGGGCCTCGTCCAGATACCAGCCCTCGGCGCGGGTGCCGCTCAGGGCGATGCAGTCCAGTGCGTCCAGTGCAAGGAACAGGTCCATCACCGAGGTGGACACCAGATAGAGGTTCTGCAGCGGCTGCTGCAAAACGGTCACGCCCTCGGGCACAGTGCGCAGGGTGGCAGCGCCTTCCGGCCGGACAAGGAACTTTGCCTGTGCGTCCGGGATGGTCAGCAGGGTAGAGCCGTCCGCATAGCAGTCGGCGGTAAACTGGGTGGCGTAGTCCAGCGGGTAGGCGTGGTCAAACACCAGCTCGTCCGTATCGGCCGGTGCAGTAGGCGCGGCAGTGCAGCCTGCAAGCGCCAGCACCGCGGCGGGCAGTGCCTTTAAAAATTGAGCGCGGGTCAGCTTCATGGAAGGTTACTCCAAAGTAAAGGTCAGGGTGTATTCGATCTCGTGCGGGGTGCTCATGGCCACCGTGTCGGCGGTCACGGCCAGCGGGGTGCCCAGGGCAGCGACCGGGATCTCAAAGGTGGAGTTGCCCTCGGTGTTGGTGGGCAGGTACTTCTCGCCGTCCACGATCATATAGTCATAGTTGGGGCTGCTCCATGCGATGATGGCGGTCATCTTGCCGTCGGCCACGGTCAGAGTGGCGGGGCTGTCCACGGTGGCACGGCCGGAGCCGCCCTCCAGTGCCACAGATACGGTGTATTCGCCGTCTGCGGGGGTCTCGGAGGCCTCCTCGGTCTTGGGCTGGGCATTGCGCACGCTCACGGTGTGGTCGTACCAGGTACCCTTGGAGCCCAGAATGGCCAGCGGGAAGTCCTCATCCAATGCGGTGACCGGGATGTCATAGCCGTACACCTCTTCGCTGGTGCCGTCGGAGTAGGTCACAGTGTCGGTGGTGGGCAGCAGCCAGTCCGTTTTGTGGGCCTCGGCATCAGCGGCCAGGCCGGGGTACAGGTTCACGATCTTTTTGGACACCAGGCTGACGTGGAAGGTCATCTTGCCGTCCTTGACGGTCAGGGTGCCTTTGCCGTCGCAGGCCTCGTTGGCATGGAACATGCCGCTGTCGGTATCAAACGCGGCAGTGTATACGCCGTCCGGCAGAGCGGCGGTCTCCGTGACTTCGGATGCGGCGGAACTTGCCGCGCTGGAAGGGGCCTCGGAAGAGACGGCCGACGGAGCGGTGGAAGAAGTGCCGCAGCCTGCCAGAGAAGCGGCCAGCAGCACGGTGACAACGGAAAGGGAAAGCATCTGTTTGCAGCGCATAGAAAAATACCTCAATGTTTCAGAATCAGAAAGGGAGAAACTCCCTGCAGGTCTCAGTATACCACAATCCTGTCAAAAAGAAAAATTGCCCGAAAAGATCACTCCCTCCGGGCAATTTGGCAGTTATTTTCAGCCGTTCAGAGAATCAATGGCAGCCTTGGTGTGGGCAACGTACAGCTCCTGAATGGAGGGCACTTCGCCCAGACCGGCGATCTGGCAGTCCACAGACTCAAATGCGCCGGAAGCGTTGAACTGGCTCAGCCAGGAATCCTCGTCGGAACCGGCCATGTCGTTGTTGGCGTGATCGCCTGCCACTACCATCAGGGGACGCAGGACGACCTTGGTGTAACCGGCGGCCTTCACAGCCTCGATCACGTTCTCGCAGGCAGTTTCCTCGGGCTCACCCTCTACGGTGCCGATGAACACATTGTCATAGCCCAGGGTTTGCATGGTGGTCTGCATCTGGCTGTAGCTCACCTTTGCAGTGTGGGAAGTGCCGTGGCCCATGAACACGAAGGCGACCTTCTCGGCAGCGGCGGCGTCCAGGCTCTCGTAACCGGCATCCTTCACGGCGGCCTCGGTCACGGCCTTGGCAACCACTTCCTTGTCGGAGTTGATCACGGTGGCGTCAGAGCCGACCTCGCCCAGCAGGGGCTCAGCCACGGCAACGCTCTCGAACTTGTCGCGGTAGGAGTCGATCATCTCCATCATCTCGTCGTACTCGGCACCGTGCATCAGATGGGTGGGCTGCACGATCAGGTTCTTCACGCCGTTGGCCACAGCGCGGTCCATGGCCTGCTGCATGTTGTCGATCTTCTCGCCGTCACGGGCCTGCACATGGTTGATGATGATCTGTGCGGTAAAGGCGCGGCGCACGCTCCAGTCAGGGTAGGCGGCCTGCAGGGCGTCCTCGATGCCCTTGATGTCCTTCACACGGCTGTCGTTGAAGGAGGTGCCAAAGGAGACCACCAGCAGCTCGTTCTCGCCGATGTTGTCCTCGTTGCGGGCGTCATCCTTGGAAGCATCGCCGGTGTCACGGCCAAAGTAATCGGGGTCAGCATTTTCGCCTTCCACCAGCTCCTTCTGAGCGTCGGTCAAGGCGTCCCAGGCAGCCTTGGCGGCCTCGCACTGGGCGTCGGTGTCATCATTGCGCTCCTGCACATAGATGGCATCGATCAGATCTGCCACGTTCTTTGCGGCAGCCTCGTCGGCGTCCTCGCCGGATGCTTCGCTGCTGGCAGCGGCAGAAGAACTTGCTGCGCTGGAAGCGGTGCTGGATGCGGCGCCGCCGCAGCCGCTGAGCACACCGGCGCACAGAGCCAGGGCAGTCAGGGCGGCAGCAGCCTTGCGGATGTTGCGTTTTCTCATGATAAATTCCTTTCCTTTTTGTTCGTATAGAACAGTTTGCATACCCCTGAACAAGGCTCTGAAAGGGCGTTTTCCGCAAACAAAAAAGGCCTTTCTGCTTGCGGAATGGCAACACAAAAAGACCCATGATCCATAGGCTTTTCGGCACGACCAATTCCTCGTGGTCCGGAGCGGTGCGCTCCTGTACCAACAGCAGGCAGGTTTCCTGGCTGAAAGATCGGCGCCCGCCGCCGCCTTCCCAAAGCAACGCTTCAGTGGCCGGTGCCAGAAGCACCCGGGCCGCGGGCTCCCTTATCACAGTGACGAGATCGTGCGGGATTTGCACCCGCTTCCCTTTTACCCTTTCCCATGCGCCGAACGGCGGCATAAAAAGGCACCTGCTGTCGTATTCAGTTTTACGGTGTAAAGTATAACACAATGCGGTGAGAAACGCAAGAGTGCGTCGGTTTCAATTTTGCCTTTATACGCTTTATACGATTGTGAACTGGCACGCCCGCATGGCGTCCAGCGCCGTTTGGTGGGACTGGGGCGTGACCCCGGCGCAGCAGTCGGACAGGATTTCGATTTCCGTCTCCGGGAAAGCCGCGCGCAGCACCATGACGTTGCTGATGACGCAGATGTCGGTGCAGTAGCCGTAGATGACGATCTTTTCAATGTCGTCCACGGCCTTGTTGTGGGCCATCAGCTCGTCAAGGATCTCGCTCGGCAGCATATAGCTGCCGAAGGAGGGCTTGTTGACGATGTGGCAGACCTCGGGGTCGGTACCGTCCAGCGCGTTCTCCAGCTCGGGCGCAAAGTTCCAGCCGTCCTCGCCCTCGATGCAGTGCTCCACAGGCAGGTGGCGTCCCTCCCGCGTGGCAAGGTAGTTGTCGGGGTGGGTGTCCCGCGTCAGGAACAGCCAGTGCCCGGCCCGGGCATGGGCCTTAACGGTCTCGGCCAGGTGGGCCACGTTGGCCTGTGCCTGGGGGTTCGCCAGCGCACCCGTGATAAAGTCCTTTTGTACGTCCACAACAATATCCAGAATCATAGCGACAGCTCCTGTTTTTATAGTTTGCTATAGTTTGCTACCAGTATACCGCAGACGGTGCGCGGTGTAAAGTGCGCGTTTCTCTGGCCGCAGGGGTGCGGATGTGGTATAATGGAAGAAAAATTTCAGGAGGCCCTTCATGACTCCGCGTGAAGCGTTAAAACGATATTTCGGCTACGACTCCTTCCGCCCCGGGCAGGAGGAGATCGTCAGCGCCCTTCTGGCCGGACGGGACGCGCTGGCCATCATGCCCACCGGCGCGGGCAAGTCGCTCTGCTATCAGGTCCCTGCCCTGCTGCTGCCGGGGCTGACGCTCGTCATCTCGCCGCTGATCTCGCTGATGCAGGACCAGGTCAAGGGGCTGAACGCAGCGGGCATCCATGCGGCGTTTATCAACTCGTCGCTGACCGAGACACAGATCGCCCGCGCGCTGGACCTGGCCGCCGAGGGCAGCTACAAGCTCGTCTACGTCGCGCCCGAACGCCTGGAAAGCCCGGTGTTCCGCAGTTTTGCCGCGGGGGCGGACATCTCGATGGTCACGGTGGATGAGGCGCACTGCATCAGCCAGTGGGGACAGGATTTCCGCCCGAGCTACTTAAAGATCCTCGACTTCATCGACAGTCTGCCCCGCCGCCCCATCGTGTCGGCGTTCACGGCCACGGCCACGCGGGAGGTCAAGGACGACATTGTCTGCACGCTGCGGCTCCACGACCCGAAGGTGCTTGTGACTGGCTTTGACCGGCCCAACCTATACTTTCAGGTCGAGCGCACCCGCCGCAAGGACGATTTTGTCATCCAATATCTGCGCGACCACCCCGGCGAGAGCGGCATCATCTACTGCGCCACCCGCAAGAATGTGGACAAGCTGCAGGAGCTCCTGACCGAATACGGCTTTGCGGCCACAAAGTACCACGCGGGCCTGTCCGCCGAAGCACGCCGCAAAAATCAGAACGACTTCATCTACGACACCGCGCCGGTCATTGTGGCGACGAACGCCTTTGGCATGGGCATTGACAAGTCCAACGTGCGTTTCGTGCTGCACTACAACATGCCCCAGAGCATGGAGAATTATTACCAGGAGGCGGGCCGTGCCGGGCGTGACGGGCTGCCGTCGCAGTGCGTACTGCTTTTTTCGGCGCAGGACGTCATCATCAACAAATTCCTGCTGGACAAAAAGGATTTTGCCGAGATGGACGACGAGGAGGCCGACCTTTTGCGCCAGCGCGACCTGCAGCGCTTGCAGACGATGGAGCGCTACTGCCAGACGACGGAGTGCCTGCGCAACTACATTCTGGCCTATTTCGGCGAGCATCCCACCGCGCCGTGCGGCAACTGCGGCAGCTGCAACAACGATTTTGACGAGGTCGATATGACCGACGCCGCCAAGTGGATGATCAACTGCGTGGCCGAGCTGCGCGGGCGGTACGGCAAAGCGATTTTGTTCGGCACTTTACAAGGCGCGAACCGTGCGCGTCTGCGGGAGCTGGGAGCCGAGCGCTTCAAGAGCTACGGCCGGATGAAGGACACCCCGCGCGAGACGCTGGAACGCCTGCTGGCCCAGCTGCTGGAGGATGGATATTTGGTGCAGAGCGACGACCAGTACGCCGTGCTGCACATCGGGGATATTGCCCCGCTGAAGGCCGGCGGGCAGGTGCTGGTCAAGCTGCCGCCGCAGCGTGAGCCGGAGCAGGCCCGCGCACCGAAGCCGAAGCGCCGCAGCCCGATGGACGCGCTGACGAGCGCCGGACTGGAGCTGTTCAACCAGCTGCGCCAGCTGCGGTTCGACACCGCCCAGCGCGAGGGACTGCCGCCCTACGTCGTGTTCGGTGACAAGTCGCTGGTGGATATGTGCCTGCGCGCGCCGCGCCGCGCGGAGGATATGCTGGGCATCTACGGCATGGGTGAGCGCAAGTATGAAAAGTACGGTGCCGCGTTCTTTGCGGTCATTGACGCCTACCGCGCCGACCACCCCGACGCCGTTTTGAGCCTGGACCCGCCCGCACCGGAGCCGGAAAAGCCGCTGCCGTCCGAGAAGAAGAAAAAGCCGCCGAAGGCCGAGCGCCCCGCGTTTTACCTGACGGCGGAGGACGCGCGCAGCTTCAACTATCAGGACAGCTATACCGGCGCGGAGCGGAAGGCCGCGCTGATCGAGGCCGCCGGTGACCCGGATGTGAAGGCACCGACCATCAAGGAGATCGACGAGTGGCTGCTGGCGCAGCGGCTCATCGGCATGGAGCGTCTGCCGACGAAGGGCTTTTACTACGTGCCGACCCCTGCCGGTGTGGACGCCGGTCTGCGCAGCGAGGACAAGGTCAGTGCCCGCGGCACGCCGTATTCAGTGCTGCTGTTTACGCCGGAGGCGCAGCGGATGGTGGTGGAGCACTTTATAAAACCGGACTAACCGCAAACCGGCAGGTCCCTGCTTTCGCACACGGCCACGGCGGCATGTGGGCATACCGCCCTACGTTCCACTTTCCCCGTTATACGTAGGGCGGGGTGCCCACACCCCGCCGCCAGTTCGCGGCATCTGCCGCTAATGAGTTTACACGCTCTTTTCGTCAACCTGCCCGTTCTTTCGTCAATTCTTTGTCATATTCGTCGATTGCGGATTTTTTGACACGATGTTAAAATGTTAGCAGAGACCGTATACCAATTTATAAGGAGCACCCCATGGACAACGTGAAAATTCTCGAGGTCAAGCAGAGCATCTTTGCCTCCAACGACGAACAGGCCGCCGCGCTGCGGGCTGAGCTGAAGCAGGAAAAAATCTTTCTGCTGAATTTAATGAGCGCACCGGGGTCCGGCAAAACCACGACACTGCGCCGCACGATTGCTGCGCTGCAAAATGAGCTGCGCATCGGCGTGATGGAGGCCGACATCGACTCCGACGTGGACGCCCGCGCCATTGCCGAGACCGGCGCCAAGGCCATTCAGCTGCACACCGGCGGCATGTGCCATCTGGACGCCGAGATGACCCGGCAGGGACTGGCCGGGCTGGGCACCGAGGGTCTCGATTTGGTGATTCTGGAAAACGTCGGCAACCTTGTCTGCCCTGCCGAGTTCGACACCGGCGCGGTGAAGAACGCGATGATTTTGTCGGTTCCCGAGGGTCACGACAAGCCGCTGAAATATCCGCTGATGTTCCAGGTCTGCGACGTCGTTCTTGTCAACAAGATCGACGTGCTGCCGTATTTTGACTTTGACATGGACAAATGCCGCGAGTATGTGGCCCTGCGCAACCCGAACGCAAGGGTCATTCCGATCTGCGCCCGGACGGGCGAGGGCATTGACGAATGGGCCGATTGGCTAAAAGAGCAGGTCAGGGCATGGCAGGCGTAAATAATCCAGCCGCGTTGTAGGGGCCGCACATGTGCGGCCCGCGGCCTTG